>JAEEGI010008532.1_pt1 | contig 22618 bp, 10 predicted proteins | sample 8958751 | NCBI WGS metagenome assembly JAEEGI01 (sample SAMN16246545, study PRJNA631951) | gut metagenome | biome: gut microbiome; feature: rumen; material: KS-attached | host: Bos | place: Iran: Karaj | collected 2018-10 | reverse complement strand
GTCTAATTCCGTATGTCCGGATGGCTAAAAAATCCTTTTCATCCTTTTAATCCAACGCATAGCGCGATGTTTTTTTATCTCCGTCCAGATGGCTTTCCCTGCTGAAAATTCGTAATAATTCGCTTAATTCGTCGTTTGGAAATGTCCATCTCAAAATTCATTTCATAGGGCACCGCCCATGGATTCCATCCCGTTTTTTTATCTCTTTTTTTAGGGCTATTCAAGTTTTGGATGTATTAATGAACTGATAAAGAGCGCCACTTCGTTGCATAATAAAAAAATGGGCGAAAACTAATGCTTGAACATCAGCTTTCGCCCACAATGGCGGTATTATAAGAATCTTATTATATAAATGTCGTCAGTACTGCTGATTTGGAGCCTTCAGCATGCAGGAATACAGGTAAGAGAGAAATTAAAAAATCAAAATATAATGAGGACAATGACGGTGACTTAGAAGTTCTGTCATTTCCCCTCGGAGTGCCGCATTCGGGTTAGTTCTATGGCTTCTTTTCCTGTCAGATGCTCGATGTCGAAACGAATCATCACCATTCGGTCCAAACCTTTCTTCAACTCGGCTTGCAGACTTTCCTCATGGTTAGGGTAATAGCGGTTTCCAAGTTCCCGCGCTGCTTTCAATTTCTCGTCTGCATCTTCAATCAGCCGGATACGGCCGAAAGCAATCACACTCCGGTAGTAGGTGGTGTATTCCTCAGGTTGAACCTGATCCTGTTCAACAACACAGAAGGAGGCTTTGTCATGATGTTTGATAGCATCAATCTTGTGACCGCTCAATGCGCTGTGAAAATAAAGTGTGCCCTCTGAATATACATAGCTGATGGGCACTGCGTAGGGGTAGTCGTCGTCACCAAGCAATCCCAAAGTACCTGAGGTGCATTTCTTCAATATGCCAATAGCTTCTGCATCGGAAAGCTGCTGGCGCTTACGTCTCATTGCTCTGAATTCATCCATAATGCTATTCTGTTTCTTTTGAAAGCAAAAGTATGAATTTCTTTTTATTGTGCCAAGTTTTCTTTTGATGTTTTTATGAGTAATTTCTGACTGATAATGATTGAATAATAGTTCATACGCTTGTGATTTTGCAATTATTCTGCAAAATATTAAAATATCGACCAAATAAATGTCAAGAAAACTTAATTGATGTTTGTTAAGAATGTATTTCCGTGAATAATCACTATATTTGTATTTCAAGCAGAAACAATTCTGCTTGAGTCTAAATAATTATAGAGATAAAACTTATGCTTAAGAAATTTTTGATTTGCAGCCTTTTGACTTTTTTGAGTCTATCCAATGCGTCCGCACAGTCGGTCTATGACTTCAATGTGAAAAATGATGAGGGTAAAGAAGTTTCCCTGTCTGACTACAAGGGGAAGGTGATGCTCATTGTGAACACGGCCACCCGTTGTGGTTTCACTCCTCAGTATAAGGAACTCGAGGAATTGTACCAGAAATACAGTCAGAGTGGGCTTGAAATCCTTGATTTCCCTTGCAACCAATTCGGACAACAGGCTCCGGGCTCGATTGAGGAAATCCATAATTTCTGCACGGCCAATTTTAACATTCATTTCCCTCAGTTCGACAAGATTGACGTGAATGGTGACAATGCTCACCCGCTCTTCACATACCTCAAATCAAAACAGGCTTTTGGTGGATTTGATTTGAATGAGCGACTGGGAAAGCTTCTCGACGACATGATGAGGAAGAAAGACCCTGAATTTGACAAGAATCCAGACATTAAGTGGAATTTCACCAAGTTCCTTATAGACCGTCAGGGAAATGTCATTAAGCGATTTGAACCAACGGATAAAATGGCTGATGTGGAAATGGAAATTGCCAAGGCGCTGAACAATCAATAAGTATAAATAGCCTTTTCCGTAGGAAGGTGGAAATCCTTCTATTGAATATAATATCCACCCGTGCATCAAGTATCTATTGCTTTGATGTGCGGGTGGATATGTGTTTATTAAGGGATTTTTTGTACTTACCAGGGAAATAGAGTGCTTATTCTCCCATGATGGTGGCGACAATTTTCCGGGAGCCCCCATAATTGCGGAACTCGCAGAAATAAATGCCTTGCCAGGTCCCTAAGTTTAAATGTCCGTCTGTAATGGGAATCGTCAGGCTCACACCACTCAATACCGATTTTGCATGGGCTGGCATATCGTCTGACCCTTCCAATGTGTGCTGATAGGCGGGGCTGTTTTCTGGTACAAGACGATTGAAAATGGTCTCCATGTCAATTCGGACATCAAGATCGCAATTCTCATTGATACTCAGGCCGCAGCTGGTGTGCTTGGTGAACAAATGGAGCAAACCGGTCTTGGGAAGGTTGGGAAGCTGACGCATAATATCACATGTTACAAGATGAAAACCTCTTGACATAGAACGTAGCGTGATTTCTATCTGATATATCATTAGAACTTTCTTTTTGGTGTTTGATTGAAAAGATAAATCCACCGAGAAGGTTTTCGGAAGAATGCTTTCTCGGTGAATATCATGCATCGTATATTTTGTTATTTAGTGGATATCTCAAACTGTGGGGCAGGAATACCTTCTTTATTGTATAAGGATGGCTGTGGATAGTCGTCCCAACAATAGCGGACTGTTGTTGATTCCAAACCTGAAGGCAAGGTGATGCAGATTTGATGACTTCCTGAAATTTGAGCATCGGCCCATTGGTATTTGCCATTCACTTTGATGGCAAAATCTTTCAGGCCATTCCCACGGACTTCCAGTTCTCCGCTTTCTTTAGAGAATGTGAGAATCGCCTGACCGTCTTTCACCTCAGCCATTATTGGTGTAGGACCGCTGCTGACAAGTTTTTTCTCTTTATAGGCCAGTTTTTCCATCTGAAGAGCGGCACGGAGGCCTGCGGTCTTCTTGTCCTGAGGATGGATGTCATTGTATTCACCTGTGTCGAGGGTAGGGGCCAATGCGGAGTTCGGAATATTCTGAGAAGCCAGATATTGCTGATGGCGGATCTGAGTCCAACCTGTTTCTACCGGGTGGTCGTGGCGGCTCATATAGCCGGGAAGCTGCATGATCACAAATGGAAGGTCTTTTCCGAACTGCTGACGCCAAGCACCCACCATTCCTTTGAGCAATGAGGCGTAAGTGCGGGTGTTGCCTTGATTCGACTCCCCCTGATACCACAGGATTCCTTTGAAGGCAAAGTCCTGAAGGGGAGCGATCATGGCATTGTACAGACCGGTGTTGCCATCAACGAAATAGGTGGAGCCGGGCTTGCGCGGCATGATGCTGCCTACGGCCATCTCCAACGTTGTGCTCAATGGTATCACCTTCTCACCGATTTCCAACTGGTAGAGTTTCCCTTTCGTGAAGTTCGCACGGCCACTTTGTGACATCAGATGAACCACAATGTCGTTCTTGCCCTCATGCAGAATACCTTCCTTCACTTTATAGATGCGTGGGGGATATTCGTATGTGGTGTTGCCAACATACTGGTTGTTCACATAGATGGTGTCGGCGTCTTTCATCGCACCGAAACGGAGGGTGGCGGCTTGACCGCCCATACCTGAAGGCACAGTCACTGTGGTGTGGAACCAGAATGAGCCGTTCTTGCCTTCACTCCAGTTGCTGAACATATCTACTGGCTTCCATGATGCAAATGAGTAACCGTCTTGTTTCCAAACATTGACAATCGTGTCGGCCGACATCATCTTTCGCTCCCATTGCATTCCTGCCGCATTCTCTAATCTGCGGATGGAGTCAGGCCAGTTCGTTTGATGATATTTGGGCTTTTTCAATTCTTCTGCGTAACCGTCGTAGGTGGCTAACACCTCATGCGGCATCCATGCCTCCACGCGGGTGCCGCCAACAGAGGAATTGATGATGCCTATTGGAACATGATACTTCTCTTGAAGGTTGCGGGCCATGAAATAGCAGATGCCGCTCACCTCTGCGCAGTTTTCAGGAGTGATGTCCTGCCACGGGATCACTTGCACATCGTCGTTCGGACGTACATAATTATATTGGTGAGGGAATTTCAAATATCGGATTTGGTCATTGCGGTAGTCCTTCACTTCATTTTTCACCACATCCATGCAGCGGCGGATGGGAAGTTCCATGTTTGATTGACCAGAGCAGAGGAACACATCGCCAACCAACACATTCTTTATTTCTACTTGTTCACGACCGTTGCTGATGGACAGCACGTAAGGTCCTCCTGCTTTCTGTTTCGGGAGATAGACTTTCCATTTGCCTTCTGCATCTGCCTTGCTTTGAGACTTTTTGCCGTTCAAGCTGACAAGGACATTATCGCCTGGAGCAGATTTGCCCCATACAGGAATTTTGCTGTCACGTTGAACAACCATTCCGTCTGAGAAGAAGCGGGGAAGACGGATCTGCTGGCCATTAACCATTATGACATGGATGGACAGCGATAAGAGGAAAATGATGATTCTTTTCATTTGTTATATAATATTTTGTGAATTGTATGCAATTCTAGTTAGACCGCATTTCCACAGAGTAATCCTTGTCTATGCCTTCCACGTGCAGTTTCAGCATGATCCGACCGGATTTCCGCGTACTTTGAACTACAGCGTAGGCTCTGCCGAAATGGGTGATATCTTCAGTGCTCGTGAAAGGGGTGGTGCGGCGGAGGTCATTGTTGATCAGGCCGATGAGCTTGCCTTCGCCTTCAATCTCTCCGCGGATGCGCAACTCTTTGTGAGGAACTGGAATGCCGTTTTTATCTACAAGCTCTAATTGAATATAGCTCAGATCCTGTCCATCAGCTCTCAATTCCGTGCGGTCAGCACTGACCTTCAAGCCTGCTGGATCACCGGCTGTCCGCAAGTCGTAGTAAGCCACAGTGTCTGTGCCGTTGATGCCCTTGGCTTCAATATGGCCTGGAGTGTATGGCACATGCCAGATAATCGTGTGGTTAGGGAATGAAGACGTCTCTTTCTCACCCATCACTTTGTTGTTGATCACCAACTGAACTTTCTCGCAGTTTGTGATGGTCTGTACTTCCATCACTAAGCCTTCATAACGGAAAGGAAAGGTCCATCGGCTGTCAATGTTCGGCCATTGCCATAAATCCCGGCCGTGGTCGATGTCAAGACCCTCGTCGCGCACGGCGATGCCGACAACAGGTTTTTCCTTGTTCCAAATGCTGCGGTGCCATAAACCCTGGGCTTTTTCACGTCCTGATAAGTCTATCAGCCCCGTAGGCCAGCCGCAGCTCGGCCAGCCAGCCTCACCCACATAGTCCTGGCCAGTCCACAGAAATCCACCGGAAATGAAGTCGTTGGATTCTATGATGTTCCAGGGGTTGTTCGTGTCGTAAGCGCGGATATTGCCCTCAGCACCACAATAATAAGGAAGTTCCTCAGTCACGATAAACTTTCGTTTCGGATATTTTTTATGGTCACTCAGCATACGGGCTTCAAGGTAGTTGTAGCCAACAACATCGGTCACACCGCTGAATTTGCTCTGGTGGTTGTTCTGACAGGCCATGCAAACCTGGCGTGATGGTTCCAGACGGTGGACAAAGTCCTGAAGCATCTTTGCGCGCTCCACACCTTCGTCGCTCTCAAGCCATGCCTCCTGAAGCTCATTGCCTATGCTCCACGCCACAATGCAGGGGTGGTTGCGGTCGCGGACAATCATATTCTTCAAGTCCCGTTCCCACCATTCGTCAAAATATTCTTTGTAATAGCCGGATTTCCACTTGTCAAAGGCTTCGTCTATCACCACAAAACCCATTTCGTCGCATAAGTCCAAAAATTCAGGAGCGGGTTGGTTGTGTGAGCAGCGGATGGCGTTTACACCATAATCTCGGAACATCTCCAACCTCCGTTCCATGGAGCGGAGTGGGAGGGCGCTTCCAAGACAACCATCATCTTGGTGAAGACAGAATCCTTTCAGCTTCAGCGGTTTGCCGTTCAACAGAAAACCGCGGTCACTCATGAACTCTACAGTGCGGACACCAAATTTGCTTTCGTAGGTGTCGAGCAGCCTTTTGCCGTCGTATAATCGGCTTTCCACTCTGTAAAGATAAGGATCTTCAAGTCCATTCCACAAATGGACGTTCGGTATTGTGATGGGCTGACCATCCAGTCCTGAGGCAACTTCTTGATTCTCTTTGTTATAGATGGTGTGGATGATTTTCTGCTTTTGAGGTTTTCCTGTAATCTCGGTGTGGATCACCACTTGCTTGTTGGCTATGGTGGTGATATATGTGCCGTTATGGGATATATGGGTGGAGCTTGTCTTGACAAGCCAGGCATGGCGGTATATGCCGCTGCCTGTGTACCAGCGGGCAATGTGGTCGTTGTCGGAGGGATTATCCACGGTCACGTAGATTTCATTATCCTCGCCATATTTAATATAAGGTGTCAAGTCGTAGATAATCTGGCAAAATCCGTATGGACGGAAACCAAGATGATGGCCGTTCATATATACGTTGCTGCGGTTGTATATGCCGTCAAAAACGATGGAGATGCATCGCCCTTTGTCTGACTTCGGAAGATGAAAGGTCTTGCGGTATTCTCCTTTGCCACCGCGTAGATGACCGTTACAACCTGTCAGACGGGAGTCTGGAATCATGTGGATGCTCCAGTCGTGGGGAAGCTGAACATCTTCCCATCCGTTGATGGCGGTCTGAAGACGTGGGCCAGCTTGCTGCTCTGCTCCCTTCTCCATGGTCAGGTGGAATTTCCAGTCATAGTCAAAACAAATCTTCTCCCGAAGCTTTTCTGGGGAAGCTGATAGATGGAATGCTATGCTCCAAAGGAAGGTGATAGTTAGTAAATAGCTCTTCATGTTATTTAGTTTTTAAACCCGAATCGTTCCTAACTCATTTTGTCTTAATGACGATTTGGGTTAAACACATGTATTCTAGTGTCTATGCAAATTTACGAACAAAATTCGAATTATGAATTGTAAAATATGCTAATAATGTTGTGGCTTTAGTCTCTTTTTGACATTATGTTACATCACGGGAAAATTATGTAACATCAATCTGCGATATATGAGTATTTTTACTTAAATTTGCATGACTAAATTGTAATAATACTTATTGATTTTATGAAAAGATTACTTTTGTTCTCTTTGATGGCATGCGTACTTCAAATGGTGCATGCCACTGAAAAAACTATTCAAAGTCCTCAGGGTAACATCGTTGTGCAAGTATCTGACGAAAACGGCTCACCATCTTATAAAGTTCAGTTGAATGGGGTGGAGTTCCTGAAATCTTCACCTCTGGGAGTGAAGCTGAATTGTGCGGATCTGACTAAAGGACTCAGTCTCACTGATTGTCAGGTGAAAACCGTGAGTGATGAATACGATTTGAAGACAATCAAGCAGAGCCATGTGGTCTATAATGCCACTGAAGCCGTATGCGCTTTTGATAAAGATGGAAAGAAGGCCATGGATGTGGTTTTCAGACTCACTGAGCGCGATGTTGCTTTCAAATATCATATTTATCCAAAGTGGGGTACCTTGGCTGCAGTCGTGGAAGGAGAGGCTTCTGGATTCGTGTTCCCAGAGAACACCACTACGTTCCTTTGCCCTCAGTCCAAACCTATGGGAGGTTTCGCAAGGACATCACCAAGCTATGAGACTTCCTATTCACTCGATGAGCCGATGGGAAAGAATGGATGGGGAGAGGGCTATTCTTTTCCTTGTCTCTTCAAAAATGCGGATAAAGGATGGATTTTAGTCAGTGAGACGGGAACGGATGGAGCTTATGTGGCGTGCCGACTTCTCAATGAAAATGCTAATGCCTATAAAATAGGATTTCCACAAGCTGGCGAAATGAATGGTGCCGGTACCACCACAGTTGCTGTTTCTTTGCCGTTCGACACACCGTGGAGAACCATCACAATCGGTACGACTCTTGCACCGATTGTCGAGACTACTGTGGCAAACGATTTGGTGAAACCCAAATATGCACCGTCCAAGGACTATACCTACGGTAAGGGTACATGGTCTTGGATTATCGGTATGGACTCAAGCTGCAATTTCGATGAGCAGAAACGATATATCGATTTTGCTGCGGCTATGGGCTATCGATCAGTGCTTATCGATGCACTCTGGGACCAGCAGATTGGATACGACCGCATGGAACAGCTTGCTGAATATGGACGTTCAAAAGGGGTGGGCATTTTCCTTTGGTATAATTCCAACGGACAGTGGAATGACGCACCACAGTCTCCACGTGACAAGATGGATAAATCAGCCCCTCGAAGAAAAGAGATGGCATGGATGCAGAAAAACGGGATTCTTGGTATCAAAGTCGATTTCTTCGGAGGCGACAAGCAGCAGATGATGCAGCTCTATGAGGATATACTCACCGATGCCAACGATTTTGGTATTCAAGTCATTTTCCATGGATGCACACTCCCGAGAGGATGGGAAAGAATGTATCCTAACTACGTCGCGTCAGAAGCGGTGCTGGCTTCCGAAAACCTCCATTTCGGACAGGGGGCTTGCGATGCTGAGGCTACCAACGCAGCCATTCATCCGTTCATCAGAAACACCGTCGGTTCAATGGACTTTGGCGGTAGTACGCTGAACAAACGCTATAATGCCGACAACAAGAGTGGAACATACAGACGCACAAGCGATGTCTTCGCATTGGCTACGGCTGTTCTCTTCCAAAGCAGTGTGCAGCATTTCGCGCTTGCACCAAACAACCTTGAGGATGCGCCCCAATGGGCCGTGCAGTTCATGAAGGATGTGCCGGTCAACTGGGATGAGGTCAAGTTTATTGATGGATATCCTGGAAAATATATTATTATGGCGCGTAAAAGCGCTGGTAAATGGTATGTGGCTGGCGTCAATGCGCAGGACCAGGCCGTGAAGCAAAAAATCAGTCTGCCTATGTTTGCTAAGAATGTGCAACTGACAGCTTACACGGACGACAAAGACCTCAATGGTGCCTGCAACACCATCAAATTGAAAAAAGGTGAGTTTTCCGTTGAAATGCCTAAAAATGGGGCGTTCCTGCTCGTTGGACAAGCAGAATGACAATTATTGTATCGCTCTATTTTTTACGAATGTAACATATAAAGAAAATTTGGGAATATAACAAAAAGTTGCTTTGCGTAAAACGTCGTAATTTTGCTATATGAAAAAAATTACGACGTTTTTTGTTTTGGCTTTTGCTGTCGCAAACCTGATGATGGCGGCCGATCGCTTCGTTTTCTTTGGAGAACAGGCGAATTCAGTGTGCTTTTCAAAGCTGCATGGAGAGATTGTTGTCGATAAGAACGACTATAAAGGAGTTCATATTGCTGTGGAGAACCTGAAGACCGACTTGAATAAAGTCTTGGGAAGAGCCGACCTGCCGATTGTCGTGGGAACTGTCGGCAAATCAAAAGCCATTGAGCCTTTTTTTAAGAAAAAGGTGCTCGACAAAAAGCAGATTGAGGGAAAAAGGGAAAAGTTTCTCATCACCTTCTCTAATGGGAAACTGGTAATTGCTGGTTCCGATAAGAGAGGAACAATTTATGGAGTTTATGAACTCTCCGAACAGCTTGGAGTCAGTCCTTGGTATGATTGGGCGGATGCTCCTGTTAGGAAACAGAATCAGGTCTTCCTGAAAAATGGAGTCTTTACCGATGGGGAACCGGCTGTTAGATACAGAGGAATTTTCCTCAACGATGAGGCGCCATGTCTTAGTGGATGGGTAGATCAATTCTATGGAGGCGTCTATAACCATGAGTTTTATGCACGGGTTTTTGAACTGGTGCTCCGACTCAGGGGGAATTATATGTGGCCGGCCATGTGGAATTCTGCGTTCTATGCCGACGACCCGCTCAATATGCAGACCGCTGACGACATGGGCGTGATGATGGGAACGAGCCATCACGAACCAATGGCGAAAGCCCATAAGGAATGGACCCGGGATAAGAGCCATGGAGCATGGAACTATGACACCAACAAGGAGGAACTCGACCAATTCTGGAAAGAAGGTGTACAGCGGATGAAACACACCGAGGACGTCGTAACCATCGGTATGAGGGGTAATGGTGATGAGCCGATGGGCGAGAATGCCGATGTGCAACTGCTGGAAAGGGTGGTCAACAACCAAAGACGGCTTATTGAAGAGGCCACAGGAAAGCCAGCGGATAAAACTCCTCAGCTTTGGGCTCTATATAAGGAGGTACAGGAATATTATGAAAAGGGAATGAGGGTCCCGGACGACGTCATCCTGCTGCTCTGCGACGACAACTGGGGCAATGTGCGGGTACTGCCTGAACTTGATGGGAATAAAGCGGAAGGTGCCTTCGCAAAAAGACATCCAGGCGGATATGGACTCTATTATCATGTGGATTATGTAGGTGCGCCCCGCAACAGCAAATGGCTGAACGTTTCACAGGTGCAGAGAATGTGGGAACAATTGCAGCTTACTTATACTTATGGTGTTGACCAACTTTGGATTCTGAATGTGGGCGACCTCAAACCAATGGAACTGCCTATCGATTTCTGGTTCCGTATGGCGTGGAACCCGAATCAGTTCCGACCTGATAACCTTCAGGAATATCAGGAGAATTTCTGCCGCCAGTTCTTTGGCGACCAATTCGCTAAAGAAGCGGCGCGCCTGCTCAACTTGCAATGTAAGTATGCACATCGCAGGACGGCGGAGCAGATGGAGGCGAGGACCTACAATCTTTTGAATGGCGAATGGAATGACCGACTCAATGAATATAATCAACTAAACGAGGATGCCAAAGCATTGAGAAGCAAGATGCCAAACGACATGCACGATGCATTCGACCAACTCATCGGCTTCCCAGTGGCTGCTATGGCGAATATCTATAATATGTACTACGCCCATGCAATGAACATTGAACTTGAAAAACGGGGAAGTGCACAGGCAAACCTTTGGGCGGATAAAGTGGAGCAATTCTTTAAGAAAGATGCTGAGCTCACTGACGATTATAACAAACGGATTGCTGGTGGAAAGTGGAATCACATGATGGACGAAATCCATATTGGCTATACCTCTTGGAACGGTCCGCGACACAATATCTGCCCGAAAGTGAGAAGGGTGACTGCAGATAAAGTAAACGAAAATGCAGAAAATGAGATTGTTATAAAGAAGAATGAGGATGTCGTCATTTTGGAGGCTTCTGATTTTACCGAAAAGAAGGATGCGGCAAATGCCAAATGGCAGGTGATTCCAGATTTTGGAATTTTCAAGGATGCTGTTGCCCTTTTCCCATATACAGTGCCAACTGACGGATCAGCACTTTCCTACGGGTTTGAACTCAAAAACAATAGAAACACCCCGAAAGCATTTTTCATGATGGCGCCTACCTTCCCTTTCAACAGCGGCAGAGGACAAAGAATCGAGATATCGCTCGATGGACAGATTGTGAAAACAATGAATATCAATGAGGCGTCACGATTCATCGTCAATGCGTTCCACGACCAGAATTACGAGTGGGAAAAGACACGGATCAACAAGCAGGTGCTGAATCTTCCGAATCTGGAGGCAGGAAAGCATACCATCACAATCAAGCCGCTCGACCCAGGTGTGGTGCTTGAAAGAATCGTCATTGAATAAAGGATGGTGAATCTCAATCAAGATATCTTAATGCCTGCATATCAAATGTGTGAACACTCTTAACCGATAAAGAAAATGTTTCATTTTTAATATTATGTGCAATGTCTGTGCTTGCACGGACATTGCTTTTTTTCTACCTTTGCAATTGTGAATCCTAATCTATCATGTATATGAAACGTATTTCATTTTTTTGCATCGCTTTGCTCTCATGTGCATTATCCTGGGCACAGAGCATACAAGTGAAGAACCCATTTATTTGGGCCGATTGCCCTGACCCTGACATCATCAGAGTGGACGACTATTATTATCTCGTCTCCACAACCATGCACATGTTCCCTGGAGCACCGATTATGAGAAGTAAGGACTTGGTCCACTGGCAGACAGTATCCTATCTCTTCGATGAAATCAAGGACACACCACGCTATGACATGCAGCAGGGTACCGTCTATGGAAGAGGACAATGGGCAACGTCGCTCAGATACAACAATGGCACTTTCTGGGCGCTCTTCGTGGCTAATGATGACCCACACAAGTCCATGGTGTTCAAGACGGATGACCCGGCTAAAGGATGGAAACTCCACAGCAGACTGCCGGCATATCATGATGCATCGCTCTTTTTCGATGATGATGGCAGGGTTTATGTCTTCTCTGGAAGCGGAGATATCAGGCTTGTTGAACTCGAACCTGACCTATCTGATGTGAAAAAGGGTGGGGTGAACAAAAAACTCCAACTCAATGGCCGGCCACAAGGTCTGCATGAGGGAAGCCGTGTCGTAAAGCACAATGGAATGTATTATCTGCTTTGCATTTCTTGGCCGAGGACTGGAAGACAGGAGATTGCATACAGGAGCAAAAATATTGAGGGACCTTACGATTCTAAGGTTATCCTGAAAAGTGAGTTCGGCGGATTCCCTTATGCTGGTCAGGGAACCATCGTTGATGGAAAACATGGTGAATGGTATGGAGTCATGTTCCAAGACAGAGGTGGCGTGGGACGTGTACTCACCATTGAGCCTTGCTCATGGATAGACGGATGGCCTATGCTGGGCACAAATGGCGATGGCATCATTCCCGAAACTGTCACTCTCGATGGGCAGTGTGAGTGCCATGAACAGCCGCAATACGCTGTGATTGAGAAAGATTATCAAATCAATCACAATTACATCAAGAACGACATACAGACTGAGACGGGAAGTATCACAAAACCAGGACATTGGGTGAAACTAACCACTTCCACTCTTGCCAATAGCATTTTTGATGCGCGAAACACGCTCACCTGGCGCACTTGGGGCCCACTGTGCACCGATACGGTCAGAATCGATGCTTCTTTGATGAAAGATGGTGATGTGGCTGGTCTTGCCGCTTTGAACGGCGATTCGGGAGTTCTGTCAATTATAAAGGAAGGAAAAAAGACTTATCTGATTTTTGCAGAGGAGAACGTACAACTTTCTAATGACACAAAAACCATCACCAATGTGGAGAAAAAAGAGATACAACGAGTGGAAATTCCTAAAAAGGTATTGAAAGATATTGCGCTGGTAATGAATGGCGACTTCAATCCTGGCAAAGATCTTGCACAGTTTTTCTATGCCTTCAATGATGGCAACTTCAACAAAATCGGAAATGACTATAAGATGAGATTCGACTACAGAAGGCTTTTCATGGGATCAAGATACGCCTTGTTTTTCTATTCCACAAAAACTCCTGGTGCATCAGTAAAAGTATTGCTCAACAACTAGGACGTTCTGTTTGATATTCTGAAGGACTTTCTGAAAACATAAACAGTTGCGACTTTCTTTATGTATGTCCGAAACCGGAGGGCCTGCCCAAGTTCAAAGTAATAAAGCCGTACACCCCCTTGACGTTCTTCGTACGTTAAGTGGAGACGACGCATCTTGCGTCGTTACTGCGGGACTTGCTGACCAAGTTCAATGCCACCTGCCACTGGTGCAGTGCCACCCACTTCAATGTTATGTGTGTCCGAAAATCCAAATTTTGAATACAGAACTAAACAACCTTATAAATAACCAAAGCCGCAGGTCCTATATGAATAAGGACCTGCGGCTTTGGTTTTGGCTTCCTAATAACGCCAAGTACAGACTGGGAATTAATCCAAGAGTTTCTGAAGGGTTTCGTCGTTCAGGTTGGCTGAATAGGTGGCGACAAACTCTTTAGGACTCATTCCAAAGAAGTCGTGGAAGATACTCGTGAAGTAGCTGTGGGAAGAGAAACCTACCCGATAGGCCACTTCTGACACGTTCACTTTGTTGTTTACAAGCAGATAGGCTGCCTGCTTCAAGCGGACACTGCGGATGTAGGCATTCGGAGATATGCCGAAATGTTCTTTCAACTTCCTGTTCAAGTGAACGCGGCTGATGCCGATTTCCTTACTCAATTCGTTCACGTTGAAGTCTGGGTCATCCAAATGGCTCATCACCATTTCTTTCACGCGCTGGATGAATTTGTCTTCAAAGGAGTCTATCTCTACGCTGCCATAGTTCTGACCAATCTCTGTGCGGCGCATCTTGTTGCGGATGTTCTCACGCACACGGAGCACCTGGGTGATGGCACTCTGGAGCAACGCCAGGTTGAACGGCTTTGGAAGGAAGTGGTCGGCCTGAAGATTCATCGAACGGAGGCGGCTGTCGTCGTCGGTCTCACTGGTCAGCACAATCACAGCGATGTTGTCGGTCTCGGGATTGGCCTTGATCCTACGGCATAGGTCGTAGCCATCGCCGTCTGGCATCATCAGGTCGGTCACCACAATGGAAGGACGCTGTACGAGCAGTGTGTTCCAGGCTTCGTTTCCACTGTTCGATGTGATCACCTTATAATTCTCACTTAATTCTTTTGACACATATTCGCAGAGGTCTTTGTCGTCATCCACTATCATAATCAGGTCTTGACGGTTGATTTCCTTATTGGATGATTTGGACGACTTCTTTGCTTTACTTTCTTCATTATCGGATTTATCAACATCGTCGGACTCAGCTTCATCTTCCATGTCAGCTTCATCAACTTTTTCGAGATTAGGTGATTTCTCATCTTCTGTTGAGATGGAAGCTCCCTCAGATTCATCTTCATCGGTTTCTGTTGCTGACAACTGACCTTCTGATTCTTGTCCTGAGTATTCTTGAATATTGCTGGTTGTTGGGATTGACGAATCGCCTGCCGATGGGTTGGCATCCGACAGAACTGGAGCTTGCGATGGAGTGCTGCTGGTCTCACGTGGCTTCAACTCTTCTTCCTTCAGATGGACATTGCCTACAGGTATGCGTATCACAAATTCCACGCCGTCATCACCTACATTGTGGGCACTGATATCACCATGGTGCAGGTGAACCAGCTCGTACGACAGGTTCAAACCGATGCCGCTGCCCTCTGATTTCTTCGAGGAATTGCCTTGATAGAAACGCTCCCAGAGGTGCTTTATGTCTTCGGCTGCAAGATGCGATCCACTGTTGTAGATGCGGATCTCTGCATATTCAATCACTCGGAAATCGTCAATCACACGGTGGTTGTCAGCATCTGGCGTGTTCAAATGAGTGGAAGTACGAACAATTACGCGACCGTCGGAAGGGGTGAATTTGAAGGCATTCGACAGCACGTTGAAAAGGATTTTCTCAAAATGAACGGTGTCAATCCATATTGGTATCTCTTTTTCTGTGGATTCGTGGTGGAATGCGATGGCTTTCGAGGCGGCAAAACCGGTGAACGACTCCATCACTTCCTTTGTGTAGGTGTTCAACTCTGTCTCGCTGAAATGGAGCGGAAGACGACCGCTGTCGATGCGGTTTACGTCAAGCATTTGGTTCACAATGCGTTGGATGCGCTTGCAGTTGCGTTCCATTATCGAATAATTACCCTGACGCTCCAAATTGCGGTCATTCACCTTCAACTGACGCAATGGCGAAATGATCATGGTCAATGGGGAGCGCAACTCGTGCGCAATGCTGGCGAACAGACGGAGCTTGGCTTCTTTCATCTGCTCGTTCTGAGCGGATTTTAAAAGCAGAGAGCGGGCGCGCTGACGGGCTTTGATGTTGTCCCAGATAAATTTGCCGATGATGCCGAGTGCCACCAGATAGAGCAGGTAGGCCCACCAAGTGGCGTACCATGGATAAGGTACCTTCACCTTGATGCTACGTTCGCTATAATGGTCTGGATTGTCTTTGTAGAACGCTCTCACACGGAAGTTGTAGATTCCTGAGGGAAGGCTGGCATAATATGCCTCTGGATTCTCTGAGCTGATGGTGTGCCAGTTCTTCTCATAGCCTTCAAGAATATAGCTGTAGTTGATGCGGTCGGCCATGGCCAGTTCAGGTACACTGAACGTGATATGGTAGGAATCGTGACCGTCAAGCTCCTCGCCAATTCCAAGCTGGGAGAAATAAACAGGCTTGATGTCTTTAGGCATGTTCATCAGCTGGTCTGGCAAATAGCTTACATAACCGTTGTCTCCGCCAAAGTAGAGACGGCCGTCTGATGTCTGCATGGAGGCGTCTTTGTGGAACTCGCCAATATAGTTGCCGCTGAAACTGCTGAATTCGGTCAGCCGACCGCTCGTTTTATCTACGCATACAATGTGGCGGTTGGTGGACAGCCAGATGTAATGACCCGTCATCTCGATATTCGTGATGGCGGTGTTGTACGGAATGTTGCGAAGATAGTCGGGCTCTACGAATGAGTTGGTTTTGGTGTTATAGCAGAACATGCCGTGATAGGTGCCGAGGAGTAGGTTGTCACCATCCTCATAGAAGGCATTGATCACATTGATACGGTCTGTCTCCAATTGGGTGGCGCTGTATTTGTCGGTCTTCGTGTTGTAATGAACGAAAGAGATGGCGTCGCCAAACCAAATGTCACCGTTGCTGTCAAGATAGATTTTGTTGATCCAGCGGTAGGTGTCCTTGCCGTTCAGGAAGCTCACCTGCTCCGACTGAAGGTCTATCTTCATGATGCCTTCGCCATTGGTGCCCGCATAGAGGATGTCGTTGGTGGAGTCGTATTCCAAGTCCATCACGTTCAGGGTGGAGTAGGGTTTCAGAAATTCAGGTACATAGAAGGAATTCTTGTTGGTGCAGCAGGAAATGCCGCCACGCCACGATCCAGTCCATATCGTGCCACGTTTGTCGCATGCCAAGGTTTGAAGCAAAGGCGAGCGCAGGCCTTCTGTGATGCAACGGCCGTTGATGAAGGCGCCTGAGCCGTCGGTAGCCACCCATAAGTTGCCTTCAAGGTCGGTGCAGAAGGAGGTGATGCACGCACTGTTCTTGCCAGAAGAGTTCTCTGACAGAGCTCCATACTCAAAATAAACCGTCTGCTTTGGAATCACCAACACACCATGCTGGTAAATGCCCACTACCAGGTTGCCGTCTTTGTCCTCTGCCAGTGAGTGAACTTTGGCATGATGGATGTCTATGTCTTCAATCTCTTTGGAGAACTGATGTAAGCTCTCGTCTTCTACCGATATCTCATAAAGACCTTTGTTGTCCGTACCTAAATAGATGTGGCCGTCGCGGGTCTGAAGGATGCTGGTCGTATATAGGCTGCGGTCGTTGTTGCGTAATTCGCGAACCAGTTTCTCATGATTGTCATATACCAATACGCCATTGTTCGACATCGCCATGAATATTTTCCCACTTTTACGGTCTTCTGCGAAATTCATCACATAGCTGTTTTGGGTGATCGATTGTGCATCGGCACTTTGAGGAATCTTGCGAAGTTTGTTGGATGTCAAATCCAAGGTCACCAACCTGTTGTTCAAGTCCGATAGCCAAAGGTTTTTGTGAGAGTCAATAAAAAAATCCCAGATATATGAACTGCCTGTGATGCGGATGAGTTTCTGAGAGGTCAGCGTGTCCGAAGCCAAGGTGTTGTTGTCAATCAGATAAAAGCCATAGCCTTCACTCGAAAACAACGTTTTGTTGCTGTCGGGAAAGTCGAACACGTGGGTCAGAGAACATTTGTTGAATTCTTCATTTGTGGATATGGTGACGCTTTTTAGACTGTTGGAAGGTTTGTCGTAGATGTATAATCCCTGGTTCGTCAATACCCAGTATTGATTCTCGTCCTTTTGCTTGATGGTGTTTACGGTGTTGAACGAATAAGGTTTGTCACTGCTTCCCTGATAATTGATTTCCTGGAAATGATGACCGTCAAAAAACTCTAATGAAGTCGTGGTGGACACCCACAAAAAATTGTCGGAGTCTATGTAGAGCGAATTGATGTACGAACTTTTCAATCCTTGCTGCATCGTAAAGAGATGTGGCTTCTGAGCCATGCTCACCTCGGACAATGAAAGTGTCAAGGTGATGACGGTGATAAATCTTTTCAATTTCATGACGATTTTATTATAAAATCTGGGTTTTAATGTTTTATTTATGCAAATTTAGGTTTTTATTTTTCTTTATCAGCACCTTTTTTAAATTATATCTGTAAGTTTTGATACATTTTCTTTAACTTTTTACTTTTTGCCCATTTTGTTCCAAATTTTATATTCCACGATACAAATTATATATTTTCTTTATAACTTCTTATGTAAATTTGCATCGTGAAAATCTGAAAGGGATTTCGGATTTCTCGCTTTGAAAAGTTAATAGTTTTTAAATAGTTTAGTTAGTTAATTCTGTTGTTGCGAAAAAGGCGGAGTGAAGCGTCACTCCGCCCAACAACACCCAAAACATCTCGGGGTGCTTTCTTTACGACACTTTTTTTCTGACTATTCTATGCTGGGCAATCTTAAAACTATACGATGAAACTTGCTTTTGACGATAACATATCTATTTAGATTTCATTATCCATAACTAAAATTTTTATTAACCTATGAGAAAAGTCTTTACTTTTATCTTTTTAGCTTGCTTTGCTGCCTTTGCTAATGCGCAAGTCACATGGAGTGAAGGGCAGGAGGTGACTGCTGAATTGGAGTGGATGGACTACGACTGTTCGTCTACCGGAGCTTGGATGCACTCTAATAACTGGGGTGTGTCTTGGAGCTCAATCGAGATGTTTGACCAACCTGCAGGGGCGGAAGTCTATCAGATTTTCTACCTCCCTGCTGGTTACTATGAATTCACCGTGCAAGGTTTCTATCGTGGATCATATAATCCTGCATATTGGGATGGCAACGAGAAAATCAATGCGGTCTTTTTCGGTGAATCTGTCAACTATGATGAGGAAACCGGGGAGGTGACGGAAGTAACTCGTTCCACTTCTTCTCCGCTGCTCTCTATCGCATCGAGTCAACGCACTGAGGGAAGAATTTATGAGCGTGATGATTGGTCGAACGATGTGGAATATTCACATGATGGCACCAATTATTATGTTCCGAATTGTATGGAGGCTTCAAAACTCTGGTTTGATGCCGGCTACTACACCGATAATAAAATTAAGGTGGTGCAGGTTGAGGACGGATATTTCAAAATCGGTATCAGAAAAACTGCAGCGCTGCAGGGCGACTGGACAATTTTCAGCAACTTCCAGGCATTCTACATCAGCGATGCCAGCGAGGCTGTGCAGATTCAGCTGGCTGAAGAGGGTTTCGTTGATGCTCTCGCTAAAGCTGACGAATTCCGCAGAACTTTGGAAGAGGCTGGATATTATTCTCTCCTCGGATATTACGAACTTGCGTATGAGGAGCTTGAAAACGAGTCGGCTGACTACAAATCTGTAGAGGAATATACCGACGGTATTAAGAAAGCAGAGAAACTCGTAGCTGACTATAAGTCTTATCTCTCTGATGCCACCACACTCACCAGCTTGATAGCCAACTGCAACGAATTGGCTGAAACCACAAGCTATGCTGGCCTCTCTCAGTTCAAGGCTGCCATTGAAAAGGCTGAAAAGGTGGAGAAAGATGAGTTTGGTGATGACGCCAACGGCATCTACACCGACGGACCTGAGGATTATGCCAAGGCTCTGGCGGAACTCCAGAAGGAGCGCTCCGCTTATATCGCAACCAAGGGAATTGACGAGTCTGGAAAAATGGATATGTCGGGACTCATCGCTTATCCGTTCTTCTGTCAGCCGCAGTACGACCCAACTTGGGATGAGGAACAAGGAAAGTGGGTTTCTCAGAGCATCGTGCTCGATGGTGATGGAACACTCCAGGGATGGAGTGACCTCCGTGAGTCGGGCGATGGCGACGACAAGACTTATATCACTACCACGCGTGTGCCTATCGGTCATGGTGTGACTATCGGTCTTGATGAAACTGTACAGGGACAGTGGTATCAAGTTAACACTAGCGGATATGAGCCTTATTGGAACCACGGACTTTCAAGTGCTAAGCAATGGGCCATGCCAGGAGCAGAACGTGAAATCGCACAGAACCTTAGCGGTCTGCCTAACGGATTCTACAGCATCCAAGGTTGTGGTATCACTTGGGGCAACGACTGGAACAACGACAACCCTTGCAGAATGGGTATCAGAATTCAGTCGGGCGACAACGTCGTTGAGTCTGAACAGGATACCAAATTATCTGGATGGTGGAACAACGACTACAACGATTGGACTTACTATACCACTGGCATGATCCAAATCACCAATGGTGAGGCTCGCGTTTCCTTCTTCGCCAACGGATTCAGCTCTTTCACTGGTATGCAGCTCTACTATTATGGAGAAAACCCAGACTTCTCGAAGCTTGTGGAAGCCAAGTTGGCTGAGGTTGACCTCGAAAAACTGCAACTGAAAGGCGATAAGAATGCAGTGGCTGAAATCTTGAGTGCAGTGCAATTGCCAATCGTGGGATATGATGCCTATACTCAGGCACTTGATGTGATTAACCAGGCTAACACCTACATCAATGACGCTGTGAACTACCTCAGCAACAACGACCCTACTCAGAAATTCACTGACAAGCAGGCTGAATATGCTGATGATTCTAAAGAATATGAATACCTCTCTACGGCTGTTCTCCACACATTTGACCTCTACGATGCAGATGAGACCACTTATAAAGATATTCAGAACTGTATGAATGAGTACAATGGATATGTTCACTATATGGATCTGGTTAACAGCTATTCTGCTATCGACAATGCTGATTTGAAGGCTGCTATTGAGGAGCAGGCACAGAAGCTCGCAAGCAATTATGCTGACATCCCAACTCTCCAGCAATATGAGAAAGAGCTTGCTGCATTCTACAACAAGCAGATTCTTGCTGACCTCGGTATGGACAAGGCCTCTGGCGACAACCCTGTGGATGCAACTGTACTCATTGTCAACCCTACTTTTGCTGAGGGACAGAAAGGATGGACCGGTAACTTCACTACAGACCAGGGACTCCAGAACTCTGAGGTTTTCAACACCAACTTCCGCATCGAGCAGACGGTTTACTCTCTCCCTGCTGGATGGTATCAGGTACAGGTGAAGTCCTTCTATCGTGATGGTGGTATTAATGAGGCTTTCGATCATATTTGGTACATGGAGACTGGCGAATTCACGCCTAATGTGAAGTTCTTCGCTAATACGAACGAGGTGGATGTGACTTCTATTTGTAATGTTGACGCTGTGTTCACCGAACGTTCTTACACTGAATATACTTATCTTGCTGAGAACAAGGCTGCTGAACTCGGTGAGGAAATGCAGGAACTCAAAGCTTGGTGTGAGGAAGACATCGAGTACGATGAGGAAGGCAATGAAAAATATGTGGTGACTTCTTGGTTCCAAGAGTTCGATGCTGATGGAAACATCAATGAGAACACCCGCGACGATACTTGGATCTACGACTCATTCTTCAATATGGACGGCGAACGTTATTTCTACCCGAACTCGATGCGCGGAGCTGGCGCTCGTTTCGCTAAGGACAACGACGCTTACCTCAACAAGATCCTCGTGAAAGTGGAAGAGGGTGGAAGCATCAACTTCGGTCTCTACAAGGACACGACTATCGATGGTGACTGGTGTATGTTCGACGACTTCAAACTCTTCTATCTCGGCACTGACGACTCTGTAGGTATCAACAGTGTTGCAGGAAACAGCCAGGTGACCAAGAATATCTTCACCATGGACGGAAGACGGGTGAATACACTTCAGAAGGGTATTAATATCGTCAAGATGTCGGATGGTTCAGTGAAGAAGGTGCTTGTGAAGTAAGATACACATTATTATATTATATTAGCGGAGGACATAATGTTCCTCCGCTTTTTCTTTCGTTCTCTTATCTGCCTAAACAATTGTAACAAATGTCACAATCTTTGTAACATTATATTTCGCATTTCTATTCTTTATTTTGTAATTTTGCATTTGCTTAACTATCAGAATATTTATTAACCACTGAAAAATATGAGAAGACTTTTTACTTTTGCTTTCGCTTTTGCTGCCTTTGTGGGTAGCATCATGGCGCAATATGGCAACACTCCTCCACTCAGAGTGGAGGGTAAATACTTTGTTGACCCTTATGGCAACAAAGTGGTGCTGCATGGAGTGATGGACACACCAAGCCCGTACTTCAACAGCTATAGATGGGGAAATGCGTGTAATTCCAGCACCATAGCTCCGTGTATCAATTATTTCAACAAGCTCTTCACTGCAATAACCGACACAGCCAGCGGTGCTTATTGCGACCTCTTCAGACTTCATCTCGACCCTTGCTGGACTAACGATCCTAACAAGCAGGCGACAAATGGAGGTGGGGAGAACGATATCAGCAGGTTCTCTGCCACAAGATTGCGCACTTATCTGCGCTCGCTCTATTTCCCGATTGCTAAAAACGCCATCAGGCATGGACTATATGTCATTATGCGTCCACCTGGAGTCTTTCCGGGAGATGTGAAGGTGGGAGATGAATACAATGAATACCTCAAGACTGTTTGGGATATCGTTTCACAAAACGACTCTGTGAAAAAATATTCGGGACAAATCATGATTGAGCTCGGTAATGAGCCGGTCAACCTCAAAGATGCGAACGGACAGGACACACCGAATGCCATGAGGGATTTCTTCCAACCTATCGTCGATAAAATCCGTGCCAACGGATTCACCGGTATCATTCTTGTTCCGGGTACGGGATGGCAGTCAAACTACCGCAACTATGCCACTAACCCAATCACTGATGAC
>JAEEGI010008524.1_pt1 | contig 22641 bp, 24 predicted proteins | sample 8958751 | NCBI WGS metagenome assembly JAEEGI01 (sample SAMN16246545, study PRJNA631951) | gut metagenome | biome: gut microbiome; feature: rumen; material: KS-attached | host: Bos | place: Iran: Karaj | collected 2018-10 | reverse complement strand
CGCTGCTGTATCTCTATCTCGAAGCGCTCGGCGCCGATGTGCTGTGCTACATTCCTGACCGCAACAGCGAGGGCTACGGGCTGAATCTCGCCGCTGTGGAGCGGCTGCGCGACGACGGCGTGAAACTGATTGTCACCGTCGATAACGGCATCTCCGCGCTCGCGGAGGCCGAGGCGATCTATGACTACGGGATGCGGCTCGTCGTGACCGATCACCATAAGGTCGGCTCCACTTTGCCGCGCGCCGAAGCGGTCGTCGATCCCCACCGTCCCGACTGCCCGAGCCCGTTCAAGGACTGGGCGGGCGTCGGTGTCGCGTTCAAACTTGCCTGCGCGCTGTCGCAGGGAGAGGACGAGGCGATCCTCGAAGACTTTGCCGATCTGATTACCGTCGGTACAATCGCGGACGTTGTGCCGCTTACCGGCGAGAACCGCACGATCGTCCGGCACGGTCTCCATTTGATCAACAACGGCGGCAACCACGGCCTTGCCGCGCTGAAAAACGTCGCGCTTTCCGCGCCGCGCGCGCTGACAGCGAACGGCGTTGCCTTCTCGCTCGTCCCGCGCCTGAACGCCGTCGGGCGGATCGACCGCGCGGACGACGCGTTTGAACTGTTGATCTCCGACAACGAGGAGACGGCGCAGCAGCTTGCGCAAAAGATCTCCGACTGCAACGCGACAAGACAGTCGCTGGAACAAAAAATCATGACGGAAGTGGAAAAACAGCTGATCGCTCAGCCGGAGCTGCGGTTCGACCGCGTCCTCGTTTTCAACGGCGAGGGCTGGCACGGCGGCGTGATCGGTATCGTCGCGGCACGGCTGATGGAACGCTTCGGCAAGCCGTGCATCGTGATTACCTCGGACGGCGACGAAGCGAAGGGCTCCGGCCGGAGTCTCGAGGGCTTCTCGCTCTATGACGCCATCGACGCCGAACGCGATCTGCTGACCCATTTCGGCGGGCACCCGCAGGCGGCGGGATTCGGGATCCGCACGGCGGACATCCCCGTGTTCCGTCAGCGCATCAACCAGTACGCCAAAGCGGTGCAGATGCCGTTTCCGACGCTGTCGCTCGACTGCAAGCTGCGCCCCGGCTATATCTCCGCCGATCTGCTGCCCGTGATCTCCATGCTCGAGCCTTTCGGTGCGGGCAATCCGCAGCCGCTGTTCGGGCTGTTCGGGCTGACGATCCAATCGATCCAGTCCATCGGGGGCGGCAAGCACATCCGGCTCCAGCTGACCCGCGGCGGCGACCGTATCCAGGCGCTGAAATTCGGCGTGAGCGCCGAGCAGTTCCCGTACCGTCAGGGAGACTCGGTCGATCTCGCCGTACGGCTCGAGGCGAACGAATACATGGGCACCTTCCGCGTCAGTATCTATATCCGCGATATCCGGCTGCACAACACGGACGACCGGCTGGCTCTCGAGTCCGCGCGGCTTTACGAAAAGGTGCGCAGGGGAGACAACGTCGCGCCGAAGGAGGCCGCCGCGTGTCTGCCCGACCGCGCGTTCGCGGGGCAGGTCTATCGGTACATCCGCGATCATATCTTTTATGAAGACGACGTCGATCTGATGTGCTACCGCCTCGGCGGCGACGGCAGCGAAGTCTGCCGGGCACTGATGACGATCGACGTACTCAAGGAACTCGGCGTTTTACGCGCCGAAGAAAGCGGCAGGCTCGTCACGGACGACAGCCAGAAAGCGCCGCTCGAACAATCAGCTTTGCTGCGGCAGGTGCTGCGGCTGACACAGTAACGAAAGGGGGAAACGGCGTATGACGGAACAACAGGGCGAATACGGCTTTGAGCATCTGCTCGAAACACTGCGGGAAGCCTCGTTCCCGGAAGCGGAGATCACACGGATCACGCAGGCGTACGTCTTTGCGCGCAACGCCCACGAGGGACAAAAGCGCCGCTCGGGCGAACCGTATATCATCCACCCGGTCGCGGTCGCGCAGATCCTTGCCGGGATGGGCATGGACGGAGACTCTATCTGTGCCGCGCTGCTGCATGACGTGGTGGAAGACACGCCCGTGACGGATCAGCAGGTCCGCGCGTCGTTCGGCGATTCCGTTGCGCAGCTTGTGGACGGCGTGACGAAGATCGGTCAGATCCCGTTTTCGCCGGATCAGATGGAGGAGCAGCAGAACGAGAATATCCGCATACTGCTGCTCGCCATGTCGCGCGATATCCGCGTCATTATTATTAAACTTGCCGACCGCGTCCATAATATGCGGACCCTCTCGTTTATGCCGGAGGAAAAGCGGCGGTTCAAGGCGAAGGAAACGCTCGAGATCTACGCGCCGATCGCGCACCGTCTCGGTATCCGCGCATTCAAGGAAGAGCTGGAGGATCTCGCGATACGCTACCTCGACCCCGTCGCGTACGAGGAGATCTCCAAAACGCTGGAATCGCAGGTGGAATCGCGGCAGGCGTTTCTGGACAGCATCCAGAAGGAAATCGGCGAACGCGTCCGGCAGGACGTCCCGAACGCCCATCTTTCCGGTCGGATCAAGTCTGTCCACGGTATCTACCGCAAGACCTATATGCTCGGGCGGACGATCGACGAGATCTACGACATCTACGCGGTGCGCATCATTGTTGACTCCGTGTTCGAATGCTACTACTGTCTGGGCATCATCCACGATATGTTCAACCCGCTCCCGGGCCGGTTCAAGGACTATATCTCCACACCGAAGCCGAATATGTACCAGTCGCTGCATACGACGGTCATCGGCAAGGCCGGTATCCCGTTCGAAGTGCAGATCCGTACTTGGGAAATGCACCACACAGCGGAATACGGTATCGCGGCGCACTGGAAATACAAGCTCGGCATCGAGGGAAAAGACAAATTCGAAGAACGGCTCGCGTGGATCCGGCAGCTGCTGGAGACCCAGCAGGAGAGCGACGACGTCGAAGAGATCGTCAACGTGATCAAAACCGATTTCACGCCCGACGAAGTCTTTGCCTTCACCCCGAAGGGGGACGTCATCTCGCTGCCGATGGGCTCGTCCATCGTTGACTTCGCCTATGCGATTCACTCGGCGGTCGGCTCAAAAATGATCGGCGCCAAGGTGGACGGCCGCATCACGACGCTCGACCACAAAATCAACAACGGCGAGATCATTGAAATTCTGACGACCTCGAATCCGCGCGGTCCGAGCCGCGACTGGCTGAAGATCGCCAAGACGAGCTCCGCGCGTTCGAAGATCAAGAGCTGGTTCAAAAAGGAAAAGCGCGAAGAGAACATCGTCGAAGGCCGCGCGGAGGTTGAACGCGAATTCCGCCGCAACGGCGTGATCCTGCCCGAAAAGCAAATGACTGAGTTCCTGCAGAAAATCGCGGAAAAACAGCGCTTTTCGACCATCGACGACCTGTTCGCCGCGATCGGCTACGGCGGCCTTTCGCTCAACAAGATCATGCCGCGCATCCGCGAGGACTACAACAAGCTCCAGCGCGAGACCGAGGATCCGCTGAAAGCGGCGGAGCCGCCCGCGGCACAGCCGCCGAAGAAGGTCGTCAAAAGCCCGGAAGGCATCGTGATCGAAGGTATCGACAACTGCCTGATCAAATTCTCGCGCTGCTGCGACCCGCTGCCCGGCGACGAGATCATCGGCTTCATTACCCGCGGCCACGGCGTGTCGATCCATACGCGCCAGTGCTCGAACGTGCCGAAAAACATCGCCCTCTGTGACGAACCAGAACGCTGGGTCCGCGCGACCTGGGACCAGAAGGCGAAAAGCGATTACCGCGTGACGCTCGGCGTCACCTGTATCAACCGCGTCGGTATGCTTGCCGACCTGTCGACGGCGCTCGCGAATATGCACGTCATGATTCACTCGCTGTTTACGAAGGAGAGCAAGGATTCGCGCGTTGTGATCTACCTGACCATCACGGTCAACTCCGCCGAACACCTGCGCAACCTGAGCGAAAAGCTCAAGAAGATCAAGGGCGTGATCGACGTCGAACGTTCGGGCCTTTGATGAAGTGCACAGTGCGCAGTGCACAGTGCACAGGGACGTGCCAAAGCAAAGTTCAGAGGAAAACGCAGTCCCGCGTCCTTGCAAAAATGCAAGTTTGCAAGGATTGCAGTCGTCAGTCGACAGCAAAATGGAGTTTCATTCCAATTTCCAAATTCCCTCAGTCCCTAATCCCTAATCCTTAGCCCCTCATTCCCTTCCCGGAGGTACCCTTCATGAAAGCAGTCATCCAGCGCGTCGCGTCCGCCGCGGTCACCGTGGACGGTACAACAGTCGGCGCGATCGACAAAGGCTATCTGATCCTGCTCGGCGTCATGCGCGGCGACACAAAGGCGCAGGCGGACCTGCTCGCGAAAAAGACCGCGGAAATGCGCATCAACGAAGACGAAAACGGCAAAATGAACCTGTCGCTGACACAGATCGGCGGCGCCGCGCTTGTTGTGTCGCAGTTCACGCTGTGCGCCGACGTCTCTCACGGGCGCCGTCCCTCGTTCACCGATTCCGCGCCGCCTGCCGAAGCCGAGGCGCTGTACCTCTATTTCTGCGAACAGCTGCGGCAAAACGGCGTGACGCAGGTGGAAACAGGCGCGTTCGGCGCGGATATGCAGGTCTCTCTCGTCAACGACGGACCGGTGACGATGCTGCTCGACAGCGAGATCTGGGAAAGGAAAGCCTGATATGCAGCTTGAGATCCGTATTTGCGAAGTCGGCTTTCTGCCGACGAACTGCTATCTTGTGAAGGACGCCGATACCGGCGAAAGCTTTGCCGTCGATCCCGGCGATTACGACGACGCGCTCGCGCGGACGCTGCGCGACATGGGGATCGACCGACTCAACTATATCCTTTTGACCCATGGACACCACGACCACATTCTCGGACTGAAAAGGATGCAGGACGCTTTCGGCGGGAAGATCGTGATGCACGAGAGTGAGACGGCCTTTCTGACCGACGACAGCCTGTCGCTGTGCCACCCGCTTTTCGGTAATCTCTCGCGCGCGGAACACGCCGACCTGACCGTCCGCGACGGCGATGCGATTCCGTTTGCCGGCGGAAAGATCCGCGTCCTGCACACGCCGGGGCACACCCGCGGCAGCGTGTGTTATCTGCTGGAAAACAATCTGTTTGCGGGCGATACGCTGTTTCAGGAATCCGTCGGGCGGACCGATCTGCCGACGGGCAACACACAAGAACTGCTGCAGTCGGTCCGGAAGCTCGCTGCGCTGGACGGAGATTTCACCGTTTTCCCCGGACACGGTCCGCAGACCACGCTCTCCCATGAGCGCAAATACAATCCGTATCTTTGAGATATTCGGGAGTTTCCCATGAATCTGGTAATTGACAATCACACGTTTCAATATGAGACCGAAAAGCTGCTGCGCGTCTTTTTTCCTTCGACAAAGATCGCCGTGACGGACGCGCGCAACGACGAAGCCGACTATGTATTAACGTCACTTTCACCGCTGGAAGACGGCGCGGAGATCACGGTTTCCTTCTCTCTGCTCGGTCAAACCGCCGCAAAAACGCTGACGGTGTCGCGCGAAGAAGCCGTGTTCGGCGAACGCGACGACGACCTCTACGAGCGCCGCATGGTGCAGATCCTGTACGATCTGCTGCGCGAGCTCACCGGCTACACGCCGCCGTGGGGGATCCTCACCGGCGTGCGTCCCGCGAAGCTGATGCTGGTGCTGTCGAACCGCTTCGGTGAAGAGGCGGCGACGACCTATTTTCAGACGGAGCTGCGCGTCTGCAAAGAAAAGACCGCGCTCGCGCTCTCGGTCGCAAAGACCGAAACGCCGATCACGCTGGAAAGTACGCCGCGGTCGTTTTCGCTGTATGTGTCGATCCCGTTCTGCCCGAGCCGCTGCAGCTACTGCTCCTTCGTTTCTCATTCCAACGACCAGGCGAAAAAGCTGATCCCACGCTATGTGGCGCTGCTTTGCCGGGAACTGGAAGAGACCGCCGCGCTTGCGAAACAGTGCGACCTGCACCTCGAAAGCGTCTATATCGGCGGCGGGACCCCCACCGCGCTGTCCGCGCAGGACCTCAGAACCGTCACCGACGCGATCCGCCGAAACTTCGATCTGACGCCGGAGACGGAATTCACGATCGAAGCCGGACGTCCGGACTCCGTCTCGGACGAAAAGTTCGACGTCATCCGGCAGGCGGGCGCGACGCGAATCAGTATCAATCCGCAGACGTTCAACGACGACGTGCTGCGCACGATCGGCCGCCGCCACACGAGCGAACAGACGAAAGACGCACTGAAGATGGCGCGGCGCCACGGCTTTGACTATATCAATATGGACCTGATTGCCGGTCTGCCGTCCGACACGCCTGCGTCGTTCCGGCATACTCTGGAAACAACGCTTTCGTTTGATCCGGAAAATATCACGGTCCACACCCTCGCGCACAAACGCGCCTCGACGCTCGTGACGAAACAGCTCGAGACCGGCTCGGTCGAAGCGGCAGGGGAGATGCTCTCCTACGCGATGCGGCGGCTCACAGAGGAGGGCTACGTCCCGTACTATATGTACCGCCAAAGCAACTGTTTGGGCAATCTCGAAAACGTCGGCTGGGCGAAGAAAGGCTATGCCTGCCGCTATAATATCTTTATGATGGAAGAGACCCATACGGTGCTCGCGGTCGGCGCGGGCGCCGTGACAAAGCTGCGTTCGCCGTTTTCCGTCGATCTCGAACGCATTTATAACCACAAATATCCGTATGAATATATCGACCGGTTCGACGAACTGATCGAACGCAAGAGGAGAATCCTGACGTTCTACGACGAGGTGTTCGCCCAAGAGGGAGGCTGAGACGCGTGAAACGCTTTTTTGACGCCGCACAGATTTGCGAGGCGGCTTCGTCGGATCCCCGCGGCTTCATCCAGCTTTGCGAAGCGGACTTCCGCGACCAGGTGGAACAGGCGGCGCAGACCGTGCTCTCCCAAAAGGACGTGCGGCTCGTGATGCTCGCGGGACCGAGCTCTTCCGGCAAAACAACGACTGCCCGGCTTTTGAAAGACGCGTTCGCGTCCCGGGGCGTCAAAGCGTGGACGATCTCGCTCGACGACTTCTATCTTGACCCGAGCGAACCGCTGCTGTTTGAAGACGGGACGCCCGACTACGAGACCGTGCATTCGCTCGATCTGCCGTATCTCGAAAAGAGCCTGCAGTCGCTCATCCGCGAAAACCGCTGCTTCCTGCCGCGCTTCAGTTTCACTGAACGCCGCCGTGAGGACACGCCGACGGAACTTGTGATCGGCAAAGACGATCTTGTGATTGTCGAAGGGCTGCACGCGCTGAACCCGCTGATCTGCGACCAGCTCGCCCAGACGGCGCTGTATAAGCTCTATGTCAGCGTTTCGACGCGGGTGACAAAGAACGGCAGTATCCTGTTTTCCAAGCGCGATCTGCGCTTTATCCGCCGCATGGTGCGCGATTACCAGTTCCGCGCGTCGCCCGTTGATCTGACGTTTTATCTCTGGGGCGGCGTGCGCAAGGGCGAGGACCGCTATCTGTTCCCGTTCTCCGACCGCGCCGATCTGCGGATCGATTCGATCCACCCCTATGAGCCGTGCGTCTTCCGCGACGAAGCGACCGCGCTGCTTTCCTCTCTGCCTGCCGGCAGTCCCTACGACGAGACGGCGGCGCTGCTGCGGGAAAAGCTCGCCGTCTTTCCTGCGATCGACCCGGCACTGGTGCCGCAGTCGTCATTGCTGCACGAATTTCTTGGATAAGGAGAGTTCATCATGGCTGAAAGAAAAAAACAGTCGCTGCTGACCGGCGCGGGCGTGCTCGCAATCGCGACCGTTCTGGTAAAAATCATCGGCGCGCTGTATAAGATCCCGCTGGTCAATCTGATCACGTCGGAGGGCTACGGCTATTTCCAGGGCGCCTACGCGATCTACAACCCGCTGTACGCGATCTCGATGGCGGGTCTGCCGATCGCCGTTTCCAAAATGGTGAGCCAGAACGTCGAAGCGGGACGTATGCGCGACGCAAAGGCGATCTTCCGCGTCTCGCGCAAGCTGTTCTTCCTCGTCGGCGGCGTGGGCACGCTGCTTTTGATGCTGTTGGCGGTGCCTTATTCCTATGCGGTAAAGGCGCCGATGAACTATGTCAGCGTCCTCGTTGTGGCGCCGTGCATCCTGTTTTGCTGTATGATGTCGTCGTTCCGCGGCTACTATGAGGGCTTGCGGAACATGACGCCGACAGGCGTGTCGCAGGTGATTGAAGCGGCGATCAAAATGGTCGTCGGTCTCGCCGCGACAACGGTCTATTTCAAGCACCAGCTGAGCCGCTACCACGCCGGCAACGTTGACGGGCTCTTCCACGCCTTCGGGCAGGACGTGCACTCCGAAGCGGAATTTCTCGCCGCGATGTACCCTTACGCGGCGGCTGTCGCGATCTCCGGCGTGACCATCGGCTCGATGGTCGGCCTGATCTATCTGTTCCTGCACGCCAAACGCAAGGGCCTCGGCTTCACGCGTGAAGAGCTGGTCAATTCCCCGGCGCCGCAAAGCGACAAGACGCTGCAAAAGCAGATCATCCGCATTGCCGCGCCGATCGCGCTGACCTCGCTGATCCTGAACCTCTCGAACCTGATCGACGACTTCACGATCCGGAACCGGCTCGCGCACGCCGTGGAAGTCGGTATTGACGTGATCAAGGGCATGTACGGCGCGTCGATCGCCGCCGCCGGCACGCTCGACGAAAACATCCCGAACTATATCTACGGGGCGCACGGCTCCGTGCTGAACCTGCGCAATCTGATTCCGACGATCACGCTGACGCTCGGCATCAGCGCCATTCCGGTGCTCTCCGCCGCGTGGCAGAGAAAGGACAAGCAGGAGATCAAGGTAACGATCGAATCCGCGCTGCGTATCTGCATGCTGATCGCGCTGCCCGCCGGCTTCGGCATGGCGGCGCTTGCGGAACCGATTTTGAAGCTTTTGTACCCGAGCGAAGCGCATACCGCGCCGATATCCGCGCCGCTGCTCGTCGTTTACGGACTCGGGATGTTCCTGTTTTCCACAACGTCGCCGATTACCAATATGCTGCAGGCGGTCGGACGGATGGATATCCCGGTCAAAACGATCGCCATCGGTTCCGCAATCAAAATTGCGATGAACTTCATCCTGATCGGCAATCCGAATATCAACATCCACGGCGCGCCGGTCAGTACGATCGTGATGTACGCCGTGATGCTGGCGATCAACCTGACCATGCTGCTGCGGGTGACGGAAGTACGGCTCAATTTCATCTCCGTTTTTCTCAAACCCTTCCTCGCGGCGGCGGCCTGCGGGCTGTCCGCGTTCGGCGCGTACCGGCTTCTGGCGGCGGTTTTGCCGACCCATCTGAAGATCGCGACCGTGCTTTCGATCTGCGTCGGGGGCGGATTCTACGTCATTGTGCTGTTTGCAGTCAAGGGAATTGCAAAAGATGATGTGGAAATGTTACCAAAAGGAGAAAAAATTGCAAAAGTCCTTGCAAAATTCAAATTATTGGGGTAAAATATCCCATAATGAGGTATTTCTTGTATGGTGGACTATCAACTGAAAGAAAAGTACGGGTTTGACGATCTCTGTGAGATCATGCAAATCCTGCGCGCCCCGGGCGGTTGCCCGTGGGACGCGGAGCAGACCCACGCGAGTATCAAGCGTTCGCTGATCGAAGAAACGTACGAAGTGATCGAAGCGATCAACAAGGACGACAAAACGCTGCTTTGCGAAGAGCTCGGCGACGTGCTGCTGCAGGTCGTCTTTCACGCGCAGATGGAACGCGAACAGGGCGTTTTCGATATCAATGACGTCTGCGACGGGATCTGCAAAAAGCTGATCGAACGTCATCCGCACGTCTTCGGTACCGTGCAGGTCGATTCCACCGAACAGGTGCTCGACAACTGGGACACGATCAAACGCCGCTCGAAACAGCAAAGCACCCAGGGCGAAGCGATGCAGAAGGTGCCCATGGAACTGCCGGCGCTCATGCGGGCGGAAAAGCTCCAGAAGAAGGCGAAGAAAGCCGGTTTCGACTGGGACAGCGTTGACGGTGCCTATGAGGCGCTCGACAGCGAGATCGCGGAACTCAAAGCCGCGCAGCAGGCCGGCGATTTCGAACAGATCGAAAACGAACTGGGCGACGTGCTCTTCTCCGTCGTCAACGTCTCGCGCTTTTTGAAGGTGGATCCGGAGCAGGCGCTGACAGGCGCCAGCAACAAGTTTCTGGACCGATACCTCAAAGTCGAAGCCCTCGCGGCAGCGCGCGGGATCGATATGCCGTCGACCCCGATCGAAGAGTTGGACAAGCTCTGGGCCGAGGCGAAAAAACAGGAATCCAATTAAGGATGCGCATGACTGCAAGACGTATCCTTATGGAAAATATATTTAATGGAGGAACAACCATGAATAAAGTCGAATTGATCAATGCAGTCGCAGCAAAAGCCGATCTCACGAAGAAAGACGCCGACAAGGCTGTCGCCGCTGTGCTCGCTTCCATCACGGACGCGCTTGCCAAGGGCGAAAAAGTCCAGCTTATCGGCTTCGGTACCCTTGAAGTGAAGGCGAGAGCCGCCAGAACGGGCCACAATCCGCAGACCGGCGCTTCCATCAAGATCGCCGCTTCCAAGATCCCCTCTTTCAAGGCCGGCGCAGCGCTCAAGAACGCTGTAAAATAATTGCGCTATCCCCGGAGGCTGCCGCAAACGGCAGCCTCTTTTCCATCACGCTGCGAAAGGAGGACAGACAATGCGGCTTGACAAATACCTGAAAGTATCGCGCATCATTAAGCGCCGCACGATCGCGAACGAGGTCTGCGACGCGAAAAAGGTTTCGGTCAACGGAAAGATCGCCCGCGCCTCCTACGACGTGAAGGAGGGCGATGTGATCGAGATCCAGATGGGCGAGCATCTGCTGCGCGCAAAGGTGCTGCTTGTCAGCGAGCACGCGACGAAGACCGACGCGTCCGCGATGTATCAGATCCTGCCCTGAGAAAAAACGCATATCCCAACGCTCCCTGTCATAGATTGGACAGGGAGGTTGTTTTTTATGACGGAAGAACTTGCAAAGCTGGAAACGCACAACCTGATGCTGGAGGACCGCAAACGGCTCCGTCTCACCGGTGTGACGGATGTCGATTCCTTTGACGAGGGGGCCATCACCGCTTATACCGTCCGGGGCGAGCTGGTGATCGGTGGGAGCGAACTGCGCGTTCTGTCGCTGGATACCGGCAGCGGGGAGCTGCGCGTGGAGGGGACGATCACGTCGCTGACATACCTCGAGAACGCGCCGAAAAAGGGCAGTGTGCTGTCGCGGCTTCTGCGATGAGATACAGCGAACCGCTGCAGTGGCAGCTGACGGCGTTTTTCGCGTTTTCGGGTGCCGGTTTTCTGCTCGGCGGCGTCTATGCTGTGTGCGGCTTTCTCCGAAAGCTGTTTGGCAACGGCAAGAAAGCGACCGTCGCGCTGGATCTGCTGTTTTGCTTTATCGCGTTTGCCGTTTTGTTCGGGGCGGGACTGGCGTTTACGAACGGCGTCTGGCGTTTGCCGGAGCTGGCGGCGGCGACCGTGGGCTTTTTCGCGTTTTGCTGTTCGCTCGGCCGCCTGTTGTCGCCGCTGTTGGAGCGCTGTTCTTCTTTTCTGCGGACCGGGGCGGCAAAGCTTTTGCTGCCGTTTCGGCGCTGCAGCGCGGCGCTCTGGCGGCGTGTATCGGCGCATCTGGAAAAGCGAAAAGAGATCCGAAAGGAGAAAGCCGCGAAAAAAGACGGCGGCGCGGAAAAGAAACCGAAAAAATATAGCAAAAAAAGAAAAAAATCGCGCAAAAGCACTTGCAAAATGAAAGCGGATTCAGTATAATAAATGATGAACAAATTTGGGGCTTTTTATGAGCACTTTATGAAGGAGTTGCTGGTTTTGCAAAAGAATGCGCAGGCGCCAAAGCGGAAGATCAACAGAAAAAGCAGCATCATCTTGATCGTGGCGATCGTTTTGTTCGTTGGCTTTTTTGCCGTGCAATGCATTATCAACTATTCGCAGGCGAAGGACAACAAACGCCAGGCAGCCGCAATCGATGCGCAGATTGCCGAGATCGCGGCAGAAAACGAAACAAAAGAAAACTTTCTGAAAGAAGAAAACCATGACGAATACTACGAGAAGATCGCGCGTGAGGATTACAACTACGGCAAACCCGGCGAGCGCGTGTTCTACGATTCGTCGGTCGGAAATTGAAACAGCAAGAGAGGTTCCCATCAAGTATGCTTGAAGTTGGTCAGATCGTAGAAGGAATCGTCACGGGGCTTACGACATTTGGCGCGTTTGTCGCGTTGCCGGACGGCAAGAGCGGCATGGTGCATATCTCGGAAGTCTCCAACGTGTTTGTCAAGGAGATCAAAGATCATTTGACCGAAGGACAGGATGTAAAGGTCAAGATCATTGCCATCGGCGACGACGGCAAGATCAGCCTTTCCATCAAGAAAGCGGCGGAAGGGGAGAAGCCCGTTTCCGCGCGTCCGCGTCGGCCGCAGCAGCCGCGCAAAAGCACACCGAACGTCTGGCAGGGACAGACCAAAAAAGCGCCGACCGAGAATCTGACCTTCGAAGATATGATGGCCCGGTTCAAGCAGACCAGCGACGAAAAAATGGCGGATCTCAAGCATGCCGGCGAATCCAAACACGGCGGTGGTTATTCCCGCCGCGGCAGAGGCAATAACTGACAGACCGCATCAACCATACAGCGTTTACCCGCCGGAATTCCGGCGGTGTTTTTTTGCCCTTTTTTACGCGTATCCGTGCGAACCCCCTCAATCTTGTGTTTCTTGTTGCGGAAACATCAACTTTTTTCGCCACATTTTCTTTTTTTCGCTTTTTTCCTTTACAGATACACAAAACTCTGCTATAATCTATTGGATTCTATAAAGAAGTATAAGGAGCGTTCCCGATATGAAACTGTTGAAAAAAGGTATCGCCTGGCTGCTTGTGCTGGCAATCGCAGCGTCGATCTTCTCGCTGTCCGCCGCGGCGGCGCACACAACAAAGGTTCCGACGGTGTATCTCCCCGGCTACGGCGCGCAGATCCTTGCGGATAAGAACGACCCCAATTCCGAGCAGCTGTTCGGCGTCACCATTCCGGATGATTTTGCTTCCACGGTGATTGACCGGATCAAGGTCCCGCTGCTGAAGGGCGCGACGCTCAATCAGTGGGATGATTTTCACCGGGAAGTGATCGATCTGACCGTGGGTATCTACGGCAGCTTTGCGCTTGACAACAACGGCGAGGCGTCCGACGGCTCCGGTCATCCGGCCTTTAATCACACCTACCCGCTGCCCGAAAACAAGAGCGACAGCTACGGTATGTATGACTACTATTTTGAGTATGACTGGCGTCTCGACCCGTTTGAAACCGCCGACCGGCTCAGTGAATTCATCGACGCGGTCTGTGAAGCCACCGGTTTTCAGCAGGTCAATCTGGTCGGTCGCTGCCTCGGTGCCAACATCGTCCTCGCCTACGTCCAGAAGTACGGCTTTGACAAGGTGGATCAGATCCTTTGCAGCGCCGCCGGTTTCCACGGCTTTGAAAGCATCGGTCCGCTGTTTACGGGCGATATAGATTTCAACAAGGCCGCGATTCCCGATTATCTCGATAACGCCGGCAGATCGCAGCTCGTCGGCCCCGACGGCAACCCGACGTATGATCTGATCATCACGCTGCTGGAGTTTCTCAACGCGGCGAAGTCGCTCAACATCACTGAAGCGGTGTTTGACAACTATCTGGTCCCGGAATTCAAGCAGTACATCCTGCCCGAGTTTATGCGCAAGACGTACGGAACGCTGCCGGGCTTCTGGAGTTTTATCGGCGATGAGTACTATGACGAAGCGAAGCGCGTCATTTTCGGCGGCTATGAAGAAGAGTATGCCGGGATCATCGAAAAGGCGGATCACTACCATTACGATGTGATGCAGCATGTGGAGGATATCCTTCTGGACGGTATCTCGCAGGGGACGGAAGTCTATATCATCGCGAAATACGGTGCGCGCATGGTACCGATTATCAAGGACGCCGACACCCAGAGCGATTCCACCGTCTTCACCTCCAACAGCTCCCTTGGTGCCACCACTGCACCGCTTTACGGGTCCTTCTCCGACGATTTCGTTCGCGGTGTCCAAACTGCCAACGGGGGCAAGTACCTTTCGCCCGATCATCAGATCGACGCATCCACCTGTCTGCTGCCGGAGCATACCTGGTTTATCAAGAACCTGTATCACCACGAAGTCCCCGATTCGTCGGAATGGATGTTTACGGACATCTTAGATTACGACGGCTATACCACGATCTGGGATCTGGAGGCGTACCCGCAGTACCTTGTCTTCAGCCATGAGACCAGTCTGATCACGCCGATGCCGCAGGATGAACCCGCCCTCCAGGCACCCAAGTACTCCTTCTTCAAAAAGCTGATCGAGTTGTTCAAGCTCATTTTCCAGGTGCTGAAAAACCGCTGAGCGCGGATAACCGACGGACGAACCTGCCTTTGCGGCAGGTTCGTTTTGACAAAGATGAACATTTTGTAAACAATCGCCGCTTTGTTTGACTTTAGTATGCTAATGTGTTAACATGATAAAGTATTTTAACGCGGCAAAGGAGGCTACACCGTGGCTTTGTTCAACACAGATTCCACAGATAGACTTTACCGGGCCATTCTGACGTTGCGGACGCCGGAGGAGTGCAAGTGCTTTTTTGAAGACCTCTGCACCATCCGGGAACTGCTCGATATGGCGCAGCGGTTCGAAGCGGCGTCGCTGCTGGACCAGAAGCAAAGCTATCAGAACATCGCCCACTCCGTAAAGATCAGCACGGCGACGATCGGCAGAGTGAGCAAATGTCTCAATTACGGCGCGGGCGGCTACCGTCTGGCGCTCGACAGACTGCAGGAAGAGGACAAGAAGAATGAATCAGACCAATCGTAACCGCGCGTCGTCGGTCTCCGACGAGATGTGCGCGCTGTATGAAAGCTACGGCTTCACGCAGTATAACATGAGTAAATTCGAGGCGTACGACCTGTATGTGCGCAACAAGGACTTTCTGATCTCCGACAGCGTTATCACGTTTACCGATACCGACGGTAAGCTCCTGGCGCTCAAGCCGGACGTCACGCTCTCGATCGTCAAAAGCGGCAAGGACATGCCCGACGCCGTACAGCGGGTCTATTACCGCGAAAACGTTTACCGGATCTCAAAAGGCTCCCACAGCTTCCGCGAGATGCCGCAGACGGGGCTGGAATGTATCGGCGACCTCGACACGTTCTGCCTGTTCGACGTGATTCGTCTGTCGTGCCTGAGCCTTGCGCTGCTTTCGCCCGACTATGTGCTGGATCTCAGCAATCTCACGCCGGTCAGCGCGCTGTTTACGCGGCTCGATCTCCAGAAGCCGCTGCGCGACGCGATGCTCAAATGCATCGGCGAAAAGAACCTGCATGAGCTGCGCGCGCTGGCGAACGGCGCCGGTCTGGACGAAACGGCCGTCAAACAGCTGGAGACGCTTGTGACGAGCGCGGGCAGAGCGCGGGACGTGCTGCCGGGGCTCAAGGCGGTGTTCACCGACGAAGAGAGCGTGAACGCGTTCGCGAAGTTCGAAACGATCCTGCGGCTGCTGGAAGGTGCGGGCCTCGGAGACAAGATCCGGCTCGACTTTTCGGTCGTCAGCGATATGAAATATTACAACGGCTTCGTGTTCAAGGGCTTCGTGCGCGGCGTGCCGCACAGCGTGCTCTCCGGCGGACAGTACGACCCGCTGATGCGCCGCATGGGCAGAACGTCCGGCGCAATCGGGTTTGCCGTCTATTTCGACGAGTTGGAACGCTACCTGTCGGAAGAGTCGCCCTACGACGTCGATACGGTGCTGCTTTATGACGCGCAGACGCCGCCCGAAACGCTCGAACAGGCGCTGCAGTCGCTGCGTCAGACGGGCGTCAGCGTCACGGCGCAGCGCGCCGCGCAGACGACGCTGCGCTGCCGGCGGCTGCTGAAACTGGAAAACGGCGAGGTGAAAACGGTCTATGAACATGCTTAATATTGCGCTGCCGAAGGGCAGGCTCGGCGAAAAAGCCTACGCGATGTTCGAACGCGCCGGCTTTCCCTGCCCGTCGATCAAAGAGAACAACCGCAAGCTGATTTTTGAAAATGAAGAGGCGGGCGTCCGCTACTTCTGGGTCAAGCCATCCGACGTCGCGATCTATGTTGAGCGCGGCGCGGCAGACCTTGGGATCGTCGGCAAGGATATCCTGCTCGAATATGAGCCGGACGTCTATGAACTGCTCGACCTCGGGATGGGCAAATGCCGCATGGCGGTCGCGGCCAAACGCGACTTCCGCGACGACCGCCGCCGCACACTGATCGTCGCGACGAAATTCGCGAAGATCGCTTCCGACTTCTATGCGTCGCAGGGCCGCGATATCGACATCATCCACCTGAACGGCTCAATTGAGCTGGCGCCGATTCTGTCCTTATCCGACGTGATCGTCGATATCGTCGAGACCGGCACCACGCTCAAAGAAAACGACCTGACCGAGCGCGAGACGATCGTTCCGATCAGCGCGCGGCTGATCGCCAACAAAGCGAGCTATAAATTCCAAAGCGACGCGATCGGCAAGATCGTCGCAAGCATGGCGAAGCAACTGGAGGAAACAACATGATCCGGATCTTAAAATACGGTGAAGTGGAAAACGGCGCGATCTTTGCCCGGGCGCAATCGACGGTGGACGTCAGCGGCGTGGTGAAAGAGATCATCGCGACCGTGCGCCGGGACGGCGACAGCGCCCTGTATGCCTACGCGGAGCGCTTTGACAAGGCGAAACTGACCAGTCTTGCCGTGACGCCGGAAGAAATACAGGAAGCCCTCTCTCTGGTGGAACCGCGCTTTCTGGAGATCCTCAAAAAGGCGGCGGCGAATATCCGCAAATTTCACGAGCGGCAGGTACGCAACTCGTTCATCCTCAACGACCTTGACGGCGTCGTGATCGGTCAGAAGGTGATTCCGGTCGACCGCGCGGGGCTTTATGTGCCCGGCGGGACGGCGGCGTATCCTTCGACGGTGCTGATGGACGCGATTCCGGCGAAGATCGCCGGCGTCAAAACGGTCGTGATGGTGACCCCGCCGAACAAAGAGGGGAAGGTCAACCCCGTGATCCTTGCCGCGGCGCACGTCGCGGGGATCGACAAGATCTTCAAGGTCGGCGGCGCGCAGGCGATCGCCGCACTGGCCTACGGCACCGAGAGCATCCCGAAGGTGGATAAGATCGTCGGTCCGGGCAACGCCTTTGTTGCGGAAGCAAAGAAGCAGGTCTTCGGCGCGGTGTCGATCGACATGATCGCCGGACCGAGCGAGATCCTGATCGTTTCCGACGGCGACAGCGATCCACGCTTTGTCACAGCGGATCTCCTCTCACAGGCGGAGCACGACAAGCTCGCGTCTGCCGTCCTTGTGACGGATTCTATGGACCTTGCTCTCGCCGTGCAGCAGGAACTGGAAACCCAGATTCCGCAGCTTGCGCGCGCCGAGATCGCCCGCGCTTCCATCGATAACAACGGCAAGATCATCGTCGCGGACGATCTGATGCGCGCGATCGACATCGCCAACGAGATCGCGCCGGAGCACCTCGAACTTTGCGTCGCGCAGCCGTTCGATTATCTCGACAAGATCCGTCACGCGGGATCGGTCTTCATGGGCCGCAACTGTCCCGAGGCGCTCGGCGATTATTTCGCCGGCCCGAATCACACGCTCCCGACGAGCGGTACGGCGAAGTTTTCGTCGCCGCTTTCGGTCGATGATTTTGTGAAAAAGACACAGTACACTTACTATACCAAAGAAGCGCTTGCCGGCGTTGCGCAGGACGTTGCCTATTTCGCGACGCAGGAAGGCCTGACCGGTCACGCGAAAAGCGCGACGATCCGCTTTGAGGAGAGCTGATATGAGCCGCTTTCTTTCTGCCCAGCACAAAGCGCTGGTGCCGTACACGCCGGGGGAACAGCCGACGGGACGACAGTATATCAAGCTGAACACCAACGAATCGCCGTTTCCGCCGTCGCCGCACGCGGTCGCCTATGCCGCCGAAGCGGCAAAATCGCTGGAGCTGTATTCCGACCCGACCTGCAGCGCGCTGTGTGAAGCGTTTGCAAAACAGTGCGGCGTCGCGCCGGACGAAGTGATGATGACGAACGGATCCGATGAGATCTTGTACTTCGCGTTTCTGACGTTCTGCGACGACCGGCACCCGGCGGCGTTCGCGGATATCACCTACGGCTTTTACAGCGTGTTTGCCGATCTGCTGCACATCCCTTATACGCTGATTCCGCTGCGCGAGGATTTCACGATCAACCCGGAGGATTACGTCTCACTCGGAAAAACGATCTTCCTCGCAAACCCGAACGCGCCGACGGGGATCGCCTTGCCGCTCGACGCGGTGGAGCGGATCATACGCGGCAATCCGAACAACGTTGTCGTCGTGGACGAAGCCTATGTGGACTTCGGCACGGAAAGCGCAGTGTCGCTGATTCACAAGTATGACAACCTGCTCGTGACACAGACATTTTCCAAATCGCGCTCGATGGCGGGCGCGCGGCTCGGCGCAGGCATCGGCTGCAAGTCACTGATCGCCGACCTCAACACGATCCGCTTTTCGACCAATCCCTACAACGTCAACCGTATGACGATGGCGGCGGGGCTCGGCGCGCTCGAGGACGACCTCTATATGCGCGAAAACTGCCGTACGATCGTCGAGACGCGCGGACTGACGACCGAGGCGCTGCGCCGGCTCGGCTTCACGGTGATCGATTCCGCGACAAATTTCGTCTTCGCGAAAGCCGACTGGATCGGCGGCAACGACTTATATCTGCAATTGAAGGAACGCGGCATTCTCATCCGTCACTTTGAAACGCCGCGGCTCAAAGACTATAACCGGATCACGATCGGAACGCGCGAACAAATGCGCACGCTCCTTCTCGCGATCGAAAACATCAGGGAGGCGCTTTCATGAGAACGGCAAACATCAACCGCACCACAGGCGAAACCGACATCCGGCTCGGGCTGAATCTCGACGGCACGGGTCGCTCCAACATCCAGAGCGGCGTCGGTTTTCTCGACCACATGCTGACGCTGTTCGCAAAGCACGGTCGGTTCGACCTCGTGCTGACCTGCAGCGGAGACACGCAGGTGGACGACCACCACTCCGTGGAGGACATCGGCATCGCCCTCGGACAGGCGTTCGCGCAGTCGCTCGGCGAAAAGCGCGGGATCGTCCGCTACGGGTTCTTCCTGCTGCCGATGGACGAAGCGCTGATCCAGACCGCGGTCGATCTTTCCGGCCGCAGCTATCTCGCGTTCAATGTCCCGATGCCAACGCAGAAGGTCGGCACGTTTGACACCGAACTGGTGGAGGAATTCTTCCTCGCCTTTACCCGCAACCTCGGCTGCAACCTGCACATCCGCTCGCTCGCGGGCGCAAACACGCACCACATCATCGAGGGCGTGTTCAAATGCGTCGCGCGCGCGCTGAAGGACGCCGTCGCGATCGACCCGGCGCTGGCAGGGGAGATCCCCTCCACGAAGGGAGTGCTCTGATGGTCGCAATCATTGACTACGGCGTGGGCAACCTCTTTTCGCTGCGCTGCTCGCTGGAAAAGCTCGGCGCCGACGTGGTCGTGACGGGCGACAGAAAGATCATTGCGAACGCTGACCGGGTGATACTGCCCGGCGTGGGCGCGTTCCGCGACGCGCGGCAGAAGCTGCGCGACACCGGGCTGGATACCCTTGTATGCGACCTTGCCGCAAAGGGCAAGCCTATCCTCGGCATCTGCCTCGGGATGCAGCTGCTGTTTGAGAAAAGCTATGAGTTCGGCGAATATGACGGGCTCGGCCTGCTCAAAGGCAGCGTGCGCCCGCTGCGCGGCGTCATCCCCGCCGACTATAAGATTCCGCAGATCGGCTGGAACGCCCTGCGCTTCCGCAAGGAAAGCGACCTGTTCCGCTATATCAAGAACGGCGACTATGTCTATTTCGTCCACTCCTTCTACGCGGCGGACTGCGACGACAGTCTGATCGCGGGCTGCGAATATGGCGCCGACGTGACGGCGGCGGTCCAAAAGGGAAACGTGTACGGTTGTCAGTTCCACCCGGAGAAGAGCGGCGACGTCGGCCTTGCCATTCTGCGCGCATTCTGCTTTGAGGAGGCTGCCGTATGATCCTCTTCCCAGCCATCGATTTATATGAGGGCAAGGCGGTGCGTCTGCTGCGCGGCGACTATGCCCGTATGACCGTTTACAGCGAGAACCCGCCCGAGATTGCCCTCGATTTCAAAGCGCAGGGAGCGACGCATATCCACCTTGTGGACCTTGAGGGCGCGAAAAGCGGCACGACCCCGAACTTCGACACCGTCTGCGCAATCAAACAGGCGAGCGGACTGTTTTGCGAAATCGGCGGCGGCGTGCGAGATATGGAGACCGTCGAGCGCTATCTCGACGCCGGCATCGACCGTGTGATCCTCGGCACCGCCGCGGTACAGGACGAAGCGTTTCTTTGCGACTGCGCCGCGCGTTACGGCGAACGGATCGCCGTCGGCGTCGACCTCAAGGACGGCTTTGTCGCCATCAAAGGATGGCTCGAAAAAAGCGAGTACGACGCCTTCACGTTCTGTGAACGGATGCAGACGATCGGCGTCAAAACGCTGATTATTACAGACGTTTCAAAAGACGGCGCGATGCAGGGCACGAACGTGGAACTCTACCGGACGCTCTCGGAACGCTTTTCGATGCAGATCGAAGCGTCGGGCGGCGTGTCAAGTCTCGACGACGTGCGGCGGCTGCGCGCGCTGGACCTGTACGGCGCAATCATCGGCAAAGCGTACTACACCGGCGCGATCGATCTGAAAGAAGCATTGGAGGCGGCACGATGATTACAAAACGAATCATACCTTGTCTGGACGTCAAAAACGGCCGCGTGGTCAAGGGCGTCAACTTTGAAGGCCTCAGCGACGTGTCCTCTCCGGTGGAACTGGCGAAGTATTACAGTGCCTGCGGCGCGGACGAGCTCGTTTTTTACGATATTACGGCGTCCGCCGAGGGCAGACGGCTCTTTTCCGACATCCTGACCGAAACGGCGAAAGAGGTCTTTATTCCGCTCACCGTCGGCGGCGGCATCAACACGCTCGACGACTTTGACCGGGTGCTGAAATGCGGCGCCGACAAGGTCAGCGTCAATTCCGGCGCGATCAAAAACCCGCAGCTGATCGAGGACGCCGCAAAGCGATACGGCAGCCAGTGCGTCGTGCTCTCCGCCGACGTCAAACGCGTGGATGGCGTGCTGCGCGTCTTCGCCAAAGGCGGGCGCGAAAACACCGGCATGGAGGCGATTGAATGGATCCGCAGCGGCGTGCAGCGCGGTGCGGGCGAGATCGTCCTCAACTCCATCGACACCGACGGCGTGAAGGGCGGCTTCGACCTTGAGATGCTCGCACGCGTGTGCGAAGTGGTGGACGTCCCCGTGATCGCTTCGGGCGGCGCGGGCTGTATCGATGACTTTATTACGCTGTTCCAGACGCTGCCGCAGGTGGACGCGGGGCTTGCCGCCTCGATCTTCCACTTCGGCGAAGTGAAGATCCGCGATCTGAAACAGGCGATGGCGGCGCACGGAATCCCGGCGCGGCTGTAACATCATTGAGAGGTGAAAAAGATGCTCAATATCGACGAACTGAAATTTGACGAAAAAGGACTCATCCCCGCGATCGTCGTTGACGCGAACACGAAGCGGGTGCTGACGCTCGCCTATATGAACCGCGAAAGTCTGCAAATCTCGCTGGAACGCGGTCTGACCTGTTTTTTCAGCCGTTCACGACAGGAACTCTGGCTCAAGGGTGAAACAAGCGGCAACTATCAGCACATCGTTTCCATCACCGCGGACTGCGACCGCGACGCACTCGTCGTGCTGGTCGAGCCCGACGGTCCCGCCTGCCACAAGGGGACGACCTCGTGCTTCAACGATCTTGTCTTTGAAAGCGACGAGCGGCACCCGTTCTCGATGGAAGGCCTGATGGACCTGATCGAAGGGCGCAAGCAGGAAAAGAAAGAGGGCTCTTACACGAGCTATCTCTTTGACAAAGGTCTCGACAAGATCCTCAAAAAGGTCGGCGAGGAATCGACCGAGGTCATCATCGCCGCGAAAGCCGAGGACAAGCGCGACACGATCTACGAGATCGCGGACCTGACCTATCATGTGATGGTGCTGATGTGCGAAATGGGCATCTCCCTTGATGAGATCTTGCAGGAACTCGCGTCCCGCCATGTGATTGACCACAAGGTCAAGCAGGAGAAGATGACGTAAAAAAGCCGCTTTGGCGGCTTTTTTTAATGTGCAGTGTGGAGTGTGCAGTGTGTAGTTCAGTCGACAGCCAACAGCCAACAGGCATCAGTCGTCAGTGCACGTTTGAAACAGCGAGAAAGAGCAAACTATCTTCCCGCGCGAACAGGAAGCAATTCCTTAATCCCTTAGCCCTTAATCCCTTAGTCCCTTGCTCTCTCGCCACATAACTACATACTGCAAACTGCACTCTGCACTCTGCACACTGAAAAAGGCTTTGCCGTTTTTTCTTCCCTTCCCCTTGCTTTTTTTATCCGTTCGTTGTAAGATA
>JAEEGI010008523.1_pt1 | contig 22644 bp, 12 predicted proteins | sample 8958751 | NCBI WGS metagenome assembly JAEEGI01 (sample SAMN16246545, study PRJNA631951) | gut metagenome | biome: gut microbiome; feature: rumen; material: KS-attached | host: Bos | place: Iran: Karaj | collected 2018-10 | reverse complement strand
CACGGTAGCCCCGGCGGCCGTGGGAGCGGTACTGGTCAAAACCCAGCGCCTTCATGGCACTGCCGATCTTCTCGACGGTGAGGCGCAGCGAGGGATGGTAGCCGATGGCCGTCAGGATGTCGGTCGCCGTATAGAACTCCCCGCGTTCGTTCTCGGCAGGATGCCGGAAATGCTTGGCGATGGCCTCCTGCTCCGGCTGGGGCGTCTCGAAGGTCTTGTTGTGCTCCATCAGCACTTCCTCCTCCGCCTTGGAGAAATAGTGACGGAAGCCCTGCCGGTAGAGGGCGTAGGCCTGGGCGTAGATGCCCTCGTAGTCGAACGGCACCTCCCTGGGCGAGGTGATGCTCTCCACGATGAACGGCAGCCAGCGGCGGTTGCCGGTCACGTCGGTGAGGAACTGCACGTTGTTGCCCGTCCCGCAGAACGACGCCACATGGGCCATGTGCTCCGTGTAGTGGCCGTAGGGAGGCCGTTCGTCTATCGACGGCATGGTCACCACCGACTTCATCGTGTTCACGTCAGAGGGTCTCATCACGTCCAGTTCCTCATAGCACACCAGTCCGTACTGGGAGAGTGTGATCAGGTCGTCTTTCGACACGCGGCTCGAGTTGACCTTGATGCGGAAGTAGTCGCGCAGCTCCGGGGGAAGCAGATACGAGAACCAGGTGGTCTTGTAAATGCCCTGGTCGCCGATGAACACCAGCACCGCCTGGTTCACCTCATCGTCGTCTACCCAGCTCGCCACCATCGCCACGAGCCACTTCTTCAGGTATTCGTAGAAGAGCATCTGCTTCTCCGTGCCGCCCTTGACCATCACAGACACCGACAGTCCGAGGATATGGTCCTGGCCGTCCCATGGCGGCAGGCGGTTCAGGTAGTAGAGGAAGGGATGGAACGGCTTGACGTAGCCGGAGCCGATGACGACTTCAAAGTCCCGCTCCCGTGTTGACTTGACATTTTGGAGGGCCGTCAGCAGGGTGTTGCTCAGGCGGTCGCTCATCGGCTGGTAGTCGTCGCTGACGAACTGTGCCAGTTCACTGTTCTGGCAGAAGGCGTCCTCTGTCGGAATACGGGCCTCCACCCGGTGCTTCACCGAGTTCCACCGCAGGTAGATGTGGTTATCCAGGAACGCCTTGATCTCCCTCACCGTGGCATACTTCTCCTGCCACGGCACCTTGTGCTCTTCCCCTCCTGAGTAGGAGGGGTTAGGGGTGGTCTGATCCGCCTTCTTCTTCCTTTTTTTCTTTTCCTCCGCCATAATTATCTGTTAGTCTGTTACTCTGTCTAATAAAGTTATTCTGTCTCTTATGTTCTTATGTCTAAAACCATTTGGTCGACGACGTCCTTGCGGAAGCACTCGATGAAGGTCATGTAGTTCCAGTCGGGATGTCCGGCCTTGACGATGGCCCAGGCTGCACCGAGGTAGAGAAAATAGCCCTTACGGTCGAAGGAACAGGAACACAGCAGGGCGCTCAGCCCGGCCTCAGCCTGCTCTACACACTCGGCATAGGTGAGAAAATCCAATGGCTTGGCCTCCCCGTCTATCAGTTCCGCCAGGCCGACGGGCTCCGAAACAGGATTTAACAGTATGACATACTCATCCATTCCCAGTACCTTCAGCCGTTTCTCCAAGCCGGGAAGGTCTTCCTCTTCATACAGGTTGCGTAACACGGCGGCGTCAATCATCGGAGCCGTCTGTCTGTCATACCTCACGAGGAAACCGTACTTCCTGATGGACTCTGCCACACGCTCGGCGATATCCTCCATACGCTCATATTCCTTCACTTCTGGCTGCAGGTTTTCCACGACATCAAAGAAATTCCGCAGCCTTGTTGTTAGATTTGTAATCATGTTGTTGTTCTTTTTAAGGGGTTAAACATGTCACAAAGATACAAAGTATTATCATCTCGTTTGTATAATTAACCAAAAGAAATGGCCGTTAATTTATATTAATTACCAGACATAACTCCCTTATCTACAGAACGTTGCAAAGTTTGCATTCTTACGTTTAGATTCGTATGTTTCGGGTTGCACAGCCACCGGAACAGGTCGTTTTTGCAGTAACAGGGTCTAAGCACAGAAGAGCCCGACTGAAGCAGCCGGGCAATCTCTATGTAAATAAGTTTTTTGGAGCCCCTCGGCAAGTCTGGCCGGAAGTCCAGCCGCTCGACCAGCCGAGGGTTCTCTTGAGGGGTTAGCAACAAAGGGCGGAGACGTTCGATCATCTCATCATAGGCCCAATAGAAGTCACGGTGAATAAAGTCCACCAACAGGCGGACATGCTTTTTGTTTGACATAATTTACAATTGTGGCTCTTGTGCCGCCACCCCGAGGATGGTCGGCCAAGCCACAGCAAATTATGTCGGGCCGGTCAATGAAGAAGTTTTATTTACAAGTTCCAGATTTAGCCACAAAGTGGCTAATGGCGTACAAAGGTACGAAATATTTTGAATATCTATTCACTTTTTAGTATTTTTAAGCCTTATTTTAGCTATTTCCTTGTAAAAAGGTGTACTTTTAGACGAGCTGGTTACGATGACCGATAAGTGGCTCTATGCCCTGAAGCATCTGCCAGATCTGCTGGAGCGTCCCAACATTGCTGAAATCACAGGCCTTTCAGAAGAAGAGATAGAAGCATTGTAACAAAAGAACCGTCCCCATGTTATAAGAGCTCACGGGGTGCCCCGTGAGCTCTTTATCTTCTTTTTATTTTATTACTCGTTTATTTCCATTGTGGATATACACTCCTTTCTTCGTCGGCTTGGCCTGGAGCTTACGGCCCTGCAGGTCGTACCATCCGGCGCCAGCCGAATTCGTGTAATTCGTTAAATTCGTTGTCGAGATAATTCCAGTAGCAAAGTCCTCGTCGCCGAAGAACATGCGGGCATGGGCCACCTCACCGGCCTCGATGCCGATGAGATGGAAGTAGGCGCGGAAGGAGTTGATGGTCTTCTCGGTGCTGGGCCAGTAGAGCTTGTTGCCTGCGCCAAGGTAGAGGTTGCTCGCATCGCCGCCAGTAAGCGTCACTGGGTCATAGATACCCTTGAAGCTTACCTTGCCGTCAGCGCTCTTGACGGTTTCGGGGGCAGCACCTTCGATTTCGGAGTATTTGAACTCGGGGTTCACGATGTCGCTGCCCGTTGTTCCCCATTTCACGATGTAGGGTCTACCGGCCTTTATCTCCGAAGCTTCCTTGAAGTAGAGGTAGAGCGTGCCGTCGGAGGCGTCGAAGCCGGTCTTGTGCCCGCTATACTCTGTCTCGGTGTCCAGCTCCATGATGGTAGCGCCGTAGAGTGGATGGTCGCTGATAGCTATCTGTGCCGCTGTGACGTCGAAGGGCAGACAGAGCGTGTTCCAGTTGCCGTCCTTAAAGAGCGTGCGCCCAGTGATAGTGACATCGGCAATGCGATCGTCATTCGCCGTAATCGTCGTGGTGTTCGACTGGGCATCCTGAAGTTCTATTTCGTAGGGATCGATGACTGCCGTGATGCTGACGTTCTCGCTGCCCATCGTCACCGTGTAGGTGCCATTGCCGTTGTCAGTGAGAGGACTGCCGTTAGCCTGTACGACCTTGATTTCCTTGTCGGCTTCGGGCGTGAAGGTGACGCTCGTGCCAGAAGCGGTGTAGAGCTGGCCGCCGTAGGAAAGACCGAAGCCATATACCTTGATGCCGTTGTATTCGTAGCTACTGCTTGCAAAGCCGAAGTCGAGCGTCAGACCAGAAGTGCCGCTGCTGACGGTGTAACCCTGCGTGCCGCCCTGTACGGAGCCGATCACCTCGGTGTAGAAGCAGTCGGTGCAGGTAACGGTGGTGACAGGATGGGTGCCTGAGCTTGATGCGTTTTCATAGATGGTGGCACATGCCACGGCGGTCTCGCCCGTTCCGAGTGTGGCAGGCTTATAGAGGCAGTTCTTAATGGTCAGCGTCTGTCCGTTGGTGTAGCCCACGATGCCGGCGCCGCCTGTCGTGGCAGTCTCTCCTGTGGTGAGTATCTTGCCGTCGAAGACACAGCCCTCGATGGTGGGGTTCGAGTAGCTCACATTGGCTTTGAGTCCCAGAATACCGCCGTGACCAGCCCAGCCTGCATGGCTGCTGCGGATGGTGACGCTGCTGCGGCAGTTCTCTATCTTCGAGTAGTAGCGGGTGTAGCCCACGACGCCACCGGCATAGCGTGCCGAGGTCTCGATGGTGCCCGTCGTGTTCAGGTTCTTGATGGTGGCGCCGCTGATGTGGCGGAACGGTGCGCAATAATCCTCTGTGATGCCCGTGTAGCTGACGGTGATGGTGTGCCCTTGGCCGTCGAAGTTGCCACGGAAACGGTTGCTTCCCTGTCCTGCCATCGTGGTGACGTTGATGTCGTTGGTCATGACGAAATACATACCATTGAAGTTGATACCGTCGCTCACGGCCTCAGCCAGATGGTTCCAGTCCTCGGTATCACTAATCAGGAAGGGGTCGGACGCCGTACCGCTACCACCGCTGAAATATGTATTCTTGAAGCGGGCGTAGTAGGTGCGGTCCTCTTCCATGTTAACAGTAATCGTGCTGTCTGCTTGTATCAATTCTTCTGAGTCTTGTGCAATCAGACCGGAAGGCTTGGTGTTGCTCAACAGCCAGCCTGCGAAAGCCATTTTGTTGGGCACAACGCTGCACTCTGGGAAGGTGAACTCATGGGTAGCTGTTACATAATACGCAGTACCTTCTGCCGCATAGCCCGTGCCCTCTGCATTCGCCTCATAGAAAGTGTAGGAGTACGCTGGCAGCTCGTGACCGCAATAGGTACAAGCATCGCCCTCACCTTTGACGTGATGCTCGTCGTAACCCTCGCAGTAAGAACAGTTAACATGATGGTAGTAGTCATCCTTGTCTGTATAGCTATTGTCACCATCGTGATCACATTCCTGAATCTTATATTTGCCATCGTGCCTTACGGTGGTGACGCGGCTATCGCTGCTCACCCAGCTGCCACCGTCCTTCTTTACTCTCATCGTGGCTCCATATACAAGAGTACCATCGTTGTCGTTAGAGTCGCCGCTACCTATAGCATTGCCGTCAGCCACTCCCTCTACGGTAAGTGTGCCTCCATTGATGGTCACGGTTCCGCCATCGCCTCTGTCGCCACCACCGATGCCTGCACCATAATTGCCGCCAGTAATCGTTACAGTACCTCCATTGATGGTCACAGTTCCGCCATCGCCTTTCCATCCACCACCGATGCCAGCACCATTGTATCCGCCTGTGACAGTAACGTTTCCACCGTTGACAGTCACTGTTCCGCCGGAGCCACCGGAGTTATCGCTACTATCACATCCTCCTCCGCCAATGCCAGCAGAATTTGTGGCACCGGTGGCGTTGACGGTACCGTCGTATATGGTAACCGTGCCACCATTACCACGGTATCCTCCTCCGATGCCAGCAGCCAGTTTACCACCAGTGGCAGTAACATCGCCACCGTAGATATAGATGGGATTGTCCTGGCCGCATTTGTAACCTCCACCGATACCGGCACCGCTATTACTCGTTTTGTCATTAGCACCGCCTGTAGCGTTGACGGTACCGCCATATATCCTAATTGTGCCGTTGCTGCACTCTTCGCCTCCGCCGATACCTGCGGCCATTTTGCCACCAATGGCCGTGACGGTGCCACCATAGATATAGGTATCACCGCCTTTTCCTTTATCTCCTCCACCGATGCCGGCACCGTAGTGACCGCCCGTAGTCGTCACGGTGCCGCCATAGATATATACAGGATTGTTCTGATCGCCTTTCTCGCCGCCGCCGATGCCAGAACCCCATTGACCACCTTTTGCGGTGACAGTGCCGCCGTAGATCTTGATAGTGCCGTTGCTGCGGTCTTCACTGCCTCCGATGCCGGCAGCGTAATAACCGCCTGTGGCGGTGATGTCACCACCGTAGATAGTGACGGGTGTATTAAAGCTGTTCTGCTGACCCTCGCCGATACCGGCACCGCTGTCACTGCCCTTCGCGTCGATAGTGCCGCCGTAAATAGTGATGCCGCGCATACCGCTTTCGTGGTTGCCGCCACCGAGTCCTGCGGCATTGTTATGGTAGGCATGAGCGTAGATATTACCACCGTGGATGAAGAGATAGCCGCCCATCTCGTCAGCGTCACCGCCAATGGAAGCGTTGCCGTTGCTGACACCGCCGCCGTCACCGGTACATTTGATGGCTCCCATGTTCTCGCCGTCGCTCTGGGCGTAGATGGTGAGCGTGTAGCCATCCTTGATTTGAATACCTTTTTTGCAAGTCAGCGTCACGCCGTCCTTCAGAATAAGATGCGTGTCGCCGTCGATGCTGATGCGATTGTCGGAATAGGTGTCGTCTCTGTCTACATAGTACCAACCCGAGAGTTGTGATGCGCCCTCAAGTAAGCTGACATTGAAGGCAACCATCGTCGTCTGCACTACGTGACCGTCTGTATCGCCGCCTTCCCAACAGCATTCGATATAAGGATAGCCTGCAGCCACCTCGTTGTCATTAAATCCAATGGAATATAAGTCGTTGTCGCTGGAAAAGAAATCGCCAGGGGCAACACCGCTGTTGTATGTGCTGTAGCCCGAAGTAACCTTTCTGTTATAGGTTGCGAGACCTATGCTTGCACCACTTGTGAAAGCACCGGTGACATTGATGACAGTATTGTTGTCGAGAGCAAGGTTGTTGGCGTGGGCACCGCACGTATTGTTCGTGATAGACGGGTTGCCGCTCATATAGAGCGTGCCTTTGTTATAGATACCGCCGCCGGAGGTTCCCGCACTATTGCCGGTGATAGAACCGCCATTGATGGTCAGTGTACCGTTGTTATAGATGCCACCGCCTTGGCTCTCACCGCTGTTGCCGGTGATAGAACCACCGTTGATGGTGAGCGTGCCACTGTTGTAGATACCGGCGCCATCGACTTCCAGGCCGATTAATAACGTGCCACCCATTATCTTTCCGCTGTTGTCGCCGCTGGCATCGTTGATGGTCAGCGTGCCGCCTTCATTGATGGCGATGACGCGTCCCATGCCACCGTTCTTTATGTCATGGTTCAGCGTGTGGCCATTGAGGTCGATGGTCACGGTCTTGCCATCGCCGATGGTAATCGCGCTGCTCAGATTAATGTTATCCGTGAGCGTGATGTTCGCACCATCCACAATGGCATTTCTCAAATCGGTCTCGTTGCCGACGTTGTAGTCCGTCGCCCAAGCCCGGCCTCCAAAGGTGAGGCACAGCAGGGCGAACAAAAATATTGCTTTGGTCTTCATATTGTTTTTTTAATATACTTCTGATGATTCATATTCATGTTTCAGAATGTCTTGAAGTTGTCCGATATAATAAGCATGACCTTGATATGACATCGGCACTGGGGTTGATTAACGTACAATGCCGCCACCTTCACCTTTGATGTATTCACTGTCGTCGCCTTCGTAGTCGATGCCGGCATTAGAGTTCATCTGATACATCCTCTGGCTGGCCATCAGGAACAGGTTTCTCTGCTTGATTTCTACCACGCGCATGGCGGGTTTTGAATAATTCTTTTTCATAATTATACTATTGTTTTTTATTTTATTTATCTTCTTCTATCTACTTTTATTTAATCACTCGTTTATTTCCATTATGGATATATACTCCTTTCTTCGTCGGCTTGCCGCTGAGTTTGCAGCCCTGCAGGTCGAACCATCCGGCGCCAGCCGAATTCGTGTAATTCGTTAAATTCGTTGTCGAAATAATTCCAGTGGTCTCGCCGTCATCGCCGAAGTTCAGGACGAAGGCACGGACTTCAGAGCCGCCACCTTGGCCAGACTGCGGCGTACCTGCTGTGATGCCGTTCAGCTGGAAGTAGGCACGGAAGGCGTTGATGGGCTTGCTGGTGCTGGGCCAGTAGAGCTTGTCGCTTTTGCCAAGGTAGAGGTAGCTGCTGCCTTCAATGTCCTCAGGGTCATAGTTGCCGATGAAGCTTACCTTGCCGTCAGCGCTCTTGACGGTTTCGGGGTCAGCACCTTCGATTTCGACGTTGCCAAACTCGATGGGGCTAACAATGTTCGTGACATCGTTCGCCCACTTGATGATGTAGGGCTTGCCTGCCTCTATCTCGTCAGCGTCCTTAAAGTAGAGATAGAGGGTTTCACCATCGAAGCCGGTGCGGTATGAGCCGTTCACGTCGGCGTTGCCGTCGACATCGTATTTACCTTCAACGTCGAGTTCTTTCAGCATTGCGCCAGCGAGGGGTGAACCTGCGATGGTGAGGTCGAAGGGCAGGCAAATGGTGTTCCACGAGTTGTCCTTGTAGAGCGTGCGGTCGTAGAGGGTGACGTTGGCGATATGGTCGTCGTTCGCCGCTATCGTCGTGGAATTATTCTGGCCATCGTAGAACGTGACGGCGAAGTTGCCGAGCGTTGCCGTGATGCTGACGTTCTCGGCAGGCATCGTCAGCGTATAAATGCCGTTGCTGGGGCCAGTAAGCGTGCCGCTGATGGCTGCCACATTCGAGATTTCCTTGTCGCTCTCAGGCGTAAAGGTAACGCTCTGTCCGCTGCCGCTATAGAGCACGTCCTGATAGAGCAGTCCGAAACTGTAGGCCTTGATGCCGTCATACTCGTAGGTAGTAGTAGCATCGCCGAAGTCAAGCGTCAGGCCTTCGGTGCCGCTGGTGACGGTGTAGCCCTGCGTGCCTTGGGCTTCGCCGAGGGCCGAGGTATAATAACAGTCGGTGATGGTGACACTATTCGAGTTGCGGTAACGGGCGAAGGTGGCTCCGTTTGTGGCTCCGTTTGTGCCTTCGACGGTAGTCGGAATAAACAAAGAGTTTGTAATGCTGACCGTGGCGCTGTTGTTGCTCTCTGTCCAGCCCACGAAGCCGCCGCAATTCGTCGTGCTGCTGCCAGTCATCGTGCCTTTGAAGACACAGCCGCTGATGGTGGTGGTGCCATTGCTGATATTTGCCACGATGCCACCGTGGGTACCGTCGCCGTTTACCTGACTGTCGATGGTGACATCCACCACGCAGTTGGTAATCGTATTGGTGGACGTTGCCCTTCCTACTATGCCAGCTGCAAACTTGGCCGAGGGCGTGATAGTGCCCGCCACCTTCAGGTTCTGAATGGTAGCGCCATCAACATAGCGGAACGGAGCGGTGTATTGCTCGGTAGTGGTGTAGCTGACAGTGAGCGTGTAGCCGTTGCCGTCGAACGTACCACTGAACAAGGTGGATGAAGAGCCCACCATGGTGCTGACGCTGATGTCGTTGGTCAGCTGGAAGTGCGTGCCGCTGTAGCTTTGGCCGTTGCTGACATTGGTGGCCAGCATGTTCCAGTCCTCTTCGTTGTCAATCTGGTAGGGGTCGCCCTCGGTGCCGCTGCCATTCCATATTTTCCGGAAACGGGCCTTGAAGGCGATGTCGTCGGTGACGGCAATAGTCTCGCCTGCTGCCTTGAGCGGCTCATCGACATTCCATGTCACGGTCTCGCCATTGGCGGGAGCGCCCGGCATCCAGCCGAGGAACTCCATCTTGGCGGGTACATTGGTGCAGGAGGGCAGGGTGTAAGATTGACCATTGACCATTGACCATTGACCATTGTCGTAGCCGCTGCCGTCGGCATTGGCCTCGTAGATGGTGACGGTCTTGGCACCTTCTGGCGATGTATAGCTACACTTGGTACACTTGCCATCGCTGCCGTAGGTGTGTGCCTCGTCGTCGCCTAAGCAGTAGGAGCAGCTGATGGTATGGTAGGTGCCGTCCTCCTTGTCGGCGTAGGTGGCGCCGCTGTGGGTGCAGTTCTGCAGGATGTAGGTGCCATTAGCCCTGACGGTGCTCACGCGGCTACCGCTGCCTACCCAGCTGCCGCCGCTCTGCTTCACGCTGATGATGTTGCCCAGTGTCAGACTGCCGTCGCTGCCAGAGTTCCTATCTGCGCCGCGACCGATGGCATCGGCTCCGGTGCCTGCTGCGACGGTGACGCTGCCACCAGAGATGGTTACATTGCCACCGTCAGCAGCCCATCCGCCGCCGATGCCTGCACCCCAGGTGCCGCCCGTAGCCGTGACGTTGCCGTTTGAGATGGTCACCGTTCCACCTTGGGCTTTGTATCCGCCGCCGATGCCGGAGCTGTATTCACCGCCCGTGGCGTTGACGGTGCCGCCGGTGACGGTCAGCGTGCCGCCACGTCCAGCTGAGGTGCTGGTGTAACGATAGCCGCCACCGATACCAGCGCCGTATTGACCGCCCGTAGCCGTGACGTTGCCGCCATAGACATACACGGAGCCGCCGTTACCTTTGTAAGCACCGCCGATACCAGCACCGCATTGGCCACCCGTGGCGTTGACAGTTCCACCATAGATATAGATGGGGTTGTTCTGGCTGCTCTCCTCGCCGCTGCCGATGCCTGCTGCACCGCCGCCCGAGCCGCTTTTGCCGCCGCCAGTGGCTGTGACGGTGCCGCCGTAGATCTTGATGGTGCCATTGCTGCATTCCTCGCCGCCGCCGATGCCCGCAGCATAGTTGCCGCCCTTGGCAGTGATGGAGCCGCCGTAGATGGTAACGCTGGGCACGGTGCTGTTCTCCTGACCGCTGCCGATGCCGGCGCCACTGTCCTTGCCGTAGGCCTCTATGTTGCCGCCGTAGATGGTGATGCTCTGCATGCCGCTGCTGCTACCGTCGCCGCCGCCGATACCAGCTGAGTTATTGCTGCCGGGCTTGGCGTAGATCTTGCCGCCGTGGATGACCAGGTGGCCGCCGCAGTTGTCCTTATTGCCGCCGATGGAGCCATTCTCGCCATCGCTGCCGTCGGTCCACAGGTAGCCCATGTTGTTGCCGTCGCCCTCGGCGTAGATGGTGAGCTTGTTGTCCTTCGGGATGTAGATGCCCTTGTCGAACTCGACGTTGCAGCCGTTAGCGAGGATGAACTTCACGTCGCCGTTGATGGTGACGCGCTTGTTGAAAGTAAAGGTGCTGTAGAGCAGATACCAGCCACCACTAAGCGAAGTGTCGTTACTTGAGCCGCCGCCGTATACGACATAAGGGTAGCCGCGGGACTTCTTTGTCTTCACCACATGACCGTCGGTGTTGCCGCCCGACCAGCTGCACTCGATATAGGTGTAGCCATTAACGTTGATGATTGCATCTGCACCTCCATAAGACACATAATAGCCGCTGACATCGGCGCTGAAGACGGTATTGGCATTAGAGTTGTTGTATTCGCTATAGTCCTTGGTGAAGATGTCGCTGTCGTAGTTCGACTGGCTCACGCCGACTTTGGCACCGCTCAGTGAGCCCGTGACCTGGATCTTGCTACTGCCGTCAAGGTAGAGGTTCGAGCTTTCGTTGCCCTTGATGTAGGGTTTGCCGCTCATGTTGATGGTTTTGCTGGTGTACACGCCGCCGCCGTTGGTGTCGGCACGGTTGCTGGTGATGGTGCCGCCATTGATGGTCAGCGTAGCACTGCTGCCATTCCACACGCCGCCGCCTCGACTCTTGGCATGGTTGCCAGTGATGGTACCGCCGCTGATAGTCGCCGTACCATAGTTCACGATACCGCCACCATCGCCGTTGCTGGTGCAGTTCTGAATCGTGCCACCCTTGACGTAGAGCGTGCCGCCCGAGGTATTGTAGATACCGCCGCAGTCCGTGGCCGAACAGTCGGTGATGACACCGCCGTTCATGGTGAACGACCCCGAAATGACATAGACAGCACCGCCATAGACGGCTTTACAACCGGTGATGGTGCCGCCATCGAGGGTGAGCGTACCGTAATTGCAGATACCGCCGCCACCGTCGGAGTCGTTGCCGCCTGTAATTTTGCCGCTGTTGTCACCGCTGCTGTCCTTGATGGTCAGTGTGCCGTTGGAGGTGACGCGAAGGATATTGCCGCATTCGGTAACCTCGCTCAGGTTTCGGCTCAGCGTATAGCCGTTCAGATCAAGGGTCACGGTCTTGCCGTCAGAAATTTCACAGTATCTGCTGAGTGTGATGTCGGCCAGCAGTTGAATTTCCGTACTGCCTTCGCTGATGGCGGTGTTCAACTGTTCCTCCGTCGCCACGGTGGTGGCAGTTGCTGAAGTCGTGGTGTGCCGCACCTCGTTGCCCTCCATGAAGAAGCGATGGCCGCTATAGTCGGGGAAGAAGATGGTGGCAGGATCGGTGCCGGAGTTATGGGTGTTATAGCCCGAGGTGATCACACGGTTGCGCGTCTGCAGGGTCACTTTGATGTTGGCACCGCTGAGGCTTCCCGTGACGTTGATCTTTGTATCGCTGCCGTTCAGGTAGAGGTTGTTCGCGCTGCCGTTCACGGTGTTGCTGTTGATGGCAGGGTTGCCGCTGAGGTTGATGTTGCTGTAAGAGAACACGCCGCCGCCGTTGGTTCCAGCGGTGTTGCTGTTAATGCTGCCGCGGGAGATAGTGACCTCATTCTCGTTCCAGATGCCGCCGCCCTGACCGGTAGCGGTGTTGTCACTGATGGTGCCGCCGCTGATGGTGAGAACGCCATGGACGTTACCACTGTTGCCGTTCCAGATGCCGCCGCCGTTGGTTGCAGCAGTGTTTCCGCTGAAGGTGCCACCCGATATTTCGACCGTGCCGATGTTCACGAGACCACCGCCACCGCCCGTGGTGCTGCTGCTATTCGAGATGGTGCCGCCGCTGATGGTCAGCGTTCCGGTGTTGTAGAGGGCTCCGCCGTAGGGTGCCGAGCAGTTGGTGATGACACCGCCGCTAATGGTGGCCGTTCCGTTGTTGCGGATGGCACCGCCCGTGTAGTCGGTCTGGCAACCGGTGATGGTACCGCTTTGAAAATAGAGCGTGCCGTAGTTGCAGATGCCGCCGCCGTTGGAGGCCCAACCGCCGGTTATCTGACCGCTGTTGTTGCCGCTTCCATCGGTGACGGTCAGCGTGCTGCCCGTTCTGACCCAGATGACGTGACCGTCAGCGTCGGCTGCCTCTAAGCTACGGCTCAGCGTCTTGCCGTTGAGGTCAATCGTCACGGTCGGGGTACTGCTTCCGCCGTCGCCGATTTCAAGGCAATTACTCAGCGCAATGTCCGCCGTAAGTTTAATGTTCGCGCCGTTGGAGATGGCGTCTCTCAGCTCACTCTCTGTGCCGACGTTGTAGTCCGCCGCCCAAGCCCCTTGTGCGACCGCGCACAGCAGGGCGATGATTAGATAACGACTCTTTTTCATTTTTGTTAATATTTTAATTGTTACTATTAGCGCTTTTTACCCCCCATTTTTTGGAAGGCCTTCCAACACTTTTCCCATCCCCTTCAAAAAAGTGTTACGAAGCCTCGTAGCAAATTTTCCATAGGGGGGCGTTTTTTATTACTTGTTGACTCGCTTTTTTCCATTACATATATACACGCCCGCGTGCGAGGGTTTGCCCGAGAGCTTGCGGCCCTGCAGGTCGTACCAGCCGTCACTTCTTACATCTTCCATATTCCTTCTTACATCAATAATGCCGGTCGTTTCGTCGTTGCCGCCAAAGTTCAGTACGAAGGCGCGAACATTGGCTTGGCCGCCGTTGTCATTGCTCAGATCCACGTGGAAGTACGCGCGGAAGGAATTCATTGTTCTTGTTTCGCTAGGATAATAGAGCTGGTTGCCGCTACCCATGTAGAGGTTGCTCTTATCGCCGCCTGTGAGTGTTACAGGGTCGAAGTTGCCGATAAAGCTGACTTTACCGTCGGTGCTTTCAATTGCTTCGGGATCGTGTCCTTCGATTTCGGAGTATGCGAACTTTGGGTTCACGATGGTGCTGCCGTCGTTCGCCCACTTTACGAGGTAGGGCACACCGGCCTCAATCGCCGTGGCGTTCTTGAAGTAGAGGTAGAGCGTTTCACCGTCGAAGCCAGTCTGCTTGTCGGTATCGTAAATACCCTCGGTGTCCAGTTCCATGATGGTGCAGCCGTAGAGCGGATGGTCGCTGATGGCTATCTGCGCGGCGGTGACATTGAAGGGCAGGCAGAGCGTGTTCCAATCGCCGTCCTTGTAGAGCGTGCGCCCAGTGATGGTGACATCGGCAATGCTGCCGTGGTTCTCATCTATTGTCGCAGAGTTCGTCGGGTCGGCGGGCTCGCCCTCGGTGTTAGGAGCGTCGCGCAGCGTGACGGTGTATGGATTGAGGTTAGACGTGACTTTGACGTTCTTGCTGGGCATCGTCAGCGTGTAGGTGCCGTCGCCGTTGTTTGTGGGGACGGATAGAACAGACCCAGTACTCGCATCGACGACCTGAAGGTTCGTAATTGTCTGATCTGCCTTGGGTGTGAAGGTGACGCTCGTGCCAGAAGCGGTGTAGAGCTTATCACCGTACAGCAGTCCGAAGTTATTGACCTTGATGCCGTCATACTCGTAGGTAGTAGTAGCATCGCCGAAGTCGAGCGTCAGCCCCTCAGTACCGCTCGTGACGGTATAGGCTTGTGTGCCGCTCTCTGTGGAGCCGTAAGCCTCAGTGTAGTAACAGTCGGTGCAGGTGACGGTAGATGGTGCGGTGCTTGAGTTCGCATAGATGGTGGAACAAGCCACGGGCGTCTCGCCGTCTTCGATCGTAGCAGGCTTATAGAGGCAGTTCTTGACGGTCAGCGTCTGGCCGTTGGTGAGGCCCACGATGCCACCGCCACCTGTCGTAGCTGTTGCTCCCGTGCTGAGTATCTTGCCGTCGAAGACGCAGCCCTCGATGGTGGGTTCCGAGTAACTTACATTGGCTTTGAGACCCAGGATGCCACCGTGACCCGCCCAACCTTCGCGGTTGCTGCGGATGGTGACGCTGCTGCGGCAGTTCTCTATGGTCGAATAGTAGCGGGTATAGGCCACGACACCGGCGGCATAGCGACCCGAGGTCTCGATGGTACCCGTCGTATTCAGGTTCTTGATGGTGGCACCGCTGATGTGACGGAACGGAGCACAATAATCCTCAGTGATGCTCGTGTAGCTGACGGTGATGGTGTGTCCCTGACCATCGAAGATGCCACGGAAACGGTTGTCTCCCTGCCCAACCATCGTTGTGACACTGATGTCGTTGGTTAACTGCAGATAAAGACCGTTGAAATTGTATCCATTGCCTACGGCTGTGGCCAACTCCGTCCAATCGTCGGTGGTGCTAATCAGGAATGGGTCGCTTTGCGTGCCTTCACCGCCGCTGAAAACGTGTTCCGTATAACGGGCGTAATAGTTACGATTCGTTTCATCCATAGGAATAGTGATGGTACTATCGGCCAGTATCAAGTCTTCCGTGCCGTCGGTTATCAAGGTTTCCGGGGCGCTGTTTGCTTGTAACCATCCCGCGAAGTACAAGGGTTTGCGTACGTTGCTGCAATCGGGGAAAGTGAATGTATTGGTCGAGGTAACATAATAGGCCGTACCTTCGCTCGCATAACCGTCACCTGCCTCGTTGATTTCATAGAAAGTATAGGAATGTTCAGGCAGCGAGTGACTGCACTTGGTACATTTATCATTGTCCCCTTTGGTGTGCTGTTCATCATACCCCTCGCAGTAGTTGCAGTCGAAGTGGTGGTAGTAGTCGTCTTTGCTGGTGTAGGAACTGTAGCCTTCGTGGGTGCAGACCATCGCTGTGCGCTCGCCGCCGGACATGAGGTAACTCACGCGGTTGCTGGTAGTGACTAGGCCGCCGTCAGTACCGCCGCCCCTCACCTGAATGTCAGAGCCGAGGGTCACCGAGCCGTTCTGGCTGCAGCTATATCCTCCGCCAATGGCCCAACCATTTTCCACATTCTTCGCCGTTACCGTGCCGCCGTAGATATACACGTTGGCACCAGCGCCTTTCTTACCGCCGCCGATGCCGGAGCCGTCCTTGCCTGCGGTTGCCGTCACGGTGCCGCCGTAGATATAAACAGTGCCGCCGCCACCACCACCGTTGTGATACTCACCGCCGCCGATGCCGGCTCCTTCGTTACCACCGGTAGCGTTGACCGTGCCGCCGTAGATATAGACGGTGCCGTTGCTGCTACCTTCTCCACCGCCGATGCCAGCGCCGTCCTGTCCGCCCTGAGCGTTGACGGTGCCACCAAAGATCTTAATTGTGCCGCCGTTGCAGTCCTCACTACCACCAATACCTGCTGCATAGTCGCCGCCCGTGGCATTGATAGTGCCGCCGTAGATAGTGACGGTGGGTTTGGTGTTGTTGTTCTGTCCACAACCGATGCCTGCGCCACTGCTTTTGCCGGTCGCGTTGATAGTGCCGCCGTAGATGGTGACGCTCTTCATACCACTATTGCTGCCGTTACCGCCGCCGAGACCTGCCGCATTGTTACTGCTCGGCTTGACGGTGATGTTGCCGCCGTGAATGATCAAGTTGCCGCCCACTTCGCCGTCGTTGCCGCCGATAGCAGCGTTGTCGCCGTCACTACCCTCGATGATGAGCTTACCCATATTCGAGCCGGTGCTCTGGGCATATATGGTGAGCGTGGAGCCTTCTTCTATTTGAAGGCCTTTCGTAAATGTGATTTTGCAGCCGTCCCAAAGGACGAACTTTATGTTGCCTCGGATTATGTACCGAAATTTATGGTATTTTTTAGTACCCTCCAAACGGTAATAATATTTAGTGTCATCGAGGACCTCATTGGAGTCATATATCCAGCGATCTGGGGCCTCTTTAGTTTGGGTCTCAACGTGACCGTCGGTGTTGCCGCCTACCCACTGGCACTCAATGTATTTGTATCCACTATCGGCCTGTGCCGTTGTTCCCATGCCGAACACTATCGCGCCCAGCAGGGCAAGAATTAGGAATAATTTCTTTTTCATATTATTGTTTTCATTATTGTTTATAGTTTATTGCTACTGCTATCTGCGGCCAGGGCCACCCATGGGACGACCGCCCATGCCGCCAGGACCCATACCGCCGGGTCTGCCGAAACCACCGGGACGGGTACCGGGAGATATACCGTTGTTGGGGATGTCTGTACGGCTGTCGCGGGCTACCGGAGCATTGTTGTGATTAGCGGAAAGGGGCTTTGCGTCGATGCGGTCGGCATAGAAGTTGGCCGGCCTGCCGGCATATTCGCCCTTGTAAGCCTTGTACGCCGTGGGGCGGTCGAAGAAGAACTGGCTCCGTTTATAGTGGTCGTAAATGGCGAACACCCAGGCATCGTCCACCCAACGGACTGGGCGATGGAAGTATTCCAGTGCGAGGAACTTCTCAAACTGCCAGCCGCTCAGTACAAGGCGGAAGGCATCGTTGCGACGCTCCCAACAGGCGCCGAAGACGTCGGCGACGCCTTCCAGACACATGAAGTAGTCGAGGTTAATCTCATAGACGGCCTCGTACTGGTCGGTGGTTAGACTGAGCTCGTAAGCCATCTTGTCGCGCAGGAAGAGAGCTTCCTTCCGGGCATCTTTGTAAATAAACGCGTTGGCCGTGACGGTCATGACCGTCATCAGGGCCAGAATCATTAACTGTCGCATGTTCGTTATATTTCAAATTGTTTCTTTTACTTTTTACATTTTAGGTGGAACACATGATGAGCACGAAGATGACAGTGAGCGCAGTGATGACGGTGCCAAGCCCATAGAGCACGACGTCCTCCCAGTGGTCTTCCAGCCAGGAGCAGAGGTTGTCGATGTGCTCGTGGCGCTCGCGGAACCTCTCGAACAGGGTAAGTCTTTCTTTTTCTTTCATATCTTTTTCAACAACGAATTTAACGAATTTAACGAATTTCTCCTTATAGCATGGAGGCGAGTCGTGAGTTGCGGGCCATGAGGCGCACCTGGTCGGAGGTCTTGCGGCGTAGTTCGTTGTCCTCGCGCCGCTTGATGCGGTAGAGGGCGCGCGCGGTGGCACCAAGCACCACGGCGATGCTGACAAGCAGCAGGAGTAAAATCGTGTCGGTGTTCATATCTGTCATTCTTTGTTTTCCGGAATGGGGATGCCCTTTTGTTTCAATTCGTTGGTCACTGCTTCATATTTCTCTGTCTCTTCGGCAATCACCTTGTCGCGCAACCTGAGCAGCCGGCGCCGCCGCTTCATCTGCAACAGCAACACCACCACGACGATGGCCAGCAGCAGTACGATGACTGCCGCAAGGAGAAGTAATTGGTCTGTCTTGGTCATAGTGTTCGCGATTTTGAATTATTGGCTACAAAGTTACGACTTTACGCGCGTATGTACAATAGCGTGCACACATTGGACCCTGCCCTGACACACATTGTTCCCTCCGAAGGGCAGTTTGCCCCTCGGATGTTACAAATAACAAAGTAAAATGTTACAAATGAAAAAAGCCCCGTAGCGGTGTTGGGCTACGAGGCATCGATGCCGGACAAGTAGACGGCGCGATACTCAGTGGGGGTGAGGCCGAACTTTTCCTTGAAGAGACGGCTGAACGTGCGGCGCACGGAGAAGCCGGAGGCAGTGGCCACCTCGTCGATGCTCATATCGGAGCGGGTGGTTATCAGTTCGCGGGCATGGTCGAGACGCAACCGATTGATGTAGTCGGTGATGCTGGCGTACTCGCTGCCCTGCGCGAATGCTGCGCCGACATCCCTCGTCGTAATCTGGAAATAATCACTGGCGGCCTGACGGTCGAACTGCGGGTCGAGGTAGAGTCTCTTTTCCTTGATGACCTGCTGCATGTTGGTGAAAAGGTCGGCTTCGACGGACTGAGCATCGGGCGGAATGGTGGGAGTTGCGGCCGATTGTTGCACAACCTTGACCGGTTTTGCCTCCTGCTTCTGCTGCTCATACATCTTCCTGTATTCCGCTGCCTCGGCAATCTGTTTGACAAGGGCACGGTTCTTCTGGTCGACAATGCGGCGTTTGTGGACGACATAGGCGGCGAAGAGCAAAGCCATGACGGCAACGACGGCGAAGCAGGAACCCACGATGCTGAGGTATTTCGCCCTCGCCTTGTGCCGCTCTATCTCGCGCTGCTGCTCGGCGGCATGGAAGCGGGCGGCGTAGAGGTTGGCCTTGCCCTGTAACAGACGGTTGTTGAGGGTGGCGGTGAGCGTCTCATAGGCATGGTGCAGGCGGAGGGCCTCGACGTTGCGTCCCTGGGCCTCAGCAGCCATGGCGCGGTCGCGGAGGATGGTGGCATATTCAGCACAGACGGTGTCGCCCTGCTGGCGCAGACGCGCCTCCTGCTCGTCGTGGATGGCCAGCATCTTGTCGTACTCGCCTAAAAGGCCATACGTCGGCGCGAAGTCCTTGCGGGCGGAGAAAGACTTGGCGTAGTCGGTCTGCTCGAAAAGCGAAAGGTACTTGCGGGCCTCGGCCTTACGGCCAGCCCTCGCCTCTGCCTCCGTCATGAACATATACGCCTGTCCCCGGTAGAAGCCAATGTAGCCGGGGCGCAGGTGCTCGGGCGGCTCGCGATAGGTGCCGTCGTGGTATTCGTCAGGATGCTGCTCATAGTCGGCCATGAGGTCGAGCATCTGCTGCGCAGCGGAAATTAATGAAGAGTGAAGAGTGAAGAGTGAAGAATTTGCTTCCGACGTCCCTTCTATATTCTTCAGCACATTCACCTTGCGCTTTAAGGCAATGATGGTGGCATCGAGTTCGTTGAATTGGCGCTTGCCACTAAGCAGGCTGAGCACGCTGTCGATCTTCGCCAGCCCCTCTTCCGCACGATCGATGCCCGAGAGCATCAGGCCCAAGTCGGCCTCTGTGCGCAGGGCCTCCGTCTCGTCGCCGTTCTGACGGCAGAGGTCAATCAACTGCGCCGACCAGTGGATGGTCAGTTCGTCGTCGCGGTGCTGGCGGCAGGCATGGATAAGCATTTCCAGCACGTCCTGCCGGTAAGCCAGGTCCTCGCGTGCCGCGTCGGTCGTCATCAGCCGCTCGCCGATGATGATGGCGGAGTCGAGCCACATCCACTCCAACGTCTGACCATAGACCTTGGCCCGCAGATAGTCGCAGCGGTAGTCGGGCAGCGGTCCGCTCCATTGCAGCGAGGCTCCCGTCGTGTCGATGACCGAGAAGTCGCCCGCCCGTAGCCTTTCAATCATCATCAGCGCACTGTCGGGCTGGCCGATGGCCTTCTCCAGCACCCGCTCGTTGATGGCCCGCACCTCGTCGTGCGTCAGCCCCTTCTCACCCGTTCCCCGTCCGCAGCCCACGATGGCCAGCACGGCAACTATACCTGTATATATGTACCTGAAAGTCCTCATATCTTCTACTCGTCAGAAAGATGATGCAAAGGTAGGCATTTTTTGCCGAACAATCGAACACTTTTCCTTTTTTCACCTCTTTTATGGCTTTTTGTCAGAATATCGCAAAAATAACGTTAAGTTCTCTTAAAAACTGTCAAAGTATATTATAAATACGAAACTGAACACTTATTGTCGAGTTTTGAACACGGATAATTGGTAAATTATGAGTAACTTTGCAGCCGATTTCGAAATCATTCGTTAGAATGACTGTTTAAACAGGATAATAAGCACCAGCAGTGCTGGGTTATGTATGGAAGAAATAAAGGTAGTAAAAGTCGGCAGCAAACAGGAGATGGATGACTTCCTGAACATCACGGACAAGATATATGCCGGATGCAGGCAATACGTCCCTGATATGCGAAGCGACGTGCGTGCCATGTTTGACCCTGCCGGGGATGCCAGTCAGCGCACCTCGGTGGTACAGCCGTTCGTGGCCTATCGCGGCAAAGAGGTGGTAGGCCGCGTGGTGGGCGTCGTGAACAAGAAGGCCAACAATACCTGGAAGACGCGCAACGTACGGTTCTCCATGATCGAGTTCATCGACGACCTCGCCGTGTCGAAGGCCCTGCTTGACACCGTCGAGGCCTGGGGCAAGGCTCAGGGCATGGACAAGATGCAGGGTCCGATGGGCGTGACCGACTTCGACAAGGAAGGCATGCTCGTGGAGGGCTTCGACCTGAGGGGCTCCGCTACCGCCTATTACAACCTGGACTATTACCCGAAGCACATGGAGCAGCTGGGTCTCGTGAAGGAGGTGGACTGGCTACAGATACGTATCAACATCCCCGAGGAGATACCTGCGAGATATGCCCGCACGGCCCAGTATGCCCGGGAACAGATGGGACTGAAGGTGGTCAAGGCCACGCGCAAAGAGGTGCAGAAGGGTGACTACGGTCCGAAAATCTTCAAGTTGCTGAACGAAGCCTACGCGCCGATCTTCGGCTTCTCCGCCTTCTCAGAGAAACAGGCGCAGAAGTTCCTCGACCAGTACGTGCCACTGTTTAATATGGAGATGGTGCCACTGGTGGAGAATGAGCAGGGCGAGCTGGTGGGTATCGCCGTGACGATGCCCAGCCTGACGGAGGCGCTGCAGAAGTCGCACGGCCGCCTGTGGCCCACGGGATGGTGGCATCTGCTGAAGGCACTGAAATGGAAGCACGAGGACAACACGGAGATGCTGTTAGTGGCCGTACGGCCCGACTATCAGGGGCTGGGTGTGAACGCCCTGTTCTTCGACGACCTTATACCTATTTATAATAAATATGGCATCAAGTGGGCGGAGACAGGTCCGCAGCTGGAGGACAACGTGCGCGAGCTGACGCAGTGGAAGCCGCTACACCCGCAGACCGTGAAGCGCCGCCGCTGCTGGATGAAAGACATAATAACAAAATAAAGACAGAATAACAAAAATAAAAGACAGAATAACATACGAACATATATAATAACAAGATAAAGACATAGTAACATAATAACATATAAATAACATATATAAAGAATAAAAGACATAAGAACATAAGAACATATAAAGAGTAATGGAAAGAAGAGTAGTAATTACAGGAATGGGCATCTGGTCATGCTTGGGAACGTCGCTCGACGAGGTCAGACAGTCGCTCTACGACGGAAAGAGTGGAATCATCTTCAGTCAGGAGCGCAAGGATGCTGGATTCCGTTCGGCACTCTGTGCCAACGTGCCTAAGGCTAACTTGAAGCCTTATCTGAACCGCAACCTCCGCCAGCTGATGCCCGAGGAGGCAGAATACGCCTATATGGCCACGATCCAGGCCATGGAACATGCAGGTCTCACACAAGACTATATCGACGCCCATGAGGTGGGTGTCATCTATGGCAACGACTCCGTGGCCGAGGCCACAATGCGCGCACTGGACAAGTTCCGCCAGTTCGGAGCCACCGCCGCCTGCGGCAGCGGCGCCATCTTCCAGTCGATGAACTCGACGGTGACGATGAACCTCGCCACGCTGTTCCACCTGAAAGGTATCAACCTGACGACGTCTGCCGCCTGTGCATCAGGCTCGCACTCCTTAGGTCTGGGCTACCTGCTGATCAAGAACGGTTTGCAGGACTGCATCATCTGCGGCGGTGCCCAGGAAGCCAACATGTTCAGCGTCGCCTCGTTCGACGGTCTGATGGCGTTCTCCGTACGTGAGGACGAGCCCACGAAGGCCTGCCGTCCGTTCGACAGGGACCGTGACGGACTGATCCCCGGCGGCGGTGCCGCCACGCTCGTCGTGGAGAGCTATGAGCATGCCAAGGCCCGTGGTGCTAAGATCCTCGCAGAGATCGTGGGCTGGGGTTTCTCCGGCAACGGCGAGCATATCTCCACACCCAACGTGACGGGGCCCGCCCGTTCGCTGGAGCTGTGTCTGAAGGACGCCGGCGTCGACCTGCGCGAGATCGGCTATATCAACGCCCACGCCACCTCTACCCACGCCGGTGACGGCCGTGCGGCCATGGCCATCGCCCAGATCTTCGGTGACTAC
>JAEEGI010008522.1_pt1 | contig 22647 bp, 17 predicted proteins | sample 8958751 | NCBI WGS metagenome assembly JAEEGI01 (sample SAMN16246545, study PRJNA631951) | gut metagenome | biome: gut microbiome; feature: rumen; material: KS-attached | host: Bos | place: Iran: Karaj | collected 2018-10 | reverse complement strand
TGCGCCAGGATGCTCTTGGCCTTGAGCTGGAAACTTCCCTTGGTGAACTGCAGGAAGACGAACGGGGAAATCGCGTACAGGCGCGCCTTCAGCATCGACGTATGGTCGTAATCGAAAGACAGTTCCTTCGTCGCCTCGTCCACGATCGTGATGGCCGGAGCCTGCCAGCGCGGCATGCTGGAGAAGAAGTTGGCGCCCACCTTGCCCAGGAAACCGCCGCTCTTGAATGCGACGCCCACATACACCTCCGGAATCATTCCGTATTTGTTGAACTCGGCGCTCTTGGCGGTGCCGTAGGTGGTCTGGGGCTTGTACTGCTCCGTGTAGGAATCCCAGGCCGGATCGGTGGAAAGGGTCGGCCCCACCGGGAGAAACTGCATCGGATACAGGATGCCGCCGGTCCAGGTGAACTTGCCCACGTTCCAATGGAACATCACCTGCGGGCTGCGGTTGACCGGATTGAACGGGGCGCCCGTCTCCAAGTTGGTGATGTGGGGAAAGTCCGCCGCCATCGGATGCCAGGTCTGGCCGATGTTGACGAGCAGGTCGCCCAGCACCAGGTTGTCCCAGAGCAGGCCCACATAGGCCTGACGGAGACGGAACGCGGCCATGGAACCGCTCATGCAGTAGAAGTCCGCCTCGATGTTGCCCGTAGCCTTGAGGTCGCCGATGCGATAGTCGCCGATCTCGATTCCCAGCCGGGAGGTCAGGGCCAGCATCCGGAAGGAGGGGTTGGCGTTCTGGTCCACCCCGTCCACCATCTGGCGGTCCTTGGGCATATAGAAGTACAGGTCCTGGATGCCGGCGCTCACTTCGTGGGTGTCGAACACCAGGTAGTTGCGGATGAAGCCGTACAGCTTCACCTTGGCCGGGGTCTCTTCCTGGGCGGAGCATACGACGCCCGGCCCCAGGGCTGAAAGGGCCGTCAGTAGCGTGAGAAGGATCTTTTTCATCAGATGGTTCCGGGCGAAGCGTGCTTCTGAAGGGTTGTTAGAAACGGATGTAGGACATGAACCAAAGCTCGTTGTACTGCGGCTTCGGCAGGAGCTTGTTGTTATGATGACGGTACTCCAGCTGGAAGTTCAGGTTCTTGTGGAGCCGGAAGTTCAGGCAGGCGGAATACATGTCGTGGCTGGAGTCGGACTTGCCGTTGGCGCGGAACTCGTCCCACTTGGCGTACACCTTGAACCAGTCGACCACGGGGACGCCCACCGTGACGTACAGGGCGTCGGCGGCGCCGCTCTGCTCCTTCTCGCCGGCGAGGGCCGTCGCATACTCGGCGCGGACCGTCCAGTTGTTGACGTCATACTTGAGGCCGGCGCTGAAGCGCTCGCGCTTGAGGGTCTCGCCCTTGCCGTTCACCCAGTCGCCCTTCCAGCCGAAAGCGCCGAGATACAGGCCCTTGACAGGCTGGATCTGGAGCGTGCCGATGATGTCCTTCGACTTGTTGGCGTCGGCCAGATTGATGCCCTGGCCGTTGTACACGCCCAGCTGATAGTGGAGCAGGCGGTACTGGTCATCGGCCATCGGGATCAGGTCGCCCTGGACCTGGATACCCTGGTCGCGGCCGCCCATGTTGGCTTCGCCGAGACGGTCGCCCATGCCGGACATCTTCTGGACCAGGAAGGAGTAGTCGCCCACGCCCACGTCCCAGGGGTTCATCGGGTTCTCGAAGGTGAAAGCGCGCTTGAACTGGCCGATCTTCACGGAGAACTCCTTGTACTTGGCCCACTCCACGTAGAAATCCTTCGTGTGCGGACTGGAGCCATTGACCTGGAGCTGGATGCGGTATTTGAAGTCGTTGAAGATGCTGCCGTCCACATACAGACGGATCAGGCGGCAGTTGAAGCCGGGGCCGCCATGGGCGCCTTCCTGGTCGCTGTACTTGTAGCCGCCGATGATGTAGGCGCCAAACTTGGGCTTGCTCACGAAATCGGACACCTTGTAGCCGTATTCGGGTTTCTGGTTCTCCTGCGCGAAAGCGGAGAAACCGAGCGCGGACACGAGGGCCGCCAATAAAACGATAGTCTTTTTCATATAAAAGTAGGGTTGATTAAGCGAACGGGAAAAGCTTGGTCAGCCAGAAATAACCGAAGACGAAACCGACGACGCCGATGATCAGGCCGACGCGGGTCATGTCCTTGGTCTCCACCATGCCCGTCGCGGACGCGATGGCGTTCGGCGGCGTGGAAATCGGGAACAGCATGGCGATGGAGGCGCACACGGCGATGAAGGTGATCATCGCGGAGGTGCCGCCCATGGCCAGGAACTGCGCGTTGTTGGCGGCCTCGGGATCGGCCATGCCGTTGGCGACGACGATCAGGATCGGGATGAGCAGGGCCGCCGTCGCGGAGTTGGAGATGAAGTTGGAGAGCAGGTAGCAGACCAGGCCGGCGACGATGAGCACCACCCAGACCTTCATGCTGCCGAACGGGATCGCCTGGATCAGGACCTTCGCAAGACCGGTGTCCTGCAGGCAGTATCCCAGGCAGAAGCCGCCCGCGACGAGCCAGAGCACGTTCCAGTTGATCTCCTTGATCTCCTCCTTGCCGAACAGGCCCGTGGCGGTGAACACGCCCAGCGGGATCAGGGCCACGATGTTGGAGTTGATATGGGTAAGCTGCTCGGTGGCCCAGAGGAGGATCGTGCCGATGAAGGTGATCCAGACCACGTACAGTTTCCAGTCCTTCTTCTTGTTGCTCTCGGGGATCTCGAGCACGAGCTTCTTCGTCTTGAACGGGAAGAAGACCCGCAGGATGATCCAGGCCAGGAGAATCATGATGAGCACGTAGGGAATCATGTGCACGCACCATTCGCCGAAGGAGATGTCGATGCCGGCCTGCTCCAGGGCGCCCTTCGCGGTGGCGTTCGGAGGAGTGCCGATCGGGGTGCCGATACCGCCGAGGTTCGCGGCGACCGGGATGGAAAGGGCGAGGCCCACCTTGCCCTTGTCATCGGCCGGGAGCTTGGAGAGCACCGGGGTGAGGAGGGCGAGCATCATCGCGGCCGTGGCCGTGTTGGACATGAACATCGAGAAGACGGCGATCATCAGCAGGAAGCCCAGCAGGACGATCTCCGGCTTGGTGCCGAAGAGTTTCAGCAGGGCGCGGGCCAGGGTGACGTCCAGGCCGTAGCGCTCCGCCATGATGGCGAGGACGAAACCGCCCAGGAACAGCATGACCACCGGGTCGGCCATCGAGGACATGATGCGGGCGTACGGGACGAGGGTGCCGTACTGCGGGTCGCAGAACAGGCCGATACCCTTGTTGGAAACCGTCAGCAGGGAAATGACGATCACCAGGAGCGAGGTGCTCCAGTTCGGAATGATTTCGAAGATCCACATCAGCGCGGCGAACACGAACAGGGCGATCACCCGCTGCTGGACGACAGTCAGGGCCTCGATGCCGTAGAACGACACCGGGACGGCCCAGAGGAAGATGGTGATGAGCAGCACAAGCGGCAGAAACACACCATACTTGAGGTTGAATTTCTTTGCCATTATCTGGAATTGTTATTTTTCATAGGTAAAACGGATGTCCACCGGGATCTTCTCGAGCTCCAGGGAGACGACATCGGCCTCGATGCCGGGCGTGACGACACCATATTTCGCGGCATAGGAACGGGCGGCGTCGAGGTCGCCGAGGGCCTGGATCCGGAGGATCTCGGCGCCCAGGGCCTCGAGGGCCTGCCAGGTCTTGCCGTAGTCGATGCCATAGCGGCCGGACGCCTTGCGGGTGATGGCGCCGCTTTCGACCAGGTAGTTGTACACGGCGATGTTGGCGACGCCGGTCGGATCCGCCGCGCCGAAGCGCGTGGAACGGATCGTGTTGGCGACGAAGGTGGCCAGCACGTCCTCCTTCTGGATGAGGGCGGAGATGCGATGGGCCTCGACCTCTTTTGCGCAGAGGTACGCGCCAAGCACGTTGGACTTCGCCTTCTCAACCGCCAGGGCCTCGTTGCCGAGGGCGTCGGCGACGGTGCCCTTGCCGTTCACGGTCTCCTTCACGCCCAGTCCCTTCGCGATCTCGCGGAAAGCGATGATCCAGTAGAAGGCGCTGGCGTCCAGATGGGCCTGGTGGTCGCTCTCCAGGAGCGTCATACCCACCGGGAAGACGGTGCGGTTGAACTTCTCGCGGATGACATTGTCGAAGAGGATGGTGCGGGTGCCCAGTTCCTCCTGTACCTTGGCGTCATACGGGAAGTTGATGGCGATCACCTTGAAGCCGGCGTTGGTATAACCGCCGCAGTAGAGCACGTTGCAGGAGAAGATGTTGGACTCGCTGCCGGGGACGAAAGCATGGTGCGCGGGGTCTCCGGGGAGCATTTCCTGGAATTCCGGGAGGCGAGCCGAAAGGGCGTTCAGCTCCTCGGTGCGCTCCAGGTTCTTCAGGAGCACGTAGGCGCCGTAGGAGGCCTTGGTGCCGTACAGGGCGTCGTCCACGGCCTCGTTCGGGCCGAGCACGAGGTCCATCTTGCTGTCGGTCATCTCCAGCCAGGCCTTGTCGCTCTCGTAGTAGTCGTCGGTCTTCAGGCCTTCGATCTTCTTGAGGAGGTACTCCCGGACGCTGGGCTTGATGGTGATGTCTGCGGCCGCCTTCAGGTAGTCAGCGATCTTGCCGATGGATTCGGCATAGGCGTCGTGGTACCAGACGGTCTCCAGGGAGCCGTCATCGGCACGCCGGACAAGGGTGTACGGGCTGTTCTTGGCCGGATCGGCGAACGCGTCGAACTCCGCCGCGGTCATGTCGGCCGGATAGAAGCAAGCGCCGGCGGGCTTAGCCGCCACCCCTTCCAGGAAGGGCTTGCCGTCGATGCGGTCCCAGGGGCCGTAGTTGATTTCGGCATACAGCTTGGCGGCGGGGTCGGCGATGGAGCCGAGGAAGGCATCCTTTTCCCCGAAATTCTGTTTCCAGTAGATCTTGTCCACTTCGTCAGCGGCGAAGCGGTACAGGTTCAGGACTTCCTTGCCATTGTCGGTGATGCCCGAGAGGTCCGGAGCGGGGATCTTCACCACGGCGTAATTCTCCACCAGCCGGTCCGCCTTGGTCCTGTGGGTTTCACAGGAGACGGCCACGAGGGAAAGGAGCGCCACGGCGGCTGCAAGTTTTCTCATATCGTCGGTTCTTGATTCCTAAAACAATTTACAAATGTAACAATTCTCCCCGACATAAAAAAAGAGGATGGCCTCCGCAGCCATCCTCTTTCGAAGAAAAAGTCCGGTTTTAGATCGTGCCCTGCTCCAGCATGGCCTGGGCGACCTTCATGAAGCCGGCGATGTTCGCGCCCTTCACGTAGTCGACGGAGCCGCCCGGCTGGGTGCCGAACTTGACGCACTGCTCGTGGATGGACTTCATGATGAAGTGGAGCTTCGCATCCACTTCCTCGCCGCTCCAGCTGATGTGCTCCGCATTCTGGGTCATTTCGAGACCGGAGGTGGCGACACCGCCCGCGTTCACGGCCTTGCCCGGCGCGAAGAGGATGCCGTTGTGCTGGAAATAGTGGATGGCGCCCGGCTGGCAGCCCATGTTGGAGACTTCGCAGCAGCACCAGCAGCCATTGGCGGCCAGTTCCTTCGCGTCGTCCTCGGAGAGCTCGTTCTGGAAGGCGCAAGGGAGGGCGATGTCCACGGGGATGGACCAAGCCTTCTTGCCGGCGGTGAAGAACGCCTTATCCGGGAACTCAGTGGCCATGTCCTCGACCATGTTGCGGTTGGAGGCGCGCATGACGAGCATGTAGTCGATCATTTCCTGGGTAATGCCGTCCGGGATGTGGCAGACACCGTCCGGACCGGAGATCGCGACGACCTTGGCGCCGAGCTCCTTCGCCTTGGTGGCGGCGCCCCAGGCGACGTTGCCGAAGCCGGAGAGGGCGATGGTCTTGCCCTTGATGTCCTTGCCCGCCTTCTCGAGGAGGTGCTGGGTGAAATAGAGGGCGCCGAAGCCGGTGGCCTCCGGACGGAGGATGGAGCCGCCCCAGGTGCCGCCCTTGCCGGTCAGCACGCCGGTGTTGTACTGGCGGGCGAGCTTCTTGTACATGCCGTACATGTAGCCGATCTCACGGCCGCCCACGCCCACGTCGCCGGCGGGAACGTCCTGGTCCGGGCCGATGCAGTTCCAGAGCTCCAGCATGAAGGCCTGGCAGAAACGCATGATCTCGTCGTTGGACTTGCCCACGGGGTCGAAGTCGGAGCCGCCCTTGGCGCCGCCCATCGGGAGGGTGGTGAGGGCGTTCTTGAAGGTCTGCTCGAAGCCGAGGAACTTGAGCATGGACGGGGTCACCGCACGGTGGAAGCGGAGGCCGCCCTTATAGGGACCGATGGCGCTGTTGAACTGGACGCGGTAGCCGAGGTTCGTCTGGACCTCGCCCTTGTCGTCCACCCAGGTGACCCGGAACGTGAAGATGCGGTCCGGCTCGACCATCCTTTCGACGATCTTCGCCTTCTCGAACTCAGGGTGCTGGTTGTACACCTCTTCGATCGACTCGAGGACTTCCTGCACGGCCTGGAGGTACTCTTTCTCAAGCGGGTACTTGGCCTGGAGTTTCGCCATGATGTCTTGTGTTCTCATGATAAGTGTTTGGTTTAGTGTTTAATTATGAAGTTTATGGTTTTGTGTGCAAAATAGCATACAAATGTAAAGAATAAAAAGATATTTACCAACAGTTTTTAAGCGAATGTTCGTATCTTTGCAGGGTAAAACGAACGAAGATGAAAAAGGATTTCAAAGACAGGCTCGGCGCTTGCGTAAAGGATCTCACCGGTGCCGAAATCAAGGGAATCACCGTCGACGAGGAAGGCGGTCAGGTCAGCGTCGTCCTCGTCCCGGGACGCGGTCACGGCCGGGTTTCCCTCTCCCAGCTCCCGGATGTGCTGAAAGTGGCCGACGTCGATATCGTCGGCGGAGACATCACCCTGCTGGGCGCCTACGCGGGCGTCCGCGACTTCGTGGAATCGTGGAACCTGGAGGCCGACGATCCCCGGATCGGCCGTTTCATCGAAATCCTCCGCCGCGAGACCCGCGGCGAGGTGAACAACGTGGAGTTCCGTTCCGGCGAACTCCTCTACGAACTCACGGTCCGCACCCTCGACTTCACCGCTCCCGAATACGTCTATATCGAAGGCGTGGACTTCCGGAACCGTGTCCTTTACTGCTATACGTTCGTGGAGGACATGAACGACATCCTGGAGACCGATTCGTTCTCCATCCTGGGGTATCCTTTCACGGGCGCCCTGAAGAGCTAGATTCCGGGGCATACCCGGTATGATTCAAGCCCGGTGCCGTCGCGCCGGGCTTCATTTTACCTTTAAAGTTAAGGTAAATCCGAATAGAATTGCTACCTTTGAAAATTGTTTTGGATTCAAACGAAAACGATATGAAAAAACTGGCAGCCGCACTGGCGCTTCTTTCCCTCGTGGCCGTTTCCTGTGGCTCCCACCGGACCAAGGCGGACCGCCTGGTGGAGAATTATGCCGTGGTGACGATCCCCGCTCCGGACCTCTCGGGCATCACCGACAACGGCAAGGAAGTCCTGAACCTGTACCGTTTCGCCGCGGATGAGGTGGACAAGATCTACTGGAGACAGAACTTCGGCGACAAGGAAGCCCTCCTGGCCTCCATTTCCGACCCTGCCGCCAAGCTTTATGCCGAGATCAACTATGGCCCCTGGGACCGTATCAACGGCAAGTCTTTCGTGGACGGTTACGGCGACAAACGCCCCGGCGCCGGCTTCTATCCGGCCGACATGACCGCTGCGGAGTTCGATGCCTTCTCCAGTCCGGACAAGTACAGCCCCTATACGCTGATCGTCCGTGACGGCGATTCCCTGAAGACTTTCTGGTACCACGACGCCTATGCCGAATCTATCGGCAAGATCGCGGACTACCTCCGCGCCGCCGCCGACATCACCATCAAGCCGAGCGTCCGCAACTATCTTCTCAAGAAGATCGACGGTCTCCGGAGCGACGACTACTACGAGAGCGACTGGGCCTGGCTGGAGATGACCGACAGCAAGATGGACCTGGTGATCGGCCCGAACGAGACGGTGGACGACGCGCTTTACGGAGTCAAGGCCTCCTACGGCGCCTATGTGCTCCTGAAGAATCTGGAGCGCACCGAGGAGCTGCAGGCCGTCGCGGCCCGCATTCCGGAGTTCCAGGACATGCTTCCCGGCAACCCGGCTTACCGGGATTTCGTCCCCGGTGCCAAGTCCGGCATCTTCTCCTGCAACGAGATTTATTGCGCCGGCTATCCCAATGCCGGCTACAAGATCATCGCCATCAACTTCCCGTATGACGAGCGGGTCCAGGAGGAGATCGGCACCCGCACCATCCTCTTTGACAACGTCATCCGCGAGAAATTCAACCGCGCCGTGTTCCCTGTGGGCATGACCCTCTTCGAGGATGCCCATCAGGCCCATCTGGATGCCGACGCCTTCTACTGGGATATCGTCTTCCGTGAGATCGCGAAGGGTCTCGGCGTGAAGGAGACCATCAACGGGAAGGGCGCCGTCGCCAGTGCCCTCGGCAACGAGGCGCTGGTTTTCGAGAAGGCGAAGTCCAATGTGCTCGGAACCTATCTCTGTGCGACGGAAACCGCCGAACATCGTATTCCCGCCCTCATTCAGAAGGAGGACGTGCTCGCGACCTTCGTCGCCAACACGATCCGTTCCGCCCGTTTCGGCGTGGCCGATCCGACCGGCCTTGCCAACATCGTCGTTTACAACTACCTGGTCGAGTCCGGTGCCATCACCCGCAGGGCATCCGGCCGCTATGACATCGACTACGGCAAGACCTGGACGGCCGTGGAGACCCTCGGCGCCGAAATCCTCCGGATCCAGGCGCTCGGCGATGTCGCCGCCGCCCGCTCCTTCGTGGAGAAGTACGGCGTCGTCAGCGCCGGCATCAAGGCCGACATCGTCTCCCTGGAACTCGAGAAGATCCCGGTGGACATCCGCTTCAAGTATGAGAAATAAAACGATAGATAAATAGATAATGGCTAAGAAGTTCAATCTCAAGTATGGTGTTTTCCTGCCGCTTGTGCTGCTGATCACCATCTTCCTCTGGGCCGTCCCGGTGTCGTTCTACGGCATCGAGGCCCTTACCGTTGTGCAGCAGCGGGTCATCGCGCTTTTCGTGTTCGCCGCCTTGATGTGGATTTTCGAAATCATCCCGAACTGGAGCACTTCGCTCCTGGTCATCGTCATCTCCCTGCTGACGGTCTCCAACAAGGGTATCGGCCTGTTCTGCGACCCGCAGTACGGAACCCTCGTCCCGTACGCCCGCATCATGTCCTCGATGGCCGACCCGGTGGTCATGCTGTTCCTGGGCGGTTTCGTGCTCGCCATCATGGCGGAGCGCTACGGCCTGGACGTCACGCTGGCCCGCGCCCTGCTGAAACTCTTCGGCACCAAGCCGGAGGTCGTCCTGCTGGGTTTCCTGCTGATGATCGCCGTCTTCTCGATGTTCATGTCCAATACGGCCACGGCCGCCATGATGCTCGCTCTCCTCACCCCGGTCCTTTCCAAGCTTCCGGCCGATGACAAGGGCAAGGTGGGCCTCGCCCTCTCCATCCCGGTCGCCGCGAACCTCGGCGGCATCGGCACGCCGATTGGTACGCCGCCGAACGCTACGGCCAAGGGCGCCCTGGAGCAGGCCGGCATCGACATTTCCTTCGGTGAATGGTGTGTGCACATGATTCCATACGTGCTCATCATGATCCTCCTCGCATGGGTGATCCTGCGCGTATTCTTCCCGTTCAAGACCAAGAAACTTGTCCTCGAGATCCCTGAGAGCAAGCAGAAGAAGGATTGGAAGCTGTATGTGGTGTGGATCACCTTCGTCGGTACGATCCTTCTCTGGGCCACCGAGCAGCTCACCCATATCAACTCCAACATCGTCGCGCTGATCCCGCTGGGCGTCTTCACCGCCACGGGCCTCTTCGGCAAGGAAGAGATCAAGGAAATCAACTGGAACGTGCTCTGGCTCGTCGCCGGTGGTTTCTGTCTCGGTTACTGCCTGCAGGACACCGGTCTGGCGAAGGTCCTGATCCAGGCGATCCCGTTCGGCAGCATGAAGGTCTGGGTGGTGCTCATCATCGCCGGCCTGGTGTGCTACCTGCTTTCCAACTTCATCTCCAACTCCGCCACGGCTGCCCTCCTCATTCCGATCCTCATCGTGGTCGCCAACGGCATGGCCGATCCGGAGGCCGCGAACAATGCGCAGTTCCTCGCCATGGGCGGCACTTCCGCGATGATCACCTTCATTGCCGTGTGCGCCTCCATCGCGATGCTCTTCCCGATTTCCACGCCGCCGAACGCCATCGCTTCCGCGACCGGCATGGTGGAGACCAAGGACATGACCCGGGTCGGTCTCATCATCGGCTTCATCGGTTTCATTCTCGGTTATTTCTGGCTGACCAAGCTTTTCCCTTTTGCCTGATCAATTAACTTAAGAATATGAAAAAAACTCTCATCGTATTGGCGGCGCTTTTGTCCGCGACCTGTTTCTCTTCCTTCGCACAGGAGAGCAAGAAACCCGAATATGGCTATAAAGTGTCCGATTTCATGAGCACGCCCAAAGTAGGCGGCTACATCATCGGCGGCTACAAGTATACCGACCAGGAAGGTGCGCACGGCGGTCCGGGATTCAACTGCAGGCTCATCCGCCTGTATGTGGACGGCAGCATCTTCAACGACTTCAAGTACCGTATCCAGTTCCAGGCCAACGGCACCAGCCCCCACGTGAAGGATTTCTTCATCGAATGGGCCAAGTATAAGGAGTTTTCCGTCAAGCTGGGCCAGTTCAAGCGGGCTTTCACCTTTGAGAATCCGATGAACCCCTGGGATGTGGGTGTGGGTGATTTCGCCTTCCTGGTCCAGAAGATGGCCGGTATGGGAGACCGCCTGGGCGAAGCCAACATGGGCGGCCGTGACGTGGGTGTCCAGATTCAGGGAGACTTGATCCCGATGGCGAACGACCAGTATCGTCTGCTCCATTATCAGCTCGGTCTGTATAACGGCCAGGGCATCAATCTGGTCGATGCCAACAAGAAGAAGGACATCATCGGGACGCTCCAGATCCAGCCCGTCAAGGGCCTGTATATCGGCGCTTTCGGCTGGAAGGGCGACTGGGTGAATTCCGCAGGTGAAACCCTCAAGCGTGAGCGCTTCAGTGCCGGCCTGAAGTACGACATCAACAACTGGACGCTCCGTACGGAGTATGCGACGACCCTCGCCGGTGAAAAAGAGCAGAGCGGTGCCGCCGATGCGCTGTATGTCACGGTCGGTCTGCCTGTGACGGACTGGATGAAGGTTTATCTCAAGTGGGATGAGTTCCGCGCCAAGGCCACTGCCGAGAGCAGCCATGACATGTACTCCGCCTGCGTGAACTTCCGTCTTCACAAGAACCTGAACTTCCAGCTGGAGTTCCGCCATCATAACAACCGGCTGCTGCCGACGCCTCAGTTCAACGACCTTTGGTTCATGACCTATATCCGTTTCTAACGGGAAAACCGGTCTGACACATTCTAAATGAAGTATCCCTGGTGCATTCACACCAGGGATACTTCGTTCATAGTTGAAGGACAGCGCCTTACCTTACCCGGAGGCGGCGGCCGATCTGCAGGGTGGTGGTTTCCTTGATGCCGTTGAGGCGGCAGAGGGCCTTGATGGTCGTGCCGTTCTTCTTGGCAATCTTGCCGAGGGTGTCGCCGGACCGGACCGTGTAGTACTTGCGGGTGGCGCGTTCGGCGGCGGCGCGTTGCTGGGCTTCCTTCTTGGCCTGCTCTTCGGCGAGGAGACGTTCTTCTTCGTCGGTGCGGTAGATTTCGTCCTCGTCGTCAAAGGACTGTACATAACGGCTGTTCGGATTGAAGTACCAGCTGCGGAAACGCAGGAGGCGGTGCCGCAGGGTGCCGGTCTCGAAGTCGATGAGCCAGTTGGGATCGAAGGCGTAGCCCTTGTAGCGGGTCTCGAAGTGCAGGTGCGGGCCGCTGGAACGGCCGGTGGAGCCGCCCAGGCCGATCACGTCGCCGGCGTTCACCCAGTCCCCCGGCTGCACGTCGCGGCGGGACAGATGGCCATAGTAAGTCTCCAGACCGTTCGCGTGGCGGATGATGATGAGGTTTCCATAGCCGCCGACGGAATCGGATACGCGCACTTTGCCGTCAAAGGCGGCGTAAACCGGCGTGCCGGTCGGATAGGGAAGGTCGATGCCCTGGTGCCGGCGGCCGTGCCGGTAACCGAACTTGGAGGAGGGCGTCGTCTTGTTGGGACAGCAGTAGGAGTCCAGCGTGTCCACGATCCATAGCGAGAAACGGTCCGGAAGGGGTTTCTCGTCGTGATAGGGGTTCACGCTCCGGGTGTCCCAGTGCTCGGTGAACACCTTGTCATCCTTGAGCGCCTTCGGGTCCTTGACATAGCGGAAGGTTCCGTTGTTGTACAGGACGACCTTGACGTCGGGGTTCTCGGTGTCGAGCGTATCGGCATACGGGGTGCTGGTGCTGCGGGATGAACTGACACTCATCCGCCCGAAACTGTGGCGGAGCGAGTCGGCCTCGTGATCATCCTGGGCACGCAGGGAAAAACTGGCGGAAAGGAATAGGAAGGTTGTCAGTAACGTCTTGAAATTCATCGGGATTAACGGGTTGCGCCGAAGCGGGTCATCAGGATCTTGTCGACCTCCGCGACCTTTTGCTGCAGCAGTTCATCGGAAGTGGCTTCGCACAGGAAGCGCAGGTAGGGTTCGGTGTTGGACGGACGGATGTTCAGCCACCAGTCGGCGAATTCCACGCGATAGCCGTCGAAGTCCATGAAGGCCGTGGCGTGTTCCTTCTCCATGAAATAGTCCTTGACGGCGTCCATGGCGCCTTTCTTGTCCTCCACGCGGTAGTTGATCTCGCCGGAGTTCTTGTAGCGGACGATCTCGGCGATGGCCTCGCTGAGGGTTTTGCCATCCTTCTTGAGGTCGGCGACGATGCCGAGGACGATCATCGAGGCAAGGAGACCGCTGTCGCTGTAGAAGAAGTCCCGGAAGTAGAAATGGCCGGCCAGTTCGCCGCCCCAGATGCCGTCGATTTCGCGCAGCTTGGCCGCGGCGAAGGCGCGTCCCACTTTCCAGGTGTACATCTTGCAGCCCATGGGTTCGAGGTATTCGCCCACCGCCTTGGAAGAGCGGATATCCTGCAGGACGATGCCCTTGAGGCCCCGCTCGCCCACATAGTAGCGGCCCATCAGGGCGATGAGAAGGTCAGGGGAGATGAAACCGCCTTTTTCGTCTACGAAGACCACGCGGTCGGCGTCGCCGTCGTAGATGACGCCGGCATCGGCCTTGACCTCGCGGACCAGGTTCTCGAGGGGAACGACGTTGGCTTCGATGAGGGGGTTGGGCTCATGGTTGGGGAAGCGGCCGTCCAGGGTGTCGAACAGGTAGTGGACGTTTTCGCCGGTTCCGAAGATTTCCTTCGCGAAGAGGTTGGACATGCCGTTGGAAAGGTCCAGGGCGATGGTGATGCCGGAGAGATCCTTCTTGAACTTGCGCATGTACTCGAGGTAATCGGCGAGGATCTCCTTCTGATACACCTTGCCGCGGACTTCCGCCACGGGGGTGGGGACACCTTCCTCGATCCAGGCCTTGATCTGGCACAGGCCGGCGTCATAGCCGACGGCCTGGGCGTCCGTCGTGGACACCTTCATGCCGTTGTAGGGGGCGGCGTTGTGCGAGGCCGTGATCTGGATGGAGGCGTCGAAGCCGTAATTGGCCGTCCCGAAGTACACCATGGGCGTGGAGCTCAGGCCGATGTCGTAAACATCCGCGCCTGCGTCGTTGATGCCCTGGATGACGGCGTCGTGGATCTCCGGTGAAGAGACGCGGCAGTCGCGGCCCACCAGGACCTTGTCGGCCTTCAGCAGCCGGGGGATGAAATAGCCGACCTTGTAAGCGGTCTCGCGGTCCCAGTCCTTGCCGTAGATGCCGCGGATGTCATAAGCGTGAAAAGCTCCCATGGTGATATTGTTTTAAGTGTTATTTCAGCTTGCTGTTGTAGTGGGGGTGCACTTTCCCCTTGGCGATGTTCTGCAGCTTGGAGGCGATCATCTTCTTGCGGATGGGGGGCACGTTGTCCGTGAACAGGTTGCCGTCCAGGTGGGACAGCTCGTGCTGGACCATCCGGCAGGCGAACTTGTCCAGGGTCTCGGTGACCTGCTCGAAGTTCTCATTGTAGTAACGGAGGGTCATCTTCGCGGGCCGGACCACGTCGCAGTAGAGGTTGGGAATGCTGAGGCAGCCTTCGGAATAGGTGACTTTTTCGTCGCTCTCCTCGAGGATTTCCGGGTTGATGATGACGCGTTTGAAGCCCTGCAGGTAGTCATATACGTCGGCGACGACGTCGCCGTCCACGATGACCACGCGGAGACTCACGCCGATCTGCGGTGCGGCCAGGCCGCATCCGTCGGCCCGTTCCAGGGTGTCCTTGAGGTCCTGGATCAGGGTTTTCAGTTCTTCCTTCTTCCCGAGGTCGGCTTCGTCGGCCTTGCGGCGGAGCACTTCGGAGCCATATAGATAAATGGGTTGTATCATTTCCTTCTTTTTCTCGTCTTGTTCCGGGACTGGGAGTCCGGTACAAGGTCAGGATTTACTGCAAAAGTCGCGCCTGAAGTCCGGTCCATGTAGCTTTGCAGGATGATGGCCGCGCTGATCCGGTCCACGGATTTCTTGTCGCGGCGGTCCTTCGCCTTCATCCCGCCGTCGATCATCGCCCGGTGGGCGAGGACCGAGGTGAAACGTTCGTCCTCCAGGGAGACCGGAATGCCCGGAAACGCTTTCTGGAGGACCTTCAGGAAGGCATCGACATCGGCCTGCGCCTCGGAAGGGGAGCCGTCCATATTGACCGGCCAGCCCACGACGAAGCGCTCGATTGTCTCCTTTTCCGTGTAATTTTTGAGATAATCTATTAACTTTGCAGTATCGACCGTCTCCAGGGCAGCGGCGAAGATACGGAGCGGGTCGCTCGCGGCAAGGCCGGTGCGTCTGCGTCCGTAATCGATCCCGATCAGTCTGTCCATAGACGCAAAGATAACATTTTTTATGGCTATTGACAAAAACAGGAACACCAGGAAATACCGGGCGGCCCTCATCGACGGGGTTTCCCATGAACGCCTGTGGTCCATCGTTTTCACGCGCCCGGCCTTCATCGCCGTCGCCATATCCCTGTTCGTCCTCCTGCTGGTGATTTTCTACCTGCTCATCGCGTTCACGCCCCTGCGGACTTTCATCCCCGGTTATCCTGATGCGCAGGCGCGCCGGCAGGCCGTCCAGAACGCCATCCGCATCGACTCGCTGGAAACGCAGATCCTCCAGTGGGAACTCTATACCGAGAATCTGAAGAAAGTGGTGGCGGGGGAGGAACCGCTCCTGCTGGACAGCCTGATCCTGCAGCAGCAGGAAGCCGGGCGGGAAGCGGATTCCGTGTTCCTGGCCCGCCGCGACTCCCTGTTGCGCGTACGGGTGACCGAGGCGGAGCAGTTTGAAGTGTCCGGTACCCGGCGCGAGCTTCCCATCGAGGCGCTGTCATTCTACACACCGCTCAAGGGTGTCGTCTCACAGGGCTTCGACCGCACGCTCCATCCCTATGTGGATGTCACGGCTCCGACCGGCACGGCGGTGATGGCCGTCCTGGACGGTACCGTCGTCTTTGCCGGCTGGGAGGAAGCGGACGGCTACACGCTGGCCATCCAGCACCGGGGAGACATCCTGTCGGTGTACAAGCACAATGAAAAACTTCTGAAGAAGGCGGGTGATACCGTGAAGGCGGGAACGCCGGTCGCCCTTGTGGGCAGTTCCGGATCCCTGACGAAGGGAGACCACCTCCGGTTCGAGCTCTGGTACGCCGGAGACGCCGTGGACCCGGCCGCCTACATCAATTTCTGAACCCATGCCAAGGAAGAGAATCGCCATCCTCGGGTCGACGGGATCCATCGGCTGCCAGACGCTGGACGTGGTCCGGCAGCACCCGGACCGTTTCGAAGTGAAAGTCATCACGGCCGGCAGCAACGCGTCCCTGCTGGCGGAGCAGGCCAACGAGTTCTCCGTCCCGCATGCCGTCATCTGCAATGAATCGAAATACGAGGAAGTGCACAACGCCATCACCGGGTCCGTGACGCAGGTTCACGCCGGCATATCCGCCGCCTGCGACCTGGTGACGGGGGAGGATGTGGACATCGTCGTCGCCTCGATGGTGGGCTTCAGCGGGCTCCGGCCTACGCTGTCCGCCATCCGGGCCGGGAAAGACATCGCCCTCGCCAACAAGGAGACTTTGGTGGCCGCCGGTTCCGTCGTGATGGCGGAGGCACGGCGTTACGGGGTCCATATCTTTCCGGTGGATTCCGAGCATTCCGCCATTTTCCAGTGCCTGCAGGGTGCGCAGGGAAACCGGGTGGAGCGCATCCACCTGACGGCGTCGGGCGGTCCGTTCCGTACCTGGACGCGGGACCGGATCGAAACTGCCGGAAAAGACCTTGCGTTGCAGCACCCGAACTGGAACATGGGCGCGAAAATCACCATCGATTCCGCCACGATGATGAACAAAGGTTTCGAGGTCATCGAGGCCAAGTGGCTCTTTGACGTGGAACCGGAACGGATCCATGTGGTCGTGCATCCCGAGTCGGTCATCCATTCGATGGTGGAGTTCGCGGACGGAGCCGTCCTTGCCCAGCTCGGCTGTCCGGACATGCGGGAGCCGATCCAGTTGGCGCTTTCCTATCCGGAACGGCTGTCCCTGAACAACAAGAAACTGGATTTCGGGTCCCTGGGCGCCCTGACTTTCTTCGAACCCGACCTGGAAAAGTTCCCTTGCCTGAAACTGGCCTTCGAGGCCATCGGCCGGGGCGGAAACATTCCCTGCGCCCTCAATGCGGCCAACGAAGCCGCCGTCGCGGGCTATCTGCAGGACCGCATCGGCTTCTATGACATCGCCGCCGTCGCCTCCGACACCCTTGCGAGCACGAAATTTGTAGCTGACCCGACGCTGGAAGACATCTTCGCCACGAACGAGGAAGCCTACACCCGCGCGCTCAGTCTCATATGGTAGTTCTCATCAAGGCTCTCCAGGTCATCCTGGCGTTGTCCGTGCTCATCCTTCTCCATGAGTTCGGGCATTTTGCGTTTGCCAAGATGTTCCATATCCGGGTGGACAAGTTCTTCCTGTTCTTCGACCTCGGCGGGGTGAAACTCTTCTCCACGAAGTCGGCCTGGTTCACGAAACTGTGCCCGAAGGCGGCGTCCTGGGAGACCGAATACGGTATCGGCTGGCTGCCCCTCGGCGGCTACTGCAAGATCGCCGGAATGATCGACGAATCCCTGGACACGGAATCCATGAAGCAGGATCCGCAGCCCTGGGAGTTCCGCACGCATCCCGCCTGGCAGCGCCTGCTGGTGATGTCGGGCGGCGTCCTGAACAATTTCATCTTCGCCATCCTGGCCTATATCCTCATCCTGGACATCTGGGGCGACGTCTTTCTCCGCAACGAAGGGAATGCCGTCTATGTCAATGAGCTGGCTTACGAAATGGGTTTCCGCACCGGCGACCGGATCCTCCGGTTCGACGACTACGTCCCCGACGATTTCATGAGCCTCCAGGTGGACCTGGCCCGCCGGGACGTCCGCAAGGTGACCGTCCTCCGCGGGACCGACACCCTGGACATCTACATCGACCAGTCCCGGATCGGTGAAGTCCTGAACTCGCCGGGCATGTTCGACCTGGCTGTCCCGTTCGTCGTGGATACGATTCCCGCCGGCACGCCGAATGCGGGTAAGGTTCTTCACGGCGACCATATCGTAGCCGTGGACGGGCAGGCGGTAACATATCTCCAGGAAGCGCGTCCGCTGTTCGCGGAGCATGCCGGGGGAGATGTCCCCATTGACTTCATCCGTGGGGTGGATACGCTACAGGCGACCTTGCAGGTCGATTCGACCGGACTCGTGGGGGTCTATACGGTATTCCCGGGTTATGAACGGCGCGAGTACAGTTTCTTCGAGGCCATCCCGGCGGGATTCCGTCTGACCTTCTCCACGGTGGGCGGGTATCTCCAGGACCTGCGCCTGGTCGCGACGCCGCGGACGGAGGCATACAAGTCCGTGGGCAGTTTCATCGCCATCGGGCAGGTGTTCCCTGCGCAGTGGGACTGGTACCAGTTCCTGACGCTGCTGGCCTTGCTGTCCATCATGCTCGGCGTGATGAACCTCCTCCCGATTCCCGCTTTGGACGGCGGGCACATCGTCATCTGCCTGTATGAGATCATCACGGGGCGCAAGCCCGGCGACAAGTTTATCCTGGCCGCGCAGATGGTGGGCATGGTCCTGCTCCTCCTGCTGATGCTGCTGGCCTTCGGCAACGATATCGGAAGACTGATCAGATAAAACACAAACATATTATGAAAAGAATCATCCGGATAGCCGCCCTGGCGGCAATGTTTCTGGCCCTGGCGGGATGCAAGGGCCGCAACCGCGGACCGCTGCTCCCGAACGTGAGCGGCAAGGCCGGCGAAATCGTGGTCGTCATCGACAAGGACAACTGGGAAGGGGACATCGGCAACGCCTTGCGCGAGATCCTGGCGTGCGACTGCCCGTACCTGGCCCAGCGAGAGCCCCTGTTCAACCTGGCGAACGTCCCTCCGGGCAGTTTCAACAACATGTTCAAGATGCACCGGAACATCCTGATCCTGAACATCAATCCCCAGAACCAGAGCACGGGGATGATGTACAAGCGGGACCAGTGGGCCCGTCCGCAGAGCGTAGCCCAGGTCAATGCCTACGGCCAGGAAGACGCCCTTGCCGTCATCGCCGAGGCCAAGGACCAGCTGCCGGAATTCTTCGAGGCGGCCGAGCGCGACCGCATCATAGCGAATTCCATTCTCTATGAGGAACTTACCCTGCGCGATCCCGTGGAGAAACTCACCGGTGGCATCCTGCATTTCCCTTCGGGCTACAAACTCCGCAAGGAGACCGGCGACTTCGTGTGGATCGCCGACGAGAAGCAGTACACGAACCAGACGGTCCTCCTGTACCGCTATCCGGTTCCGGAGGAGAATCCTTTCGACGTGGAGAATATCATCGCCAAGCGCAACGAGGTGATGCAGGCGAACGTTCCGGGCATGTTCGACGGCTCCTACATGACCACATCCACGGCCGTCGAGCCCACGACGCGCTCCCTCAAGTACCATGGGATCGATTTCGTGGAAACCCGCGGCTTCTGGGAGGTCGAGGGCGACTTCATGGGCGGCCCCTTCGTGTCCCATTCCTTCTACAGCCCCGACGGGAAGGATATTATCGTGGCAGAGGCCTTCGTTTTCGCCCCGAGATATGACAAGCGTTCCTATCTGCGGCAGGTCGAGTCCATCCTCTATTCCTTCGAGTGGAAAAATAATGAAAAATAATTTGGCGGGTTGAGAAAAACTTCTTACCTTTGCAATCCCAAAAGAACGGCCAATCCGTTCGGGGCGTTTTTTGAACGCCATCCGGTGGGTTCGTATAACGGTTAGTACTCGGGATTTTCATTCCCGCAATAGGAGTTCGATTCTCCTACCCACTACCAGAAATAAAAAAAATACAGTAATGGCAAACACGAAATCTGCTCAAAGGGCTTCCCGCCAGAACGAGAGGCACAGATTGCATAACAAGTATTATGCAAAGACGGCGAGGAACGCGATCCGCGACCTCCGTAACACCACTGACAAAAAGGCTGCCGAGGAGAGCGCTCCGAAGGTTTACGCCATGATCGACAAGCTTGCGAAGATCGGCGTCATCCACAAGAACAAGGCCTCCAACCTGAAGAGCGGCCTGCAGGTCTACATCAACAAGCTTGCGTAAGCTCCGAGATCCTTTGCCGGCCCGGCATCGAAGGGCAATCGGGATGTAGCGCAGTTGGCTAGCGCACTACGTTCGGGACGTAGGGGTCGTCCGTTCGAGTCGGATCATCCCGACAACAGACTGGGAAGTTTTCCCGGTCTGTTTCGTTTTTTATGCCTGAGAGTGTTGTAATTCACGGAAAAATCAGTACCTTTGCAAGCTACCTTTTCCGTAATGGCAGCTGGTTATTGATGTGAAATCCATCCGGTGCGACTGGCCCGGAGCTAAAACACGCTGGAACGATATGCTGAATATCTTCTACAGAGAAAACGGAAAGATCGGAGTCTCCCAGTCGGAGAAAGATTTCGCCAAGATCACCCTGGAGAACACACTCTGGATCGACCTCGTGGATCCGAGCGGTGCGGAAAAGCGCGCCGTGGAATCCTTCCTGGGTACGGAGATCCAAAGCCGTGCGCAGGCGGAAGAGATCGAAAGCTCCTCCCGCTATTTCGAGACGGACGACGCCATTTTCGCCAACACGAACTTCCTGACCCCGGGGGCCGAGGAGTACATGATGCAGGCGGTGTCGTTCACGATCGTGGACAAGACCCTCACCACCCTGCGAGAGGTGCCGCTGCGCAGCTTCACCGAACTCCAGCGCCGGCTGCAGGTGAACCCGAAGCAGTACCCGTCCGGCTTCACGGTCTTCGCCACGATCCTGGACCAACGTGTGGACCTGGATGCGGATATGATCGAGCTCCTGTCGAAGGAGATCTCCCAGTATGCCAAGCGCATCAACGAGGAGGAGGACATCGACCAGGAACTCCTGATCGACATCTCCCAGCTCCAGGAGAACACGATGATGGTCCGCGAGAACGTCGTGGATAAGCAGCGCCTGATCTCCAACCTGATGCGCAGCACCAAGGTGCCGGCTTCGCTGGAGCCGCGCCTGAACGTGCTCCTGCAGGATATCTCGTCCCTGATCAACCATACGAACTTCTGCTTCGAGCGTCTGGAATACCTGCAGGACACCGTCCTGGGTCTGATCAACCTGGACCAGAACAAGATCATGAAGATCTTCACGGTCGTGTCCGTCTTCCTGATGCCGCCCACCCTCATCGCGGGCTTCTACGGAATGAATGTCCGCCTGCCGATGATCGCCGCCGACGAGCCCAACGCCTCTTTCTGGAACTGGATCATCATCCTGGGCGTGATGGCGCTGTCGTGCCTGATCATCTGGTTTGTTTTCAAGAAGAAGAAAATGCTTTGAAATCCAGATTTTTTTCGTATTTTTGCACGCTTTTTCGGAGGCGTGCTTTTTTTGCCCCTTCGGACGGCACAAAAAATAATGTTAAACAACTAGTTTCCAAACACAAAAACTATGTCTGAAGAAATCAAGAATGTGGCAGAAGAGACTCAGGTAGAGGCTCCTGTCCAGAAAGAAGAAACCAAGAAGGCCCCCCTCAACGCCTCCGTCGCCCCCGAGGATTTCGACTGGGATGCCCTGGAGAACGACGTCGTTCCCGGTGAAAACCGCGAGGAAGTCGCCGCCCTCTACGCCCAGACCCTCCAGCGCGTCGTCGAGAACGAGGTGGTCGACGGTGTCGTCACCGCGATCAACAAGCGCGAGGTCGTCGTGAACATCGGCGCCAAGAGCGAAGGTGTCGTCTCCGCCACCGAGTTCCGTTACAACCCGGACCTCAAGGTCGGTGACAAGGTCGAGGTGCTCGTCGAGTCCGCCGAGGACCGCAAGGGCCAGCTGGTGATCTCCCACAAGAAAGCCCGCCAGCTCAAATCTTGGGATATGGTCAACGCCGCCTACGACAACAACGAGGTGGTCAAGGGTTATGTCAAGACCCGCACGAAGGGCGGCATGATCGTCGACGTGTTCGGCATCGAGGCCTTCCTCCCGGGTTCCCAGATCGACATCAAGCCCATCCGTGACTACGATGTGTACGTGGACACCACCATGGACTTCAAGATCGTCAAGATCAATCCGGAGTTCCGCAACGTGGTCGTCTCCCACAAGGCTCTGCTCGAGGCTGAGCAGGAGGCCAAGCGCGTGGAGCTCATCTCCAAGCTGGAGAAGGGCCAGGTGCTCGAGGGAACCGTCAAGAACATCACCAACTACGGCGTGTTCGTGGACCTCGGCGGTGTGGACGGTCTCATCCACATCACCGACCTCAGCTGGGGCCGCATCTCCCATCCGGAAGAGGTGGTCGCCCTGGACCAGAAGATCAACGTGGTCGTCCTCGACTTCAACGAGCAGCAGAAGCGCATCGCCCTCGGTCTCAAGCAGCTCACCGCCCATCCTTGGGAGAGCCTGTCCGCTGACCTCAAGGTCGGTGACGTCGTGAAGGGCAAGGTCGTCGCCATCGCCGACTACGGCGCCTTCGTCGAGGTCGAGCCCGGTGTCGAGGGTCTCGTCCATGTGAGCGAGATGTCCTGGAGCCCGCGCCTGCACAGCGCCCAGGAGTTCCTCAAGCTCGGCGACGAGGTGGAAGCCCAGATCATCACGCTGGACCGCGAGGCCCGCAAGATGTCCCTCGGCCTCAAGCAGCTCACCCAGAATCCTTGGGAGTCCATCCGCGAGAAGTATCCCGTCGGTTCCACCCACAAGGCCACCGTCCGCAACATCACCAACTTCGGCGTCTTCGCCGAGCTGGAGGACGGCGTCGAGGGCCTGATCCACATCAGCGACCTCTCCTGGAACAAGCTCAAGCACCCGAGCGAGCTCGTCGCTTCCGGTGACGTCATCGACGTCGTCATCCTCGAGTTCGACGAGAACAACCACAAGCTCAGCCTGGGTC
>JAEEGI010008520.1_pt1 | contig 22653 bp, 22 predicted proteins | sample 8958751 | NCBI WGS metagenome assembly JAEEGI01 (sample SAMN16246545, study PRJNA631951) | gut metagenome | biome: gut microbiome; feature: rumen; material: KS-attached | host: Bos | place: Iran: Karaj | collected 2018-10 | reverse complement strand
GCCATGTGCTGTCCCATTTCGTCAAAGAGGAACCTGATGCCGAGGTGCCCGATTTTCCCTACCTGTGCCTGCTCATCAGCGGCGGCAACAGCCAGATCATCAAGGTCAATTCCCCGCGCGACATGGAAGTGCTGGGCCAGACCATCGACGATGCTGCAGGCGAGGCTTTTGACAAATGTGCCAAGGTTATGGGCCTGCCTTATCCCGGCGGTCCCGTCATCGACAAGTTGGCCGCCGAGGGCGACAGCAAGGCCTTCAAGTTCGCCAAGCCTCACGTTGACGGCTACAATTACAGCTTCAGCGGCCTGAAGACGTCGTTCCTTTACACGCTGCGTGACGCCCTCAAAGAGAACCCCGATTTCATCGAGGAAAATAAGGCCGACCTTGCGGCTTCACTGCAGCGCACCATCATCGAGATACTGATGGACAAGTTCGGTAAGGCCATCAAGGACACGGGTATCAAGACCATCGCCATTGGCGGCGGTGTGTCGGCCAACAGCGGCATGCGTGCCGCCGTCGAGGACTATGCCCGCCGTCACCGCCTCAAGGCCTTTATTCCCAAGCGCGTCTTCACGACCGACAACGCCGCGATGATTGCCATCGCCGGCCACTACAAGTACCTGAACAAAGAATTCTGCGACATCACCGCGCCCCCCTTCCAGCGCGTCATCATCTAGAAAAAGCCTCCGATTAAAATAATCTACTGAAATGAAAACACTTAGAGTTGCAATAATCGCCCTTATTGCTCTAACATCTCTCGGGGCGATAGCGCAAGAACCGGGAACAGATACGATTATCCCGAAGTTCTTGATTAATGGCTATTTTTTTCAGGAGTTACCAGAACTCCCAGATGCGAATCCAAGTTACACACGACTGAAGGATTCAGAAGGGAACAAGATACTTGCCATTGGACTTGATGTCGATTTACCTGAATCTGTCATCAGCAAGGCGATACCCCGAGAACTAGTGCACAATGCCAATCAGTTCCTGAATGGTGCCAATATGATGGCAACGATGTTGGAATTGGCTCAAGCAGGCGTAAAAGATGACGGCTCTTTCTACTCGCCTCAAGCCGGTGAGCCATTCCCTCCATTTAATGAAATTGATTTAGAAGGACGCAGATGGACGAACGACAGTGTCAAAGGTCATGTGATGGTGATTAACCTGTGGTATTCGGGTTGTGGACCATGCCGTGCCGAAATGCCAGAACTATCAACGTGGAAAGAACAGTTCCCTGATGTCATGTTTTTCTCCGCCACCTACCATGATGCGGAGGTTGTCCAAAAGATAACCGAAAAACACCACTTCACTTGGACGCACCTTGTTGAAGCAAAGGATATGATGTCTTGGATTGGGACCGAAGGCTTTCCCTTTACAGTGGTTGTTGATAAAATGGGAATTGTCCGCTATGCCGTTCATGGCACAAGCCAGGAAATACGTGCCGAAATCAGTGCTAAAATAAAAGAAGCAGAAGGAATTTAAATGACTATATTTCTCCGTACGGCGAGATTAGTTTAACACTAATGACTAATTGATTTGATGCCACAAAGTTGCTGTTTATGAGCGAGATTCACAATTCATTCCGCATTTTTTATGGGGCATGGAAAGATGTGGCGACCATGTGATGACACATGGTTTCACAATTAAGGTGGAGTTGAGGCAATAATTGTTTTTATTGTATTTGTTGTTTTCCTTTTATCCCGGTTGTCGTTTCGGTCGTTGTGCGGATGGCGCGGATGCGTTGTGCTAGGGTGGGGTGGCTGTAGCTGAACCACACGACGAGGGGATGGGGCGTGAGGTTGCTCAGGCCGTGGCTCGCCAGTTTCTTGAGGCCGCTGATGAGGGTTTCGCTGTGGCCGTGCTCGGTAGCATAGGCGTCGGCGCGGTATTCGGCACGTCGCGAGATGGCGTTGCTGGCGGGGTTGAGCAGCAGGTCGATGGGCGAGAACAGCAGCGAGAAGGCCACGAGCGCCAGGATGAACGACGGGGCGGTGCCGCCCAGGGCTGCGGGCAGGTCGGGATTGCTCACCAGCAATGAGAAGATAAACAGGTTGACGGCCACCATCGCAATCGAGATGAACATGTTCTTGAAGGTGTCGCGGTGCTTGTAATGCCCGAATTCGTGGGCCAGCACGGCGACAATTTCGTCATTGGTCATCTGGTCCTGCAGCGTGTCGTAGAGCACGATGCGCTTCTTGGGACCAAAGCCGGTGAAATAGGCGTTGGCCTTGGTCGAGTGCTTGCTGCCGTCGATGATGTAGATGTCCTTGAAGCGGGAGCCGAAGCTTTCCACGGCTGCCGTGATGGCATCGCGCAACTCGCCCTCGGGCAGGGGTGTCTGCTTGTTGAACAAGGGCACGATCAAGTTACTGTAGAACATCGAGAAAAAGATGATGAACGCGGCACACACCAGCGTTGCCCATATCCAGAATTGTTGGCCGAAGGTCTGATACAGCCAATAGACCACGCCCAGCAGCACGGCACTCAGCACCGTGGAAACGGCAAAGGACTTGACGGCGTCGAGCCAAAAGGTCTTGTGCGTCGTGCGGTTGAACCCGAAGCGCTCCTCGATGACAAACGTCGAGTAGTAGCTGAACGGCAGTGCAATCACGGTGTTGAACAGGTTGTAAATCACCAGGAACAGGATCACCTGCAGCACGGGCACATCGGTCCATGCCTTGCACTGGTTGTCGAGCCAACCCAGCAGGCCAAAGCCCAATATCACCAGTGTCAGCCCGAACGACACGCAACGCGCGACAAGCGACACCCGCTTGTTGGTGCGCATGTAGTCCTGTTGCTTGCGGTACTTTTCCTCGTCATACAGTCCTTCCAACTCGGGCGGCACGGGGTGTGTCATCCACTTGGTGTTGAGCCACGACAGGACACTGCTGATGACAAAATCCAGCGTGACAAATGCGATAATCAACAATAACAAAGTCTTTGCCATAATCGAAACCTATTTCTTCCCACAAATATACATCCATTTTCGGGAATTCGAAGTATATTTGCGGAGCTATTACAAAAATAATCAATGAGGACTATGAAGAATATGAAATCTTGGATGTTGGCCGCCATCCTGCTTTGCGGCACTGCTTGTGTGACAGGAAACACTAACGCTGATAAGGAAGCCAAGGGCACGACGGCTGTTGCCGAGCCCGCTAATAGTTTTGACGTGATCATGGATGCCATCAATCAGTATTTGGTGGACTCCATCGGTTCGCAATATACTGCGGGTGACATGTGCATCCCCGTTATCATGATGACCTGCTCTGATGGGATGAAAGGTGATAGCGTTTTCATGTGGGGTGACTATTGGGTATTTAACTACAAAGTGGCAGGTGATACGCTGAAGTGTGTTTCGGGCGGAGACCATCCGGGCAAAATGCTGCTCAAGAAGAATGAGAATGGCAAGTTCCACGTGGTATCGTTTGAGCAGGTCGAAGATGGCCACGGCAATGTGGAAAGTGCCAAGCGCATTTTTGGCGAATACTATGATGCCCTCCATGCCGTCAACAGCGATGAGAACTACCGCGAGAAGGCCCGTGCCAGCGCTATTGCCGACTATGTGAAGGCCAATAAACTGCCCGTCAAGTACTATCAGGACTACGGCTGGCCCGCCAAGGAAATTCCCGCCCTGTAACTAAAAACTAAGGACTTAAAACTAAATCAATGAAATACAGCATTATTGCCATCGGTGACGAGCTGCTTATCGGGCAGGTTACCGACACTAACTCGGGCTGGATTGCCCGTCACATGACGCCGCGCGGTTGGGACGTGAATACCGTTCAGGTGGTACCCGACGATGCCGAGCAGATTGAGCTCGCCATCGATCGCGCCTTTGCCCAAACCGACGTCATCTTGATGACGGGTGGCCTGGGACCGACCAAGGACGATATCACCAAGCCCACACTGTGTCGCTACTTTGGCGGCGAAATGGTGTTCGACGAGGCCGTCGAAGCCAATGTGCGCCAGGTGATGGAACGCCGCCACCTCAAACTCAACGAGTACACCCGCCTGCAGGCCATGGTGCCCTCGTCGTGCCGCGTGATCCAAAACGAGGTGGGAACGGCGCCGCTCATGTGGTTTGAGCGTGACGGCAAGGTGCTGGTGAGCATGCCCGGCGTGCCCTTTGAACTGCAGGGAATGATGGAACGTGCCGTCATTCCGCAGTTGCTGGCGCGTTTCAACGATGGCGAGGACATTGAGTTCCGCACGTTTGTCGTTACAGGCATCATCGAGTCAGCCCTGGCGATGCAACTCGACGAGTTTGAGCGCAATCTGCCTCACGGCATCCATCTGGCTTATCTGCCCGAGGGCGGAATCATCCGACTGAGGCTGACGGGCTCCTCAACTGATGCCCGCCAGATCAACGACGATATGGAACGCCTTTCGCGGCAGTTGCACGAGATTTTGGGCGGTCACATCATTGCCGATGGCGACAAACGTCTGCCCGAGATACTGGGCGAGCGCCTGCGTGAGCGTGGCCTGACCCTTGCCACCGCCGAGAGCTGCACTGGCGGTAACATCGCCCACCAGATTACCTCCATTGCCGGCAGCAGCGACTACTTCAAGGGCGCAGTGGTGAGCTATGCCAACGAGGTGAAGATGTCGCTGCTTGGTGTCAGCGAGCAGGACATTATCGACCACGGTGTGGTGAGCGAACCCGTTGTGCGTCAGATGGTGGAAGGCGCTTGCCGCGCCATAGGCACCGACTGCGCCATCGCCACCAGCGGCATTGCCGGTCCTGGAGGCGGTACACCCACCAAGCCCGTGGGCACCGTGTGGATGGCGGCTAAATGCGGGGACAAGGTGGTTGCCCAAGTCAAGCAGCTGCCTGGCGACCGTGACCGCGTCATCACCCGTGCCACCCTCGAGGCCCAGCTCCTGCTCCTCTCACTACTATAATTGTTATCAATGCTAAGATTAAAGAAATACATTATTTTGTTGCTTGTGGCTTTGCTGGCTGTGCCTGTGGGGATGGCTAGTGTGTCGCGTGATGATGACGACAAGGACCCGAGTATCAAGCCCGGGATACGTCGCCTGCACCCCGAGCGGGAACGTGCCAAGGCAGTGAAAAAGCTGCAGGATCAGATGTCTCGCAAGGCCGAGCCCAAGGCTGACCCGTGGGACACCAGCGACGAGGTGTGGGGCACTGTTGACCTGCCGCCTGCAGCATCGCGCGACAGCAATGCCGTCGTGGGCCATCGGCTCAAGCTGCGCACCAGCAAGACGCCTGCTGAGCAAGCCGCGCTCGATTCCCTGCTGGGCGGGGATTACTCGCTCACCGAGTATGGCTATCGTCGTATGACCTGGCGCGACCTGCCCGTCACCACCACAATCGAGCAGCTCATGCCGGGCTTTGAGGTGGATGAAGCGGGCGATTGCCATTCCCGCTACGTCGCGCTCGACAAGTCAAGCAACGAGGTGTATTTCACCTTTGCCATGGGCGAGGACAGCGTGCCCGGGCCGTTGCGCCTGCGTGTGCAGTATTGTGCCGACGACCCGCTGGACTTTGACCAGCTGATTTTCAACATCGATGGCTATGACTACCCGTTTTATCCCAGCAATCACGAGGGCGGCGCGATTGACGACGTCTATTATTGGGAATGCAGCGACGACGTGCTGCAACCGGTCCACAAGGATCTGGTCTATGCATTGGCCCACAGCAACTGGATTGTCCTGAAGCTGATGAGTACCCGTGGCATCCACCACGTGAAAATGCTCACCGACGGCCAGCGCACCGACTTTGCCCACACGCTTGACCTGTATCGCTTGCTGGGCGGCAAACTCTAGATAGTCGCCCTTTACCCTATACAATTTGCTGGCTATGCAACGGATTGCATGACTGTTTTCGGGCATTTGCATGACTTTTTGCATGATTTTTTGTGCGGCAAATCAAAAAAATACTACCTTTGCCCCCGATTTTAGAATCAACATTATTATTTTGATTGTTTTATTAAAGGTTTAATTTTATGAACGCTGAAAACATTGGAACTTGGGCTGGTCTCGTGTGGAACGCCCTGAACGATGCGCAGAAGGCTCTTCCCACTAAGGAGCTGCGCAAGGTGACTAAGCTCAAAGTGAATGAGATGCACTGCGCTCTCGGTTGGCTCGCCAAGGAAGGTAAGCTCAACTTTGAAGAGGGCAAGGACGACATCAAGGTGTCGCTGTGCTAAGTAAATTTACCCCGGTCCTGGATTAAGAATCAATATCCCTGATATAGCAGCGATGGCGTGGAAACTGTTTCCGCGCCATCGCTGTGTCTAAAGGTTGGGATGCGAAAAACCCAGATCGTCCAGATCTGGGTTATCGTTCTGTAAAACAAACCATTACTAAGCACTTAAAGTCACGCGAGGCTTCACAGCCAGCGAATAACATTTATACATTCCATAGCTCATGAATTTGCTTGAGTGCACAAAGGTAAACACATTTTTTGAATTTACAAAACAAAATGCGGAAATTTTCAAAAAAAAATTATTTTCATTATGTAAATAGCCCGACATTGCCTCTAGCCATGATTGAAAACCGTGATAGGGGCTAAAAACCGATGGTGCATTAGGATAAGATTGCGGCCTCAGCCGTATCGGAATCAGGTGGCGCTTTTTGGGAAAAATAGCGGATGGGCAACAAAGTAGGCCTGAAAGTGTTGGATGATGGTGGATTTTGAGTACATTTGCAACATAATATAATGTAATGTGATTCCACCAGGGGCTAGGCCCTGACATGGGAATAAACCAAACAAGAATATGAAGAAGATTACACTATTTATGACGGTACTGCTGTTCACGGCCCTTCAATCGTGGTCGGCTGCAGCTGGCCAAGAGGCCACTCCCGTGATTACGGTGAATGCTGACGTGTTGGACTTCGGCGAGCTGTCGTTGGGCTATCCCAGGACCTCAAGCTTTACGGTAACTGGTGCAAACCTCAGCGATGACGTGATACTGACCGTTGACGGAGGCAATCATGCCTTCCAATACCATGTGTCACCTGCATCCATTACACCACAGGAGGCTGCTGCTGGCGTGAGGGTGACGGTGAAAATGGTACCTGTCTTCTACGGCGCGTGCGATGCCGACCTTGTCCTTGCCAGCGGTGCTGCTGACGATGTGGTCATTCCCATGACCGCTCACGTCAACGATGTCAATGCCACGGTCACCCACTCGACGACACTGTCATTCTTTGCCACTGTAGGCCAGATGACAACCAGTACCGAGGTGCTGCGTTGGGCCGATGCTGAGGTTCCGCACGACCCCAATACCCCTGTGGTGAGAACTCCTGGCCAATCCACGACATTTGGAAAGGTTCCCGACCTTGACGGACTCTCGAACTATAGTTTTGAACTTAGCGGTGACGGCTGTTTCAGTTATTACGTTGTTAAGGCGAGCGACATTGTCAAGACTAGCTCGGTGAGGATTGTCTATCATCCCACCAACGAAGGCCCTCATCAGGCGACACTCACCTGCAGTTGCCCGGGAAGCAGCACAATTGTCATCACGCTTGAGGGACGGGCTAATCCGTGCATCGCTGACGTGACGTCGCTGATTGACCTGCTGCTGGGGGATGACGATATGCCTAACGCGTCCGACATGAATGCTGACGGCATGGTGTCGATTGCCGACGTCACCTTCATGATTGACCGTATTATCAATTGCCAGTAGAGGCCTTCTTGAACGGTATCGTTTCAACTTATAGGGGTGCGGTTGCCATCGGGAAACCGCACCCTGTTTCTTCATTGAATCGATGGCGCCATGACAAAAAAATGAAGAAAAGTGTTGGAAATGTGTTGTGTAGTTCAAAAAATGTATCTATCTTTGCAGCCGATTTCGCGGCACATGTCTTGCTGGCGTTGATGCTCATGCGTTAGTCAAGTCAAGAGTGTGACACTTGATCGTTGAAACTTCGATGTCAAGGCTATGATGCTAAGTGCCTGGCAGTCAAGCGTAGGACGATATTAAACGAGCGAGACACCCGATTGTTGTTCGATCCCTGGATGCCGGTGGGCTTCTCACACCGGTGGGATAGAGCGCCCTCTCCACGATTGGATGTCCACACCCGGTTTATTGTGCTGCGCCTGTGTTTTTCTGTGTACAGGCAGGCATGTAGCGCGCGAGTCGACAACGAGAGAATGTAAAACAAGAACAATAACTAAACAAAAAAGAGAAACTATGTCTAAAGTTTGTCAAATCACCGGAAAGAAGGCGATCACGGGCAACAACGTGTCGCACTCCAAGCGCAGGACGAAACGCAAATTCAACGTTAACGTCTTCAACCGCAAGTTCTTCTGGCCCGAGCAGGGACAGTGGATTCGCCTGACCGTGTCGGCCTCGGGCTTGCGCAACATTAACAAGATGGGTCTCGACGCTGCCCTGAAGAAGGCTGCCGAGGAAGGCCACCTCACTGAAATCCAAGTTATCAACAAGTAAGAAAGGAGCAACTGTATTATGGCAAAGAAAGCAAAAGGCGACCGCGTACAGGTCATTCTGGAGTGCACCGAGCAGAAGGGTACTGGCGTTCCCGGCATCAGCCGTTACATCACGACCAAGAACCGCAAGAACACCACCGAGCGTTTGGAGCTCAAGAAATACAACCCCTATCTGAAACGCATGACCGTTCACAAGGAGATCAAGTAATAACAACCCTTTAAACGACTATATAACAGTATGGCAAAGAAAGTAGTTGCAACCCTTCAGACTGGTGAAGGACGCTCATGGAGCAAGGTGATCAAGATGGTCCGCTCCGAGAAGACTGGCGCTTACGTGTTTGAGGAGCGCATGGTCCCCAACGACAAGGTACAGGACTGGCTCAAGTAATCTGAGGCCGTTCAACAATATCGCCTGCCCGCCCGCTGAGATGCTCAGCCCGCGGGCAGGCTTCGTTATGCCCCAACCCGAAAAAACTTGTTTCCAAACCACGTGCCCAAAGCCTTTTTTAGTTACCTTTGCGACTAAAAGGACGAGACAATGGACCAGGACAAATACTTCTTTACGCTTGAGATTGCAGTGCGCGACTATGAACTCGACAGCGAGGGCATCGTCAACAACGCCATCTATCTGCACTATCTGGAGCACACGCGCCATGCCTTTGTCAAGCAGGAGGGCATCCCCTTCGGCAGCTTGACGCGCGAGGGACTGATTCCCGTGGTGCGCCGCATGGAGATTGAATACCACACGCCCTTGCGCACGGGCGACGTGATGCTCAGCCGGCTGTGGATCGAACGCAAAGGGCCGCGCTTCATCTTCTACCAGGACATTTTCAAGAAGGATAGTGGCGAGTTGGTTGTGAGCGCCGCAGTCACCATCGTGTGTATGGAACAGAACGGGCGCATCAACCGCGGCGATGAGTTGGTGGCGCGTCTTTCCAAGTATTTTGATAAACAATGAGCGGCGACAACCGATATACACCTCTGACTTATCACATCGCTTTTGCCAGTCTACAGGGCATGGGCGTGGACCTTGCACGCAAGCTGCTGGATGTCGTGGGCAGCGAGGAGCGGTTCTTTGCCATGAACGAGAAGGAACTGCGAGGTCTCACCCGCGGACGCAGCAAGATCTATCGCGACGATTACCGCCGCGAGTGCTTGCAGCGTGCCGTGAACGAGGAAGCCTTTGTGCGCGAGCACGGCATCAAGGCCACCTATTTCACCGACGAGGACTACCCGCATCGCCTCATCGAGGCGGCCGACGCTCCGGCGATGATCTATACCCTGGGCAAGTGCGACCTGGAGAGTGCCCACGTCATCAGTGTCGTGGGGACCAGGCACGCCACTCAATACGGTGTCAAGTTTTGTGATACCTTAATCGGTGAGTTGGCGCAGTGCCTGCCCGACCTGGTCGTGGTGAGCGGACTGGCCTACGGCATCGACATCGCTGCCCATCGCGCCGCCCTCAAGCACGGTGTTGCCACCGTGGCCGTCCTGCCGCGCGGACTGAACCGCATCTATCCTGCCATGCACCGCAACGACGCCGTCGCTATCGCCAAGCATGGCGGTATGCTCTTGACCGACTACACCAGCCAGGACGATGTCCAGAAGAGCAATTTCCTGGCGCGCAACCGCATTGTGGCGGCATTGAGCGACTGCACGGTGGTTGTCGAGTCGGCAGGAGCGGGAGGGGCCCTGGTCACCGCCTCGCTCGCCATGAGCTACAACCGTGACGTGATGGCTGTGCCGGGACGTTGCGGCGACGAATTCTCGGCCGGGTGCAACAAGCTCATTGCCACCAACAAGGCCGCCCTCATCACCAGCGCCGACGATCTGCTGACCGCCATGCGGTGGGAACCGACCGGCCGTCAGCCCCAGCAGCTTGACCTCTTCCCTGAGTTGACCGGGGAAGAGCAGGCGGTGGTCGATGTCATCCGCAACCGTGGCGAGATCCACATCAATGCCCTTGCCGACGCGCTGCACACGCCTGTCTATAAACTCATGAGCGTCCTGGTCGAACTGGACTGCAAGAATGTGATTGCCACCCTGCCCGGTTGCCGATACACGATAGTGTAGTGTTATTTTTATTTTTTATGACTGGGAATTTTGACAATTCAAAAGAACTTAGTATCTTTGCTATTTAAATCGCAACAAAGAATCGAAACACTAATTTCACAACGATATGAATACCGATAGAATCCCCGACTCAGAGTTTATCATCAACAATGATGGCTCAGCGTTCCACATCCATGTGAAACCCGAACAGTTGACCGACAACATCATCGTGTGTGGCGACCCTGGCCGCGTGACCATGATTGCCTCCTATTTTGACACACGGGATTGGGAAACATCCAGCCGCGAGTTCCACGCTATTGGTGGCACCTATCACGGCAAGCCCATCATGGCGCTTTCTCATGGTATCGGTCCCGATAACATCGACATCGTGATGACCGAGCTCGACGGCTTGGCCAATATCGATTTCGAGACACGCACACCTCGCGCCGAGCACCGCACGCTCAATATTGTGCGCATCGGCACCTCGGGCGGCCTGCAGCCCTATGTGCCCGTCGGCACTTCGGTCATCGCTTCCAAGGCCATCGGCTTTGATGGCGTGATCAACTACTATGCCGACCGCAATAAGGTGGCCGACTTGGACTTTGAGAAGAAATTCTGCGAGTTCGTGAAGTGGAATCCGCTGCTTGCCAAGCCCTACGTCGTGGATGCCGACCCCTGGCTGGTCGAGAAAATCGGTCGTGACGACATGGTGCGCGGCTACACCATCAGTGCTGTGGGCTTCTATGGCCCGCAGGGACGCCGTGTTCGCCTGGAACTGGCAGAGCCTGAGCTCAATAGCCGCATCGAGAAGTTTGAGTACAATGGTGGCCACATCACCAACTATGAGATGGAGAGCAGCGCCCTTCAGGGTATGGCCCTGATGCTGGGGCACCGTGCTATGACCGTTTGTTCGATTATTGCCAACCGTGTCGCCACCGACGTCAATCCCAACTACAAGACAGCAGTCGAGGACCTGGTGCGTACCGTCCTTGACCGTCTGACAGAATAACTGAAAAGTATGTTTTTTTCATTAGGGGTCTGTTGCTAGTGAATAGTAGCAGGCTCCGTTTTTGATGCCTAAATGAAAAAAAATATTAAATTGGGGGGACGATATAATATTATATGCTAGGCTTGCGTTATCAATATGTAACAATTTTAAAACAGGCTTGCCTATGCACAAAATGACTACTTCGACAAACCACAAGAACGACGTAATGAATTCAGTAAAAGGCCCCAAAAAGGCAACTGTAGAGTTCCTCAAGCAGTTTGCAAGGGCTTATCAGTACAACGTCGAGTTGCCGAGAGGATTAGAGTCGATGATTTTGAATTAAACTAAAGAAATCGCACCCTCTCTCAAGGTAAAAAGCCTTCCCCTCAAAAAAAGCGGGAAGGCTTTATTTTTCCTGTCAGCGGTTGTTGATGTTGTCTATGTCACGATAAAATTGTACATTTGCACCAAATAACGAGATTGCTCATGATGAATTTAGTAAAACGCGTCCTCTCGGGCGTTATCTATATCGCATTGATAGTAGCTGCTATCCTGCTGCTCGACAACTCGCCGGTGATGTATCTGCTGGTGTTCTCGCTGTTGATCCTCTTGGGCATTGGCGAGATGATTACCATGGCCAAGGATGACGCGACCCAGTCATGGCTGGTTAATGTCATCGACATGCTGGGCGGTGTGGGGCTTTTCATGGCTTTCTATTTCCACTACGAGGTGGGATGGATGCAGCGGGCCTGGTGGATACTTCCCATAGCCATATATCTGCTGCTGCGCACCATTGTGCAGCTTTACCGCCCGCGCCAGAATGCGCTGCACAGCCTGGAGCGCTCGTTCTTCTCGCTGGGCTATGTGGCTTTGCCGCTGGCATTGCTCAATGTCATCATGAGCATTACCGCCCCCAGGCTGCTGCTTGGGGTGTTCGTGTTCATCTGGCTTTATGACACGGGTGCTTATTGCTTCGGCATGCTGCTGGGGCGCCATCGCCTGTTTGAGCGCATCTCGCCCAAGAAATCGTGGGAGGGTGTCATTGGCGGCATCGCATTGTGTGTGGCTGGTGCCTATGCATCCCATTATTGGTTTGATGAGCTCTTCCAGGTGCCCGACTTGAAGGCCTGGGTGGGACTCAGCATCGTTGTGGCTGTGTTCTCGACCTTTGGCGACCTGGTGGAATCGCTTATCAAACGCACCGTCGGCGTGAAGGATTCGGGCAACATCATGCCTGGTCACGGCGGTATCCTGGACCGCATCGACAGCCTGTTGCTGGTAGCGCCTGCTGTTCTCGTTTACCTGTTGCTGCTCGTTGGTGACAGGATTTATTAATCGTAGCTTGCTATGCGGCATCTGTTATCCTTGTTGTTACTGTGCTGGGCGTTGTTGAGTGCGCTCTCATGTGGCCGTGGCGGCAAACCGGCTGAAATTCAGCACCGGTTGCCCGACACGCTCAACGTGGGTACACTCTATAGCCCGACGGGCTTTTTCATCCTCAAGGGCGACACGATGGGCTATGACTATGACCGCATCTGTGACTTTGCGCGTTCGCGGGGCATTGCCCTGCGTTTCAAGGTCGCACGCAGCATGGCCGACCTGCTCAAGATGCTTGACAAGCGCGTGGTGGATGTGCTGGCCTGTGAGATTCCCGTCACAGCCGAGTACAAGTCGCGCGTGTTGCACTGCGGCGCCGTCAACGAGACCTATCAGGTGCTGGTGCAGCACAGTGGCGTGGGACTCATCCATGACGTGACCGAACTCATCGGCAGGGATGTGTATGTCGAGAAAGGCTCCAAATACGAGTCCCGCCTGCGCAACCTTGACAACGAGGTAGGCGGCGGCATTTCTATCCATACGGTCGAGGGCGAGGAGGCATTGCCTACCGAGCTCATCCAGCGTGTGTCCCAACGCAAGATACCGTTCACCATCGTGGACAGCGATATCGCCCAGATGAATCTCACCTACTATGATAGCATCAACATCCAGCTTAGGGTGGGATTTGAGCAACGCTCGTCATGGGCCGTGGCCAAACGCAACCAGTGGCTGGCCGACAGCATCAACCTGTGGGCGGCAAGCAGCAATGCGCAGGAATACTCCAAGCAGGCCCTCAAGCACTATTTCGAGATGAACCGTGGCCCCAAGCCCGACTCGGTCAAGGTGGATACCCTTGCCGTGACACCTCCGGGCGGCATCTCGCCCTATGACCAGGTGTTCAAGCAGTATGCCAAGGAGATGGGCTGGGACTGGAGGCTGCTGGCAGCGATAGCTTATTCCGAGTCAGGCTTCGACCCCAATGCCACCTCGTGGATGGGTGCGCGCGGCCTCATGCAGGTGATGCCCAAGACGGCGCGCTCTTTCGGCGTCGACGAGAATGACCTGGGCAATCCCGAGGTGAGCATCCGTGTGGCTTCCAAGATACTGAAGGAGCTTGACGGCATCATGCGTAGCCGCACCGAGGCGGGTGACCGCATCAAGTTTGTCCTGGCGGCCTACAATGCCGGCTCGGGCCACGTGACCGACGCGATAGCCCTGGCGCGCAAGTATGAACTCAACCCGCGCGTGTGGAGCGAGAACGTCGAGCAGGCCATGTTGTGGAAGATGGACCCCGAGTACTACAACGACTCGGTTTGCACCAACGGCTATTGCCGCGGCACCGAGCCGGTGGACTATGTGGTCAAGGTGCTCAACTGCTACGAGAACTATAAGAAGAATTACAAACGATAGTAAGTAAATATTTAGTATTGGTATTATGAGAAAGAAACATTTAATCGTTGCTGCTGTTGTGGCCCTGTCAGCATCCATGATGATGCAGTCATGTATAGGTAGTTTCGCCTTGTTCAACAAAGTGAAGAACTGGAACGAACATGTGGGTGACAAGTTCGTGAACGAGATCGTTTTTGTCGCTATGTGGATTTTGCCCGTTTATGAATTGTGCTTTGCCGCCGATTTGTTTATCCTGAACTCGATTGAGTTCTGGTCAGGCTCCAATCCCGCACTGGCTTCGGCCGATGTGAAGGTCGTTGACGGCAAGGACGCCCAGTATCTGGTGGCTCGCGATGCTACCGGCTATGTTATCACCAACATGACCACCAAGCAGGTGACCCGCTTCAACTTCAACGCCGAGGACAATTCCTGGTCACTCGAGAACAACGGCCAGGAAATGAAACTCTTCACCTTTGTCGATGACACCCATGTTGACGTCATCAACCGCGATGGCGGCTACACCCGTGTAGAACTGTCACAGGCTGGCGTACTCGCCTATGAGGAGCTCGTCGGCATTGGCGGTGCCGCCTTCGCCCTGAAGTAAACCGTCAATCGTCATTATTTACCACAACAAGCCCGGCAGCGCAGTCGCTGCCGGGCTTGTTGCGTGATGTGCTGTTGTTACTTGAAGAATTTGCTGTGGCTGATGAAGAAATAGCCGATGGCCATCAGCACCAGTGAGATGATAACAGCCAGCGGGAATCCGACCCACCGCGACTCCAGGCCGTTGGGCACGTTCATGCCATAGTAGCCTGCCACAACCGTGGGAATCATCAGCAGGATGGTCACTACGGTGAGCGTCTTCATGATGCGGTTCAGGTTGTTGCCGATGACCGACGAATAAGTCTCCTGCTGGCGCTCCAGGATGTCGTTGTAGATGCTGGCGGTATCCACGGCCTGTTGCGTCTCAATCTCAACGTCCTCGAGCAGGTCTTCGTCATGGGGCAGCGAGCGCAGGCGTTTCTTGAGGCGGGCCAGCACGGTCATGTTGCCCTTGAGCGACGTGATGAAGTAAATCAGGAACTTGCCCAGACCCATCGTGCGCATCAGCTCGTCATTGTCCATCTTCTGTTCCAGCCGCTCTTCGGCCGCATTCATCATCGTGTTCATCTGTTTGAGGTACTTCAGGTACCACACCGACGTGGACAGCATCAGCGACAACAACAGGTCGTAGCCCTTGCATGCGTTGATGTGGCGGCGCTGACTCCAGCGGATGAAATCGTCAAGGACCTCGGTGTCGTAGTAGTTGACCGAGATGAACACATCGTCACGTATCAGGATGGCTACCGGAGCCGTCGAGAAGATGGTGTCCCCGTCCGTGTCGATGCTCTTGCACGGCACGCGCACAAAGACCATCATCCAGTTGTCCTCATGGTCAACGCGGGGGCGCTCCTCGATGTCCTCGGCATCGTGGGTGAAGTCGGGAACCGCAAAGCGTTCCTTGAGCACTGCAAGATCGTCGGCCGTCGGTTTGGTGACTCTTATCCAGCACCCCGACTTCCACTGGTGGATCTCGCTGAACCCATCCTTGCATTTCAGATAACTAATCATAACCTCGTCCCTTCATGTTTAATCATGCAAAGATAGTGAATTTTCCTAATTCTTAAATTCACACAGGAGAAAAATCCCCTCAAAGACACCGCCAGCCCTACTGCCCCAATGCAAGCCAGTCATCTCTCAACATGCCATGGCATTACGGGCTGCCAGCCCGTAATACTCTAACAGAGCATCGGCGTTGTCACGGTATTACGAGCTGCCAGCTCGTAATAAAAAGTTAAAACCCTCCCGTTCTCTTGGTTGACCAGGGGATTTGTTGCTACCTTTGTCAACATGGATAACAGCAATGAGCGCCGTAAACGCTGGATTGCGGCTCATCCTGAGCTGGTTGCCAAACCGTCGATGAAACGCCGCAAGGTGGGGCACGACTATTGTGGTGTCGCAATCTATCTGGTGACCCTTTGTGTTAAGGGCCGCCGTCCCGTCTTGGGCGCGTTGAACGGGCCCGACGAGCGTCATGTCATGCCTTGGGTATATCCTTCCCGGCTGGGGCTTGCCGTCAGGCGGGCTTGGCAAGAGATACCGCAGTACCATCCTCAAGTCAAGCTGCTTGGTTTCCAGCTAATGCCCGACCATATTCATGGCATTATCTACGTGACAATGCCCATGCCGCAGCCGCTGGGACGCCTCATCCAAGGCTTTAAAAAGGGTTGCCGTGATGCTATCAATGCCATTGCCCCTGATGGTGGTACCCTCTGGGAAGAAGGATACAATGACCGCATCCTTAAAGGCTCTGGCCAGTTGGATAGATGGATACAATACCTGATTGACAATCCGCGACGCCTATGGGAGAAACGCCGCAATCAGGACTTGTTTGTACAACAGACAGGCATGACCATCGGCACCACGCCAGTGACAATGATGGGTAACAGATTCTTGCTTGATTATCCCGAAAAGCTCGCAGTCAAGTGTTCGCGCAGGCTTTCAAAGGAGGAGATTGAAGCGGAGTGCCATCGTTGCCTTGAACTGGCTTGCCAAGGGGTGGTGCTCGTGTCTCCATGCATCAGCCCAGGGGAGAAGGAGGTTATGGGACGATCCTTCGAGGCGGGTTACCCTGTCTTTGTCTTGTTTGAAAACTGTTTCGCTCCTTTTCCGAAGCGCAGTGGCCGCCAGTTTGATGCCTGCTGCGAAGGGCGTTTGCTCCTTATCGCCCCATGGCCTCATCACGACGACTACCGCAAGATTACCAGGGCCCAGTGTGACACGCTTAATGCGCTAGCCCGTCACATTAGCAATAATGACTTCCATCTCAGTCAACGCTAGGAGGTGCCATGGTATTACGGGCTGCCAGCCCGTAATACTCTAGCAGAGCCGGATGGGAAAAAACATAGAAAGGCCGCGACACGTGCTGCTTCGCGGCCTTTTGTAGGTGTTGGTCTTGTTCAGGTGATTACTTCACGACCTTGATGGTGGCGGTGGTGCCGTCGCTGTAGGTGGCACGCTGCAGGTACAGGCCCGTTGCGGGGGCTGCAGGCAGTTCGCGGCCGGTCAGGTCGTAGTAGCGGGTATCGACTACCTGAGCGCCGGTGGCCACCTCGTTGATGCCCGAGGGCAGAGGATTGGTGACATAGGCAACCTCGGAGCGGTTCACCTCATCGCCGATGGCGTAGATGCTCTGCACGCCGACCATTTCGAAGTCGGTGGTATAGAGATAAACCGTGTGGCGGCCGTTACCGCTGATGTAGATGTCGAAGTTGATGTTGTCCTCAAAGCTGTAAGGAATGTCGGTCATGTAAGTGGGCAGGCCGATGTAAACTTCGGGATCGAAGGTGAACACGTCACCGTCAAGGAGGATGTTGTAATACAACTTGTTCACGTTGAGTTTGTAGCCTTCATCATCAACGGTGGGGATGGTGAAATGCAGCACGGTGAAGCCCGACGTCTGGTTGATGGTGATATCGTCATCGGTGAAGATGGGCGTGGCAGGTGTAGCGGGATATTCTTCAAACGCTACGAGGCCGGGGCCAACGAAGTCGTTGATAATCGACAGCGTGTTGGGACCGACATTGGTAACCATGGCTGCAGGCCACTCGGCAACGATGTTCTGGGCATCCTCGTCAACAGTGAAGACGATCTCGTCGTTCAGGTTGTAGTTGAACACGGGGCTGCCGTAGGTCTCGGTATCGACAAAGGCGTCGCCGGTGAGCACGTAGATGTGACCGTTGTAGTAGGCATCAACGCCCAGGTACTGGCGGGTGGGGAAAGTCGCCTTACCGTCAACCAGCTTACCCTTGATGAACGCGTCGGGATTGTTGTTGTTGAGGTTACCGATGTAGATGTCTTCGCCATCGATGGCCACATCAACGATGCGCTCTTTGGTTGCAGTGAGGTCGGTGGGGTCCGACAGGTAGGTCATGTTGTAGGCCTGGATGTAGTACTCCGAATCGGACAACGTGATGGGCTCTTCGGTCATGGGAGCATAAACGATGTGCTGGTCGGCCATGTAGAACCAGTCGGCCGTGGCGTCACACAAGCCGATGAACTTGTCGCCCAGCTGGGTGAGCACGCCATCTTCCCAGGTGAATTCAATTTCGCCCTCTTCTTCAACCACGGGCATGCCTTCATCCTCGTCATAGTGCATGCAGTAGGCATAGTACGGGTCGCCAACGTCGATGATGTAGAGCTGCGGCAACTTCACGACGTACTTGCCGTCGCCTGCCGGCTCAGCCTTGATCCAGGGCAGGATCGAGAACCAGATGTAGCCCTGTGAGATGGGATTGTAGATGTACAGGTTTCCGTCGTTGCCCTCGACTACCTTGCCGATGCCGCCATCCACATTCTGGATGTAGATGTCGCCCCAGCCCAAGCCATAGGCAAACGAGGAAGCATACATGTTGTCATAGAGGGTGCCCTCGGGGACATCCATGATGGGCTCTTCCTCGACACGTGCAGGAGCAGCGGCGGGAGCCTTGAACTGTGACAGCTTCATGCCGGCCTTTGCGGGCATGCGTTGTGCGCTGGCCATACTCGGGATGAGCAGGGCTGCAACAAGTGCAATAAGTGTAATTGTCCGTTTCATAACTTGAATTGTTGTTAAAGGTTAAACAATTTGATGGTTAATCACTTGCAAATGTAATGTTTTTTGCAAAATAACAAAAACACTATCATTTTTTTTATGTGAGATATTTGCGCTAATGTAAGATTGCATGAGGTCATACAGTATTATAATTGCGGTAGGGTAATTGGGGAGGCCAGTAATCAGTCTTCATCAAAACCAGTGGTCGCCGCTCGGTTGTAACAAAATAGTAATGGGTTTGTAATGCCATCGTAAACGGTTGGCAATGCTGCAATATGTAATTTTGCAGAAAAAAAAGAAAACAGTTACAACATGGAATCATCACAGCAGTATATATTGATTTTACTCAAGATTTTAGGCACATTAGGACTCCTGATATTCGGCATGAGAATGATGAGTACAGCTCTGCAGAAGATGGCTGGCTCCCAATTGCGACATGTGCTGGGGCGCATGACAAACAACCGTATTATGGGCATGCTGACAGGTGCGGGAGTAACCTGTGCAGTGCAGTCATCATCGGCAACGACAGTGATGACTGTCTCGTTTGTGTCGGCAGGCCTGCTCACGCTGGGCCAGGCCATCAGTGTCATCATGGGCGCCAACATCGGCACCACACTGACGGCGTGGATCATGTCACTGGGCTACAACGTGGACTTGACCAATGTGGTATTTCCCGCTTTTCTGGTGGGTATCCTGCTCATCTATCACAAGCGCCACCGCTACAAGGGTGATTTCTTGTTCGGTATCGCGTTCATGTTCTTCTCGCTGGTACTGTTGAGCAGTGCCGGCAAGGAACTGGATTTGGAACACAACGAGGCAGTGATGCGCTTTTTTACGTCATTTGACACAAGCAGCCATCTCTCGATTCTTGCCTTCCTGGTGATTGGCACCATAATCACCTGCATCGTGCAATCGTCGGCAGCCGTGATGGCAATCACGATACTGCTGTGCTCAACGGGTGTGTTGCCCATCCACTTGGGTATTGCACTGGTGATGGGTGAGAACATCGGTACAACGGCGACAGCCAATCTGGCTGCACTGGGAGCCAACAATGAGGCGCGTCGAGCCGCCCTTGCCCATCTGTTATTTAATGTGTTTGGTGTGATATGGGTCATGCTGGTGTTCTATCCGTTTGTCGACATGGTGTGCAAGCTGGTGGGCTATGATGCGTCGGCTGGTGGCCAGCATGAGCGGCTCCCTGTCGTTTTAGCCATGTTCCACACATGCTTTAATGTGACCAATACCGCCTTGCTTATCGGCTTCATTCCCCAGCTGGAGAAAGTGGTCCGCTGGATCTTGCCCGATAAGGATAATGGTGAACATGAATCATTCAAGTTGCTTTACATCAAGGCCAACCTGATACAGACGCCCGAAATCGCGGTCATGCAGGCCCAAAAGGAGACCGCACATTACGGCAAGCGGGTGCAGGAGATGTTCGGCCTCGTGCAAACCATGCTCAATGAGCATGACAGTGACAAGATCGAAGAAATCTTCCAGCAGATTGAACGTGAAGAAGACGGTACCGATGAAGCCGAGATTTCCATTGCCCGTTTCTTGGAACAGGTGAGCGACGGACACCTGAGTAACGAGTCAAAGATGAAAGTGAGACAGATGCTGCGTGAGATAGGCGAAATCGAGAGCATCGGTGACTCGTGCTTCCGCCTGGCGCGAACTATACAGCGACGCAGTCACCAGGGGCGTGATTTTAATGAAACCCAGCAGCAGCGTCTCAACGAGATGATGGCATTGTGTGAGAATGCCTTGGGCCAGATGAACCTTGTGCTGGAAGAGCGTCTCGAGGAACATGACCTGCGGCAGGCTTATTACTACGAGAACCAGATCAACACCTTGCGCGATCAACTCAAGGCCGATAATGCTAAGGCTGTTGACGAGCGACAATATGATTACGCGTTAGGGACCGCCTATGGTGACCTGGTGGGCGAATTGGAAAAGTTAGGAGACTATGTGGTCAACGTCGTGGAAGCACGATTTGGGCAGATGTAACGCTTTGTCATGCGATAAGTGGGTGAGAATAAATAAAGTTTATTATTTTTGCATCAGGATATGAAACAAAAGATATTGGTAATAGATGACGAGCGCGACCTGTGTGAGATTCTCCGCTTCAATCTCGCCTCGGCGGGCTTTGAGGTGCACACCGCTTATTCTGGCGAGGAAGCTTTGCTCAAGGACATTTCCAGTTATGACTTGCTGCTGCTGGATGTGATGATGCCATGCATGTCGGGGTTTGAACTTGCTGCGCGCCTCAAGCAGGATGCCGGCACGGCCGATGTCCCCATTATCTTCCTCACGGCACTGAACGACGAGGAAGATACCTTGCACGGCTTTGACTTGGGCGCCGATGACTATATTACCAAACCGTTCTCGGTGCGAGAGGTAGTGGCTAGGGTTAAGGCCGTATTGGGGCGCACTTCGGCAAGCCCGTCAAGCATGCAGGAATTGTGTTACGAGGGCCTGGTCATGGATCTGGCCAAGATGACGGTCACCGTTGATGGCGAACCTGCACTGTTGACCAAGACCGAATTTGAAATCCTGAAGCTGTTCTTGGAGAATCGGGGCCGGGTATTCTCACGCCAGGAACTGCTTGACAAGGTCTGGCCGAGTGATGTGGTCGTGATCGACCGCACTGTTGATGTCAATATCACCCGTATGCGCAAGAAGATTGGACGTTACTCATCCTGCATTGTCACCCGCCATGGGTTCGGATACTTATTTGTCGTGTGATGAAAAAGCTGACCGAAGGCCGCAAGATGTTCCTAAGCGTGATGGTGATTTTTTTCATCTATGCTATCATCTTTATCCTTTTTGAAGACTATGACCGTCATTTCTTGATGCCGTTCAAGGAGACCAGCGACTGGCATCTGCTATTGTTCTCTCTTGTTGTGATGGCCGTGTTAGGCGTTCTGCTTCACCGTTATTCCCTGCGCATGGATGAGCGCATCAACCAGGAACAAATCAATAAGGAGACCCAGATGCGCCGGGAACTCACCCAAAACATCTCACATGAGCTCAAGACACCTGTGGCCAGCATCTTGGGGTATACCGAGACTATCCTTGAGCATCCCGAGATGGACGCCACGACTCAGCGTCAGTTCATTGAGCGCACGCAGTCTCAGGCCAATCGCCTATCGTCCCTGCTGCAGGATATCTCCACACTCAACCGAATGGATTATGCCGCCGACAAGATTGCCATTGAGCGTGTGGATGTCTCACTCATTGTGAGTGACATCATCAAGGAAACCGCCCTGGCCGCGGGCGCAAAACACATGAAGGTAATCAATCACCTGCCCGAAGATATCATTATCAACGGCAACAATTCTCTTGTCTACAGCATCTTCCGCAACTTGATGGACAATGCCATCAATTATGCGGGCGAGGGCACGACAGTAACAGTCATGGCACGGGAAGAGGGGAGCAAATGGCACTTCACCTTTACCGATAATGGCGCCGGCATACCCGATGAACACCTGGCGCGCATTTTTGAGCGGTTCTACCGTTTGAACAAGGGACGTAGCCGCTCGTTGGGCGGCACGGGTCTGGGGCTTTCTATCGTCAAGAATGCCGTTGTGCTGCATGGAGGCACAATCAAGGCACAAACAGCCCCGGGCGGTGGCCTGTGCTTTGAGTTCACACTCAAGAAATAATATAAAGTTAATAATAAAATAACGAGAGGGCCTCACTGCTGTGGGACCCTCTCGTTTTAGTTACCGGGAAACGTCGGTCGGGGATTAGCCGAGGCGCTTCTCGAGGTTGGTGCGGATGGCCTTGATGAACTCGGCGCTGTTGACAGCCTTAGCCTCAACACCTTCCATCAGGTTCACGAGGTCCTTGGTA
>JAEEGI010008519.1_pt1 | contig 22654 bp, 21 predicted proteins | sample 8958751 | NCBI WGS metagenome assembly JAEEGI01 (sample SAMN16246545, study PRJNA631951) | gut metagenome | biome: gut microbiome; feature: rumen; material: KS-attached | host: Bos | place: Iran: Karaj | collected 2018-10 | reverse complement strand
AACAGTATCCTCGACAACATCTCTCGTCGTGCCGGGGATATCCGTGACTATGCTTTTCTCCGTTCCCGAGAGCAGGTTCATCAGCGTGCTTTTACCGACGTTCGGTCTGCCGGCGATAACGGTGTCTATTCCCTGCTTGACCGCCTGACCCGAGTCGTATGTATCGAGAAGTCTTTTGAGGGTGAGTTCCGCCTTTTCGCAGGTGACGAGAATATCCTCCTCGCTGACCTCGGCGATGTCCTCCTCGGGGTAGTCTGCCCACGCAGAAAGGTGAGCCGTCAGCGAGAGCAGATCGTCCTTGACCTCGGTGATTTTCTTTCTGAGCGCGCCTTCCTTTACGCATATAGCCGAACGCGCGGCGCTTTTGCTCTTAGCGGAAATGATATCGATAACCGCCTCGGCTTCTGTGAGGTCGAGCTTGCCGTTGAGAAACGCGCGCTTTGTGAATTCTCCGGCTTCGGCAGGAACAGCACCGGCTTCAAGAACCGCTCTGAGCACCTGCTTTGTGATATACATTCCGCCGTGGCACGACAGCTCCACAACGTCCTCGCCCGTATAGCTGTGAGGCGCTCTGAAAACAAGCGCGACAGCCTCGTCGAGCTTCTCGCCCTCAAAGACGATGCTTCCGAAGGCGGCGGTGTAGCCCTTCATATCTTTGATCTTTTTATTATTGATATTCTTAAATACCTTATCGGCGATTTCTATGGCGCCGTCGCCCGACACCCTTATCACGCCGATGCCGCCTTCACCCTGGGCGGTGCTTATCGCGGCGATGGTTGAGTTAGTTTTCATATTTTTACCTACAAAAAAGGAGCGGAATGATCCGCTCCTCAATTACTTAATTCTGCCGTAAAGACCTGTTTCGCCGCCTTCATTGAGCGGTACTCTGTCGGGATTAACAGGCGCTGTGCTGGACTTTTTGCCGCCGTTATAAGAACGTCTGCCGCCTCTGCGGTTATTCTGATAGCCGCCTTTGCGGTTCTGCTTGACCTTCGGGTCGGGACCGATCACGACGTGACGCGCCGCGTTCTCGCCCTCGCTCCACGAAATCGCGCCGTTGACCTTCTGAACAGCGGTGTGGATAATTCTTCTCTCATAGGGGTTCATCGGCTCAAGGCTGGTCTTTTTGCCTGTCTTGATTGCCTTGAACGCGAGCTTTCTGCCGAGTATCTCGAGAGTCTTTTCTCTCTTCTCGCGGTAGTTGCCCGTATTGACGGTGACCTTGATGTAAGGATCCTCGCCGTGGTTCGCTACAAGACTTGTCAGATACTGAAGAGCGTCGAGAGTCTCGCCTCTTCTGCCGATTACGAAGCCTACCTCCTCGCCGGAGAGGTTGAACTCAACGGCGTTCTCGTCGGTACTCTTCTCGATTTCAACGCTCTGGAGCGTCATTTTATCAAGCACATCTCTGAGGAACTTCTCGGCTCTCTCGTCGGGGGTGTCCTTGATGAACACTCTGACCTTTGCGGGTCTGCCGCCGAAAAGACCGAACTTTTTCTTTTCCTCTGTCTGAATGATTTCAAACTCATACTCGGCAGTCTCATCCAATCCGAGCTGTGCCTTTGCTTTTTTGAGGGCGTCCTGAACGTCGCTGCCCTCGCATATAGCTTCTTTAATCATTTTCTACCTCTGAAAAATTCCAAAACTTTACTTCTTCTTTTTCTTTTTGGCGTTTACATTACCTGCCGAAGCGCTCTCGCTCGGCGCGTATACATAGGGAACCTTAGCTTCGTTCGCAAAGAGCAGAGCGGCGTGTCTTGCCTCGCTGTTTGCGGTGAGCTTCGCGGGACTTAATACCTTCGCGAGCACGATAGACTGTATAAGACTGATGATCGCGGAAATAAACCAGTAGAAACCGAGCGCACTCGGTACCGAATACGTAATGTAAGCCGAGAACAGCGGGAGAAGGTACATTGCAACCTTCATGCAGCCCTGCTGCTGACCCATAGCGCTGCTGTTGACCTTAGTCATAATAAACTGTGAGCCGATGTTCGAAACCAGACAGAGCGCGGGGAAAATCAGGTACACTGACCAGAAACCGTGGTCGGCGGGTACGCTGAGCAAATCGAGTCCGAACATTCCGAAGCCGTCGGAGAAGTGGTCGATAGCCGCGATGTTGTCTGCAGTAAACAGCGAATTGATTGTCGACGACTGTGCGACAAACTGGTCATACTTAAACAGATCGAGCAGCGCGATCTGCTGATAGTTGGGATTTGAATTTGCAACATATCCCGGGATTTTTGACATGTAAGTCACTGCCGAATTAACGGCGTCACCGTTGAGGTGAAGTGTATTCGTAAGCGGATAAGCAACGGCGTAGAATACGCCGAAGAGAACAAGCATCGGGACAATCGTGGTAAGGCATCCGCCCATGGGCTTAATACCCTCTTTTTCGTAGAGCTTGTTCATTTCCTCCTGGAGAAGCTGGCGGTTGTTGCCGTATTTCTCCTTCAGTTCCTTTTGTTTCTTGGAAAGCCTTGCTGTTCCCGCCATTGACTTTTGCTGTTTTACCGAAAACGGGAGAATCAGCAGCTTGACGATAACGGTAAATACAATAATCGCGAGTCCGAAGTTCTGAAACACATAGAATGCAGCCCACAGCGCATAGCCGAGGATGTTACCGAGAAAACCGAAAATTTGCATATAAAACCTCGCTTAATTTCATTTTTCGGGGACAGGGTCGTACCCGCCCTTGGAAAAAGGATTGCAGCGCAGAATACGCCACAAGGTCAGAGCGCCGCCCTTCAGCGCTCCGAAGCGTTCAATAGCCTCAAGTCCGTACTGCGAACAGGTGGGTATATACTTGCAGTGGGCACGGGTGTAAGGAGAAATTGCGGACTTGTAGAATTTAATCAATAAAATCAGTACCTTTTTCATGTCGATCACCGTTCTATAAGTATTCCTGCCTGTTTCAGGTGGTATCTCATAGCCTTCTCAACATCCTGCGTCTTGACATACGGCGTTTTTGCCCTCGCCACAAAGACTATCTCATATCCCTTCTTTATTTCGGGATACAGATGGTCGTAAGACGCTCTGATTACTCTTCTCGCCCTTGAACGCCTGACAGCGTTGCCAACCTTTTTTCCTGTGGTTATTCCGTAGCGCGGCGGCAGCTGCCTGTCCCTTCCCCTGAGTACGTACGTCACAAGCACGGGACTGACATAAGACTTTCCTTTTCTGTACAGTCTGGAAAACGTCTTGTTTTCCTTAATAGTCACATACCTTGGCATTTTCAGCCTCCAACCGTCTCCGCAACAAAAGAAAGACCACATTGAAAAGTGGCCTTTTCTTTAGTAAGACAACCTTTTTCTGCCTTTAGCTCTTCTTCTTGCTAAAACTTTTCTGCCGTTAGATGTGGACATTCTCTTTCTGAAGCCATGCTCCTTCTTTCTGTGGAGCTTCTTAGGCTGGTATGTTCTCAGCATACTTAAAACCCTCCCTTCAAAATATAGCCTTGCAATATAGCATTATACCTTATTTTCCCCCATTCGTCAAGTATTTTAAATCGCGTACTTTAAGTTTTATTTTGCTGATAGTGCACGTTTTCGCGGGAAGTGTTCCATCTGACTCTTCCGTTTCCTTTTCTTTGAGCCGGTGCAAATGGTCGCTGATATTTCATTTTTCGCGGGAAGTGTTCCATCTGACTCTTCCGTTTCCTTTTCTTTGAGCCGGTACGGATTGTCGCTGATATTTCATTTTTCGCGGGAAGTGTTTCATCTGACTTTGACGTTCCCTTTTCTTTGAGCCGGTGCGGATTTAGCTTTTTATTATCCCTCTGACTGACTTCAACATTCTTTTCACACCAACTTTTCCCATTTTCTCTTTACAAAACCACTTTTTCCTCATTTTTCCATACTCACAGTTTAATATTTCCACTTTATCAATCGGAGCGCAAGCGACCCTTAATTTTCAATTTTTCATTTTCAATTTTCAATTATTCCAAAACTCCGCTTCCGTTTCTATTTAAATAGTATAATAATCACTATACAAACCTCTGCTTAAAATGCTTGCAATTTCAGAACAGAAGTTGTATAATAATATAGAATGATTATTAATGTGGGGAAATTTGCGAAATGAGTAGAACAGAGAGATTTTTCCGGCATTTTTACGCCATGACCTCAGTCCGCGCGTAAATCAGAATTCCGCTCGCAGAGCCGACAAACACTGTTTTTTCGGCGTACAGGCAGCCGGGATCTCCCCTATAGGAAAGGAAAGACTTAAGCTATGAATTCATTTAACGACGCGTGGGAACTTATCTGCTCCTACTGTCAGAACAAAATCACCGACGTTGCCTACAACACCTGGATCAGCCGCATCAAGCCGCTGAACCTCGACTTTGACAGCAACACGGCGTATCTTATCGTTCCCAACGACTTTCACCGTCAGACAATAAAGCGCTGCTATATTCCGCTCCTTAACGAGGCGTTTGAGGCTATCTTTGACAACAAGTTCGAAATCGACCTCAAAACCCCCGAGGAAGCCAATATTCCCACGCCCGTAAAGCAGGTCATTGAGGAAAAGACCGACTCTAACTACGAGTATACCTTCGATACCTTCATCGTAGGCCCCTCAAACAAGTTCGCTCATGCCGCATGTCTTGCCGTCGCGACAAACCCCTCAAAGGCGTACAATCCGCTCTTTCTCCACGGCAACTCGGGTCTCGGCAAAACCCACCTGCTCTACGCTATCGGCAACGAGATAAAGAAGAACGACCCCGACAAGGTGATCTGCTACATCAAGGGCGACGACTTCACAAACGAGCTTATCGAATCCCTCCGTCTTGCGAAGATGGCGGAGTTCCGCAAGAAGTACCGCCACGCGGACGTACTTCTCGTCGACGATATCCAGTTCATCGGCGGCAAAGAGAGTACCCAGGAGGAGTTCTTCCACACCTTCAACGCTCTCCACGAGGCTCACAAGCAGATAGTACTGACCTCCGACCGTCCGCCCAAGGAGATCCGCACCCTCGACGACCGTCTCCGCTCGCGCTTTGAGCAGGATCTGATTGCTGACATTCAGCCGCCTGATTTCGAGACCAGAATCGCAATCATCAAGCGCAAGGCAGAGCTGCTCGACCTCGATATCTCCAACGAGATCTGCGAGTACATAGCTAACAAGCTCAAGTCAAATATCCGCCAGCTCGAGGGCACCGTCAAGAAACTCAAGGCGAAGTCCTTCCTCAACAACGAGAAGCCCACCCTCAACTCCGTTCAGGAGGTCATCGCGGACGTTCTCAACAACGACGTTCCGCCCGAGGTCACAGTTGAACGCATTATCGACGAGGTAGCGCGCACCTACGGCATGACTCCCGAGGACATCACAAAGCAGAAGAGCAAGAAGGCGAACGTCAGCAACGCGCGCCACATCGCGATTTACATCACCAGAGAGCTTACCAACCTCACCGTAAAGGAGATCGGCAACCTCTTCGGCGGCAGACACTACACCACCGTTCTCTACTCGATCACAAAGGTCGGCGAACAGCTTGAGAAGGACAGAAAGTCCAAGGAACTCGTAGACGACATGATCAAGAACATCAAGGACAGATAAGCCGCATATATTTATAGAATTCCACTCACATTCACATAACAGCGAAGTACTAACCTGCCGTGTTAATGCAAAAGTGGAAAACACCTCACACACGCGCACAATCCACACGCATTTCACAGTGGAAGATTTTTCCGCTTGGGAATCGGGAAAACATGGGTTTTTCTATAAATCCACACCACCTACTACTACTACGAAAAATAATAAAGAAATAGATTGGAGAGGTAAGCACCAATGAAAATTTCGTGTTTGCGTTCGGATCTGCAGACAGCTATCTCGAACGTATCGAGAGCGGTTTCCTCAAAATCGACTATTCCCGCTCTGGAGGGAGTTCTGGTCAAGGCGTACGGAGACAAGCTCAACATTTCCGGATATAATCTTGAGATAGGAATCACAACCGACATAGAGGCGACGATCAAAGAGGAAGGCGAGATTGTAATCAGCGCAAGGCTGTTCTTTGACATCGTCCGCAATCTGCCCGAGGAGATTCTCACGATCGAAACCGACGACAGACTTGTTATATATATCCAGTGCGGAGCGGCTGACTACAAGATCACGGGCATGTCCTCCGTCGAGTACCCCGACCTGCCGGCCTTCGAGCAGACCGACGGCATTACCCTCAGCTCAAAGACCCTGCGCGAGATGATCCGCCAGACCGTTTACGCCGTAAGCGAAAACACCGCGAAGCCCATCTACACCGGCTCGCTCTATGAGATAGAGAATTCCGTCCTCACCATCGTGGCGATCGACGGCTACAGAATGGCTGTCCGCCGCGAGAACGTTACCAGCGACAGCGAGACCTCGTTCATCGTACCCGGCAAGACCCAGCTCGAGATATTGAAGCTGCTCTCGGACGACGAGGAGCCTGTTGATATCATCATCGGACAGCGCCACATCACCTTCAAGGTAAAGAATTACAGGGTGATTTCGCGCCTTATCGAGGGTATCTTTATCGATTACAAGACGACGATCCCCTCAGTCGCAAAGACAGAGGTCGTCATCAACGTAAAAAGACTGACAAATTCCGTCGAGAGAATGTCGCTTATGAATAACGAGAGAATGCAGAGCCCCGTGCGCTGCAAGTTCCTCGGCGACGAGATAAGGTTCTCATGCGCCTCAGCTGTAGGCTCCGCAAGCGATACTATCGGCGTTACAGTTGCCGGCGACAATGTGGAGATCGGCTTCAACAACAGATACATGCTCGACGCGCTCAAGAACGTGGACACCGACGAGGTGAAGCTCGAGCTCAACGGCCCTATTTCGCCTATCGTTATCAAGCCCGTTCAGGGAGATAACTTCGTCAGCATCGTAGTTCCCATGAGGTTGGCAAATGAAGGCTGAAACCGTTAGGATAGACACGGAGTATATCCGTCTGCAGGATCTGCTCAAGCTCTCGGGACTTGCCGCAACCGGCGGAATGGCGAAGATAGTCATTCAGAACGGCGAGGTCAAGGTCAACGGCGAGGTATGCACCATGCGCGGAAAGAAAATGCGCGCGGGCGATACCGCCGAGTATGACGGAGTATCGGTAACGGTCGAATCATGAGGGTAGAGAGCATATCCTTCAAAAACTACCGCAACCTCGCCGAGCTCACCTTGGAGCCGTGTGAGGGAGTAAATATAATCTACGGCAACAACGCCCAGGGCAAGACGAATATTATCGAGGCGCTGTGGCTCTTCTGCGGCGGTCATTCCTTCCGCACCCAGAGCTACAGGGAACTGATCGCCTTCGACAAGAGCTTTGCACACCTGGAGTGCGCCTTTTTCGGTCAGGACAGACGGCAGACCGCGAGCATCACTATCGAGCCGGCGAAGCGGCTTATTAAAATCAACGGCGTCGAGAAAAAGACCTCGGCGGCGCTGATAGAGAAATTCTGCGCGGTCGTGTTCTCGCCCGAGAACCTCAGCCTGATAAAGCGAGGCCCCGCGGAAAGGCGCAACTTCATCGACAGCGCTATCTGCCGCGAAAAGCTGAGAAACGCGCTGACGCTCCAGAGATATAACCGTCTGCTCAAGCAGCGTAACGCGCTTCTCAAGGATATCCCGAAGAACGAGGCTCTGCGCCCGACGCTCGACCTCTGGGACGAGCAGCTCAGCACCCTCGGAGCGGAGATCGTAACGCAGCGGCTGGAATTCACGAGAATGATCTCCGAGAAGGCGGCGGTCTATCACCGCGGAATTTCGCGCGGAAGCGAAGAGCTCAGCCTGCGGTACGTTTCGAGCTTCGGCGCGTCGGAGAACGATTCCCGCGCGGAGCTGAAACAAAAATTTCTCGAAAAATGCAAGGCTAATTATCAAAATGAAATCTTTACGGGCTCGACCGCATCAGGCGCGCACCGTGACGATATAGAAATTCTGATTAACGGCAAGAATTCCCGTTTTTTCGCGTCGCAGGGTCAGCAGCGCAGCGCTGTTCTGTCCCTCAAGCTCGCCGAAGCCTCGGTGCTGCGCGAGAGAATGGGTGAGGATCCCGTTATACTGTTCGACGACGTGCTCTCTGAGCTTGACAACGACCGTCAGGATTACCTTCTCAACGAGCTGAAGGGCTGTCAGGTTTTCATCACCTGCTGTGAAAAGTCCAACAAGGAGCAGCTCAACGAGGGAAAGGTGTTCTATGTTGAGGGCGGCGAAGTCACAGAGCTGAGAGTCGAATAATTATTGACATGTACTTACACTTAGGCAACGACGTTGTAATCAAAACAGAAGATATAATCGCCGTCTGCGACCTCGACGCCTGCACGGTTTCGAAAAAGACAAGGGATTTTCTCTCGCTCGCCCAAAAGCGGGGAGAGGTCGTCAACGTATCCTACGAGCTTCCGAAATCGTTCGTGGTGTGTATGGAGCGCGGCGAGAGGAAGGTATATATTTCTCAGCTCTCGGTAAAGACTCTGGGCAGGAGAGAGCTGAAATCACTATAGGGCACCTCTGAAAATATCCGGCTGCCCATAGACACAAATCTTTCACAGCATATTCTTGCCAAAACTCCTTGTTATACGTCAGTATGACTTCGACGTTTTGACAATAATCTACTATAAAATATCCGCACCTCTATTCTCAGAGGTGCACTATAAACGGAGTAATTCTATGAAGAAAAAGAAATGTCCCTACTGCGGCAGAAGAGTGCCTTATTCCGTCGCTTTCAGCAGAAGAAGAAAAGCCGAATACGTGTGCAAAAACTGCGGCAGAGAGAGCAGGGTTGTGATAAACCGCTCGGTTATCCTCGCCTTCATCATCTGCGCGATAATCTCGATCGCAATTTTCGTGCTTTGGGTATATCTCAAGCTCACATATAATCCTCTGGGAATAGTCGCTATCGCGGTTCCGCTCATTATCTTCACGATAATCTCACCGAGGTTCGTCCGCTTTGAGCCGCTCAGAAAGTACAAAAAGACGATGGAAGCCAAGAAAGCGGGCATCGCCTACTCCGACAATCTCGCCGTATCAGAGATCGACAACGAGTTCAGCGGCATCGACACGGGCAACAAGTTCACAGTTAATACCGACATCTTCAACCAGATAAAGGCGGAGCGCACCACCGCGAGGGAACAGGCGGAGAGAAATGATATCTCGTCCACCTCCGCGCAGGCTGAAAAGCCGATGGTTCACGTTATCGACGACGTGAGCGAGCAGCACTCCGTTGACGAGGCGCCGCTCAAGAAGCTCCACTCCGAGGGCAGCCGCGTGAACCGCCACTACATCACTCCGCCGACAGACGAGAGCGCCGAGGTTCCCGAGGTCTTTGAGGAAGCCGAGGACGACGTCAAGGAATACAGGCCAGACGGAAATAAGTATTCCGCAAACAGAAGGTTTTGATCATGTTCAGACTTCCGACCTGTCCGCACTGCAGGACTGTCTACCACTACGGTGAGGTAAGACGCGCGGTTTTCAGAAAGCAGGAGGACTGCTATCACTGCAAAAAGAGCTTTCTGGTGTCGCGGAAGGGAATATGGCTTTTGCTGCTGATTCTCCTCGCGGTATGCACAATTGCGGACATAATTTTATTTAACGTATTTCCCCATACCACGGTCATCACCGTGTATATTGTCAACAGCGTATTAGCTGTCACGGCGTTTTTACTGCTGCCGTTTTTTATCAGATTCAGAACGAACAAAACGAACAAGAGGTAACTATGGATAACGCAGAACACATCGAAAGAAACGAAGAGAATATCGAAATCACCAAGGTCGAGCAGGAATACGGCGCCGACGAGATACAGGTGCTCGAGGGTCTTGAGGCGGTCAGAAAACGCCCCGGTATGTACATCGGTTCAACGGGACCGCGCGGACTTCACCACCTTGTTTACGAGATCGTCGACAACTCGATCGACGAGGCTCTGGCGGGCTACTGCTCAAAGATAGACGTCGTTATCGAGCCGGGCGACATTATCCGCGTCACCGACAACGGACGCGGTATCCCCGTAGGAGTTAACAGCAAGACGGGTCTGCCTGCCGTTACAGTCGTTTTCACCGTGCTCCACGCGGGCGGCAAGTTCGGCGGCGGCGGTTACAAGGTATCGGGCGGTCTGCACGGCGTAGGCGCATCGGTTGTTAACGCGCTTTCCGAGTGGCTCGAGGTCAAGGTTTGCGACGGCGAGGACGTGTATTTCCAGCGTTACGAGCGCGGCAAGATCATGAACGACCTCGAAAAAATCGGCAAGTCCGATATCAAGGGTACAGAGGTTCGTTTCAAGGCTGACCCCGAGATCTTCAAGGAAACAACGGTTTATGAGTACGAGGTGCTCGAGCGCCGTCTGCGCGAGCAGGCGTTCCTCAATGCCGGCGTACACATCGAGCTCAGAGATGAGCGCGACGCCGACAATATCATCAAGAAAAACTTCGTCTATGAGGGCGGTATCAAGAGTTTTGTGACCTTCATTCACAAGAAGCGTTCGCTCGAGGTCATCCACCCCGACGTAATATATTTCTCCTCAAAGAACGAGGAGGATACAGTGGCGGTCGAGATCGCCATGCAGTACAACGAAAGCTACAACGAGAATCTGCTGACCTTCGCAAATAACATTCACACCACCGACGGCGGTACTCACGAGGAGGGCTTCAAGAGAGCTCTGACCTACGTGATGAATGACTACGCGCGCAAGTTCGGCAAACTCAAGGATAACGACAAGAACCTCAGCGGCGAGGACGTGCGCGAGGGTCTGACCGCGATCATCTCGGTAAAGCTCAAGGAAGCGCAGTTTGAGGGTCAGACAAAGGCTAAGCTCGGCAACACCGAGGTGCGCACTATGGTGGACAAGCTCGTCCGCGACAAGCTGATGGTTTATCTCGAGGAGAATCCCGCCGTTTCGAAGGCGATTTTTGAGAAGGCTCTCGCCTCGGCAAGAGCGCGTGAGGCGGCGAGAAAGGCGAGAGAGAGCGTCCGCAGAAAGTCAGCTCTCGAGTCCGCACAGCTTCCCGGCAAGCTCGCAGACTGCCAGTCGCGCGACAGCAGCGAAACCGAGATATTCATCGTCGAGGGTGACTCCGCGGGCGGCTCCGCAAAGGGCGGCCGCGACAGAAGAATTCAGGCTATCCTGCCTCTCTGGGGCAAGATGCTCAACGTCGAGAAGGCGCGTATCGACAGGGTTTACGGCAACGACAAGCTCATGCCCGTAATCACCGCGCTCGGCACGGGTATCGGCGACGAATTCGACCTCAGCAAGCTCAGATACGACAAGGTAATCATCATGGCAGATGCCGACGTCGACGGCTCGCATATCCGCACGCTGCTTCTGACATTCTTCTTCCGATATATGAAGCCCCTGATCGAGGCGGGTCACGTTTATATCGCGCAGCCGCCGCTCTACAGGATCACAAAGGGCAAAGAACATAAATACGCATATTCCGACCTCGAGCGCGACCAGATCCTCGCGACTATCGAGGGAAAAACAGAGATTCAGCGCTACAAGGGTCTCGGTGAGATGGACAGCGAGCAGCTCTGGGAAACCACGATGAATCCCGACTCGCGCCTGATGCTCAGGGTCGAGCTGACGGACGCCGAGGCTGCCGACGAAACCTTCACCATTCTCATGGGCGACAAGGTTGAGCCGCGCCGCGAGTTCATCGAGCAGAACGCCAAGTACGTGCAGAATCTGGACGTTTAATATAAGACAGGGAGGGAAACCATGCATTCCAGAACATATGTTACCGTCAGATACGCCGAGACGGACAGAATGGGTATCGCGCACCACGCGAATTTTCCGATCTGGTTTGAGATCGGCAGAACGGATTTTATACGTCTTTTTGACACGACCTACACCGAGATGGAGGAGTCGGGCATAATGACTCCCGTGTGCAATCTTTCGGCGCACTACATTCTGCCGGCGCAGTATGAGGACAGGCTGGTTATCCGCACCTGGTGCACCCACCTTTCGGCGGCGAGGATCGAGTTCTCATACACCGTCAAGCGGATCAACGCCGACGATACCCAGACCGAGCTCGCCTACGGCAGCACTGAGCACGGCTTTGTGGACGCGAAAACCTTCCGTCCGTGCAACGCGAAAAAGCGCATGCCCGAGCTGTATGAAAAAATGAATCAGAATATCAAGGTTTTATGATTTGAGGTTAAATCATGAGTAACGAACAGCAGATGAATGAAAACAGAATTATAGACGTTGACCTGCAAAACGAGATGAGGCAGAGCTTTCTGGACTACTCCATGAGCGTCATTGTCGCGCGCGCGCTTCCCGATGTGCGCGACGGTCTCAAGCCGGTTCACCGCCGTATTCTTTACACCATGTTTGAGCGCGGTCTCGACCCCTCAAAGCCCTACCATAAGTGCGCTGACACCGTCGGTTCGGTGCTCGGTGCGTACCACCCTCACGGCGACGCATCTGTTTACGACGCTATGGTAAGGCTCGCGCAGGACTTCTCGATGCGCTACATGCTCGTTGACGGCCACGGAAACTTCGGCTCCGTCGACGGCGACCCGCCTGCTGCATACCGTTACACAGAGGCGCGAATGAGCAAAATCTCGATGGAGATGCTCACCGATATCGAGAAGGACACGGTCGACTTCGTGCCCAACTACGACGACAGACTGAAGGAGCCTGTCGTGCTGCCCAGCCGTTTCCCGAACCTTCTCGTCAACGGCTCGAGCGGTATCGCTGTAGGTATGGCTACCGAAATTCCGCCGCACAACCTCGGTGAGACTATCGACGCCGCCTGCGCCTACATAGAAAATCCCGACATCGAGCTCGCCGAGCTGATGGAATGTCTGCCGGGACCCGACTTCCCGACGGGCGGCATCATCATGGGCAGGAGCGGTATCCGCGCCGCATACGCGACCGGCAAGGGAAAAATCACCGTCCGCGCCCGCACTGAAATCGTTGAGGCGAAGAACGGCAGATTCAAGATTATCGTAACAGAGCTGCCCTACAAGGTAAACAAGGCGCGCCTGATCGAGAACATCGCAAATCTCGTCAAGGACAAGCGCATTGAGGGCATTTCGAATATTGAGGACCACTCCGACCGTATCGGTATGCACATCGAGATCGACGTCAAGCGCGACGCTTCTCCGCAGATCGTCCTCAACCAGCTTTTCTCATACACCCAGCTGCAGGTCACCTTCGGCGCTATCATGCTCGCGATCGTCGACGGTCAGCCGAAGATCCTCACGCTCAAGGATATGCTCAAGTGCTACATCGAGTTCCAGGAGGACGTTATCCGCCGCAGAACGGAGTTCGACCTCAAGAAGGCTCAGGACAGAATGCACATTCTCGAGGGCTTGAAGATCGCGATCGACTTTATCGACGAGGTTATCCGCATTATCCGCGCGAGCAAGGACCAGCCGTCCGCGCGTGCCGCGTTGATGGAGCGCTTCGGTCTTGACGAGATACAGGCTCAGGCTATCGTCCAGATGCGTCTCGGACAGCTGACCAATATGGAACGCCATAAGATCGAGGAGGAAATCGAGGGCTTGAAGGCAAAGATAGCCGACTTCCTCGAGATTCTCGCCAGCGAGACCCGCAAGCTCGAAATCGTAAAGGAAGAGCTTATCGCTATCCGCAACAAGTACGCCGACCCGCGCCGCACTGAGATATGCGCGATAAGCGGCGAGGTCGATATAGAGGATCTGATTCCTCAGGAGGAATGCGTCCTCACGCTCACACAGTTCGGCTACGTCAAGCGCCTTGCCGTTGACACCTACAAGATACAGCGCAGAGGCGGCAGAGGTGTTTCGGGTATGTCGCGCCGCGAAGAGGACGTCGCCACAGAAATGTTCATCATCAATTCCCACGACTACGTGCTGTTCTTCACCGATAAGGGCAGGGTTTACCGCCTCAAGTGCTACGAGGTTCCCGAGGGCAGCCGCCAGTCGAAGGGTATCAATATAGCAAATCTCCTCCCGATTTCTCCCGAGGAGAAGGTCACCTCGATGATCCGCGTCCACGAGTTTGACGAGGAGAAGTACCTCGTAATGGTAACTCGCAGAGGTATAATCAAGCGTATCGCGCTCAACGCCTACAACACCGCGCGCAAGGGCGGTCTGATCGCGCTCGAGCTTAACGAGGGCGACGAGCTCGCGTGGGTAAGAATGACCGACGGCAACGCTAACGTCATTGTCGCTACACGCATGGGCGCCGCTATCCGCTTTAATGAAAACGACGTCCGCCAGATGGGCAGACAGGCGAGAGGAGTCAAGGCGCTGACCCTTAAGGAAGGCGACGAGGTCATTGGAATGAGCGTCGTCAGAGAGGGCGGACTTGTGCTGACCGTCAGCGAGACGGGCTACGGCAGACTCTCCAATCCCGAGGACTACCGAATCCAGAGCCGCGGCGGTAAGGGTCTTATCAACTACCATGTCGAGCGCTACGGAATGGTTGCCGCGATCAAGGTTGTCGACCTCGACGACGATATCATAATCATCTCGCAGGACGGCATCATCATCAGAATCGCTGCCGATTCTATCCGCGTCTGCTCACGTCCCTCAAAGGGCGTTACCGTCATGAAGATGGGTGAGGGCGACAAGGTCGTCACCGTCGCGCGCGCTCCGCATGAGGAAGGAGAAACCGACGAGGTTGCCGACGACTCTTCGGCTGATGAATCCGCAGAGGATACCGCCGAACCCGCTGAGGAAACAAACGAATAAAAATCGCAGGGCTGTAAAAATCTACAGCCCTGTAAAAATATAAGGAGTTATATGAAGAGAATAATTGCAATCCTGCTTGCCGCTGTGCTTGCGCTCAGCCTTGCCGCCTGCGGAGGTTCGGGCATCGACATCAGCCAGCCCGAGCACCTCGCGACCTTCGACGAGCCGTCTTACCTCACGGAGGATAACGGCGCGGTTGAGGAGAGCTTCAACGTCAACGGCAGGCGGTTCAACCTGACGCTCTATGAATTCACCTCAAAGTACAACGCCGAGAAGCAGCTCCGAGGCGATAAAGACCTGCTAAAGATGGATAACTGGAAAAAAAACGGTCAGGTCACGAAGGATAACAAAGGCGTCAAGATACAGTACTATTACTACGACGACGAGAATATCAACTTTACCGCTACGATAGAGGATGACAGCGAAAAGCTCGTCAATATCGGCTGCGGCACAACCGTCAAACGCTTTACGGACAAGGAAAACGGAAAGAACAACAGCGACGGTATCCTGCTCAAGGCGGCTCTCGCGGCGCAGGTTGTCTGCGGCTACGACAGCAGCTATCTGAATACCCTGCAGGATATTTTCTACAAGACGACGACGGGGTCAGATACCTCGCTCTACTATGACGGCTTTGTCTTTGCGCTCAGCACAAAGATGGACAACAGCGACCCTCAGAAGGGCTTGATGCTTTTCAGAGTATTTCCCGTCACTGAGGAGCACAGGGAAGAGTGGAAGCTCAAGGATTATAAGGATATATAAAAAAGGTGCCGAAAGGCACCTTTTTGTTATACCAGCTCGCTTGTTTCGGCTTTTTCGTACTTGTAGCCGTTGTAGGTGAGGGTGTCGCCGTCGACGGAATATTCGACGCTTGCCTTTGTTTCGTCCGGCATAAAGCACTTGGTGTTGATCTTGCCGTCCTCGGCGGAGTAGTTGTAGAAGGTGAAGCTCAGACCCTTCTGGGTTTCATACATGATACCCTGATCGTCAAAGTAGAGGAATCCGCCGCTGTCGTCCTTCCACGCGCCGACTATGTTGTTGTCGATCTTCGCGTCGGCTTCGGGAAGCGGAATGCAGGAGAAGGACATGTATTTCTCGAGCGTCGTTTTCTTTTTTGTCTTGGAGTCGGTCAGGGTGACGCTATTTTTGTCGTCGGAAAACTCGTAGGTATACTTGCCGTTGATTCCGAACATCATCTGAGTCGCAATCTGGTTTATGTCGGGATTGAGCTCGTAGTTGCTGATATATCCCATGCTGCCCATCATCAGGTAGGCGGAGCTGTCGCCGTCAAAAACATAGGTGAAGCTATTGTAGGTATCGCCTTCCTCGCGCTCGGTGATGTGCCACGCTCCGGCGAAGTCGTTGCCGTCGTAGTTAATAGCGTGCAGCTCGCTGAGATTGACGTCGCGCTTCGGAGTCGTTTCGTTTTCCTTTTCCTTCTCGTCAACAGTACCCTCGGTCACGGTGGTGGTGGCTTCGGATTCCGAGGAGCTGCTGTTGTCTGAGCAAGCCGCGAGCGAAAATACCGCAAGCGCCGCCAGTGAAAGGGTGAGTATTCTCGTAAATCTTTTCATATTGATTACCTCGTTGTTTTGATGTATAAATTGTAAACCTTATTGCCTGAATTGTCAACGGTAAGAGAGTCAGCGTCTGATAAAGAGTTTTTTTGACAGTCCCGACTTTTCGAGAAAAATACTCAGCGGAAGTCCGAGCACAAAGAGCACGCCCAGCTCGCCGAGAGCCACAAAGCCGCCCGCGAAGATGAACGCGTTCAGAGAGAAGCCTCCGTTCGTGAAGAAAAACGCGATTTCGAAGCCGACGATAAGTCCGTTGAAGAGCGCGGGCATGAGAAGTGATAGAATCGGGAGCCTGAAAAATCTGACGTTTCTGAGAAGATATATCGTCAGCGCCGCGAGCAGGCTTGCGATAGAGCCGAATATCATGTCGAGAGGGCCGAGCACAGCGACAGATGAGATATTTGCGAGCACACAGCCGAGAGTAAGAGCGGGAATGGCGGCGTTTGTGTAGAGGGCGAGGATCGTGAGAGCCTCGCTGACGCGGAACTGTATCGCCGCCGAGGTCGACTCGGGAAAGATCACGCTCTGGAATATTGTCAGAACGGCGTAAAGCGCGGCGATAACAGCCGTCTGGGTGAGGTAGTAGACGGATTTGTTTTTCAAAATCATTCCTCCGTAATCTGTTGATATTACTCAATAATATATCACAAAAAATTGTAAATTTCAATTGACTAAATGGCAAAAATAGGATAAAATTATAATGTATATCTATGTGATTAAAGGTGATTGTGTGTGAATCCCAGAGTTAGAAAAATCATTATGTGCGTCTGTGCGGCGGTATTTATCATCGCTATGGTGTTATTGTTTCTGAATATGTCCGGAGTGCCGCTGTCAAATGTGCATTATATTTTCAGACCCGAGCCTCAGCTTCCCGAGCGTGATTTCGGAGAGCAGAAGCTGACCGCTGACAGAGAAGCGATCGTGATGACCTGCGGCTACGATACTCTAGACGACAGTCTGAAGGATACATATGACACGGTTGACGAGTTTGTCAACAAAAGCGAGCCCGAGAGGTTTACGGCAGACTGCAGTCACGATGAGTTCAGGAGTGTTATGAGCGCGTACAGAAACGACCACCCCGAGGTTTTCTGGCTTGGAGCCGACGGCACCGAATATCACTACTGGGACTACGGCGACAGCATTGACGTTGAGTATTATTTTGCCTTTGAGGGAGACGAGCTCGACGAAATGAAGGAGGAGCTCAGTGACCGTGTGGAAAAAATCATGGCTGAGGCACCGGAAGAAGCGTCGGATTACGAGCTCGAGCTGTATTTCAACGATTACCTGACGAAAAATATCGAATACGACACCGAGAAATCGGGACCTATGATAAGAAATTCCTACGGTGCGCTGCTTTTCGGAAGAGTTGTATGCGCGGGCTATTCGGAGGCGTTCCAGCTTCTCTGCAACCGCGCGGGTATTGAGTGCGCAGAAATCTACGGCTACATAACGCATACCGACGGCGAGGGCAACCAGACCGAGGAGAATACGCTCCACCAGTGGAACTGCGTAAAAATCGAGGGAGACTGGTACTACGTCGACGTTACATGGAACGATATCAGTCAGATGGGCGGAATAATGGCTCACGCTTATTTCAACGTAACCTATGATGATTTAATGCCCACCCGAACCTTCAATCCCTTATATGAGGACGACCCCGATCGGGAGGATTCGTTATTTAATTCGATTATTCCCGAGTGCGACGCTACCGAGTATAATTACTACAAAAAATCCTGCACGGAGATCACCGACCCGAACGACGATGATGAGATCATCGCCGCGATCATCGAGGCGGCAAAGGAAAAAAGAACGAGCATTGATTTCCGCATCAGCGACGGGCTTGATTTCCGCAGTGCCAGGGATGAGATTGCGGATAAATACGTCGTTCGATGGACAGACGCGGCGAACTTCTACAACAAGGACGACCCGTCGATAGAACGCCCGAAAAAATTATATTCTTATGATAAGACCCACTGTATTGTTATTGATCTTGATTATAAATAGAACCGTATGAAAAAATTCCTGACTGCCGCGTTGGCGGCAAGCCTTACAATTACACTGACCGCCTGCAATCCCGTCAGCCTGCTCAATCAGCTTCTTGTTGACGAGAACGCGAACGACCCGAAGATCGAGAGCGCGGCTGAGCAGCGGCGCGAGGAGCTTGAGGGCTACGGCTATAAGGCTCTGAAAACCGACGAGGAACGCCGTGTTTACTCGATTCTCGACGTCAGCCTGACCGAGGGCGGCAACCCGCATTTTGTCATCAACAACGACGGCACGCTCGACAATATGGGGAACATTCTCGAGATGTACAAGTCCGATCACCCCGAGGTTTTCTGGATCGACGACAGCTACGGCTATGAGTATGTGTCCTACGCCACCTACACCGAGATCGACGTTCTGATTTCCATGCAGGATTCCGAGCTGTCAAAGGCTAAGGAGGAGTTCAACGAAGCCGTTGACAGAATCCTCAACGATATGCCCGACGGACTGAGCGACTATGAGAAGGAGCTGTATATTAACGACACACTTCTCGACCGCTGCGAGTACGACGACGAGGCGGCAAAGAAGGACAAGGTCATCGGCAACGAACAGAACGCCTACGGCGCGCTTGTCGACGGAAAAGCTGTCTGCGAGGGCTACACCCGAGCCTTTCAGCTGCTCTGTCAGAAGGCAGGCATCGACTGCGTTCCCATCAACGGCACCTGCGAGAGCGATTCCCCGATGGGCGGCAACCACATCTGGAACGCCGTCTGCCTTGAGGGAGAGTGGTACTATGTTGATTCGACGTGGAACGACTTCCAGCCCGAGGACTCTGAATATATGCTCACCGATATCGAGCGCCACCTTTACTTCAACGTGACGACCGAGCGCATAAAGCAGGATCACACCATCAGTCCCATTTACGGCGAGGAAAGCGACATGGACTACTGCAACGCCTATGTGCCCGAATGCACCGCCGAGAAGTACAATTACTTCAACTACAGCGTGCCGCTGCTGAGCGACCTCGATGACTGCTACGAGTTCGAGGAGGCTCTGTCACTCGCGGTCGAGCAGGGAAGAGATACCTTTGAGTTCCGCATCGACGACTCGCTCGACTACGACGGCACCGTCGAAAAAATCATAGACAGCTATGCGCTCGACTGGTTCGACTACAGCAACAGTGTCAACGACGAAGGTCACCAGCTCGGCGACGGCTGTATGGTATATTCCTACAAGGAGCTGAACGTCGCGGCGTTCAGTCTTGAATATGAGTAAATCAATCCAAACGAAAGGTCTGGTTCAATGAAATATGATATCCGTCAGCTAAGGCTGATATCAAACGAGAAAATCGCCGGGGGCATCTACGATATGCGTCTCGAGTACGGCGACGGAGAGATTCCCGTTGCCTGCGGACAGTTCGCTCACGTCTATGTGCCTAACAAGAGCCTTCGCCGTCCGATTTCCGTTTGCGACGCGCGAGACGGAGTGCTCCGCCTTGTCTATCAGGTCAAGGGCGAGGGTACGAAAATCATGTCGCAGATGAAGGCAGGCGGTACGGTCGACGTGCTCGCTCCTCTCGGCAACGGCTTTGATATCGAAAAGGGAAAGAGATACGCGCTTATCGGCGGCGGCATCGGCGTTCCGCCCATGCTCTACACCGCAGCTCAGTGCGAAAATCCCCTCGTTATCACAGGCTTCCGCAACGAGTCGCTCGTGATTTTGCAGGACGATTTCGTCAAGGCGGGCGCGGAGCTTATGCTCTGCACCGACGACGGCACCGCCGGCAGAAAGGGCTTTGTCACCGACCTGCTCAGAGAGAATATCTCTCAGATCGACGAGGTATGTGCCTGCGGCCCCACACCGATGCTAAAGGCTATTGCCGACGTCTGCCGCGAATTCTCAAAGCCGTGTCAGATCTCCCTCGAGGAGAGAATGGCGTGCGGTATCGGCGCGTGTCTTGTCTGCGCGGTGAAGGTACGCAAAAACGGAGAGGAGATCATGCAGCACGTCTGCAAGAACGGCCCCGTATTCAACGCTGAGGAGGTAGTGTTCAATGGCTGATTTATCCGTAAAAGTAGCCGGCGTCAGCTTTAATAATCCGCTTATCGCCGCCTCGGGAACCTTCGGCTTCGGCAGAGAGTACGGCGAGTTCTATCCGCTGAGCAAGCTCGGCGGAATTTCGTGCAAGGGAATCACCCTTAAGCGCCGCGACGGCAACCCGCCGCCGAGAATCGCCGAGACGCCCTCGGGCATTCTTAACGCGGTCGGACTCCAGAACCCCGGCGTGGACGTATTCATCAAGGAGGATCTGCCGTGGCTCAGGGAGCAGGGTACGGTCGTCATTGCGAACATCGCCGGCAACACCGTCGAGGAGTACTGCATGATGGCGGAGAAGCTCAGCGAGACCGACACCGACATGATCGAGCTCAACATCTCATGCCCCAACGTCAAGAGCGGCGGAGTGCAGTTCGGAACGAGCTGCGAGTCGGTCGGCAACATCACAAAAGAGGTTCGCGCGCACTGCAAAAAGCCTCTTATCGTAAAGCTAAGCCCGAACGTAACGGACATAGCCTCGATTGCGCAGGCTGCCGAGGCTGAGGGCGCGGACGCGGTTTCGATGATCAACACCCTCACGGGCATGAAAATCGACATCAACACCCGCCGTCCGATCATCCACAACAACACGGGAGGTCTCAGCGGCGCGGCGGTATTCCCCGTCGCGGTGAGAATGGTGTGGCAGGTCAGCAACGCCATCAAGATCCCGATTATCGGCATGGGCGGCATCACCACGTGGGAGGACGCGGTTGAGATGCTGATTGCGGGCGCGACCGCGCTCCAGATCGGCACGGTGCTATTCTCTGACCCATACGCGCCGATAAAGATCGCCGAGGGCGTCAACAAGTTCCTCGACGACAACAATATTTCAAGCGTAACGGAGCTGACAGGTACAGTCAGACCGTGGTAACTTTTATAATATCATTCTAATCCGCCGCTTGTCAGCGTAGGCGGCGGTACACAACAAGTGCAAGGAGAAAACGGCAAAATGAATTATCAGTATGATGTTGTGAATTATGATAAAAATATTCCCGCAACAATCATGTACTTAAATCTATCATCAGATACCCGCAAAACCGAGCTTCAGTGGCACCGCGAGCCCGAGATTGTGTATGTAATTGAAGGCAGAAGCGAGTGCAGCCGCAACGGCGAATTCAAAATCGTCGAGGAGGGCGATTTCATTCTGTTCAACAGCGAGGACGTTCATCTCGTCAGACCCGTTTCGGGCACGAGCTGCAGACTGCTCTGCGTGAACTTCTCGTTTGAGTATATACGTATGTTCTGCAAGTCTATCGACAGCGTGTTCTTTGACATCGGCGAGAACCACGAGGTGCACCGCCGCATTGCCGCGCTGCTCAGAAAGATGTCCGAGGTCGACACAAACGGCGACTATTCCTCGCTTTTGCAGATTTCATATATAAATAAGATATACTACCTGCTTCTGAACAACTGTATGTGCTTCCGCCGTTCGGCGGATTCGGTGGCGCTGCCAAAGCGTGATTTCTCCTACGCAAAGACAGCGATCGCATATATCAATGAAAACTTCCGCCGCGAGATCCCGCTTGTCGAGATTTCGGCAGTCGTCAACCTCTCGCCGTCGTACTTCTCGAAGTATTTCAAGAACGTCACACAGGTCAGTTTTTCGGAATATCTCGCTAATCTCAGACTCGAAAATGCGATCAACGACATGCTCACGGGCAACTCCACCGTGTCGACAGCGGCTATGGAAAACGGCTTTGCAAACGTGAAATCGTTCATCACACAGTGCAAGAAGATATATAACTGCACTCCCGCCCAGTACAAAAAGCGGATAGCTATCAGAACATAATAAAAAAACGCTTTGACCCCTCCGAATCGGAGGGGTTTTGCTTATTTTTGAGATTCTTGCAAATTGACTAACTTTTTGCAGGAAAGACACGCCCTATATACCGTGAAAATAATTCTAATTTGAAATAATAGGCAAATTCATTGTAAGAGTTGCACAAAATCAGAACACTGGTTTAGTTTGACATTACCAAAAGACCGCGTTATAATGCGTCACGTTACAGGCGAACAGCCTGCAAAACGATTGCAAATCAATTTCAATTGATGTCAAAGGAGTGTTTTGAAATGGCTCTTAACAATTCCAAACCCAATAAATTTATGGCGGCTTGCGCTGTCGGTATGGCGGCGGTCGTAGGCTTCGGCTCGATCTTCGCTGTCGCTGCAGCGGCAACCGCACCCGACGAAAACGTAAACACAGCGGCTGCTGAAACAACCGAAAAGACCGTTTATGATTATCTCAACGGCGACGGCGATTTCCACGTTCTCTCCGCTTACGAGGTCACCGTAGTCAACGGCGACGATACAGTCAAGCTGCTCTCAAACGGCGGCAAGGTTTGCGACATTCTCGAGCAGGCGGGCGTTGAGCC
>JAEEGI010008514.1_pt1 | contig 22661 bp, 20 predicted proteins | sample 8958751 | NCBI WGS metagenome assembly JAEEGI01 (sample SAMN16246545, study PRJNA631951) | gut metagenome | biome: gut microbiome; feature: rumen; material: KS-attached | host: Bos | place: Iran: Karaj | collected 2018-10 | reverse complement strand
TCTTTATCAAAACCTTCCTGTGAGACCAGGAGCTCACCGATCAGGTCATCGATATGCAACGGACCATGCGGAAGCGCCTTGAATTCACTCTCCGAATATTCCTTGACGAAGGCATCGTTCTTATACAGCTTCACGCTGTCAGCGTTGGAGAAGACATAGAAACCGTGTATGTTGCCTGCCGGATAATCGCCGATATCCATCGTGGAAGAAGCTTCCAGAACGATATCCTCATCGCCCTGGCTGGCATAGACATAGGCAGCCGGCTTCGGATTGCGGAAACTGTCCATGACGCCATGGTAGCAGATCCTGTCGCCGCTGCCGAAATCCTTGTGGGTCGCGTAGTCGAACATGCACCACTGGAAGACAGCGGCATGTTCACCGGAACCGAGGGCACCGTTCATGACCCTGGCATGACGCAGGGCATGCTCCTCCCTCAATCCCCACTTGTCAAACGGCTTCGTCGGAAACATGTGGCCATTGGCCTCCGAGATCAGGAAAGACTTCCTCATGTCAGTCGTGACATCTCTCTTCTTCCTGACCGGCGCATTCTCGCCCATGTGTGAGAAATCGTTGTAGGCATAGACATCCTCCAGCAGCTCGGACTTCATCAGATAACGGACACCGGAAGTCGGTCTGGTCGGATCCAGCCGGTGGGCGATCTCGTTGGTCCTGGTGTAGAATTCCGTGTCATCCTGGGACTCGTTGATCCTGACCCCCCATAAGACGATGCTCGGGTGGTTGCGGTACTGCAGGACCATCTCTTCGACATGCCTGCACGCCACATCCTTCCACTCGTCATTGCCGATGTGCTGCCAGCCCGGGATCTCCGTGAAGACCAGAAGGCCCAGCTCATCACAGGCATCGATGAAAGCCTGCGACTGCGGATAGTGGGAGGTGCGCACCGCGTTGCAGCAGAGCTCCTTCTTCAGGATCCTGGCATCCTCGACCTGCAGGGAATCGGCGACCGCATAACCGACATACGGATAGCACTGATGCCTGTCCAGACCTCTCATGACCAGCCTTTCGCCATTCAGATAGAAACCATCCGCCTTGAACGCGATGGTCCGGAAACCGAAACGGGCGCTCTTTCTTGAGCCATTAGGCAGGACGACCTCACAGATGTAGAGATTCGGATCATCGACATCCCACTTCTTCACGCGGTCGACCGTGAAAGTCGTCTCCTCGTTCTTGGTCGTATATTCACAGAGGACCTCGCCGTTCAGTTCCTTGATCAGCACGGTCTTCTCAACGTTCTTATCTCCCTCGATCTTCATCTCCACGTGGACAGTGTTCGTCTCAGGGGTGGAAACAAAGAGATCGGAAACATGCTCTTTCTCCTGGATATCCAGCCAGACGCTGCGATAGATGCCGCCATAAGTCAGATAGTCGATGACATAACCAAAAGGCGGGATCGCACCGTTTTCCGTGCTGTCCAGACGCACAGCGACTTCACACTCCTCACCGGCCTTCACATGATCGCTGATCTCCACCCGGAATGCGGTATATCCGCCCAGATGGGTGTAAAGCTTCTTTCCATTCACATAGACCGTGGCGATATGGGCTGCCCCGTCAAACTGCAGGAAGACCCTCTTTCCCTCAGCCTCCTTCGGGATCAGGACCTTTCTCCTGTATCCGCTGATCATCTGATAATCATTGTGATCGATATAATGCAAAGGCAGGACCTTGACCGTATGCGGGATGCGGACTTCCCTGACTCCGTGATCACGGCCGTTCAAAAAAGCCTCGCTCCAGTTTTCAGTGAATATCCAGCCACTGTTCAGACTTAACATTAGCTCCTCCTTATCATGTATGGATGATACTGTTCTTCCCCTTCATTCTATCATCATATAGAAATGCATAGAACATTTTACTTGACGGGAAAGTCTGTATATTATATACTTTTAGCAGTCTAAGCACTAGAGTGCTAAAGGAGGGCCAAATCATGAATTTTACGATCAATGATGTTGATCAGGTCATCGCCAGGACTAACTGCACATACGAAGAAGCAAAAGAAGCGCTGATCGAAGCAGACGGCGTGGTGATCGACGCGATCATCTACCTGGAAAACAAGAACAGACCGGGGTCTTTCTTCAGAAGTTTTATGGAAAACTCGGAAAGGACCTCCGAAACGATCAGTGAAAAGATCAGCCAGGCGATCAAGGAAGGCAAGGCAAACCGCCTTGAAGTACGCGATTCCTCAGGTAAGACCCTGACATCCGTATCTCTCAATACCGGCGCAGCCATCGGTTTCCTGACTCTTGTCACACAAACAGCACCGCTGGCCTTAGTCTCAGCGCTTGTCGCCAAGTATGGTCTGGGCTGCAGATTCATCCTGATCAGACGCGATGGCAGTGAAGTAAATCTTTAGACCATCAAAAAAAGGACCGTCCGCACCTGTATCTGACAGGGACGATGGTCCTTTTTCTTTTATTTATCTTCCTTTTCAGAAGAACGTAAACTATATATCGAGGACTTTTCTGATCGCCTCATCCAGGATGCGGATCACCGTATCCGGACCGGAACGCATCGGATTGATGCGGATCACATACTTCCTGAAGATCGGATCCTTATCCAGCATGACCTTGGCCACCCTGTAGAAGAGGGACTGCACCTCATAGCGGCTCTCCGATCCGACCGGATAAGGCAGAGCACCCAGCTTCACCGCTTCAGCCATGACCTCCTCGGCGATCGGCAGATCCAGTTTCACCAGGATGATCCGCTCTTCCAGATTCGCCTTGACAGCCTTTTCAACATGTGAGACTTCACCGCTTGAAAGACGATCCGCGATCTGATCGACGCTGCGATCCTGCACAGCCAGCAGGATCGGATTGTTCACCAGGCTCCTGAGCAGCTCGCTCGCTTCCGGGCCCTGCACCTGACCGCCACCGGAATAATTCTGTTCATGGACCTTAGCGATCAGATCTTTTTTGCCGACGACCACGCCGATCCCCGGCAGACCCAGCAGCTTGAAACCGGAAAAGACCGATGCATCTCCACCGCAGGCCGCACCAAGCTCCCTGACCTTGTTGACCGCATAGTTCTCATCCACGACGATCGGGATATCCTGAGCGGTCTTTCTGATCTCCCCGATCAGTTCGATCGCATCATAGGTATCGGAAAGCTGCTGCCTGACCCGCTGTATGTATACGACATCGGCATCCCGCAGATGTTTCTGAACATCATCAGGATCGTTGAAATCCGCTCTGATGAGCTCTGTTCCCATGGCCTCGAAAGTCGTCATGGTCGTCTTGTAGATCGGCGCATCGTGGACCAGGACCCTGCTTCCCCGCTTCAGCAAAGCCAGACAGAGAGCCCGTATCGCGCCCGTTCCGCCCCCTCTGACCAGTGCCGCATCCTCGCAGTGGAAGTATTCAGCCAGGACCTTCTCGACCTCCGCCGTCCTGTGCGGCCTGCCCAGATCCAGACTGCAGCCATAGTCGCCTTCCTTCAGAGCCTCGTAGCCGTCAAAGTGCCTGTGCATGATGTCGACCAGTTCGAACTGCCTTTCGATCGATTCATCAAAGCACATCATCTTCAAAGGATGGCTTTCGAAAGGGATGAGATCGAGCTGCTTCTTCATGTAGGTTTCACTCAGTTCCCTGATCAAAGCCCTCTTTCCATCCGTGTCACAGCCTTCCTCAGACAGCAGAGCACAGAGACCATCGATCTCCTTTGCCAGCCATCCGTTTCCTTCTTCCCTTCTTTCATCCGACTTCAAAAGGATATCCAGATCTTTCAGATACTCATCCAGATACTCGTTCAGATAGAAATGTTCCCTGCAGTAAGTCGCGATCCTGTTCATTTTCTCACTCTCAAAAATTCCTTCGGGTTCTCTCTGGTGATCTGATCGATCTGTTCCCAGGAAAGGCCTGCCTTTCTCAAAAGCGGCAGAGCTGAAGTCAGCAGATGGGAATATCCCCAGCCTCCCCACTTCTTCAGAAGCGTACGGCCGTCGATATCACAGGAGATGAAGATCTGCCTGATGTAGCCCTTATCCACAAAATATCTGATCAGTTCAGCCCTCTCTTCGTCATAAGGGAACTTCTGGCCGTAATCCATATCGGCCTCGATCTCAAAGAAGCCCCGCTTTCCGAAACAGTCGAACTGCACAGAGGCACCCTTGCTGAAGATGTATTCATAGTCATCCAGACGCTCCCACAGACGGGGATAGACATCCTGATGACCGATGACCACATGGCTCAGGTCTGCCCCTTCCTCTTCAAAGAAAGAAAGCTGTTCCCTGTACATGGTCCCTCTGCCGGTGTGGGTCGAAATGCCGTATCCTGTCTGCGCCGAAGCTCTTCCGGCCGCCCGCAGCACTTTCTCCTCCGTCTCATAGACCCTGTAATTGGAAGAACCGACCTCGCCGATGAAGCCCGCCCTGATCTTGCCAGGACCTCTTCCTTCCAGAAGCTCCTTTACGATCATGTCCTTGAGCGTATCGATATCCGCTTCCTTCACGATCTCAGGAAGCCTTGGCTCCTTGTAGAATCCGGCACCATAGACGATGTTGACACCGCTCTTCTCAGATAGTTCCCTCAATCCTTCGATCCGCTCATCTCTTTTATCCAAAGGACAGATCTGCGGTGTGGACATCTCCAGGATGGTGTTTCCGCCGAAATGCCTGTAGTCTTCCAGTTCTTCCAAAATTTCTTCGCTGCAGCCGTCTCTTTGGCCATAGAGAAGATGCTCATGCGGAGAGATGAGACCCAGTTCATCGATGCTTTTCGGTCCCAGGACCGTGTTGACCATTTCCTTCATCATTTGAATTCCCTGTAGAAACTCGTACCGTTCTGCGGTGCCTTCACACCGAAGTAATCACAGACGGAAGCACCCACATCGCTCAGTGTCTTTCTGAGTCCGACATGTACACCTTTGTAATCCTTATATCTGATGAGCAGAGGCACACATTCTCTGGTGTGCTTGGAATGACCGATATCCGGATCATTGCCGTGGTCCGCCATGATGACCAGGAAGTCGTCATCCTTCATCTCATCGAGGATGTATGGCAGTTTGGCATCGGCGATCTCCAGGATCTCCCTGTATCTTGCCGAACTCTGCGAGTGACCGGCCAGATCGGTCTCCTGTATATTCGTGCAGATGAAGCCTTCCTCCATCCTCTTCATCGCCTCCAGCGTCAGATCCATGCATTCAGCAGTCGGCACACAGGAGATCGAAGTCCCGCCTTCGTTGTGGACGATGTCCGCCACCTTGCCGATCAGCGTGCAGTCGATCCCGCTTTCCGTCAGGATCGTCGGCGCCTGGACCTTCGGATCGACGCCGTAGCCCAGATGCAGACACTGATAGCCCTGATCGTAGGACTTTGATTTCGCCGAAGCGATACCGATGTATTTCCCTTCTCTGATCTCCTCTGCCGCATAGAGATCGTCCATCGTATTGCCGGTACCGCCGAAGACCACGACCCTTCCGACCGTGACCACTTCCCTGACCTTCCTGGCGATCTCCACTTCCTTTTCAAAAGGCATGAAGTCCAGCGGCGCCGTCACGTTGTAGCACATGCCCAGATCAGCTTCCAGATTGTCTGCCACGGTGCAGTACTTGTCACAGACCACGTAACGAAGGCCTTCGTGTTCGACGATCTCCACCTCATGGCCGCAGTCCTTCAGATGTTTTGCGACGATGTCGACCTTGTACTGGAAAGGCGTCATCTCCGGATCCTTAGGTCTGGTCCCCATGATCTCCTGATGGCCCATGAACGTGTCGGCACCGAAGTGCGTCAGTTCACTCTTCCCGTAATTGGCGGAAGCGGAAAACTTCATCCGCTCCGATTCCTTTCCATAGGCGTTCATCAGACCCAGCTTTTCCAGATTGGGCAGATACAGATCAGGATGATCCTTCAAAATGGAACCGATCGTGCAGGCCTTTTCATCGCCCGGCCTTTTTTCTGCCGCATCCTTCTGGGCACCCATTCCGAAACCATCCAAAACGATAACGATAAATCTTCTCTTCATATCATTCTCCACCTAAGCAGCTCTTTCGATGCTTTCCCTGAGGACCTCGATGACCGTATCGGCACCGGCCCTGTTGGGATTGATCCTGATCATCTTGTCGATCAGGCCCGGATCCTTTGCCAGGAAAGTTCCTGACACCTTGTAGAACAAAGGAGCCATCTCATACCTGCTCTCAGCACCGACGGGATTTGGCAAAGCACCGAGCTTCTCCGCCTGCTTCAGCACCTCCCTGGCATTCTCCTTTTCCAGTTCCACGATCAGGACCTTGGATTGGGCGTTCACGATGCTGCAGTCTTTCACGCCCCTTACTTCGCCGGCCTTGAGCCTTTCCAGGATCTCCTCACCGCTTCTTGCCTGCACCGCCAGCAAGACCGGCGCATAGACGAGACCTCTGAGCACATCGAGGGCCTCATGCCCCTGGACCTGGCAGCCGCCGGAATAGTGCATCTGCCGGATCTTTTCGATGTACTCCTTCTTTCCAACGATGACGCCGATCCCTTCCGGACCCTGCAGTTTGAAAGCGGAGAAACAGGAGAGATCTGCACCGCATTCCGTGCCGATCCTTTCGACCTTCATGACGGCATAGTTGTCATCAGTCAAAACCGGCATCTGCCTCACGCTTCTGATCGCATCGATGACTTCCTTCATCTCATATCTGTCTTCAAGCTGCTGTCTGGAATACTGGACCAAAGCAGCCCTGATATCGTCGTTTTCGATCAGGACCTTGCGGATCTTTTCCGTATCATTGAAGTCGGCAATCACGGTCTTGAGACCGAGCATCTCGAAACTGGTCCTCGTCGTCGAATAGACCGGTGCATCGTGGACCAGGATCTTCTCGCCGCTCTTCAGCATGGACGCCAGACCGTAGCGGATCGCGCCAGTTCCCGATCCCCTCACCAGCATGGCCGCTTCCGCATCAAAAAACTCGGCGATGGCCGCTTCCGCCTTCATCGTCGTCAGAGGCTCATTCTCCGGCTGATGGATACCCAGATCGCCGCGGCTCAGCTGTTCGTAGCCGCTGAAATGATGCATGATGCAGGAGACCATCCGGAACTGCTTGTCCATGGCCTCTTCTATGGAAATGCTGCGCAAAGGATATGCTTTCATACTGCCTCCATCCTATATCTGGTAGCCATCATTGAAATAGCTGTCTATATCCAGAAAATATCTTTCTATCAGTTCATCCTTCACATCAGGAATGAACTCAGCCGCCTTGAGCAGTCTTGCCACCTTGTCCCTTCTGCTTTCGCAGATCAGAAGCGTCGCGCAGCCAAGTTCAGTTCCGGGGATGCACAGAGCTGTCGCATTCGCCGTGTTGCAGACGCGCAGATAGCCCTTCCCCGACTCCCTCTGTATCCTCTTCGTCCTTTCATCGAAGTGGCCGAAGAGTGAATCGCCGAAACCATAGAGATCGACCGGCCCCTCTTTCAGGATCAGGACATCGCAATCCTTCAGTATCCCCTCCAGATAGGCGGTCAGCTCAGGTCTTGGCGCAAAGGCATCCATCAGATCGATGACTTTATGATCGATGCCCGCATAGTATCCATCTGCATATACCGTTCCATATGTTTCCGCAGGAGCGATGCCGATCGAATCCCTGATCGCCTTGAACAGGATCTTCCTGTCCCGGGCCATGAAACCCAGCGAATTGCCGGCGATCATCCCATCCGTATTCTTCTTTTGTGCTTGCGCGCGGTCTTCTTCGATCAGCCTGGAAATGAAACCGTAAATGTTGACGCACATCGCCGGTGCCAGGACAGATCCGCCGCCGTCGTTGCCGATACCCAGTTCGTTGATCCCGGCAAAGACATTGATCGCCGTACCTGAAGAAGAACCGGACATGTAACGCCCGCTGATCGGATTGATGAGCTGCGTATCGACCGCTCTTCCGGCCAGCTGTGATTTCTTATCGATCGTATGCAAGGCAAAACCTGTCTGCTCCAGTTTATGCATCAGCGTGTTGGGGATCGAAGAGATGTTCTTGATGCCCACCGTGATCTTTCCCTCTTCACAGTCAAAGACCCTGATCACGGAATGATAAGGATCCAGTTTCGCAAGTCTGTGTCTGTCCTGATAGTTCATCACCAGACCTCGCTGATCTCTTCTCCCAGAGACGACCAGATGCCAAGCAGTTTCGGTTCGTTCCTGCTGAGACCTTCCACGACCGCCACATGGGACCTCGTCGTGAAGATCTGCGTGCGGTACGCAAAGACCGCGCACTTTCCGATTTCAAATGATCCATCGATCTCATAATGATAATCGATCGACTCATCGCTTGGAGCCTGCACCTTTGCCCTGCGCGCATTTTCCAGATCATCCCCGACAAGGACATTTTCCATATGGCCTCTCCGGTAATGTCCGCCGCCATAACAGAAGGATCTTCCCCTGAACTGATGCGAGATCTCCGATACGTAGACGTAGGCCGGGATCTCGGGTTCATCGCTGTCTCTATGCAAAGGCGTCGTTCCGGTCAGCCCGTGTCCGGGCTCTCCGCTGGTCCCATGCAGTTCATGGATCAAAGGGATGCTGGCACAGCAGGTCGCCGAAGGCACGTTGATATTGAGATCCTTCAGACCGCATTCTTCCGCGATCTTCATGCCCCTCTCCAGAGCCTTCATATTGGCTGTCGGCAATATCGCCTTCTCCTTTTCCGAATACAACAGAGCCGGAAAGACCGTGAGACCGCCGATCTTCACGTTGGACAGCTTTTCCGTTCTTTCGATCAGATCCCTGAGCTCACTGCTGGCAAAACCGCCTTCCTGCCCGGAATAGAGCTGTGAATCCGGATCGCTCAGACGGATCAGGACTTTCTGAGACAGGCCGAGCTTCTTTGCCGTCTCATCGATCTCCCTGATCTTCTCATATGAGTAGACCGTCACATAGTCCGGTCTTTCAGCGATGATCTTTTTCAAAGCCGCCTGCGGGATCTGCACGAGGTGGCCGACATTCGCGATATGCACGCCATGTTCGATCATGCGCAGAGCCTCTTTGAAGTCGACGGCGATGGCACCCTTCAGTCCGGCATCCATCAGCCGTTTTGCGATGAGCGGATTCCTGCCGATCTGCTTCAGCATGAAATACAGATCCACCTGATTGAGATCCGCGACCTCCTTCATCTTTCTTGCGTTCCCTTCGATCGCATCCAGATCCATGATGTAGGTATCCGGCAGTATCTTTCCCTGCCTGTGCAGATCAAAAGCGCATTCCACAAGAGCCGGATTCCTTTCGATCACCTTGTCCAGGAACACCTCAGCCACCGATCCTTTCGTTGTCCGCGATCCTTGCCGGATTATCGATCAGGAATTTATTGATGATCTCTTCCGGCAGACCTCCTTCGATCATCTTAGGCACGACGCTTCCCATGACAGCCAGATAGCCCTGTTTGCCAAAACTGGTGAAATAGGTGTGTCTGGAGATGTCATTGGAAAGCAGGAGATGATCGGCATAACCCGCTTCCGCGATCCTGATGGCATTTGCCGCCCTGACCTCATCAGGACAGTAGGCGACCTTCCCGCAGGTATCAAAAGCGATGTTGACGCCGTACTTCAAAATGGAAAGGTGATAGTCCGGATCATCGATCAGATCCTGATGGCCGATGATGATCTTATCCGGATCGACACCTCCATTGAGCAGCGTCTCAACGGTCTCTATCGCCGTGTATCTCCCGGTATGGGTCGAGACCGCAAAACCGGTCTTTTCCGCGGCGATGGCAGCAGCTTCCAGCACTTTCTTTTCATGTCCGAGGAATTCCTTCGGACTGGAAGCGATCTCGCCGATCAGACCCGCTCTGATCCCCGTTCCGTCGATCCCCTCCGTCAGCTCTTTTATAAACAGATCAGCGATCTCCTCTTTATCGGCCCCATCCAGCCAGGCCGGATGATAGTCCGTGAGGTAGTAGCCGGTCGAACATACGATCTTCAGTCCCGTGATCCCGCTGATCTCTTTCAGTTTTCTCACGTCGCGTCCCAGATCGTTCGTTGTCACTTCAAAAGCCGCCTGGATCCCCTGATCCATGGCCTTCCTGATCTCCGGGACGACTTCATCCACATCAAAAATAAAAGAATATCCGTCGTGTCTGACCCTGTCCAGGTCCACGATGAAATGTTCATGAGCCAGGGTCTTTCCCAGCCCGCTTCTTTCTATATCACCTGATACTGTACGAATCATACTCTAAAATACAGGCATTCCGCACATACGGAATGCCTGTCCTTTCTGAATTATTCCGGCTTTCCTTCGGATCTGTCCAGCAACGCTTTGACAAGTGCAGGAACGACCTGTTCAGTGTGAGTCTTCACATAACCAAACGCCTTATGTTTCCCGCTGTAGACCATGTGTCTGATCTCTTTTTCATTCGGGCATTTGCCCTGCTTGGAAACGACCAGACAGTTGCCATAGCCCAGGACCATGATGGCTGTTGCCAGTGAACCGCCGCCGCCTGTCATGCAGCTGCCGAGATAGTAATCGACCTCGCCTGCCTTGACTTTACGGGCCGCGACCATATCTGGATCGGCCAGAGTCTCGATCTTTCCCTCATATTCCTTGTCGATCAGCTGTTTTGTCTGGGTCGCTGTTAAACCGCAACATTCGATTTTCATAAGAAAGCCTCCTTGTTAAATGTTATAAAGTGACGATGCCTAATAAGACAGCAACGTTGTAGAGAAGACCTACTGCAACTGCAGCCAGAGGACCGACAGCTGACTTAGGAACTCTCTGACCTGTGACCTCATTGAGCGTGTAGAAGCCGCCGACCATCATCAGACCGACTGCGCCCCAAGTCGCATTACCGGCCATGAAAGCACCGATGGTAAGAGCCAGCGTCGTGCAGGAGATCATGGCGTCACGGATGTGGTCGCCACACTTTGTCAGTTCAGGGAACTTAGACAGCGCTTTACCTAAGAGGCCGAGCAGCTGGATCTCGATGAACTCGACGACGAAACCGGCAACAGGAGCCAGGAACCAGACACCGTCCGGTACCATTGCACCCACCAGCATGACGGCTGTGAGACCGACTGCCTGATAGACACCGGTAGCCAGAGCCGTGGAGACGATCAATGGAATGAACGCAAAGATGACACCGATCATCGCCAGATAGAAGATGTTCATGTTGCCTTCTGTGATCGCAGAAGCGAGGATGACAGGCTGATAAGCCTGAGCGAGGATCTTGATACCCAAAGCATTCAGACCACCCTGGATGCACAGATACAGCCAGTTGGATTTGATCCTTTCGGCATTCTTCGTGAACAGGTTCTCTTCTTCTTCCGTCGTTTCAACAGAACCGGAATTCTTGGAAGCGCCGACTGCGTTGACGACCAGACAGATCATGCCTGCCAGCATAGCGAATGTGTACGGATAGAGTGCAACTGTCGTACCGCCGACAGAAACAGAACCGACGACTGTGCAGAAGATGTAGACAAGACCTGTGATGACTGCGGAAATGATGCCCTGCTTAGCACCGAACTGACCCGCGATCGCGATGGACGGATACATGCAGAAGATCGGAAGGACCGGTCCGGTGATGTTCGTCAGGTCGTTCAGGAAGTTGTAAGGCAGACCGTTGAAGAACGCACCGATCGCCTGTGTTCCTAAAGCACAGAGCAGACCATATGCCGCACCCAAACCTAAAGCAACATACTTGTTAGGTGACCAGGCACCGATACAGTCAGTAGCGATCAGGATCAGGTGGCACGCGATCAATCCTGTACCAAGCCACTGGTTGAAACCGGCCATGACCCAGCCGACACCCATGCCGGTTACGACGACTGCGAACTCTGGACGGCTCATCCTGCCTTCCATCAGTTCCGGGAAGACTGGTCTTGCACCATCGTTGAAGTTAGAGATGCACATGTGGGATAGCAAGCTGCCCCAAGCTGCAATAGCCACAAGAACGATCGTTCTCAATACTTGTGGAAATACAAAATTAGTAACCATGTTTTTACCCCTTCTTTTTTGTTTATATGTCCAGTCCTTCGATCAGGCGTGCCAATCTCCCTGTTCTTTGAACTGAGCAATCAGGTTGTTGATATGAAGCAGCGCATAACCCTGCTCCGTCTCATTGAGCGGGTTCTTCGTCACTTCCATGACTCTCTGCAGGATCTGTTTGGACTCCTCATAGGTATCCAGAGACTCCAGTTCGGCGACGACTTCCTCAGGAAGCTCATCGACCTCCTCCTTGCTGACGAGACGGCCATAGGCAGCGCAGAGATGGGCGATGAAAGTCCCCGCATTCTCCTCTTCCAGAACGACGCCGTATTCGTTCCTGAACAGATCGACGACCGCATTGATATCCTCGATATCCGCGTCACTGATCATGCCGCCTTCTTTATACAGATCGAGCCTTTCGCTGAAATCCATTATCTGAACACTCCTTTCTTTTTCTGTGTCTTCTGCTTCCTGATCTCCTTCTTTGTGAACTGCGGCTCATGATACTCTTCGTAGTCAAGTCCGAATATCCTGTCCGTCAGGATCAGACAGACATGATCGGAATAGCTCGCCAGCAGCACAGCCAGCGACATCACCGCGATCAGGATCAGAAATGTTCCCTGAGAAGCGAAGCTCAGACCAAAAGCCAGGACCAGACAGACCGCCAGAACGAAGAAATAACGCACGATCCTGAACCTCTTCTGAGAGTCCTGCGTGATCCTCATCTTCTGGTGACAGTGGCTGCAGGAGATGATCTCCTTCAGGTCCTTTCCCGACAGATCGTACTCCTTGCCACAGCGATAGCATTTGATAGCTTCTCTCATTTCAATATCCAATTTTTTGTATTTTCAATATCAGTTTATAACGATTTACCCTGCTTGTAAACCCTTGCATGAAACTTTATCAGTAACGCGGTATGATCCTGCCTTCCAGAACGTCCTTCTGTATCCTGAGCACCATTTCCGTATCGATCATCTCCTTCAGCAGATGACCGATCTCCCTGTGCTCCAGCGAAGAGACCACGACCGCTTCCGTATTGTCAAAACTGTAGTCTTCGATCTCGACATAATGGATCGCCACATTCTTGTCCAGGACCTCATCGATGTTCATGACTGCCGCATCGATGTCTCCGCTCCTGACATGCTCGATCATCTTTGAATATTCCACCGGCACGAAATCCGCTTTTCTGTTCTCACAAAGTTTTCTTGTCAGCTCGGTCTGATCGTAGGACGTCTCATCGATACCGACTTTCATCCCATCCCCGATCTCATCGGCCCCTTCATCGTGAAGCATCAGCACATGCTTGCCCGTATAGGATTCCCTGCCGAAACTCAGCACGATCTCCAGGCTCTTCTTCTCACCGATGTAGCGCTCAGCGGCAAAACGGGAAACGATCGCGAAATCATAGCGGTCGGAATCGACCATCTCCATCCTGCTCTTGGCACCGCGCATATAAGCCAGATTCAAAGGCGCGATATCCTGCTTCTCTCCGGAAGCGATGATACCGGAAGCCAGCCCTTCGTAGCGCCGCGAATAAGGAAGCGGCATGGCCCCGATCAGGTAACTGATCCCGGCGAATTCCAGGAGGATGGAACTGTTCTTCTCTGTCAGAAAAGAACCCATGTGGCCTCTGGGACCGATGCTGACAGCACCGGCATTGATCAGGTTCTTCAAAGCGTTCTGTATCGTCCCCCTTGCGAGATGGATCCGATCAGAGAATTCCGTGATCGTCGGGATCCTGTCTCCGACCTCATAACTCAGCAATTCCCTGGAAAGCTTCAAAGTCGCTGTGCCGTTTTTGCTCAAAAGTTGTTCCTGTATCATATGATGATCTGCCTGAATATTATCGCTATCTTTATCATAATACAGTTTCCCGTATATTGGCTCCACTTTGATCAAAGATGGTAGAATAAATGCGAATGAAGGAGGATATATGATCTATCCAAAAGTTGAACTGCATTGCCACATGGACGGAGCGATGCCCTACCGCCTTTTTGCCAGATACTGCCGCGAAGACGGACTTGTTCCGGAAAACATGACCGATGAAGAATGGATCAGTCATCATGTCATGACCGAGACCATGACCCTGACTGAATGCATGGGCGAATTCGCCATCCTCACCGGCATCCTCCAGAAAGAGGAACGTCTGGAAGAACTCACATACGAACTGCTGAAAGACATGTATGCAGCCGGCACCAGACTCGCCGAGATCCGCTTCTCTCCGCAGTCCCACATCAATGAACACATGTCCATGGACCAGGCTGTGGCAGCCGTTTTGAGAGGACGGAAAAGAGCCATGGCAGAACTGCCGGACATGGTCAGCGGCATCATCCTTTGCATGATGAACCTCGGCCTCAATCTGGGCACCATGGAAAACAACAAAAAGACCGTTGAACTGGCAGCGAAATACAAAGACGAAGGCGTCGTCGCCATCGACCTGGCCGGAGACGAGACCGCGACACCGATCGAGATCTACGCGCCTCTGTTTGAATACGCCAGATCCTTAGGCGTCCATTACACGATACACGCCGGGGAATCCGGACCGGCATCGAACGTCGCCTTCGCGATCAGACAGGGCGAAAAGCGGATCGGACACGGCATCCACAGCATCGAAGACGAGGAAGTCGTCAAAGAGCTGATCAGGCAGGGCGTCGTTTTGGAGGTCTCCGTCACATCCAACTACTTCTCCCGCTGCGTCTCCTCCATCGAGGAACACCCGATCAGGAAGCTCTGGGACAAAGGCGTCATGATCAACATCAACACTGACGATCCGGGCCTCATGGGCATCACGCTCCAGCACGAATACGACATCATCGCGAAACACTTCGGCTTCACGGAAAAGGAATTCATCCTCTCCAACCTCTATGCCGCAAGAAGCTCCTTCTGTCCGGACCGGACAAAGATCATCGAAGAGCTGACCCGAGCCTTCAGGGAATGCTAGAAATGGAAAACCGATTCAACATCCACACCATCATCACGGATGAACACAGAAAGATCCACCTCTTTGTCAGGACAGACACGATCGCCAACCGCGTCTATATCCATCACGCAAGACCCGAGAACGATTCAGACGAAGCCATCGAAAAACTCTTCGACGAAAAGGTGAACTATCACCTCAACATCTCCTCCGACTTCGTCATACGCCTGGTCGACGAACTGGGAGGTATCAGCATCGACGGCAAGAAGACCGACGGCAAGACCGCCCTGGAACTGATCCGCAACGATCAGCTCGACGATGTCGTCAATGCCGTCTCCAACACATTGGAAAACAAGAATCTGATCAAAGTCATCCCGTCTCTTCTCTCCTCCCTGAGCGATACCTACAACATGGACATCGCCGTCATGGACATCATCAGGACCCTCTGGTCCGAGATCAGGGAACTCAAAGACTGGAAGATCGAGCTCGTCAGATAAACAAAAAGTTCCGGAAACAATCAAATATCCATTTTAAAAGAGGATCATCGATCCTCTTTGTTTTTATCCAGATAATACTGCAGGATCCTGACCGCGGCCTGCTGGTCGATGATCTTCTTTCTCTTTTTGCGGGAAACGTTGGCCTTGATCAGGAATTCCTCGGAATCCTTGGTCGTGCTCCTTTCATCCTGCAGGACGACCCTGATGCCGGATTCCTGTTCCAGGATCTCGGCAACCTCCCTTGAAAGGGCGGCTCTTGGCCCTTCATCATCGTTTTCCAGCAGCGGATAACCCATCACCACCAGATCAGGCTTTTCTTCCTTGAACAGTTCCAGCAGCTTGTCGATCGCATCATCATAGTCGTCTCTTCTGAAACGCATGGTCCTGACAGGCTGTGCCAGTCGTCCGGTCTCTGACCTTGCGATCCCACAGGTCACCGATCCCAGATCCAGTCCCAGATACCTCATGATCAGCCGATCCTGATACCGTGCTTGTCAAAGAGGGCCTTGATCTCTCTGTTGACAAGCGTCCTGACTTCAAACTTGTAGGCTTCCAGACATTCGGTACGGATGCACAGGACCATGCTGCTGCCCTTGATCTCATCGACACCGCCATAGGCAGGGCCGCTGATGATGTAATCGACTTTATCTTTGATCTTCGGCAGTTCCTTGTTGAGGATCTCCTCGATCTCTTCCAGATTGCAGTTGAACGGAAGGGTCAGAAGGACGTCGACATTGGAGTTCCTTCTGGTCTTGTTGACGACATTCGAAAGATTCCGGTTGTTGACGGACTTGACATCCTGGTAAGAGTTCATGATCTTGGTCGTACGGATGCCGATCTCCAGGACTCTGCCCTTGTAGCCGTTGATCTCGATGATGTCACCGACCTGGAACTCATGTTCAAAGATGATGAAGATGCCGCTCAGGATATCGGTGATGAGGTCTCTTGCCCCGAGACCTACGATCAGCGTCAGCAGACCGGCTGATGCCAGCAGGGACCTCGAGTCGAAGCCGAAGAAGGACAGGCATAGGTAGATCATCGCGATCGCGCAGATGTAATGCATGAAGCTTCTCAGAAGTCTGACCATCGTCTCGGATTTCGGATTGACCAGACGGATCACTTCGTTGCTCGTCCAGTCAAAGACATTGACGATGAATAGATACTCAAAGATGATGATCAGCGATTCGGTCAGGGCAAAGACATTGAAGCCCTTCTCCCACTTGTTGGAAACGATGAAACCGAAGATCGTATCCTCCGTATAGATGACGTTTCTGAACGGCAGTATGATCAGGAAGATCACCGCAAAGAAACCGACGATGTAGCGCACGATGACCGAAGTCTTCTCTTCCGGGGTCTTGTTGTTCCATTCGATACGCCTCTTCATCATCCTGGTGACGATGTTCTGCGTCGTTTTGACCTGGCCCTCGGCATTGGTCACTTCGACATAGAGATCTTCCGTGATCTCACGGAGATCTTCGACATCATGGAAATACATGTAGATCGAATACAGCATCATGTTGAACATGCACAGCAGCTGGGTCACGACCGTCATCCTGCTGCGGCCCGAGAACAGACTTTCGGAGTTCTCAGCGACATAGACGTACTGACCATCGATATCAACGGAATTGGCATAGTATCTGACTCCGTCCACGTTGATATATCCGAAGAAGCGGTTCTTGAGCTGTTCCTCCTGCAGACCCAGGTCGACAGCTTTGACCTCTTCAAAATCGCCCATGCTGGCAAAAGTGACGACGCCCGTCTTTGAATCGACGGCGATGATCTCATCGCCTGTGCCGGCAATGGAATTGGATAAGATGGTCTTCAGCGAAGCCTCCTCCAGCAGGGTATCCAGCTTCAATGTCGAGATCGCTATCTGCAGGAAACCGTTGCTTTCACCTTCTTCGTCGGTCATGAGCACACCGATGAACTGATGGTAATCGCCCGTCAGATCATCCGGCATCGCCTCCTGTACCACATAAGGGATGCCGTGTTTCAGAACATTGAAAGCGTAAGACTGCGATTCCGGATCGTCCGAAATGACGAATCCCTTGATTCCGGAATCCGACAGAGTCTCAACGCCGTTTTCATCAAACAACATGATATATTCCAGATCGAAGATCTTCGACAGCTTCCTGAGTTCTTCCTTGGTCTGCAGTTCAGGATGCGTCGAAAGGATGCGGGAAATGATCTGCGCCTTGACCAGATGGGAATCGTTATACAGTTTGGTCAGCTCTTCAATGCTGTGCTTGCCTTCCTCCACATTCGCCTTTATCTCGGCGATCTCATTGTCTTTGGCGATGGAGTACATCGACAAAGAGAAAAGCGTCTGAATGTAGTAGGTCACCGCACCGATCGACATGAGACCGAGAAGCGAAAAGACGATCATCTTTCTGCCGGCTACCGTATGCCATATCATGCCGGAACGGCCAGCCCTCTTCTCTTCCTGTTTCGCAAAATAAGTGTAGAGGAAGATGATGGTGAAGATGATGCAGATGACCATGAACAGGACGCCGACCGCCATATGGGAATTGGCCGTCATGGCTGCCGAAGCGACACCGCAGGTGATCTTGATCTCCAGCTCTTCGTTGGTCACTGTGGACGTGTAATAGTTCCTTTTCGCCACCCGCATCCACTTTGCGTCTTTCTCGACCAGATCATCCAAAGCGACACCCAGAACAGAGATATTCTGTCCGATGTATTCCTCCTGAGGATAGTAGACGATCTGTCCGGATCTGGAAGTGACGATGAAGAAAAGGTCCTCCAGATTCACCAGACGCTGCAGGATCCTGTTTTCCGTGTAGATGTTGTTCAGGATCTCATTGAGAACGCTCACGTTCTGCTTGATCGTGACTGATCTTCCTGAAGCTGAGTAGGTCTGGAAGTAGGTATAATCCTTTTCTCTCTTGGGTATCTCATCGATGTAGATGCCGTCGACCTGCCAGATCTTCTTCAGTCCGGGGATATCGACATCCTCTTCGTGATCGATCAGATACGCCAGTGACTCCACCTTTGCCTTCAGAGACATGTTGTAGAGATCCGTGACCTCTCTGGTCTCCTCATAGGATTTGGAAAAAGTTGCCGTGATCGATTCCAGACGCTGCACAAGATTTTTCTTCTGCGCTTCTTCGGTGATCCGCGTCTCCAATACAAAAAGGGTCACACCGATCAGAAGCAGGACCATCAGATCCAGCAGAAAGATCCTGAATAAAGATACTTTTTTCTTGTTCTTCATATGTTCACTTCCCATAAAGTCGTATCTATAGCTATATCAATATGATAACAAAAAAGGACCTTGAACTTCAGTAAAACACGACGTTCGCAACATGAGCACATTAAAAACAGCCCGCAGGCTGTCAGATGAGTCCGAAATGCTTCAGGGCCTTTTCGATGCCATCGTCATCGATATCGGCCGTGACGTAGTCGGCGCCTTTTTTCAGCAGATCACAGGCATTGCCCATGGCAACGCCGGTACCTGTAAACTTCAGCATCGTCAGGTCGTTCTCCCCATCGCCGAAAGCCATCGTCTGTGAACGGGACAGCTCTTCCTTATCCAGGAACTTCTGTATACCGGCAGCCTTGCCGCCGGTCTTGGCGATGATATCCAGGCCCGTATCGTTCCAGCTGGTGATCACGCAGTTGTCCAGCATGTCATCCAGTTTCTGACGGATATTGTCATTGACGAAAGCCAGACACTGGTAGATCTTTTCCCCGTTGTACTCGCCGATATCCGGTATCGTCCCATGAGTGGATTCCTGTGTTTTGATGACCGTATCATCGACATAGTTGATGTAACGCTTTTCCTCGCCGATCAGAACGAACGGGATCTTGCCTGCTTTGAAGATGGACACCAGGATCTCCACTTCACCCGCATCGATCTCGTTTCCTGCAAACATCTTCTCGTTCTCATCCAGACAGATGTTGCCATTCAGGGTCAGGTAGCCATTGAAATGGATGCCATCCAGCGGAAGCTTCTTCATCTCGTTGATGTCCCTGCCTGTCGCAACGACGACCTTGATGCCGTTATCCTGCAGCTGCTTCAGAGACCTGATCGTGCTCTCCGGGACCTTGCCGGTCCTGTGAGAAAGGAGCGTGCCATCGATATCGAAGAAGATGACCTTGATATCTTTGCTGTCGGTCTCGCTGTTCTTTATATGGAAGATCGAGGTGAAACCCGTCATCTCAAAGACGTCGTAGATCGTCGGATTGACATTGGTGATCGAGAAACCGCCCTTGTCTCCCAGTTCTTTCTTCGCAGCCAAAAAGACGCGCAGACCGGAAGAAGAGATATAGTCACATTCTTTCAGATCGATGATCAGATTGTGCTGGATGTCCAGGTTCTGGAAGAGCGTCTCTTCGAACTCTTCGGCAGAATTGGTATCGATGCGTCCGTATGGGACCAGAGTGATCAGATCATCTTCTTTCAAAACATCTATCTTCATATGTGTTCCTTCTTTTTAATCCTTAAGCCCATTATACCTTGTCTCTTATGCGCTTATATATCAGACCCTGATCGTCAGGACATTGAGACCCAGGATGTTCTGGTAATCGATATCATGCATGATCTTGTAGATCATGCGGACACCGATGTTCTTCGTCGGATCGGAAGGATCCGTGATCTCGCTTCTCGTTTTCGGATCGAAAGGAACACAGTCATCCTTGATGCGAAGCAGGACGGAGTCGTCCTTGTATGTGACCCGGATATCGATGTTGTGCTCTTTGTTGTCCTTGACGAAGCCGTGATCGATGACATTTCCGGCCATCTCCTCTGTAGCCAGACCCGCCAGATAGGAACGTTTTTCATCGATGCCTTTCTGCCGGCAGAACTCCTGTACGCTTCTGGATACCGAGACGACATCCTCCATGCTGGAAACGCTGATGTCGATCCTGTTGTCTTCGTCCACGCCGAGATCCTTCGGGATGGCCAGGAGCTCTTCCATGTTGACCGGGATCTTTCTGTTCGCTATGCACGCATGCAGGATGATGACGAAAGTGGTCACCACGCCATTGAATATGTTGGCCCAGTATACGCCATTGATGCCCATGGACGAGATCAGCAGCCACGAGAAGAGGACGACATCAAACACGCCATCCAGTATGGAAAGGAAGTTGATCAGCAAAGTCTTGCCTACAGACTGGTAGTAGCTGATAAAGACCATCAGGACGATCGAAAGAGGCATGCACCAAGGCAGTATCCGCAATCCATCCGCCGACATCCTGAACACTTCAGAAGCGGCATCCCTGTAGAACAGGGAAGTCAGCGGATCGGCCATAAGGAAGATGCACAGATCCACCCCCAGCATGATCGGGATATACCTGGTGAACACGATGCGCATGATGTTGCAGAGCGTTTCCCTGTCTTCTTCTCCCACGCTGACCGTGATCAGAAGCCTCGAGACCGCCTGCATGCCGGTTGGGATGGCCCAGAACAGGCTCATGATATTGTTGGACGTCGCAAAGGCGGAGATGGCTATGCTGCCGATATAGGATTCCAGCAGGCCGTTGACGATCAGTCCGCGCAGTGTCTGATAGATGTAAGTCGCCGCACCCGGGAAACCGACCTTGATGATCTCCGGTATCCGCTTCCAGTCGATCAGCCATAAAGCGAACCTGAGCATCGACCTTTCCGACATGAAATAATCGAGCTGAATGATGAAAAGGATCCACAGACTGATCGAATTTGCCAGAGCCAGACCCATCTCTTCTGTATGCAGGAACTGAACGAACACGAAGTTCAGGATCCCGTTCAGTATGATATATACGATACTGGAACCCAGCGAACGCTTGCTTTGAGATTCCATGGAAAGGAAGATAGGCAGCTGATAAGTGAGCACTCTCGGAATGATACCGAAAGACTGACCCAAGAGATAACGGTCAAAGACCGGCCTCACTATCTCGTCTCTTGTAAAGAGGCTTCCGGAACCGAGAAGACCCATCACTCCAAAGACGAGCGTCAGAAGAAGCGAGACGATAAAAGCCAGCATCAGATCCAAAGAGAAGACCTGATGAAGCTTGTTCTTCTGATTGGCACCCAGATACTTGCCGCAGATGATGGCGGAACCACCGGCGATGATCGTCCCGACCGCACCGATCAGCATGTTGATAGGCGCAAACAATCCAACGGCGGACATCGCATCGATACCGACAAAGTTGCTGGCAAAATAGCCTGAGATGAAAGAGCTCAGCGCGCCGGTCACTGCCAGCAGGACCTGTATCGGTAATAATGAGAGCATGAGTTTCTGGATCATCTGTCTGTTTTTCTTCTTGTCCATGTGATGTTCCGCCTTTTCTTCTTACTTCTATTTTAATCTATCAGCATTTGTTTTTCTTTTGTATTCTATTACGACTTGTCAGAAAAAGCTGCCGAAGCAGCTCTATCTTTGTTCTCTGAATCTGTATCTTCTCAATATTTCCGGTATGAACTGCCAGTTGATGAAGGCGATCACGCCCGGCATCACCAGCAGCAGGCCCCTGAAGATGAAAAGAGACACCGCGATGACGCTTGCCGTGAAAAGAAGCAGCATCGCGCAATGCCAGAAACAGTTGGCCGATATATCCAGGGCCATTTTGATGCAAGGCCAGACCTTCCTGGTCCTGTTCTTGCCGATCAGCACGAAGACCATCTGCATCTCCAGGATCACAAAGACTAACAGGACGAAGATCGCGGCCGCAGCCAGGATATCCAGCGTCGCATCGCTGGTCCGGTAGTAGACGATATCCCAGACCAGGATCGCCAGGACCGGGACATGCAGGAGCCACACCTTGGTCGCCAGAGGAAAGACCTCTTTGAAAGAACTGAAAAAGATGCGCAGCGGCTTGTCATCGTCATCATACAGGTAAGCCTTCGTCGCCACGTTAAGCGATGTGAAAGCCGCACCGGCAGTGATGACCGGCAGAGAGCACAGAGTCGTGAAAAAACCAAGCAGGACGATATTGGTCAATCGTCCTGCAAATCTTTCCGTTAAACTCTCATTCCTCTTATCGTTCATGACGATCAGTGAATGATCTTCAGCGAACCCAGGGACAGCTTGTTTCCGCTCTCCTTGTCAAAAAGGACATAGCGGTCACCGCTGAAGCTGAATCTGACTTTTGAATCCATCGCAAAGTCGATGCTGCCGAACGCGACAGCAGCCAGCGTGATGTCATCGACTGCCAGAGACAGTGTCGTCTCCATGCCGGAAGGCAGAGAAGAGATGACCGTCGCCTCAAGGCCCTCATCCGAGATGTTGACGAACTCTGGTCTGATACCCAGGACATATTCGCCCTCTTCAGGCAGATCGAGGTCTGTATTCGGCGTGAATTCGACTTCGAAACTATTGGAAGTCAGATCGAGCTTCTTGCCCTTTCTGACACCGTGGC
>JAEEGI010008513.1_pt1 | contig 22661 bp, 13 predicted proteins | sample 8958751 | NCBI WGS metagenome assembly JAEEGI01 (sample SAMN16246545, study PRJNA631951) | gut metagenome | biome: gut microbiome; feature: rumen; material: KS-attached | host: Bos | place: Iran: Karaj | collected 2018-10 | reverse complement strand
GGCCCACAACACCCTCTCGAAAAGGCGTCAAAAAAATCGCTCACGCAATTTGACATATTGTGAGCCGCAAAAGCGTTGCAAAAGTATAACCGCTACAGAAACTGACCAAATATTCTAAGAAAAATCTTTCAAAATTAACACCAGATAACATTTCAATGGCAGAATTGAGTGATTTTCGCCCCAAAATGGTCACAGACGCCCCCACGAAGGGCCATTGAATGAAAATGGGGCGAGCCACCATGGACCACGCCCCATTTTATTATATATAATGTCCCCAAATCAGAACAGCGACAACTGGCGAGGATCCTCACCAGGATGAGGGGGCATAGAGCCGTCATCGGCCCAGTCGATATCATCAATTGCCGTCATTGCGGGATCCTCCTCGACAACGGGAGCCACCTCTTGGACGCGGTTAGCGGCAGCTTTGCTCATCTCCTCGATCTGCTGGTTAAGGGCGGCGATACGGCGGTCCTTCTCGTCGAGGGCATCGATCATAGCCTGTGCCTCATGCTGCTTCTTCTGCAGGGTGACCTGTGTGCGCTTGAGCTCGGCCTTGACATCATCGCGTTCGGCGGTGATCTTGGCAAAATTGGCTGCACGCTCATTGCCGTCAACGCTCAACGAATTGTACTTGCGCTTGAAGTCCTCGGCCACAGCGGTCACCGATGCCAGCTGCGCCTTGAGGCCGTCGATGGTGTTACCCGTCTCAATGCTGCGGCGGTTCTGCACCTCGGCGTTCTGCTTGGCAGCGGCCTCCATCTGCTCGATGGTCTTTTGCAGGCCATCGTTCTCGTCCTTGAGGACGATGTGAGCCTTACGCAGCTCGTCATACTCCGATGCGCGCTTCTGCAAGTCGATGATCTGCTGTCGCAACGAAGAGATTTCGGAATTTTTCTTATCCTTGAACTCCTCGACCTGCTCAACGGTCTTCTGCAGCTCCTCGGCGGCCTTGAGATCCTCGGCCTGGGCTTCGAGCTTCTGCTCCATGTCGGCGACATTTGCCCTGAGGCGCTCGATGAGGTCGTCACGCTGCTCAATCTGTTGGCTGAGCTGCTCAACGGTGGGGCCATCGTTGGCAGGCATGGGCATATTGTCACGACGCTCAATCTCGGCATCGCGCTCGGCCACCTGCTGCTTCAAGTCCTCGACGGTTGCGTTGAGCTCTTCCACCTGCTTGTTCAGGTCATCAGCGCCCTCGCTACGCACTTCCATTGCCTTCAACCGGCTCTCGAGGCTCTTCTTCTCGATGTCCAGCTTCTCCTGCTCGGTCTCAAGTTCAGCAACCTTTGCCGCGAGATCGTTGGCCCTATTCTGGGCTTGACGCCTGTTGGCCTCGTTGGCCTGCATTTTCTCTTTGGATTCCTCGATGTTCTTCTTGGCCTCCTCGACCATAGCCATCAGTTCCTCGCGCTCCTTTTTCCAGCTGCCCTTGAGCATATCGATCACAGCCTGGGTATGCTCATTCATGAGCTTTGCCGCCTTATCGGCATACTCAGCATCGATGGCATACTCTTCCTTTTTATCCACTTCGATTTGGATTTCATCCTCTTTGTCTCGCTCATGATCGGCTACGTTCTTGTCCTTGCTGAAAGGATTCACAAAGGTCGTGGGCTGACCGTACACATCGTAGTCGTCGCTGTCAGAGCCGAAAGCGCTCTTGATAGATTTGAAAAAAGACATAATTTTTACTGTTTTTGTTTGGTTTGTTTTAGTTGTTTTCCTTTTTCTCGTGAACCACCTGATCTTTATCCTGCAAGTAACCTCAAATTCACTTTAAGAAATGGGGTGCAATATCGTCATTTTCATTGCCTTGCCTATTGTCAAGTGCCGAATTTCAAGGCGCTATGCACCTGGAAACTCCCGTTCAGTCGGTAAAATTACGACGATTTTTTCTAATACGCGTGCTAAATAGCAAATTATTTTCGCTATTTGGATTGAATTTTATTAACAATCCGCACATTATAAAAACACGAAAAGGTGTGTGACAGCATATTGCAGCACACACCTTAAAGTTTTGCTCAAATAGGATTCCTATTTTTTTGCTGTCTTTTTAGCCGTGGAACGTGCTCGGGTGCTGCGCTTATTTGCCCCACCCTTCGAGATGTTAGCCTCGTCGGCTACTATCTCGCGGCACTCCTCGAGGGTCAGCGACTCGGCGTCCTTGCCCTTGGGGATTTTCACGTTCTGCTTCTTATAGACGATATAGGGTCCGTAACGTCCATTGAGCACTTTGAGATCCGGTTCCTCGTCAAAGGATTTGATCACCTTCTTGGCCTCGGCCTCGCGTTGTGCCTTGATGACTTCTACTGCCTCGTCGAGGGTGATTGCCGTGGGAGAATACTCCTTAGGCAGCGACGCATACTTGCCGTTATGCTTCACGTAGGGTCCAAAATGTCCTACACCGATTGTCACCTGCGAGCCCTCGAACTCACCCAGGTCACGGGGCAAGTCAAACAACTTGACAGCCTCTTCGAGGGTGATGGTCTCGATGCTCTGCCCTTTCTGCAGAGAGGCAAATCGGGGTTTCGTCTCGTTATCGGCACTGCCCATCTGCACCAGAGGCCCATAGCGACCAATTTTGACCATAACAGGCAGTCCGGTCTTGGGGTCGTTACCCAGCAGACGCTCTCCCACCTTGTGTTCGAGGCGCAGGGCAGACACCTTGCTGATGCTGGGATGAAAGTCACCGTAGAAGTCGGCAATCTCCTTGTTCCAAACGACGTTGCCCTGGGCCACCTCGTCGAACTCGTTCTCGACCTTAGCCGTGAAGTTATAGTCCATGATCGAGGGGAAGTACTTCACCAGGAAGTCGTTGACCACCATACCCACATCGGTGGGAATGAGTTTACCCTTCTCGACTCCGAAGAGTTCGCTCTTCTTTCCCGTAGTGATCTTTCCACCCTTGAGACTGATGATCTCATATTCCCTCTTGTGGCCCTTGTCCTCGCCCTTCTCGACATACTGCCTCTCCTGGATGGTAGAGATGATGGGAGCGTAGGTCGAAGGACGGCCGATTCCCAGCTCCTCGAGACGGCGCACAAGCGAAGCCTCGGTGTAGCGATTGGGCTGCTGGGTGTAGCGCTGGATGGCGTTGATGACCGCTGCCTCGACTATATCGCCGCTCTTGAGCTCGGGCAATGTGTGCATGTCCTGCGGTGCTGCCTGAGCATCGTCGTTGCTCTCGAAATAGACCTTGAGGAAACCGTCGAACTTGACTACTTCACCCTCGGCAACGAAGTACTCCTTGCGACCCTCAACAGTGATGTTGGCCGTCGTCTTCTCGAGTTGTGCATCGGCCATCTGCGAGGCGATGGTGCGCTTCCAGATCAGGTCATAGAGTTTCTTCTCCTGCGGGGTTCCAGTGATGGAATGGTTGCTGATGTAGGTGGGACGGATAGCCTCGTGTGCCTCCTGCGCACCCTTACTGGTGGTGCGGTAACGTCTCACCTTGAGATACTCTTCACCGATGTGCTCCTTGATTTCCTTGCCGATTGAATTCACAGCCAGGTTGCTCAAGTTGACCGAGTCGGTACGCATGTAGGTAATCAGACCTTCCTCATAGAGGCGTTGAGCCAGACGCATGGTCTGCTTGACAGACAAGCCGAGCTTGCGGGCTGCCTCCTGCTGCAGGGTGCTGGTAGTAAAAGGAGGCGCCGGAGCGCGCTTGAGCGGTTTCACAGTCACAGTCGACACCGTGTAGTGAGCCGGCTTGCAAGCCTCAAGGAACGCCATTGCGGCATCGTGGTCGGCCATATGGGTATTCAGGTCGGCCGAGAACTCACTGCCTTGGGCATCGGTAAACTGAGCAGCAATGCGATAGTATGGCTCACTCTTGAAGGCCTTGATTTCCTTCTCGCGCTCGGCAACGAGTCGCACCGCCACACTCTGCACACGACCTGCCGAAAGCCCCGGCTTGATCTTGCGCCAGAGCACCGGCGACAACTCAAATCCCACGATGCGGTCAAGGACGCGACGCGCCTGCTGAGCATCCACCAGATTAAGGTCGATGTTGCGCGGGTGCTTGATTGCCTCCAAGATAGCGGGCTCGGTGATCTCGTGGAACACGATACGACGGGTATTCTCCTGGGACAATCCCAGCACCTCGAACAAGTGCCATGCAATGGCCTCTCCCTCGCGGTCTTCATCACTTGCGAGCCAAACGATGTCGGCCTTTTCGGCTTCGTCTTTCAGTTTCTTGACTTGTTCTTCCTTGTCATCAGGAATCTCATATATCGGTTTAAAGCCATTCTCCACGTCAATGCTGAAGTTCTTCTTGTGCAAGTCGCGGATATGTCCGAAACTTGACATTACCTTGTACTCGCTACCCAGAAACTTCTGGATAGTCTTCGCCTTGGCTGGAGACTCAACAATCACTAGGTTTTTTGCCATAATTCTAGAACTTTACTTTAAAATCGGCTGCAAAGGTAAGTCAATAAATCGAAATACAGGTCTCGAGAAAACAGTTTTTTTTGCATTACACATCTTTTAATAATATATATTATTAAGGTCGCCCAAAACTACCGATTTTAATAGGCGCAAGCCCAAACAGTCAAAAAACAGGATGCGTCCTGGTGGTTGGCAGCACCACCGGGACGCACCCACGAATCATGGTTACTATATACTATATACTTTTCTTGTGTGTTTACTTGATCACCTTAGCGGTGCTGGTGGTGCCGTCGTCATAGGTAGTAACGACAACATTCACACCGTCGAAGGGCTTGTCACTGGTCATACCAGCCATATTAACATACTGGGTTCCAGTCACCTGCTTGTCGGCCTTGACGGTCTGAACAGCCGAGGGACCATCACCCTTTACCTGGAACTTGTCCATGCAGAAGTAGGCTGCGGTGTTCATTCCATAAGGGCCTACATCGGTCGAATTGAGGGTAAAGTAAACCGAAGTCACCTCGCCCAGGCTCGACAGGTCAAAGTAAGTCCAATCGTTAAGAGCCTTGAGCTCGCCATCGGCAAACTCAATCAGGTTGATGCTTGTGGAGCTCTCATTGCCCTCAGCATCTACACCGACAGCGATCAGCTCAAAGTAGTCGCCCTCACCAAAGGGGTCACCAAAGCCATCGCCATGCTCGCAGCCATAGTAAGGCCAGGGGTGGTTGCACACATATACACCAGCGGGTCTGAAGGCCGTCTTACCGTCCTTGTCCACAAACATCACCTGATTGCTGGGGCCCTCCATAGCCCAGCTGCTGTAATAAGCCACAAGATAAGGCTGGTCGGGGTCGGCAGTCACCGAACCATCCTTATTGATGACACAGCCGCCACCGGCCATGCAACCGCCAAACATCGTTGTCCAGCCAGCGCTGCTACCAGCCTGGCCGTAGTCGGTCTGGTCACCACCGATAGCGGGGGTGAAGCCGTCCCAGTAATATCCGCCCCAAGAAGCGCCCTCACCGTCGATGAGGTGCGAAAGCATAAATTCGCCATTGAGGTCACCAAACTCCAACCAAGTGTAGTCTGCATCGTTATAGCACTCGGTCCAGATGCCGTTTTCATTATACTCAATCGTGGAGGGATTGATGGTGGCATTCAAGTCCAAAGTAATTACATCAGCCCACATGGCACCAGCCATCAGGGCGCAAGTTGCAAGTGTAAAAATTTTCTTCATGATGTTTTGAAATTTATTGGTTAAACAAGTGATATCATTCCTTTCAATTGCCTGCCAGCAACCTGTCAATCAAGGCTGTCACGTCACTGATGGTGATGTGGCCATCACGGTCAAAATCGGCTGCAACAGGATCATAGACCGTCAGTACCGATCCCAACAGCATATCAATCAAGTCGGTAACATCGTCGATACTCAACCTGCCATCCATATTCACGTCACCAGGCATCGAACCATTGGCGACGGTCACCGTGAACGACGAGGCTGCCAGTTTGCCATTACTATCGGTCTTGACAACGATGGTCGCTTGGCCAGGGGCGACGGCTTCGACATGGAGCTCCAGACCGCTGACCCAGGCACGGGCTACCGACGCGTTGTCACTAAATGATGTCGTCACAGCGAGGGCCGGCATATTGTCGGCGTCACTGATAGCAGCGAGCAGATTAACAGCACCCACTTGACCTGCTCTAAGCCTCATGTCATCGATTGCGATAACGGGAGCATACAAGTCGGGGTAAACCGCCATTGCCGTGAACCAATATGCATCCTGCAGGCGCACCTGACGCTTGAGGGATTGTGTCTCGGCGTCATAGAAAAGTACCCAGTTGTGGTTAAAGATCTGGTAGGCATACATGGGCGCAGCCTCGGTAGTCTGCACCACCAAGTCGCCCGTGTGCGGGTCAAAACTCAGTGCCGAGGCATAGAGTCCCTGATGGTTGCGTGTGCCGTCCCAATTGATCTCGGCAGCCTCGGGCAGGTCGATAAAATGGTCGGTCAATACCCGTGTCGAGAAATCGTAACAGGTGATGTAGTTCTGGTACTCATCATAGTAATAATAGACCTTCTCGGTCACGGGATCCACCGTCAACATGCGAGCGCGCCATGCGCCCCATGAACTTATGGCACCACGGGCGTCGCCCAACTGGTGAACCTCCCTAGCCTCAAGAGCGACAGGGTCGATGCGGGTGAAATTGGCCTCATTGGAACCCGTACCATAGTCATAGACCTCGTGACTGTTGTTGGCCACATACAGGTTGCCGCCAGCGGTAACGAAAACTGTGACGATATTGGGGAAAGGCAGCGTCTTCACAACCGCATCGGTGACCGGGTTGATGACGTGGAGGCCAACGCCCTGCTGCACGGCAAACACATATTGTGCGAAACGCAACATATCGCCGCATTGCCCCTTGTAGAGGCTGTTATAGTCGCCTCGGGCGCTAGACTCGGTTCCTGCAATCGGGCCAGCCGTAGTCATCGCATTGACATCCAGCACAAAAATGCCTGCATTTGTTGCGATATAACCCTTGTCGGGAGTAATTGCACAGTAGCTGCGCCCGTCGTACACGCTGTCGGCCGATTGGCCAAAGCGCAACAGACTGGCACGTTGCTTGAGGGTTGCAGCATCGAGCACCGCCAAGCGTGAACCCAGCGTACTGCCTGAGGCCTCATTGCCGTTAGCCTGCTTGCTCACGACGAAAAGGCGGTCTCCAAAGAGCTGTCCCTGCTGTGTAGTCACGCCCAACTTGCTGCCGGGGTTGACCATTGCATAGACATTATACTCCATCTCGTCGTAATCATAGTTATAGAAATTGATGGAGCCCTGATTGGGGCCGTAACGGTCCTCATTGATGAAGATAACGCCATTGGTAAACGTGAAATCGTCCGGACCGGGTATTGGATTTTCGGGTTCTGCATCGGGATGCAAGTCCTCGGCGCCGCTAATCTCGGTCGAAGTCTCACCGAGCCATCCGCAGTAGGCCATCTGGCCAGTGTATACCTTGACGAAATCGATGTGGTCGAGCGGCACAGGGTTGCCATCCTCATCGACAGCCCAATCGATCTTGAAACCCGGCTCCATAGCGTTGGGCAGGTTATCCACATATCCCTCGCCCAAGAAAGGCTGGAACCAGTTATTGCCGTTGCCGCCGCTCATATCGATGGCCGTATTGGGCAACTTGGAGCCGCGGAAAGTGAGCACCGTATCCTCGATCCACAACGGCCAATAGGGCTGGTTGTGAAAGGTGTTACGCCAGACGTAACCACTTGTGCTATCGGGATTAACATCGTTGCTGGTCCAACGCACATACTCAATGTCGCTGATGAATCGCCAGCTCTCGTGAGGCACCTTCTCCTTGTTCTCATCGGGCTTGTAGTAGGTAATCTCATAGCCTTGCTGACAACGGTCATAGGCACCACCTTTGATCTCATACCATTTGTCACCATCGCTGGGCACACCATCGCCGTCCATATCCACGCCCACCATGATGATGCCGGGCTCGCAACTGCCGCCAGCCATATCGGGAACAGCATCGCTCTGGATGGCGTTGCCATAGATTTTCACGTCATAGCCGTGCTTATTGATTACCGGATGGTCAAAGCCAAAGACGATGTAACCACCATAGCCACCCAAACTAACCGATGCATCGAGCCTCCCACACAAGGCAGTCTCGAGCTGGGCATTGATGCTGTCCTGGGTGTAGCCGGGCTTATAGGCAGGAAAGACATTGACAAACTGACTCGGAGCCGGCATGTAGTCATAGACACGAGCAATATATGGCGAATTGCCGGCGCTTGCCGTCAATGCCACCGTAGCCAAGGTGAAAAGTAATGATTTCTTCATGTCACGTTTATTTATTTCTATTTTCAATGCAATCCAGCGACATGAAGAGCCGACAAAACGCGTCGGGTGATGTGACTTCCAGAAAATGTTCAGAGCAAGCTCTGCATCATCCACTTTGCCAGGGTCCAAATGCCGCGTGAACCACGATAAACAGGCAGTGTGTAGGCAGGTCTTCTGACTTCTCCCTCATCGGCGTCGGCGCCTTCCCGGTGATGATGCAAATGACGTTGCAGACCAGTGGCATGATGCCGCGCGATGATACGTCAGGGAGTCACAGCAGCGGGTACTGTCCAGGATTTTCACCTGATTCCCTTTTGATTCCATGCCACAATGTGGCAGGAAACCTCAACACTATCATTTCGTTGGTGCAAAGATATATCTTTTTTCCCAACGTTGCAAAAGAACAAAGTTTTTTTATCTTGCCGCGATTATTGCCACATGACGAGGGTTCCCGTGGCGAGAGTGCGCTGGACATCGACGAGGCGCTGGTTGCGGCTACCACGAAAACGCAGCGAAATATCGCGCTCGGCCTCGATGAAAGGCCCCTCTACGACGACATCCACCTCGCTGACCGTGTCTAGCAGGACGGGATCGGCCACGATTTCCTCCCAGGTATAGCCGGTAAAACACCAGACGTTATAGCCCAGTTCCTGCTTGATGCGGTGGATGAGGGCACGTGTACCCTCGGGCTGTTGCAGGGGATCACCGCCGCTCAAGGTAACAGGCGCCTCATTATAGGCGATGACCTGCATCAGTTCGTCCAGGGAGCGCTCTTCCCCACCCCCGAAGTCCCATGACTTGGGGTTGTGGCAGCCCGGACAATGATGATTGCAGCCCGCCAGATAGATTGACGTGCGCAGCCCTGGTCCATCGACGCTGGTACCCTCAACGATATGCAAAACGCGGAGCATTTGGTGTTAGGTTTTAGGTTTTAGGCTTTAGGCGGGGTCGCGTTTCCACAGCCCAATACCTAAAGCCTAAAACCTTAAAAATCACTTGTGGACAACGCGGTCCTTGAGTTCAGCGAGTTTGCCGCTGTTCCAGCGGTCGGTGGTGCCGACGAGGTAACCCGTGATGCGCTGCAGGCGGTCGATGTTGTGGCCGTGGCAGCTGGGGCATTCTTCCAGTCCCTCGGTAGCGTCCTCACAACCGCAGTCCATGCAACGGTTACGATTGTGGTTCACCGAGCAGTAACCCATGTTGTACTTGTCCATCAGGTCCACCACGTTGGCGATGGCCTCGGGGTTGTGGGTAGCGTCACCGTCAATCTCCACATAGAAGATGTGGCCGCCACGGGTCAACTCATGATATGGCGCCTCAATTTCGGCCTTGTGCTTGGGGCTGCACTTGTAATAAACGGGCACGTGGTTGCTGTTGGTGTAGTAAATCTTGTCGGTCACGCCAGGGATTTCGCCAAAGTCCTTGCGGTCGCGACGAGTGAACTTGCCGCTAAGGCCCTCGGCAGGCGTGGCAAGCACGCTATAGTTGTGCTGGTAGCGCTCACTGAACTCATTGACGCGGTCACGCATATAGGTGACAATCTTGATACCCAGTTGCTGTGCTTCGTCACTCTCGCCATGATGGTGGCCAACCAAGGCAATCAAACACTCGGCCAAACCGATGAAGCCAATGCCCAGTGTTCCCTGGTTAATGACGCTTTCCACCCTGTCGTTGGGACCCAGTTCGCTGGCACCGTTCCACAGTTGCGACATGAGCAGGGGGAACTGCTTGGCCATAGCCGTCTTCTGATACTGGTAGCGCGAATCGAGCTGGCGAGCTGTAATTTCAAGCATGTTATCCAGCTTGGCGAAGAAGCTGTCGATGCGTTCCTGCTTGTCCTTGATGTTCATGCACTCGATGGCCAGGCGCACGATGTTGATGGTCGAGAACGACAGGTTACCGCGACCGATGGACGTCTTTTCGCCGAAACGGTTCTCAAACACGCGCGTGCGGCATCCCATCGTTGCAACCTCGTGCCTGTAGCGCTCAGGGTCATCGGGGCGCCACAACTCGTGGTAGTTGTAGGTAGCGTCGAGGTTGACAAAGTTGGGGAAGAAACGGCGTGCCGTCACCTTGCAGGCAAGCTGATAGAGGTCGTAGTTGGGATCACCCGGCTTGTAGCTCACGCCCGTCTTCTTTTTCCAGATCTGGATGGGGAAGATCGCTGTGGAACCGTTGCCCACGCCGCGATAGGTCGAATTCAGCAGCTCACGGATGATGCAACGTCCTTCGGCACTGGTGTCGGTACCATAGTTGATGGAGCTGAAGACCACCTGGTTGCCGCCACGCGAGTGGATGGTGTTCATGTTGTGGATAAAGGCCTCCATTGCCTGGTGCACGCGGCGCACCGTCTTGTTGATAGCATGTTGCAGGATGCGCTCGTCGCCCTGCAGGAAATCCAGTTCACGCTCGGTGTAATCGTCAAACTTTACATCATACAAGCGGCTGTAGTCCTGTCCCATGAGAGCCTCGAGGTTTTTCACCTCCTCGATAAACGAGCGGCGCACATAGGGAGCCAGATAGAAGTCAAAAGCGGGAATGGCCTGTCCGCCATGCATCTCGTTTTGAGCTGTTTCCATCGTGATGCAGGCGATGACGCCGGCGGTCTCGATGCGCTTGGCCGGGCGCGACTCTCCGTGCCCTGCCATGTAGCCCTGCTTGAGCACCTTGTCCAACGGATGCTGCACGCAGGTGAGGCTCTTGGTGGGATAATAGTCCTTGTCGTGAATGTGGAGATAGTTGGCACGCACGGCTTCACGGGCCTCCTCGCTCAAGAGGTAGTCATCGACAAAGGGCTTGGTCGTCTCGCTGGCGAACTTCATCATCATGCCGGCGGGCGTGTCGGCATTCATGTTGGCGTTCTCGCGAGTGACATCGTTATTCTTGGCATTGATGATTTCCAGAAACAGGTCGCGAGTTTTGGCTTTGCGTGCCACACTGCGTTTCTGGCGGTAGTTGATATAGCAACGTGCAACCTCCTTGCGCGGGCTCTTCATCAATTCCAGTTCCACCTGGTCCTGGATGTCCTCAACGCTCATTTGCGACTTGCCACGGTGGCCGATGCGATCGGCGATGCGCTGGATGAGCGCTTCATCCTCGCCTGCCTCGGTGGCCAGCATTGCCTTGCGGATTGCAGCTTTGATCTTTTCTTCATTATAGCCGACGACGCGGCCATCTCGTTTAAGAACAGTCTGGATCATATCTTGTTTATCAAAAAGTTTATGTTGTTTATTGCTATCGTTAAAAAAACCGGCTCTGCCGGTTTGCGTTTGCAAAGGTAATACCGCGAATTGAATCGGCAAACACTTTTTCAAACTTTTTTATAAAAAATTATATTTTGGAAAACTTTTTGGACTTTTCAAAATTACAATAAATTGATTTTCAAGGTATTAAAAAAAAATTTGGAAAACTTTTCCATAAACACAGTCGACAAAGTTGTAATCATCAGCCGATTACGGCACAAAAAACATCGCGGGACAGGAAGTATGATCCTGTCCCGCGAAGGTTAAGTCAGATACTAGCAAGTATCACACGGAATGATTACTTACTCGGCAGGCCACACACCACTCAACAGGTAGTCGATGAGAGCGGTCACATCAGTGATGTTCATTGCGCCATCTTGGTCAGCGTCGGCCTCGGGAATCATCTCAGCACCGTTCAACAGCATGTCGATGAGAGCTGTTACGTCCTGAATATTAACGCCACCGTCGCGATCCACGTCGCCACGCAAAACCTCGGTCTCACCATGCTTGTTAGCAGTGCAGGAAATCTCCTTGGTCTCGGCATTAAAGGTAATCACAAAGTCGTAGGTTCCAGCTTCGGTCACATCATAACGCCAGTTTTGCGAGGGCCATGCATAGTCCCAAGAATGGTCTTGAACGATCTTAAACTCAATAGTGGCAGGTTCCTCAAAGACTACATCTTTCTTAGCCCAGGTGTAGATGCCGTCTTCACCCTTTACCATGTCGTTATCAGCGTCTCCAGGAGCCCAATTGCTGCCAAACAGATTCTCAGTACCAGCAACAGTGTAAGTGTGCTCAACCGGTCCGATATCGCCAGTCTTGACCAGGGTGCAAGTGATGCGATAATCACCTTCAGCATTGGGGTCGAAGGTGATGGCGATGTTATAAATGCCTTCCTCGTCTACCCTAGCTGTCCAGTTGGTACCAATGGGCCACTCGTAGACCTGGTAGCTGTGGTTACCGACAACCTTAAAGTCGAAGTCACCATAGAGGGTTACACCTTCCTTGTTCCAACTGTAGATGCCGGTTGCCTCGTCAAGAACCATGTCGTTGCTGGTGTCTTGGGTATTCCAATTGGTGCCAAAGATGGATTGAGGACCCACAACAGTGTAGGAAGTAATCGGTTCATCTTCGTAGGTAAAGGTGGTCTTGGGCAAGAACTGACGAGTAGAAACACCATTAAATTCACTTACTACAGCACAGTTGTAATTAGTCTTCACGCCAGTCCAATAAGTAAAGTCGGTTGACGTACTCTCCACTACAACGTTCTCGAACACGAGATTGCCACCGTTGTAAGTGTAAGGAGTGTCAAATGTAATTGTCAACTCAACCACCTGATTTGTAGCAGCAGTAAATGTACAAGTACCCACCTTGGTCATGCCTTCGGTGATGAATTCGTTGCCCATCACGCTAACAGCTGTCTCACCTAAAGAGATGTCAAGCAAGCCGCCATTAAGTTCACTTCCTTCAGGCTCTGTGTAGAAAGTGATAGCAGTAATCGTCTTGCCTACCAAAGCATTCAAGTCAGAAGCAGGATAGAGTACCTGGGTCTTGTTGCCAACCTCGTCCACCCAATTACCATTGAAAGGAACAGCACCCAGATAATCGGTGCCATTATTAACGGTCAGTGTTCCGGCCAAAGCAGGCACAAAAGAAACCAGCGCGATCAGCGCTGCAGTCATAAGTTTGGAAATCTTCTTCATAAGAAACTAGTTTATAAATATTGATAATAAAAGAATTATGCTAACAATAAACTGGAAGTTAAGTAATCGGGGTATTCATCCCCAGTTGTGCAGCAAAGTTAGAGAAACCCATTAACATGGCAAAACATTTTCAAAGTAAATTGCTCTATTTACCCAAAAAAGGCAGGTTCCCGTTATCGACGGGAACCTGCAATTAGTGATATTGATTATTCAATCAATAATCCGTGATTACCACTGGCCCTTCAGCAGGTAGTCGATGAGCGCGGTCACATCAGTGATATTCATTGCGCCATCTTGGTCAGTGTCGGCCTCGGGAATCATCTCAGCACCGTTCAACAGCTTGTCGATGAGAGCTGTTACGTCCTGAATGTTAACGCCACCGTCGCCATCCACGTCGCCAATGACTACTTCGGGAGTGCTACCACCTTCATAGGTAAAGGTGGTCTTGGGCAGGAACTGACGAGCAGAAGCACCGCCATAGGAGCCAACGAGAGCGCAGTTGTAGTTGGTCTTCACACCAGTCCAATAAGTGAACTGATAATCAGTTGTCTCAACCACAACATTTTCGAACAGAAGGTTACCACCATTATAGGTGAAAGGTGTGTCAAAATTGATGGTCAATTCAACAACCTGATCCTCTGCGGCCGTGAACGAGCAGGTACCCACCAGGGTCAAGCCCTCGGTGATGTATTCGCTCAACGAGTTAATATTGGTCTCACCCAAAGAGATGTTCAACAGACCACCATCAAGCTTGCAGCCTTCAGGCTCGGTGTAGAACGTCATTGAGGTAATCGTCTTGCCCACCATGTCAGTGAGATCAGCTGCAGGGAAGAGCACTTGAGTCTTGTTGCCCTCTTCATCTACCCACGATCCATTGAAAGGAACAGCAGCCAGATAGTCAGTACCATCATAGACGGTCAGAGTCTCGGCCTGAGCAGGAGCAAACATTGCCAGCGACATAAACGCGGCAGCCAGGAGTTTAAAACTTTTCTTCATAAAAATACCAATACTAGTTAAGTTAATAAAAAACTGTTAATAAAAAGAACTGTCAATTGTATTTTTAAAATCTATTAAGGTGGACCTCAAATTGAGAGCCCACCTTATAGACAGACTATTCAGTCAATTCGATCGACGAGTTTTCACTCAGCATCAGGCCACTCACCATTCAGCAAGTAGTCAATGAGGTCAGTTACGTCGTTGATGTTAATAGCCTCATCAAGGTTAACATTGGCGCTATCGGCATTAATGACTGAAGTTTCACTGTTCAACAGGTAGTCGATCAGATCAGTTACGTCGTTGATATCTACCCTCTCGTCGTCGTTAACGTCGCCACGGAGACCCTGGGGCTCAGGAGTGTCTTCCTTTACATAGCCAAAGGTAGCCTTGGGCAGGAAGTGAGAAACGCCACTATTGTTTGAATTGCCATAGTAGAAGAGACTGGGGTAGTTCTCCATGTTCTTGCCATAGTAATAAATAGTGGGATAGTTGCGACCTTTCTCAATGAGCATGCACTCAATGGCAAGGTTGCCACCCTCATACTTGTAGGGCTCAGCGAGGACAAAGGTAAGTTCGGTATCACCTTCGTTGGGCTCAACTGTAGCAACAACAGTGAAGTCGGTCAACAAGTCATAGCTGGTAAAGCCATCCACGTCAACGGCCTTGAACGACAGCTGAACCTTACCACCCTTGTACGAGAGAGCCTGACTGGGATGGAAGGTAACTCTGTTGATGGTCTTACCAGCGAGTTCGGTCAGCTCAGCAGCAGGATAAATCATCTGGCCCTGATATGCCTCATCATAGTACAAACCATAAACAGGCAAATTGGAACTGGTACTCTCACCGTCGCAAACAACGATTTCGGCAGGAACCTCAACGCAAGCGCCCGAAATAGCAACCTGGAACTGGCCAGCAGCGCCGCAGTCGATGGTCAAGTTCTGAGCGAACTCACCCACAGCAGCGGGAGCAAAGGTCACGGTGTATTCTACGGTCTCACCAGAAGCGATCTCAGCAGCAGCGGGAGCGATGCTATAAGGAGCCTCTAGTCCACCGAAGACGGGAGTGAAAGCGTTCTGGCCAGCGTTCTTAAGGGTGAAAGTTTGAGTAGCAGTCTGCTCGGGATAGAGGCTACCGAAGGCCAATTGGCGAGTGCTCAGAATAGCCAAGTTTTCCAAAGCTTCATACTCAAAGGTAGTCTTGGGATAGAAGCTCTCTGTAGCGTTTGACCAAGTCCTCTTCATAATGACATTGTAATTAGTGTTGTTGGCCTCACCATAGAAATACATATCAACTGAGCCAGGGCCCTCACCGGGCTTTGTGGTCTCAACAACGAGATTGCCACCGTCATAAGCAAAGGGAGTGTCAAACTCTACCAGAACCTCGGTCTCGCCAGCAGTCAGTGTAATGTCAGCCACATGAGTCAGGCCCTCGATAGGGGTTGCACCATAGCTGCCAAAACCAGTCTGGTTGGTAGTACCAAGATATACACCCATATTAATTCCGTCTACTACGCAGCCACCTTCGGTAGCAATGTAGAACTTCATCGACTTGATAAAAGTGCCAGCCATCTCAGCCACCTGAGCCTCGGGGTAGATGGTTTGAACCCTCAGGTCTGTCACGTCAAAGTCGTAAGTATCGATGGGCGAATACTTGCTCGTAGCAGTGCCGTCGTTCACGAGAAGCGTTGCGGCCTGTGCGGGCACGAAAGATGCCAGTGCGATGAGCGCTGCAGAAAGGAGTTTAATACTTTTTTTCATAAATGAGATCTAGTTAAAAAGATGTTAATGAATAATATAATAATACTGTGTCAATCGTTTTTCGGGCTGAAACATAGGTCACTGTTTCATGGCGCAAAAATAGCTGAAAGTTTTTGTTCCTGCAAAATTATTCATTAAAAAAATTACACATAGTTGCTGTATGTTAATAAAAAAGGGGCCGCTTGTCGGCCCTTTTATACGATTTAACTGAAAAACAGCAGAAGCTAGCGTTATTGCAGGATGGCGTCGATGACAGCGTTGACGTCGGCAATATTCACCTCACCGTCAAGGTTCACGTCGGCGATATAGGTCATCGATCCCGTGAGAATCACGTCGATGACAGCATTGACATCGGCAATATTCACCTCTCCATCATGGTTAACGTCGGCCGCATCAAACTGGGGCAACTCGGCATCGGGATGATAGTCTATTCCTCCTGCCACCTCGGTAGAAGTTTCGCCCAGCCAGCCACAATACTGATTCATCGCATTATAGATCTTCACAAAATCGATGTGCGTGAGATTCACGTGCTTGCCATGCTCGTCCACAGCCCAGTCAATCTTGAACCCCGGATTATAGCCTGTTCCCTCTTGGGACTGACGTGCCGGATTATTGGGCAAGTTGTCCACATACCCCCATCCGAAATAATTTAACACGTAATAAGCACTCTCACCAGTGCCTCCACTGTTGACCGCATTGCAGCGCAATTTGGCGCCGCTGTAGGTCAGCGTCTCTTCACCCTGAAGCCATAGGGGCCAATAGGGCTGATTGTGGAAGGAGTTGCGGCTCATATAACCGCCGGTGCTATCGGGGTTGACATCGTTGCTGGTCCAGCGGATGTAGGTCGTGTCGGTCAGGTTGGGGTCGATACGGCTGGGCGTGCGCTGCTTGCTCTCGTCAGGGCGATAATAGGTAATGGTGTAATCATGCTGTGTGGAAGGATGTCCGTATTCACTGCCTGCAAGTTCATACCAGCGGTCACCATCGCTAGGCACGCCATCGCCATCCATGTCCACGCCCACCATGACGATACCAGGCTCGCAACTGCCGCCCGTCGAGGTGAGGTCGCTAAAGAAGGCATTACCCCATATCTCGAAATCGTAGCCATGCATATTGACCACAGGATGGTCGAAGCCTACAATCACATAACCGCCATAGCCGCCCAACGAGACCATGCCCTCGGCCCAAACGGTGTCGACGCGGGTAATGGTCTGGCCATGGAAGGTGACCGTCGTCGTATCAATACGGCCGCAAATGCTTGCACGACAGCGCGCCATGACGCTATCCACGGGTTCTCCCACCCTGCACACCGGCATGGTGTTGATGAACTGCCCCGGAGCCGGCCGGTACTCATACACACGCGTGAGCCAGGGATGGTTGGCCCACAAAGTCGAGGCCGTCAAGAAGGCCAAGACAACGACCAAGATGTTTCTTGCTTGCTTCATATTGTTTTGAATAATTAATGTTCGTTGATGTTTGTGCCTAAGAAGGCGAAATGAGCCGGGATGTCGCCCGTGCGCACTTCCCACTTTTTCACGCCATTGCGATCAAAGCAATATAGACGGCCTGGAGAGACGTAATCTTTTGCATCGGTGACATAAATGTCCTTGGTGATGGGGTTGACGGCGACAGCATAGGGGATGACGATATCCTTGTCGGTCCCATCGGTAATGAAATTGTCTCTCACCTGCTGCCGCGACCTCGTGTCGATAACGGCATAGGAGAACGTGTTGCTCATCGACACGTAACTCCACTGCGTACTCACTACATAGAGCGAGTCCCCATCTAGCCACATATTGCTCACAGGGCAGTCGATGCTGTCAACGAGCTGCTGCTTGCGGGTGTCATAGGCAAATATCTTGCTGGGCCGAGTATAGTAATCACCACGAGATGCAATCCACAGCATGCCATGACGGTCGCTCTTTACCCACGACAGGTTGATGGCAATGGGGATGCGACGTTCTTCCTTGAACGTCGCTAAGTCGATAACCGACAGTGTATTCTCATAATTAGGCACCATGTAGCCACCCGAATTGGCAACATAAATCTTGCCCTCAACAATCTCCAGCTCATCGGGCTGGAAGCCCACAATGCAGGTATCCACCACCTGCATCGTCACGGTGTCAATCTTGGCAACATATCCGCGCTGCTCATAGTTGGGGTTGATCTGCACCGGTCCGGCATAGCTCGTCACATAGGCATAACCGCCGTAGAAACGGATGAAACGGCAGTTGGGGATATTGATTTGAGCCTTTTTTTGGCAAGTGTATTTGTCGAGGACATCCACCTTGTTGGAACAATTGATGACACAATACAGGTTGCTGCCATAGATGCCGATGTCGTTACCCACGTCGCCCATTTCCTTGGGCACGGTGGGATTGGCATAAGAAAAGATGTTGCGGATGTACTCGCCGTAGGCATAGTCATAATAGTCGAGCGTGGCCTTGTTCCATCCCATGTTGCCCTCGCACAACAGGTAAAAGCCCTCAATTTCAGTAAATTCAGGCTGGGCAACAGATACATGCTCGGGAAGGAAGATGGTGACCTCTTCACGGCACCCTGCCAGCAAGAGCAGGGGTAGTAATATATAGAATATCCTTTTCATTAGATGTCGAACTTGAGGATGAGTTTGTAGTTGCGGCCAGGCATGGGATAGTTGAGGATAACGTCATAATACTGGTTGAAGAGGTTGTTGACCTCGCCCGAGACTTTCAACGTCGTCGTGCCCAGATGGAACAGGTAGCCCGCCGACAGGTCGTGGGTGTACCACGGCTGCTCGTGGTTCTCGCGGGTGTTGGCACTGGTATGGTAACGCTCGCCCACATAGATGAAGCTGTAGTTCAGGTCAAAGTCGTGCCAGTTCAAATGACCGACCACCGAACCGCTATGCCAGGGGATATAGGCCAGCTGGCCCTTGTAGGTGCCACCGTCACCGCAATCGGCGGGATTGGTATAATCCTGGGCCTTCTGGTAGGTGTAACTCAAGTTAATATCCAGAATGACATCAGCTGGCAGATTTAACGTGGTGCGGGCACTCACATCGATGCCACGAATTTTGACGATGCCCACATTCATCATCATCCAGCGGTACTGTCCCGTACCCTTAGGAACAGCTATAATCTTGTCGGTGATGTAGTTATAGTAGGCGTCGGCGCTCAGCTTGATACCGGCAAGCAGGCCGCGATCGGCGAGCAGACGATAGAGAAAACCCACATTATACTGGGTGGCATACTCGGGATCCAGCGTGATGTTGCCCATGTCGGTATAATACAGGTCGTTGAATGTGGGCATGCGGAAGATGCGCTTGTAATAGGCTCTCAAGTTGAATTCCCTGTCCTGCCACGGCTGCCAACTGAGGAAGACGGCGGGAGTGACCTTGTTCATGTACTTGCTGCGCTTGCCCACCACCTGACCGTTGAACCGCGCCGATGAGCGGTCATTGACCATCGTGTAAAGCAGGCTGCCCTGAGCCTTGAAGCCATACCAAGTCCAAGCCGTCGCCAGTGCGGTAAGCACCGTATGGCGAATTGGATAGCCAAAGCCCGTCAAGGTCGCATCCAAGCTGTTCCACTGATAGTCCACCGACAGATTCACGTCCCAGTCGGTGAGGATGGTGTATTTATTGGCCGTGGAGAGGTAAATCTCGTCCTGCCAGAACTTGTTGTCGATGTACATCAACGTGGTGTCGGGATTGAGGTAGTGGAGATAGTCGCGCGAGTACTTGGCGTTGAACATCATCTCATAACGGTCGGTGAACTTGCGCTGATAGGCCCCTTGCAGGAAGAAATTGCTATCCCATTGCCGTTGCGCATGCTTCCACACATTGTTGACGATGGCGCCCGGGATACCTTTGTTGCTGTCATAGAAATAAGCCTTGGCGTGCCACTTGCCGCTGTTCATCACGCCAAAGACAGCTCCCTCGATGCGATAGGACCGCACATCACCGTTCTGGCGCACGGCGGTGGTGTCCCAGGCCAACGAGCCGTCACTGTAGTGACGCATGTAGCGGAAACGGTACTTGCCGGTGGCATGAGTAAACTCACTGTTGAACGATAGGCTCACCTTGCGGCTCAACTTGTGCTCCCAACGCACACTCGGGTTAACCAGGCCAAAGGAGCCCGTCTTGAACGACACGTTCAGGTTGTCGCGCTTGCCGTCCTTGAACTTGGGACGACGTGTGCGCAGATAGATGGTACCTGCCGAGCCATAGTCCTTGGCGCTCTGGAAAATGTTACTGCGCTGGCCGTTATAGAGCGAGATGGCCTCGATATTGTCGAGCGAGAACTTTCCCAAATCCACTTGCCCGTTCTGCGCGTTGCCAATCTGTATGCCGTCATAGAATACTCCCATGTGGTTGGTTCCCATCGAGCGGATATCCACTGTCTTGAGACCACCCACACCGCCATAGTCCTTGAGCTGAACACCAGCAAAATAGCGCACGGCATCGGCCACCGAATGGCTGTTCAAGCCCTCAAGTTGCTTTCCTGTGAGTTCTTGGGCCGGTATCACGTCCTCGTAAGGTCGGCGCCCGTAGATGATGACATTCTGGATGTACTGCATCGAGTCAAGACGGCCATGACCCACGCTAGCCATGATCGAGTCGGTTTGATGCGCAAGCACGCCCTCCTGGGCATTGACGCACAGGACACAGACGAGGGCAAAAAACACGATGACTAACGTTTTACGCATCACAGTTCCGGGTTTCTATTTCACGACTTGGCAGGTCTTCTGACTCGCCCCTACCCCATTTCATGCTACCTGGCCTTCCCACGTTGCTTGGCAGCAAACGCAGTGGTCAAGTGCGGGATTTTCTATCGGGGGGCACACAGCAGCACCGTCTGTCCAGGATTCTCACCTGGTTCCCTTTTCACCCAGGATTTCACTAGGCACCAAATCTCGCGCAAAGGTACAAAAAAAACACACGCCACACGTAATAGCGCATGATTTTTAACCACTTGAGAGAGCTAGAGTTACTTGGGAAGGAGCCCGCGGTAGAAATAGACGTGCATGATGCAGTAGGTCATGGACCTCAACAGATTCACAAGGCCACTTCCCTTGGTATAAAACAGGTGATGACGATGCTTGACGTGATAACGGCACAGTCGCAGCAAATTGGCAAAGCCTGAACGTCCCTCAAGCGCAGCCATGGCAACGACATCCTGATAGGTCTCTCCCTGTGCATTAATCCCTTTCAGCAGGCGGTAACGGCGCTGGAAGTAATCATACAGGTAGGGTCTGATCTCGCGATAATGCTTGCATGACCACAACAACGTGTAAAGCCCGTTTCCCAGCGATGGTGACCGGTGCTTGTCCACGCTGGAGAAGGTTTCTGCCTCCTCATACCTGCGCTGATGAACCAAGACCTCATCCACCAGCACAATGCTGTTATAGGCCGACGCTGCCAAAGCAAAAAACACATCATAGTACAATTTCCCAACGTAATGATAATCGGGCACCAAATCCAGCATGCGGCGATGGATAATCATGGTATGTCCAGCGATGGACGTATAGAGCATGCGGGGCAGTTCATAGTTGGGTGTTCGAGGATCAAAATTTACAGGAGAGCCGTCGGTCGAAAAAGGCTTGCTGCGACAGGTGCACAACAGCTTGTCCCCTATGGCAGCCATCTGCTTCTCCACCTTGTCGGGCTCCCAGATGTCATCCTGGTCACAGATGGCGATGTAGTCGCTGCTGGCACGCCTCAAAGCGCTGAAGTAATTGTTGTTCACGCCATGTTCCCTCTCATTGCTGAAGAGTTTCACCTGCTGATGCGCTGCCGCATACTCCTCCAGCAAAGCCATAGTGCCATCGGTCGATCCATCGTCCTGGACAATGATCTCGGCAATGGGATAAGTCTGCCTCAACAAGGAGTCCATCTGTTCGGCCAGATATTTCTCCCCGTTGTAGGTACACATCACTATGGAAACGCGCTTCATGTCCATGTCAACATCATTAACAAGCCATTATCATGACTTGCAAAGACATTGCAAAATTAGTCAATTGCCACGATATACCCCTCAAAAAAGCCCTATAAATATCAGATTGAAAAAGCACAGCAAAAAAAATTCCGGCGCGCATCGCTGCGAACCGGAATCTCAATAAACAAATTAACTATGGAAAATATACGATTATTTCAGCCTTCTCATTGTCATTATCATTCAGTAGTCGAAGTTGATGGCAAAATCTAAGCGTTGTCAATCATCTTCAACCTCGGCAAGTTCACGCTCCTGGCGGGCCTGCTCGGCCAACGCCATTTCGTTCTTGTCGCCGACAACGAGTGTCTGGTACTCGCGCAGGCCAGTACCGGCGGGGATGAGGTGACCGCAGATAACGTTCTCCTTCATTCCCTCAAGGTAGTCGACACGACCGTTGATTGCGGCTTCGTTGAGCACCTTGGTGGTCTCCTGGAACGATGCGGCCGACATGAAGCTGCTGGTCTGCAGCGCTGCACGGGTGATACCCAGCAGAATCTGCTCGCTGGTAGCAGGCACGGCGTCGCGAACGACGACGAGTTTCATGTCACGGCGCTTGAGCGACGAGTTGATGTCGCGCAACTTGCGGGCGGTGAGGATCTGTCCGTTCTGGACCTCGTCACTGTCGCCACTGTTGGTGACAATCTTCTTGCCCCAGATGCGGTCGTTCTCTTCCATGAAGTCGCGCTTGTCGACGGTCTGCTCCTCAAGGAATCGGGTGTCGCCCGGATCGATGATGCGCACCTTGCGC
>JAEEGI010008509.1_pt1 | contig 22666 bp, 22 predicted proteins | sample 8958751 | NCBI WGS metagenome assembly JAEEGI01 (sample SAMN16246545, study PRJNA631951) | gut metagenome | biome: gut microbiome; feature: rumen; material: KS-attached | host: Bos | place: Iran: Karaj | collected 2018-10 | reverse complement strand
ACCAGAAACGATAAGAATAAAAAGAAAACCGAAAACAATTAAAAAACAGCGGTCAGTCATATTGTTTACTGGTTAGAAATAATCATTCAGAGCACATCTACCTCCTTCGACAATAAGTTAGTCCATTTCATGAACGAGCCTATCAAGTTAGCATTAGCATTACTACTGAAAATCTACCCTTATTACCTTTTTACAGAAGACATTGACAGGAACGCCATCCTTTTTCCCGCACGACCAGTTTTGCAACGTTGACAAAGACTTTATACATGCATTCTCTAGCGGGGTTAATTCATCGTTCATCTTTCCTTCTATTTCCGGGTTCACCAATCTGCCCTTTTTATCAATAATAAACTTGACAAGTACAGATGTTTGCAGGCTGTCATTCGGTGAATAGTTATACTGAAGACCTTTGTTAAAGTCTGTTATAAAATCAATTTCCCCGTTTTTATAAACAGGCATCTCTTCAACTAGCAGATAAACAGTATCACATAATACAGGATCATAATAAAATGTCTTGGAATCATCCCTATTTCTTCCACAAGAAAAGAGGATAATTAAGCAATTACAAAGAATAAAGACACTATAGACTATGAACCGTTGACGACGAAGCATAAAGTGAGCAGATGCTTAATACCTAAAAAGAAACAGACCAGACCGATGATCAGGACACAAACGATATCAAGGAATTTTTGTCGAGTCTTCATTTATCGATTCATTTCCAAATATCGAGACAGAAAAACATTATAAACTGAATACGACGTACCGTCATCGGTAGTCGTTACCAGCACCAGTTCTTTGTCCATCAGTGCCTTTATGTTTCTCAATGCGGTCGGGCCGGAAGAGATCTTGTACTTGGACAGGAAAGCGGAGGAGGTAATTTGCGAGACGCTTCCTTCCTTGGCAAGAGCTTCCAGCATTTTCCATTGGGAGCGGGTAACCAGCCGGCGGATTTCCTGAAAACGGTCTCGTTCAGAATCAAGGATGGACTGGATGGCGGTCACTATATCATTCCGGACGATATCATTTCCGGAAAGGGAGAACACTTCATTACACAACCGTTGCGTATAGTAAGTATGGTCTTTCGTCCATTCGATGATAAAGCGGATGGAATCATCGTCGATGGTCTTTCCCGCCGATTCGAATTTCTCCTTGATGAAAGCCGAATAAACCGGAACAGGCAACTTGGAAAGATAGGAGAAGGAAGTACTCTCGTAGAATGGCTTCTTGGCATTCGTAAACATATCGGTCATCGTATGCTTCTTGCTGCCACAATAGATGAAACGGACATTATGCAGATGCTGGATATGCTTCCTGAGAACCGCTTCCATATTGACATCGTTGTATTCCCTGATTTGCTGGAACTCGTCTATGGCCAGCACGACTTTCTGCGGATAACGCTCAAGATAGTCCATTACTTCTTTGAGCGTACTCTGCTTTTGACTGTCGTCAGCGAAAGTAAACGATACTTGGGGAGAACCGGTCAGCGGGTCGATGCCAAGCAGGGGACGGACACTCTTCAATGTCTTGAAAAAAGCCGTGATCTTCTGTTGTTTTTCGAGCTTGCTGACAACGGCATCTGAGATGACCTTGATGAACTCCTCCAAAGAAAGGGTGTCGCTGATGTCGCAATAGATGGTTTCATAGGGCAGTTTTCTCGCCATCATCTCGTCAAATACCCGAAATATGAGACCGGTCTTTCCCAACCTTCGGGGAGAGATGAGCGTGGTGTTCCGCCCGTTCGTGATATTGCAGATGATTTCCTCCGTTTCTTTCTCTCTGTCGCAGAAGTATGCCTTTGATTGATAAGGCTCCAGGATAAAGGGGTTTTCAAGCATAGCCACGTCTTTTCCGCAAAGATAATTAACAAAATGTTAATAACAAAATGTTAATTGCTTTTTTAACGCTCAATAAGATTGGAAAGCATCGCTCAAGTGCGGGCACGAAAAGGGGCCCTAGCGTGCCCGGAAAGTGAAAATCGGGGCACTCGGGCGCGGAAACCGGCCTTGACGTGCCCGGTCAGCCAGACTTTTCACTATCTTTACATATCATAACAGAAAATAACCATCAACAAATGCAGTAATGGGCGTACTGATCAAAGACTTCTTGTCCCACAAGTTGAGGCCGGTGTTAAAGCAACGCGGGTATGTTAAAAAGGGGAACTCTTTCTTACGTGAGAATGGTGAGATGATCTATATCATCAACATACAGGGAAGCAGCTTGTTCTCATGGGAAGGGAAAGAGACTTTTTATGTCAACGTCGGGATTGTATCCACAAGCGTTGAGCGGGCCGTCGGCCACGTTTGCTCAATCAAGGAAACAAGTCCGTCCAATCTTCTTTTCTCTCAGGTCTTTTTCAGGGCCCAAGATTTATTGCCTCTTGAAAACCATGAGTATACCATCGATGTAATTGACAATTTCGACAATACTGACAAATGCCTGGAAGACATCATTCAAGTCGATGAGAGATTTAATCAGATCAAGTGTGTCGAAGACCTTTACGATTTACTATTCAAAAGCCCTGGAAGCCGCGGAGTGTGGGAACGTACTTACATGAAATATTGGGCGATGACGGGAGATTGGCAACGATTTGACCGTATCTATGAGGAGACTTCGCATTTTTGCAAAGCGAACAGAATAGAAACATCTTTTATGAAAGAGCTTGAATCTCTTTGTCATGAATACGGTCATAAACCCGTGGCCATTTCAAACGCCGGTTAAAATGATAATTGTAGTGCATGATGGAAAAAGATGAAATTGTTTTCAAGAATGAGAAACTCACATGGTATCTGACATGTCTGCTCACAGTCGGATGCCTGGTCGCGGGTTATGTGTGGAAAGATTTCACAATTCTTATACTCCTTCTTTTTCTTCTATATGAGTGCTTTGTAAAGTACCGACATTTAAAAAGGCGGATTATCCTGACAGAAAAAGGCTTCACAGATGAAAACGGTTCTTTCTATGCATGGGATAGCATAGACCACTGTTATTTCAGCAAGGCATACATTGGTGCTCGTATTCTTGTCATTGTGTTTAAGGACAAGGATACACCAAATGCGCAGGTTGGCCTTGGCAACTTCAACATCAAAAAAAGCGAATTTGAGGAAATCGTCGACCGCCTTTCTGGGAGAAACCTTATGCGTTATGCCGATGAAGACATGTCGGTAGATAAAGAAAAGGAAAAGTCACAAATCAAAGGCGCACTCATAGGCTTGTTAATTTGCCTGATTATTTCCGCATTGATATTGTTATTCAGAAGTTTATGATGTTTGCCGCTCCGCGATATTTCGATAGTCTATTCTACAATTCTTATCTTTCCCTAAGATTCACCTAAAGCCCAGCAGTGGGAGTCCAAATCAAACCAGAGTTCATCGCCAACCTGCATATAAAACCTATTCGGTGTATTGATGGCAAATTGGCCGAAGTTCCGTTCGAGATCGCCATCGGTATCGGGTTTGATGTCCCCGTTAAAGATGATGATGCCGTGTGGCGATATCGTAGATAGCAACTTGACCTTTATCCGTTGTTGGCCAAAGTCAATGTCCGTTATTATTCCTTTTGGCAACGCGTCACAATTATCGGCAGATAACCAGATGTCTTGCTCTTCAGCCGTTGAGCAACCATAGGGATATTGAAAATATACAAGGCCTCCTTTACGGATTCCTTCTTCTTTAAGTTCTCGTCGTGTCTCAGATATTCCCTTTCTCATTCTCCACCATTCCTTATGGAAATACTTGGTTATCCCCTTCATACGAATAACTTCGACTCCATAGTTTTCTCCATTGTCGAGGTCGAAATCTTCCTCCACAGGATACACCATCCCTTTGATTTTCTTCTTGTAAAAAGCCTTGAGAATCTCGTGTGACATAGCGTCGGGATGATTGACCTGTTTGTCGCGGAAGTACCTTTGGAGACGAGAACCTCCCCATAATCCCCAGTTGTTTCTCATCCACATCCCTATTCCCATATGGGCCATGGCAGTAAAATCCTCCAATGAAAGGGAATCGGCAACATATCGTTTATCTTCTGCACTCAGGATGACATCCAGAGAATCGATCGCTTCGTCAATGTCTTTAGGAATATAGACCCCGTCAATTCTTTCAACGAGATATCGATAATCACGCTGGTATGAGACCTTCTTCTGTGCCGCTGATGAAGTGCAAAGAAGAAGTGTCACGATGATACAGATCGTTATTTTCCTTGTCATAGTCACATTACTTTTGGGGTGATGTTATGATTATTCCACGCCTTATGAAAGCGATATGAAATAACGAAGCATAATAGAACCCGGTCTTGACAGGTAAAGATATTAAAACGGCATAAGATTTCCAACAATATCAACAGAGCTAACCTTGAACAAGTGTCGGGTCCCGTCATCTGCCTCAAAGTGGATCGTCCAGTCACCGGTGAGCTTATCCCCTTCACAAAGGCGGGATTTCTCTCCGAATTGATTCATGCTTCTGCCCAACTTCACATCGAAGGTGTATTTACCTGACAATCTCTCTGATGCCACTTTTGTGACAGTAATATTTGGATGATAATAATACTCGGTACAAGTAATGGAACCAGGGAGGTTGTCAGCATATAAATGTGCTTTATTCTTATCGATGCGACATGACATATCGTCAAGGTCGAAAAACATTTTGGCGTGCGTCAAAATAAGATCTCCTTCTGATCTGCCTATTTCTTCTGCCTGAAGACACATTCTCAGCGATACCTTAGAGTCGGATACTGATTTCAGAGAAAGCTCACCTTCTTTGGAAAAGACAACATCTGTCCCTTGTTCCACTTTAAAAAAGTTCTCTGGGACATCCCAACGCGGGACATCTATTTCCTGGCAAGCAGCAGCGCCAATGAGAAGCGCCAGCGTAATGATCAAATGAGTTTTCATGACAATGATCAATTATTCGGTAAAACAAGGAACGACTTATCAGAACATGAATCCGAGCCGGATGAAAAGGGAGTGATGGATGGAGGTCGTCAGCAATTCCTTGCCATTGGACATATGGATTGCTTCTGAAAAAGCAGGATCCCAATAGCTTTTCAACGACCGCTCATAGCCGATTTTCAATGCAATGAAACGCAATTTCATCGAGAGGCCGGCTTGCCAGCCGAACAATGTGGGACAGATGGCCGAGTCGATCTGTTCATCGCTTGTGGTCTCGCGGATGATGTAGATTGGTACCTTATCACCCTGATCGTCGGCAACCCTGATACCGAAGCACGGTCCGGTAAAAGCCGAAACACGAAATCCTTTTGGCGTATCAATGAAACGATAGCCTACATTCCCTTCGATCTGCGCATAATTTACACGCGCGTCTGCTCCTTTCGTATTAAATCCGGCACCTCCCGTAAAATCCCATCGAGACATGGGAAAGGTATAGTCCACTCCGGCATTCGCGAGACGCCACTGGTAGAATAGTTGCGGGTCATTTGTATTGCCCGAATAATTGATACCATACCAGACAGTCCAGCGCTGCGCTGCCGCTGGTGAGACAACGCTTATCAATAATAGCAAGAATAGTATTTTTTTCATAGGGACTATCGTTAAATTCATTCCGTGGAGTTCAACATCTTGATAAACAATGACTTCCTAAAATCAGCCCTCCTCTCACAAAGGTGGGCTGTTTCTCGCATTTGGCTGAATATCACCCGCTTACGCTCCACGCCACCTTCTGTTAAGTACTTCCTTACCGCCTTCTAGTATAAAAAACGTTGCCTGAAATGACATGATTGAACAGCAACTTTATCCTGTCCCCATTATCCATTTTCAAATCCACCCGAACAGGACCTGGGGACACATCCTCTGTCAAATGAGCAGATCCTCTGAAATGGGCTTTGGCAGTCTGGTGCGAAAAAATGTATATAAAATCTCTACTTATGATTGAAATGAAAAGAATATGAACGGAGCATCGGGCCGAAAAGGTCAATCGATTGTTTTCGATTTTACAAGCATCTTTCGGAATGCCCAACAAGATACAATAATCTCCAGAATCTCTCCTTTCGTTGGCGGATATCAAACAGGATAATTCAACTAACTCTTCCCCTGAAGCATAGGAATGAAGAATGTCCGGATAGTATTCAGAAAAGAAACAGCTGTCGCTGAAATGAAGATCACAAGCGGCATCTTCTTTAAAATACATGCCGGAAACAGCCGTCTCCTCCTCTTGTAATTCAAAAACACTGCAAGAAGACAGGGCCAGCAATAAGATCTGCATCACGAAGATGCTCATTATCCTAACTATTGTTTTCATAAAAATTAGTTTTAAGCTGTGCTTGATGTGTTTTCTGTTGTAAAGATGCACAAAGATTGACAGATGTTGCGTTTCCGGGCTGCAAATTCATCTTACAAAGCGGGTTTTTGGTGGTTTTATAACACACTGATAATCATGTAATTACAGAATGGAAGGACAGCATGTAAGAAAATTAATCTTACACGGCAAAATCGAGGACTCGACAATTAACCCGTAAGCGGCTGACTATCATACAATTAATAAATAATCGCCTTTCGGCCTTCTAATACGGGCTTGTAAGGTATTTCCACAGAATGAAAATTCAGCCTCTATTTTCCATTCTGTGGCCGGAAATCGCTTGCATTTGCCCGATTCGGGGCCACAGAATGGATTCTGGCCCCGAATCTTCATTCTATGGCCGTGCCGCCGGCCGGGCAGACCCGGAACAGACAATCAGCTAGGCGGGCAGCAGGGAGATGGCGGCGACCCTGCGTGTAGCTGGGGTAATTTTGAAGCGGTCGTCGATGCGGCGGCCGGCGATGGCGACGATGATTTCGTCGCCATTTTCGTTGGTGGTGGTGACGACCACTTCGCGGCGTTTCTGCTCCACGTCGAGCTTGAGGTCGGTAAAGAAGTCGCTGAGGAGTTTGGTGCCGCGGTGCATGCCGAAGGGGCGGAAGCGGTCTCCTTCGCGCGGGGCGCGGGCGGCGAGGGGGAGGCGGACCTTGTCGGCGTCGATGAAAAGGACGTCGTCGGGTTTCTGTTTCGGGTCGAAGCCCGGCGTTACGGTGAATGTGCGGACGTCAAGGCGGAACGTCAGGTCGTCCGGGGCGGCGGCGGCCAAGGGATAGACGCGCAGTTCATTGCGGTCCTTGACCAGGCGATGGGTCGGCGAGAGGAATTCCTTACCGCTCAGGGCTTCCAGCGAGCGCTCGATCTGGTCGAGCTGGTCGGGGTTGAAGCCGTAGCCTTCCAGCAGTCGGTAGAGCCACCAGCCTGTCTGCCCTTTGCGCACCAAGGCGGGGATGTCGATGGCCAGCACGGCGTCCTGCCCGTGGCTGACGCTGTCGCGGGAGACGCTGTCGCGGCAGAGGCCGTCGCGGCCCTCGGCAAAAACCTGGTCGAGCAGTTGCTCCATCTGACCGAAGTGCCGCATTTCCGTGCGGAAGGTCTCGAGGAACGAGGGATTGATCCGGGCCAGTTCGGGGAACACTTCGTGCCGGATGCGGTTGCGAGGGATGGAGATGTCGGCATTGGTCGCGTCGATGCGGAATTCGACGCCGGCGCGGACGGCATGGGCTTCGATCTCGCGGCGGGAGAAGTTCAGCAGGGGGCGGATCAGCGTCACGTCTTCCGCGCCTGGCAGCGGGACGGATGCCCGGATGCCGGACATTCCGCGCATGCCCGTGCCGCGCAGCAAGTGCAGCAGCAGCGTCTCGGCACTGTCGTCGAGATTGTGGGCTACGGCCAGGTGCGTGAAGCCCTGTTCGCGGCACAGCTGCGCGAACCAGCTGTAGCGCAGTTCGCGCGCCGCCATTTCCACGGACAGGCCGTGGTCGGCGGCATACGCGGCGGCATCGGCTTCCTGCCGGAAGAACGGCACGTCGTGTGCGCCGCACCACGCAGCCACCAGGGCCTCATCGCCGTCACTGTCGGCACCCCGCAGATGGAAATTGAAATGCGCTACGGCCATGGGGAGCCGCAGCGCACTGTGGAGGAAAAGGTCCGCCATCGTCATCGAGTCGATGCCGCCGCTCACGGCGAGCAGCACCCGGGGTCCCGGGCACCCGGCCGTAAGCTGCGCCAAGGCGCTGTCGAAGCGGTCCTGCATCGGAGCTTATTTCTTCTTCTCGCCGAAGGTGTAGGTGAATCCGATGGAGAAGAGCTCCTTGAACTGGATGCCCTTGCCGTCGTAGTACTCGTCCTTCGTACCCTTGCGGAGCTTCGGGACCAGCACATTGTCGTCGTAGATCATGTTGGTGCGGAGCGTCACCGAGAAGAACTTCGTGATCTTGGCTTCGGCGTTGACATCCCAGAGCACCTTGATGTTCTGCGGTTTGTTGAGATAGTCGGAGAAGAGGACCAGCGAAGTGCCCACCTTGAAATCCTGCACCTCCAGTTTGGCGTCCACCTTCAGCTGGGCACCGAGTTCAAACCGGGCGAACTGGTCTTCGGCATTTCCGTAACGCGTACGGAGCTCCTGGGGCTTGACCATCGTGACCTTGCCCGTCAACGGGGCGAAGTTGATGGAGATGTTGGGGGTCGGCGTATAATCGATACCAAGACCGAGCGAAGTATAGGCAGGGGCGAAGAAATCCGACACCAGCTCGACATCGCCTTTATAGCCCGGCGCGAACTGGGTCCGGAAGTTGAAGACGGCCGAAAGATAGAACTTCTCGGCGGCCTTGTAGCCCAGCTTGCTGTCGAAAATCAGCCGGTCGTCACTCTTCTTGAAACCGGTCTCGAAGCTCTCGATGAAGCCGTAACCGGCCTGCAATTCATTGGCCCAAAGGATCTTTCCCTTGGTCAGGTTGGCATATAGGTCGGCATAGGTATTGAGGGTCAGCTGCCCGGCGCCGCCCGCCGCCCACTGCATCAGGGACAGCTGGGAGAAACCGATGGTCGTGGCGATTCCCTTGTTCCATTCCGCCTTGGGTGCTTCTTCCGCGGCAGGAGCCTCTTCCTGGGCAAAGAGGGAAAGGGTGGCAAAAATGGCGCAAACGGCCAGGAATAGTCTTTTCATGGTATGTCGGATTAATAGGCTCTTGCAAAAATGACCCTGCGCTGCGAAGGCTTGCCGCTGTAGACGCACTTGCCTTCTTCCTCGCACACGCACGAGTCGATGGGGATGCAACGGATCGTGGCCTTGGTCAGATCCTTGATCTTCTCTTCGGTTTCGGGCGTGCCGTCCCAGTGGCAGAGCAGGAAGCCGCCCTTTTCGATCTCGACCAGGAACTCTTCCCAGGTATCGACCTTTCGGATATTCGCATCGCGGAAGGCCAGTGCCTTGGCGTACAGGTTCTTCTGGATTTCGTCCATCAGGGCGGCCACGTGGTCGGCGAGGCCTTCCTGCGGGATATTCTCCTTGGTGGAGGTGTCGCGGCGGGCCAGCTCCACGTGGCCGCCTTCGAGGTCGCGCGGACCGATGACCACGCGCACCGGCACACCCTTGAGCTCCCATTCTGCGAACTTGAAGCCCGGGCGGAGATTGTCGCGGTCGTCGATCTTGACGCTCAACCCCTTAGCTTCGAATTCGGCCTTGAGTTCCTGCATCCGCGCCAGGATCGCCTCCCGCTCCTCGTCTTTCTTGTAGATCGGCACCATCACGACCTGGATCGGGGCGAGGGCCGGCGGCAGCACGAGACCGTTGTTGTCGCTGTGGCACATGATCAGGGCGCCCATCAGGCGGGTCGATACGCCCCACGAGGTGGCCCACACGTACTCGAGCTTGCCTTCCTTGTTGGCGAACTGCACGTCGAAGGCCTTGGCGAAATTCTGGCCCAGGAAGTGCGAGGTGCCGGCCTGCAGGGCCTTGCCGTCCTGCATCATGGCTTCGATGCTGTAGGTATCCAGGGCGCCGGCAAAGCGCTCGGTCTCGGACTTATGGCCGATGATCACGGGCATCGCCATGAACTCGCGGGCAAACTTCGCATACACGTTCACCATCTTCTGCGCTTCGGCCACGGCCTCGTCGTAGGTTGCGTGGGCCGTATGGCCTTCCTGCCAGAGGAATTCGGCCGTGCGGAGGAACAGGCGCGTGCGCATCTCCCAACGCACCACGTTCGCCCACTGGTTGCACAGGATCGGCAGGTCGCGCCACGACTTGATCCAGTTCTTATAGGTGTTCCAGATGATGGTCTCGGAAGTGGGGCGGACGATGAGTTCCTCTTCGAGTTTGGCGTCGGGATCGACCACCACGCCCTTGCCGTCCGGCGCCACCTTGAGGCGATGGTGCGTCACCACGGCGCACTCCTTGGCGAAGCCCTCCACGTGCTCGGCCTCGCGGCTGAGGAACGATTTGGGGATGAACAGCGGGAAATAGGCGTTCACGTGCCCCGTCTCCTTGAACATCCGGTCGAGCTGATGCTGCATCTTCTCCCAGATGGCGTAGCCATAGGGCTTGATGACCATGCAGCCGCGCACGGCGGACTGCTCGGCCAAATCGGCCTTTACCACCAGATTGTTGTACCACTGCGAATAATTGTCTTCCCGGTTCGTGACCTCCTTGTTCGAAACCTCTGCCATAACTTTTTTATTGGTATAAAAATTGATATATTTGCGTAAATTAAACGTCGGGCCCTGTTTGGTGTCCAATACGTGAAACGCAAAAATACAAAAATAAACTTACACAGGAGGTAAAAATGAAAAACAAACGATTCGGATTCCTCGTAATCCTTGCTTTTGCGGCACTTGCCAGCTCTTGTGGTACGTCGGGGTACTACTCCTCATCGGTGTACGACGACGGGATTTATTATCGCCCTACTGCCCAGTCGCGCGCCAAGATGGTCGCCGAGCAGCAGGCCCAGCGTGAACAGCAGCGGCAGCGTCAATACGATCAATATCTTGCAAAAGACGAGGACGGAAATCTCTACGTGGTGACGGAACTTCTGGACGGCGAGACCTATGAATCGCGGCTCCACAAGTTCGACAGTCCCTGGTACACCAACTCCATCTGGTACGGTGGCTGGTACTCTCCCTGGTACAATCCCTGGTGGTACTCCTACCCTTACTACGGCAACAGCTGGACCTGGGGTTACGCCTGGCTCGACAGCTACTACGGATGGGGATATCCCTACTATTACGGACGCTACAACCCGTATTACTACAGCTGGGGCGGCTGGTATGATCCCTGGTACTGGGGCGCCGGCTACGCAGGCTGGTACGGTCTCGAACGCTGGGCCTACCGGTATGGTCCCCGCGACTACTGGTATCACCACGGTCACGTAGGTCCGGGTCCGGGCCCCAGCAAGCACGGACACAACGTAGTCTACACTCCGCGCAACAGCGCAACCGGCAGCGGCATGTACCGCACTACCGGAACCTCGGGAAGCCGTGGCATGTACTCCACCCGTCGCACCAGTTCCGGCGGCACCGTGAGCACCCGCACCTCTACCGGAACGGTCCGCAGCAATACTGGCAGCAGGCCTACCCGTACCGGCGCCAGCGGCGGTGGCAGCTACTCCCGCTCGAGCGGCGGCTATAGCGGCAGCAGCGGCGGAGGCAGTTACAGCGGTTCGAGCAGCTCCGGCGGCTTCAGCGGCGGCTCTTCCGGCGGCGGACGCAGCGTGAGCGGCGGCAGCCACAGCGGCGGCGGCAGACGCTAACCCATTCCCACAACCCTCTTAAAATTTGAACAAGACATGAAAAAGATAGCAACGCTCTTCCTGTCCTTGTGCCTGGCGGCCGGTCTCTTCGCACAGACCGCGAACGACGCCCTCGGCATCGCACAGGAATATACTGAAGGTACCGCACGCTCGATGGCCATGGGTAATGCCTTCACAGCACTTGGCGGCGATCTGGGCGCCATCGGCATCAACCCGGCCAGCTCCGGCGTGATGCGCTACTCGCAGCTCACCTTCACGCCTTCGATAACCACGACCCAGCACAACACGGACTACCTGGGCAGAAGCGCCTCGACGCGGAATACCGGGATGACCATCTCGAACTTCGGCACCGTGCTGAGCTTCGACACCGGACGCTACGACGGCCTGCTGAACTACAACTTCGGCTTCGTATACAACAAGTCGAACAGTTTCCGTTCGGCCCTGCGCGCCGAAGGTACGACCGACAACTCCTCGATGCTGAGTTCCATCGCCGCCGGCCTGGAAGGCATCGAATGGGAGACGATCGACCTGGAGAAGACCAGCAATCCCTACACTTCCACCTATGCCTCCTGGCCCGGCATCCTGGCCTGGAACACCTACGTGCTGGCGCCGCTGTCCTTCCTGGGCGGCAAGTACGCCGACGTGAATGATTCCTACATGGCCTCGACCGAAAACTACAACGAGCTTTTTGACGAGCTGAGCATCGGCGGCCCCCTCAACCAGCGTTTCAACCGCAAGACCCGCGGCAGCAACGAGGAATACGCCCTGAACTTCGGCGGCAACTTCTCCGACTTCCTCTATTTCGGCATCAACGTGGACTTCCACACCATCAGCCAGACCACGGAAGAATACTATGAGGAGAAAGCCCAGAACCCGGACCACTTCCAGGACGGTTTCGTCTCGATGGACAACAGCTTCTGGCTCCACACGGTAGGAAGCGGCGTCAACTTCAAGTTCGGCGCCATCGTCACGCCGTTCGCCGGCCTGCGCCTCGGCGCCACGGTGACCACGCCGACCTGGTACAACCTCACCGACGAGTGGGACTATACGATGAACACCGCCTTCAACAACGGCAACACCTACACGGAATACTCTCCGACGGGCACCTATGCCTACAAGATCAAGACTCCGATGCGCTGGAGCGTGGGCGCCGCCTACACCTTCTGGAACAGAGGCCTGATCAGCGTGGACTATGAGGGCGTGAACTACGCGAACACCCGCATCAGCGAAATCCGCGGCGGCGAAGGCAACTACACCCAGGAGAACAACTACATCGAGCAGGCCTTCACCAACGCGCATATCATCCGGGTAGGCGCCGAGATCCGCGCCACCGACTGGCTCTCGCTCCGCGGCGGTTTCCAGAACTACTCGCCGGCCGTCAAGGGAGGCGCCAGCCGCAAGGCCTACAGCGCCGGCCTGGGCTTCAACATCAGCCCGACCTTCTCGGTCGACCTTGCCTGGAGCCGTCTCGCCGGCACGGCCGACACCTTCCAGCTCTACGACGACTACTCCAGCGCCGTGACGGTTCCCACGGGCACCGACTGGCACAGCATGAGCAAAGCCGTCTGCACGCTGGCGATCAAATTCTGAGAAAAGCACCGGCGCCGGGGCCTTCGGCCGACAGCAGGTCGATGACCGACAAGTCCGGAATGAAACCGGCACCCGGTTCCCGGTTCACGAAAACCTGATAATAAGCCTGCTCGCAACCATATTCCGCGAGCAGGCTTCTTCCTTTGTATTTGGGCTGGATGACACTCCGGCCATCGAAGAGATGCCCGGCCGGAGCCGGAGATGACACCGTTCCGTAATCCTTGACGAAAGACTCCGTCAGGGAAACGGGGGTGGAAAGGCCGAGGAGTTCCAGCAGCTTTTGCAACAGCTTCCCATTCAGGTCAAAGAGAAAGGCCGGCTTGCTTTCCAGGATGGGGACCAGTTCATCGGCATAGTAATCGTAGAAAGCAGATGCATTGTAGGCGGCTTCCAGGGCGCGGATATGGTGCTGGAGCCAGGGTTCGCTGTAATCGATGCGGATGTCACGGATGGGGCGGCTGCGGCGCTCTTCCTTCATCACCGGGATGGAAAGGTCCTCGGGACCAGCCGCCGAGAAGATCCGGCAGCGGCTGCGCCACGACTGCTTCTGATAGGCCTCGTGCTGCTCGATGAGCACCCGGTCGCTGTGGGCGATGGCAAAGAAATACGATACCGGCGGCAGATAAGCCGTCGTCAGTATGCTGCAGGAGAAGTGCGGATCCGTCATCGGACGATGCCCCGCTTGGAAGTCTCGATGAAGCGCAGGATCTTGTCGCGATGGTCGCTCACTTCGAACAGTTCGCTCACCTGCCGGCAGGCATCCGACACGTTCAACCCGCTGTTGTAAATCAACTTGTAGATGGCGCTGATTTCGTTGATGGTCTCGATCGGGAAATTGCGGCGGCGCAGGCCGATCAGGTTGACGCCCTCGAAGACGGCCGGATTGCGACCGGTGATCGCATAGGGCGGGACATCTTTCGTAACCCCCGAAGCACCGCCCAGCATGGCGTGTTCGCCGATGTGGGAGAACTGGTGCACCATCGTTCCACCGCCGACGACAGCCCAGTCGTCGACGTCCACTTCACCGGCAAAGCCGGAGAAGCTCGAGAAGACGCAATGGTCGCCGATGCGGCAGTCGTGGGCAATATGCACATACGACATGATCAGGCAGTCGGAGCCGACACGGGTCAGGAGTTTGCCGCTGGCTTCCGTACCCCGGTTGATAGTGGCGCATTCCCGGATGGTGGTGCGGTCGCCCACCTCGACCCAGGTCTCTTCGCCATGGAACTTCAGGTCCTGGGGAATGGCGCCGATCACGGCGCCGGGGAAGACCCTGCAGCCCCGGCCTAGACGGACATAGTCGAAAATGGTCACGTTGGGGCCGATCCAGCAGTCGTCGCCGATCTCCACGTGTTCGGCGATGGTCGTAAAGGGAGAGATCGTCACGCCCCGGCCGATCCGGGCCCCGGGATGGACATTGGTCATGTTATCGTTCATCATACAAATCCAAGAAACATTTGAGTGCCTGGGTATTGACACGGTGGCCCGGCTTGTAGGCCGTTACCTTCCCCTGAATGGGACGGCCGGCCAGGCAGAAATCGCCGAGCAGGTCGAGGAGCTTGTGCCGGGCAAGTTCGTTTTCAAAATATGGTTTCTTTCCGCCCAGATAGCCTTTCGGTTCGTCGACTACCAGCGCGTTGTCAAGCGTCCCGCCTTTGATCAATCCCAGCTTGAGCAGGAATTCAACTTCCTGGAAGAAGCAGAAAGTCCGGCACGGAGCTATCTCCCGGGCATAGTTGTCGCCAGCCGTGAAGCCGGCTTGTTGAATGCCGACGACTTCTGAGCGGTAATCGATGGTTACTTCGAACGAAGGCGCAGCGGCGGGCTCAATGGTGATGCAGGAGTCGCTGCGTGTATCTTCATAGACGAAAGGCTCCTTCACAACCAGGACATCGCGCGGAGCCTCCTGCTCCAAGAGTCCTGCGGAGAGAAAGGCTTCGGCATAGGGCTTGGCGCTGCCGTCAAGGATGGGCAGTTCCGGCGCATCGAGCTCCACGCGTGCATTATCCACGCCCATCCCGTAAAGTGCCGAGAGCAGATGCTCCGCCGTAACGACTTTCACGCCCTTGCCGGCGAGCGAGGTACTGCGGCGCGTCTGGCTCACATACGCTACGCGGGCCGGCAGCAGGGCGTCAGGGCCCAGGTCGGTCCGGTGGAAAAGGATGCCCGTACCCGCAGGCGCCGGCAGGACCTGCATCGTGACGGGCTTTCCGCCGTGAAGGCCTTTGCCCGAAAAAGAGCAGGGAGCTTGTAGGGTATGCTGGTTCATCCTTTCCGAGAAATGCTTATTGGTCCGTGCCGCTCCGCTTGAAATGCGCGTAGGCACGCATATAGGTGCGATAGTCCAGCGCGGGATAACCCATCAGTTTCCGGCCGCTGGTGCGCACGTCGCCGATGATGCCGCTCTGGCCTGCCAGGACCGTTTTGTCGGCCACCGAGACGTGGCCGGCAATGCCGGACTGGCCGCCGATCGTACAGTTCGCACCCACCTTGGCCGATCCTGCGATGCCGCTCAGGGCTGCCATCACGGTATCGTGTCCCACTTCGACATTGTGGGCTACCTGACAGAGGTTGTCAATCTTGACCCCCTTGCGTACGATGGTCGAACCCATTGTGGCGCGATCGACCGTCGCGTTGGCGCCGATCTCCACATCGTCTTCGAGCACCACGTTGCCCAGCTGGGGAATCTTGCGATAGCTGCCGTCTTCCTGCGGAGCGAAGCCGAAGCCGTCGGCGCCGATCACCACTCCGGGGTGCAGGATGCATCCGTCCCCGATCACGCAGTCGTGGCCGATGCGCACGCCCGGATAGAGGATACAGTTTTTCCCTACTTTCACGCGGGGGCCCAGATAGACTTGCGGGTAGATATAGGTACCCTTCCCTATCTTTGCGGAAAAGGCGATGGAGCGACGCAAGGAAAGCCTGGCACAGAGCCGGTTACCGCGCTTGCGCGCAGCGCGCATCCGGTTGAAGAAGTCGAGCAGGACGGATACCGCCGCATAGGCGTCGTCCACCCGGATAAGCGTGGCGGGAACGGCTTGTTTGGGTTCGAACGACTTGTTGACCAGCAGGACGCTGGCTTTCGTATCGTAGATGTAATGCTCGTATTTGGGATTGGCCAGGAAACAGACATCTCCCCGCCGGGCCTGCTCGATGCGGGCCGGGCCCGTGACCACGGTCGCGGGGTCGCCCACAATCTCGCCGCCGAGAAGGTCTGCCAGGGTTTGCGCGCTTATTTCCATACTGTACTGCAAAAATAGAACTTTTAGCGCAAAAAATTTGCCATTTAATCTGATATTGCTAAATTTGCGGCGATTTGAGGGGACGCGAGGTCTCCTTTTTTTATGCAACAGAGTCACTATGATCCTCAAACAGACCATCGAAGCCCTTGCGCAGGAACATCTGCAGGGTACGGAGCTCTCCCTGGTGGAAGTCTCCGTCAGTGAAGACAACGACATCGAAGTGATCATCACCCGGGAAGGCGGCGGCGTGTCGATCGACGACTGCGTGGCGCTGAGCCGCTTCATCGAATCGCGCCTCGACCGCGACAAGGAAGACTTCTCGCTGATGGTAGGCTCGGCCGGCATCTAGGACAGACGAACAAGAATAAAAAAACGATATACAATGGAAGTCAATCTGATCAGCACATTCGCTGAATTCAAGGAACTCAAGAACATCGACCGTCCCACGCTGATGAGCGTGCTGGAAGACATCTTCCGCACCCAGCTCGCCCGCATGTACGGCGATGCCGACAATTTCGATATCATCATCAACATCGACAAGGGAGACATCTCCATCATCCGCAACCGGATGGTCGTCGAGACCGTCGAGGATCCCAACAAGGAGATCTCGCTCGAAGAGGTCCAGAAGATCGACGACTCCTACGAGATCGGCGAGGAGTATCCCGAAGAGGTCCCGATGTCGAGCTTCGGCCGCCGCGGCATCCTCAACCTGCGGCAGAACCTTTCCAGCCGCATCACCGACATCGAGAAAGGCAATCTCTACAAGAAATACGTGGACAAGGTGGGCGACATCCTGGTGGGTGAAGTCTATCAGGCCTGGAAGAAGGAAGTGCTGGTGATGGACGAAGACGGCAACGAGCTGGTCCTGCCCAAGAGCGAGCAGATCCCTTCCGATTTCTTCCGCAAGGGCGACACGGTCAAGGCCGTCATCCTCAGCGTGGAGATGCGCAACAACTCGCCTGTGATCACGCTTTCGCGCACGTCGAACCTCTTCCTCGAAAGACTCTTCGAGCAGGAGGTCCCTGAAATCTTCGACGGCCTGATCACCATCAAGAAAGTGGTCCGCATGCCCGGTGAGCGCGCCAAAGTGGCTGTGGAGTCCTACGACGAGCGCATCGACCCGGTCGGCGCCTGCGTCGGCGTGAAAGGCTCGCGTATCCACGGCATCGTCCGCGAACTGCGCAACGAAAACATCGACATCATCAACTGGACGACCAATACCCAGCTGCTGGTCCAGCGTGCGCTTTCGCCGGCCAAGATCTCGTCGATCCGCATCGACGAAGAGAGCAAGAGCATCCACATCGACCTGGAAGCCAGCGAACTGGCTCTGGCCATCGGTCGTGGCGGCAGCAACATCCTGCTGGCCGAACAGCTCTCGGGCTACAAGATCGACGTCTACCGCCTGGGCGACCAGCAGCAGGAAGACGAAGAAGACGTGCTGCTCGACGACTTCGCCGACGAAATCGACGACTGGATCATCGAGTCCCTCAAGAAGATCGGCTGCGACACGGCCAAGAGCGTGCTCGCCCTTTCGACCGAGGAGGTGATGCAGCGCGCCGACCTCGAAGAGGAGACCGTCCTGGATGTGCAGCGCATCCTCAGGGCAGAGTTCGAAAACTAAAAAATCATAAACGGGAGAAGCAAGTATGGCAGAAGGAACAATCAGAATCAACAAGGTACTCAAGGATTTCAACATCGGTCTTTCGACCCTGACCGACTTTCTCAAGAAGAAGGGCATCCAGGACGAGCTGACGCTCACCTCGAAGATCTCGGAAGATGTCTTCGCGATGGTCGCCAAGGAGTTCGGCAAGGAGCAGCTCATCAAGGAGCAGTCGCGCAAAGTAGCCATCAAAGTCAAGGAAATCACCGAGATGGAGAACAGCCGCACCGCCGTCGAGGAAGAAGAGCCGGTCAAGGAAGTCATCATCAAGACCAACGTGTTCACGGAGCAGAAGAAGGTGGAGACTCCCGCACCGGAAGCCGCTCCCAAGCCCGTCGTCGAGAAGCCGGCCAAAACCGAGCCGGAAGAGAAGGTTCCTTCCCAGCCCAAGGGCGATCTGAAGATCGTCGGTCACATCGACCTGACGCCCAAGAAGAAAGCTCAGCCCGAAGCCCCGAAGAAAGAGGTTCCCGAGAAGAAGGTCGAAGAGCCGAAGGCCGCAGAACCGGCCCCTGTCGTCAAGCCGCAACCTGCCGCTCCCAAGCCCAAGGAAGAAAAACCCGAGAAGCACGAAGAGCGTCCCGTGGTGGAACACATCGAAACCCGCGTAGAAAAACTCGCCGGTCCCAAGACCGTGGGTGTGATCGACCTGTCCCAGTTCGAAAAGAAACCTTCCACCTCCGAGCACGGCAAGAAAGACAAGAACAAGCGTGAGCGCATCCACAAAGGCGCCTCCAAGGTCGACATCAGCAACCCGAAGAACAGCGTGCCCGCACGTCCCGGTGCCAAGGACAACGCCGCCAAGGACAGTGCCCGCAGCAAGGGTGCCAAGAAGGGTGAACGCTTCAAGGCCGTCCGTCCCGAATTCGACAGCGACGAGATCCAGAAGCAGATCAAGGAGACCTACGCCCGCATGACCGAAGGTCACGGCAAGACCAAGACCTCGAAGCACCGCCGCGAGAAACGCGAAGAGATCTCCCAGAAGATGCAGGAAGAGCAGGAGCGCCAGGAACTCACCAGCAACGTGCTCAAGGTTACGGAATTCGTGACCGTCAACGAGCTGGCCATCCTGATGAACAACACCCCGGTGACCAAGGTTATCGAGGCCTGCATGAACCTCGGTCTGATGGTGTCCATCAACCAGCGTCTCGACGCCGAAGCCCTCGTGCTGGTGGCCGAAGAGTTCGGCTACAAGATCGAATTCGTCACCGCTGAGATCCAGGGTGCCATCGCCCAGGAGGAAGACAAGGAGGAGGACCTCCTTCCGCGTCCGCCGATCGTCACCGTGATGGGTCACGTCGACCACGGTAAGACCTCGCTGCTCGACTACATCCGCAAGACCAACGTGATCGCCGGCGAGGCCGGCGGTATCACGCAGCACATCGGCGCCTACAACGTCGCCCTCCCCGACGGTCGTCACATCACATTCCTCGATACCCCGGGTCACGAGGCCTTCACGGCCATGCGTGCCCGCGGCGCCAAGGTCACCGACCTGGCCATCATCATCATCGCGGCCGACGACGCCGTGATGCCGCAGACCGTCGAGGCCATCAACCATGCCCAGGCAGCCGGCGTCCCGATGATCTTCGCCATCAACAAGATCGACAAACCGGGCGCCAACCCTGAGAAGATCAAGGAGCAGCTTGCCAACATGAACATCCTGGTGGAAGACTGGGGCGGTAAGTACCAGTGCCAGGAAATTGCGGCCAAGAAGGGTATCAACGTAGAGGAACTCCTCGAAAAAGTCCTGCTCGAAGCCGACCTGCTCGAACTCAAGGCCAATCCCAACAAACTGGCCGTGGGCAACATCATCGAATCGTCGCTCGACAAGGGCCGCGGTTATCTGGCCACAGTACTCGTGCAGAGCGGTACGCTCCACGTGGGCGATCCCATCGTGGCCGGCTGCTTCGCGGGCCGCGTGAAGGCCATGTTCAACGAGCGTGGCCAGCGCCTCAAGGAAGCAGGCCCTTCCACCCCGGTCTCCGTACTCGGCCTGAACGGCGCGCCGACTGCCGGCGACACCCTCAACGCCATGGAAGACGAGAAGGAGGCCCGCGACGTGGCCAACAAGCGCGAACAGCTGATCCGCATCCAGGGCATCAAGACGCAGACCCACATCACCCTCGAGGAGATCGGCCGCCGTATCGCCCTGGGCAACTTCCAGGAACTGAACATCATCGTCAAGGCCGACGTGGACGGTTCCATCGAGGCCCTCTCCGATTCGCTCATCAAGCTCTCGACCGAAGAGATCCACGTCAATGTGATCCACAAGGCCGTGGGTGCCATCTCCGAGTCGGACGTCCTGCTGGCCGTGGCCTCCAACGCCATCATCATCGGCTTCCAGGTACGCCCGATGCCCAACGCCCGCAAACTGGCCGAAAAAGAGCAGATCGAAATCCGTCTCTACTCGGTCATCTACGACGCCATCGAAGAGGTCAAGAGCGGTATCGAAGGCATGCTCGCTCCCGAGGAGAAAGAGGAGATTACCGCCAACGCGGAAGTGCTCGAAACCTTCAAGATCTCGAAGGTCGGTACCATCGCCGGCTGTATGGTCCGCGACGGCAAGCTGACGCGCAACGCGAAGGTCCGCGTCATCCGCGACGGCATCGTGGTCTACACCGGTACGCTGGGCTCGCTCAAGCGCATGAAGGACGATGTGAAGGAAGTCGCCGCCGGCTTCGACTGCGGTCTGAGCGTGGACGGCTTCAACGACATCAAGATCGGCGATATGATCGAGGCCTACCAGATTGTCGAAATCAAACGCAAACTGTAACAAACCTTTACCGCAATGGATCCGCTGCTGGCCATATCCCCCGTCGACGGTCGTTACGCCGCCAAGACGGCGGAACTGTCTGCCTTCTTTTCCGAATGCGCACTGATGCGCTACCGCGTCCTGGTGGAAGTGGAGTATTTCATCGCCCTATGCGAAATGCCCCTGCCCCAGCTCGAAGACGTTGACCCGGAAGTCTTTCCGCAACTGCGGGCCATCTACGGCGACTTTACGGCGGAAGACGCCGCCCGCATCAAGGAGATCGAGCGCCGGACCAACCACGACGTCAAGGCCGTGGAGTATTTCCTGAAGGAACGCTTCGCGGACCTCGGTCTCTCCGCCTACGCCGAATTCATCCATTTCGGCCTCACCTCGCAGGACATCAACAATACCGCTACGCCGCTCTCCCTCAAGGAAGCGCTGGCCGAAGTCTACATGCCCGCCCTGCGCGAGCTGCTCGACATGCTTTCGCAGCGCGCCGCGCTCTGGGCCGACGTTCCGATGCTGGCCCATACGCACGGTCAGCCCGCATCCCCGACGCGTCTGGGAAAAGAACTGGAGGTATTCATCGTCCGGTTGAAAGAGCAGCTGCGCCAGCTGGAAGAGCGGCCCTACCCCGGTAAGTTCGGCGGGGCGACGGGCAACATGAACGCCCATTACGTGGCCTATCCCGACATCGAATGGAACAGCTTCGCCGAGCAGTTCGTCGCCTCCCTGGGCCTCAAGCGCTCCTACCCCACCACCCAGATCGACCACTACGACAACCTGGCCGCCATCTTCGACGCCCTGCGCCGGATCAACACGGTGCTGGTGGACCTGAGCCGCGACTGCTGGCTCTACATCTCGATGGAGTATTTCGGACAGCAGCTGGTGGCTGGTGAAGTGGGCTCCTCCACGATGCCGCACAAGATCAATCCCATCGACTTCGAAAATGCCGAAGGCAACCTGACCTACGCCAACGCCATCTACGACTACCTCTCCTGCAAGCTGCCGGTCTCTCGCCTGCAGCGCGACCTGACAGATTCCACGGTCTCGCGCAACATCGGCGTCCCCATCGCCCACTCGCTGATCGCCATCCGCTCGCTGCAGAAAGGCATCGGCAAGCTGATCCTCAACGAAGACCGCGTAGCGCAGGACCTCGAGCGCAACTGGGCCGTCGTCGCCGAAGGCATCCAGACCGTACTGCGCCGCGAAGGCTTCCCCAAACCCTACGAAGCCCTCAAAGCCTTGACCCGCACCGGCGAACACATCACCAAAGAAGCCATCAGCCACTTCATCGACTCCCTCGACATCGACGACGCCGTCAAAGCCGAACTCCACGCCATCACGCCGCATAACTACACGGGCCGCTGACCCGGACGACCATCTTAGCATCTGTCCAAGAATTCCATGGTATTTCTTGGACAGATACTCTTTCCGGCGGCAACTGTCCAAGGTTTTTGTCGTATCCTTTGGACAGTTTATTTCTTTTTAAGCGGGAAAAGAGCGGCCAGCACTTCAACGGGCATCCTGAGGAGCCTGGCGATTTTGGCGTTGTCGGCATTGTAATCAAAGTGCAGCACCTTCGCCAAAGACAGTTTTTCATCCTTCCCTAACAACGTGGCTTTCTGTCCATTATATTGCTCTTTGCAGATTCGGTAGACAACGTCGTTCAACTCATCGTCGGTGTAGAATATTGCATCACCCACCATTGCGGCAATATCACGGTAAGACTCTATCTCCTTGGACAGCTTGTGGAAATAGTGACGTGCATCCCGGAAAACCCCTTCCCCAATATCCAGCCGACAATAGTTCATTGGCGAGAAATACCCATCGACTATCTGGTAGGACAGAGGGTAATCGGCCTGTCT
>JAEEGI010008508.1_pt1 | contig 22667 bp, 20 predicted proteins | sample 8958751 | NCBI WGS metagenome assembly JAEEGI01 (sample SAMN16246545, study PRJNA631951) | gut metagenome | biome: gut microbiome; feature: rumen; material: KS-attached | host: Bos | place: Iran: Karaj | collected 2018-10 | reverse complement strand
TGACAGGAAGCTCGTCCAGAGCAGCGGGGAGAGCACCGAGGACAGTATCCTCGCGCCGAGGATCGCGGTAAGAAGGCTTATGCTCCACTTCTGCGCATAGTAGACCAGGACGCCGAGAAGCGCTCCCAGAGCAAGTCCCACGCCAAGGAGCACGAGCTTGTTTGCCACGATGTCCTGCGGAAGGATCCCGTTGTAATCCGTGTATATCCAGTATCCGCACGCGAGCGTCGTTATCAGGATAAGGGCCTTCATGTACAGCGCGAAAGCACCCACACCGAAGCCTATCGTGAACACTCCGATTATGATGAGCCTTGCCACATCGGGAAGCTCCATTCCGGAAGACGCGATATAGTTTACGAGCAGCACGCCTGCTGCAAAGCCCAGCGCGGCACCGACCAGAGCGAGGCTCAGACGGAAGAACTTATATCCCGCAAAGCACACGAGGCATCCTGCCGCCAGTGTCAGTATCGTCAAAACAACATCAGTCAAGTTCAAGTATCTCCTTCACTTCATCGATCGAGGAAGCACTGCACAGTGCGCGTTTGACGGCCGCTGCGCCTTCTTCCCCCTTTATGTAGAACGGCATTACCGCCCTGAATTCCCTTACGACGGCGCCCTCGTCACAGTCGGGATTATCCTCTCTTCTTCCCAAGAGTTCTCGAAGGAGCATCTGCCTCTTCTCGAGATCCGTGGGCTCAGTGAATTCCCTGCCTTCGAGTTCGTCGGTTATCCTGCGGAATACCCAGGGATTGCCTCTTGCCGCGCGGCCTACCATAAGGCCGTCGGCACCTGTCCTGTCCAGTGCCTTCAACGCAGACTTGCCGTCCTTGACATCGCCGTTGGCAAAGACCGGAATATTGCACGGCCTGACGGCTTCCGTCATCTTCGCGACCGCATCGTAATCGGCATATCCGGCATACATCTGAGGCCTGGTCCTGCCGTGGATGCAGATCATGGCCGCACCCGATTCCGCAAGGGCTCTTACGAAGTCCGGACCGCCCTTGTCACGGTCGTCATAACCTGTCCTTGTCTTGCACGTGACAGGAATGTCAAACCCTGCCTGTTCCACAGCTCTTACCGCAGCTTCCACGATCTTTGAAGCCCTGATGGGATCTGTCATGAGAGCAGATCCGGAGCCGGTCTTGACGACCTTCGGCACAGGGCATCCCATGTTGATGTCCAGGATCTTAAGGCCCTGATATTCCGGGGATGCAAGCAGCTTCGACACTGCCGCGGTAAAGTCCTCCGGCTCGCTTCCGAAGAGCTGGATAACGGGAATCTTCTCCCTTACGGGATCTATCATGCTGTATCTCGAATTCCTGCCAAGTCCGTTGTATCTGATCGACCTTGCGGACACGAGTTCGGTCGGGCAGTATGCCGCGCCCATCTCGCCGCAGATGACGCGGAAAGACAGCGCCGAGAAGCCTGCCATCGGGGCCAGGCATATCGGATTATCTATATTTATGTTGCCAATCTTGACCGGATTCACGCTTTCACCTTGTTTAAGAGCATTCTGTCTGATTTTACCTCTTTTTTTACTTGAAATAATAACAATTAGGGGACAAAATAGTACTCGGAAAAAGAGGTGTAATTACATGGACGATTGTCTGGTCTATTTTTTTACGGGTTTTCTCGACAGCGGGAAGACCTCCGTCATCTGCTCATGGCTCGACGGTGAGAACTTCAGGGGCCACAAAGCGGTAGTCATCAATACCGAAGAAGGCGAAGAAGAATACATTGCGGAGAACTATCCGAATGCCGATCCCGTCATCATCAACTGTGATGCCGACGGCGTCAACAAGGAACTCACCTTCGACATAGAAGCAAGACACAAGCCCGATCTGGTATTCATCGAATGGAACGGATCGGTGTCCCCTGCCGAATTCTTTGACAAGGTGGATGTGCCCAAGAGATGGGCGCTCGCGGCAGCCATAGTCGTCGTTGACTGTTCGACATATGCCGAGTACTACAAGAACATGCAGACGTTCTTCGCAGACTACTACAGGTACTGCGACACGGTCATCTTCAACAGGGTCGATCCCGCCACCGACAACATCCCGAAGCTCAGAGGTTCGGTCAAGGCCGTCAACCCTTCGATAAGCATTAATTTCCTGAGCAAGGATAACGAGATCATAAGGATAGAGGATCATCTTCCCTATGACCTGTCCAAGAGCCCCTGTGAGATCGCGGCAGACGACTTCGGTCTGTTCTATACCGATGCGCTCGATAATGTCGACCGCTACAACGGCAAGCGCGTTACGCTCATCGGAGAGGCCGAGATATTAAGAGAGTTCAGAGGCAGGGCATTCGTGCTCCAGAGACAGGCTTACACCTGCTGTGCGGCAGATGTCGGCATGATGGGCGTGCTCTGCATGTATGACGTTAAGTCCGGGTTCCCTGCCGGCCAGTGGCTCAAGGTAACGGGGACCGTGAGATATTTCGAGGACGAGCAGAACGGCCAGAAGGTGGCTGTCCCCTGCCTTACCGTGGAGAACTACGCGATAACCTCGAAGCCCGAGAACGAGATCATATATTTCAACTGATAGAAAGAAGGTAATTTGAATGACAAAAGTAGACATTTTCTCAGGATTCCTGGGAGCAGGTAAGACGACGCTTATCAAGAAGCTCATCGCAGACGGATATAACGGACAGAAGATCGTGCTCATAGAGAACGAATTCGGTCAGATAGGTATCGACGGCGGATTCCTGAAGGAAGCCGGCATCGAGATAACAGAGATGAATTCCGGCTGCATCTGCTGCAGCCTCGTAGGTGATTTCGGAACGGCGCTGCAGGATGTCATCGACCGTTTCCATCCCGACAGGATCGTAATAGAACCCTCCGGCGTCGGCAAGCTCTCCGATGTCGTTGCAGCAGTCAAGAGAGTTGAAGGCACCGAGGTCTGCGGCACCGTCACGGTGATCGACGCATCCAAGTGCAGGATATACCTGAAGAACTTCAAGGAGTTCTACGAGAACCAGATCAAGTATGCCGGTACGATCATCTTAAGCCGTACGGGCAATATCGCTCAGGATAAGCTCGATCAGGCAGTCGCCCTGATCAAGGAAGTCAACGACCACTCTCAGATCATCACCACTCCCTGGGATGACCTGTCAGGAGTTCAGATCCTGAAGGCCATCGAAGAGCCCATCACGGCTGCGGACATGGCTGCAGCTCTTCTCGAAGCAGAGGAGCATGAGCACCACCATCACCACCACGACCACGGCGAGGACTGCGAGTGCGAGGAGTGCAAGGGCCATCATCATCACGACCACGACGACGATGATGACGATGACGAGCATGAGCATCATCACGAACACCACCATGATCACGACCATGACCATGAGGAGCACGAACACCATCACCACGATCACGAGCATGAAGAACATGAGCATGAACATCATCATGATCACCACCATGCAGATGAGATCTTCGACAGCATCGGATTTGAGACATCAAGATCATTCACGGCAGACCAGATCTCTGCCGCTCTCAAATCGCTCGACGATTCAGACAAGTACGGTCAGATCCTCCGTGCGAAGGGCATCGTTGCTGGCGAAGGCGGACAGTGGATACATTTCGATTATGTGCCCGGTGAAGAAGATGTCCGCACGGGTCCCGCAGATGTTACAGGCAAGCTCTGCGTTATCGGCGCAGGTGTCAACAAGGAAGCAGTAAAGGAATTATTCGGAATATAAGGTACCGCGGTAATGAGTAAACACGGATTCAGGATCATCGTTGTAGGTGCCGGCAAGGTCGGCAAGACCATCACAAGGCGTCTTACTGACGAAGGCCATAACCTGGTCGTCATAGACAGGTCAGAGAGCAAGCTCGAAGAGCTGTCCAATCAGTGCGACTGCATGCTCCTGACAGGTTCGGGTGCGAGCCACCAGACTCTTGAAGAGGCCGGCATAACGGATTCAGATCTCCTGATAGCGGTCACTGATTCCGACGAGCTGAATCTCCTGTGCTGCACGATAGCAAAGCAGTTCAATCCCGATATCTCGACCATCGCCAGGGTAAGGAACCCCGACTACGGCAATGAGATCCCTTATCTCATGAACCGTCTTGCGATAGACCGCATCATCAACCCGGAATTCGAGGCGGCAGTGGATGCGGCGCGTCTGCTCTTCCTGCCTGCGGCAATATCCATCAATTCGTTTGCACACGGAACTGCCGAGATCGTCAAGATCGAGATACCCGAGGGCAGCATCCTTGATGAGAAGTCCATCGCTTATCTCGGTAAGAACATCACCAACGATCTCGTCATCGTAGGAGTCGAGCGGGACGGCGAGCTCACGATCCCGAACGGCGACTTCGTATTGAAGTCCGGCGACGTCATCTCGTTCGTATCTTCCCGTAAGGTCTGCATTCAGTTCCTGAAGAAGATCGGATTCAATTCCAGATCCGTTCACAACACCATGATCATTGGCGGCGGCAAATCCGCATACTATCTTGCGGACCAGCTGCTCAAGTCGGGCATCTACGTCAAGATCATCGAGAAGAGTCATGCGCGCTGCGAAGAGCTCAGCGTACTCCTTCCGAAGGCAATGGTCATCCACGGCGACGGAACGGAATCCGGCGTTCTCGAAGAGGCCGGAATAGCTACCACGGATGCCCTCGTCGCCCTCACGGGTATCGACGAAGAGAACATCATGCTCACGCTGCATGCCAAGCAGGTATCTAAGGCAAAGGTGGTAACCAAGATCAACAGGATCACCTTCACCAAGGTCATCAACAACCTTAACCTCGGAAGTGTTATCTACCCCAAGTACATAACCGCCGAGAACATCATCACATATGTAAGAGCGAAGCAGGCATCGATCGGCTCCAACGTCGAGACGATGTACCAGCTTCAGGACGGTCAGGCGGAAGCCGTCGAGTTCAAGGTGAAGGATACGCCTTCGATCAACGGTATCCCTCTTAAGGATCTTAAGCTCAGACCGGGCGTTATCGTCTCCTTCATCATCCATGACGGACAGCTCATCATCCCTACCGGAACCGACTGCATCAGCGAAGGCGACAACGTCATGATCGTCACATCACACAAAGGCTTTACGGACCTTACGGACATACTTCGATGAACTTCAGGATGCACTTATACATACTGGCTAAGGTTATGCTCATCGAGGGCATCCTTATGCTCATCCCGACTATCTGCGCTCTGTTCTACGGAGAGACGGACAAGCTGATCATCTACCTGTCCTGCTCGGCAGTCAGTGCGCTGCTCGGTCTTGTCATCGGCAACATCAAACCCAAGAACACCAACATCTACCTCAAGGACGGCTGCGTCGTTACCGCGGAGAGCTGGCTCCTGCTGTCGCTCATCGGATGCGTTCCCTTCCTTATTACCGGCGAGATACCGAGGTTCACGGATGCTGTTTTCGAGACCGTGTCCGGATTCACCACGACAGGTTCTTCGATCCTTACCGATGTCGAGGCGTTGTCACACGCTTCGCTGATATGGAGATCGCTCACACACTGGATCGGCGGTATGGGAGTTCTCGTGTTCCTCCTCGCTGTCGTGCCCATGTCGGGCGGATCTAACATGAACCTTCTCATCGCTGAGAGCCCGGGACCTTCCGTAGGCAAGCTGCGCCCCAAGGTCCGCTCCACGGCAAAGGCGCTCTACCTTATCTATCTCGGTCTTACCCTGCTCGAGATCCTTGTCCTCGTCATCGCGGGAATGCCGGTCTTTGACAGTCTCTGCTCGGCTTTCGGTACTGCCGGCACGGGCGGATTCGGCATCAGGAATGACAGCTTCGCATCTTATGCTCCGCACATCCAGTGGATAGTAGCGGTCTTCATGATAGTCTTCGGCGTTAACTTCAATTTCTACTATCTGATCTTCGCCAGACAGCCCGGAAAGGCATTCAAGATGGAAGAGATCAGAGGATATCTTCTTGTCATCCTCGCAGCCGTAGCCGTTATCTGCGTCAACACGTTCAGCATCACGGGAGAGCTCTGGAGCACGCTGAGGAATTCAGTCTTCCAGGTAGCGACGATCATTACTACGACGGGATTCGCGAGCACCGACTTTGACACCTGGCCCACGCTGTCGAAGCTCATACTCGTATCACTGATGTTCATAGGTGCATGTGCGGGATCCACCGGCGGCGGCATCAAGATTTCGAGGTTCCAGATAAGGCTCAAGACTCTCACCAGGGAGATAGACAGATATCTCCATCCCCGCACGGTCAAGAAGATCCAGATGGACGGCAAGCCTCTGGATGCCGAGGTCATCCGTTCCGTTACGGTCTACTTCATGGCATTCCTGCTGCTGTTCTCTGCATCCGTTGCTATCGTATCCATAGAAGGGTATGACCTCGTTACGAGCTTTACTTCCGTCGCGGCTACCATCAATAACATCGGACCGGGACTTGCGATGGTCGGACCTACACAGAACTATGCGTTCTTAAGCGACCTGTCCAAGTGGGTCCTCATCGTAGACATGCTCGCGGGAAGACTCGAACTCTTCCCTCTCATAATCTTCCTCTATCCGGGAACTTACAGGAACTCGTATCAGAATAAACTGCCGAGGATCATCAGATAAGATCTCACAGCTCGTAAGGCTTGGGATCCACCTTCGTATATCTCATTATCTCTTCCATGCGCGGCTTATCGAGATAAGCTACGAGTGAATAAGCCCTGCCCGATCTGCCGGCTCTGGCAGTCCTTCCTATCCTGTGAAGATAGAGCTCATTCTCCTTTGGAATATCGTAATTGAATACTGCTTCTATATCGTCGACATCGATGCCTCTGGCGACCACGTCGGTAGCTACGAGGATATCGAACTTGTCCTTGCGGTATGCATCCATCGTGCGGTTCCTGGTACCCTGTCCGATGTCGCCGTGAAGGACCTCGGCCTTGAGACCTTTGGCTGCGAGCTTGGCGCATACCTTGGAAGCTTCCGCCTTTGTGTTGCAGAAGACTATTACCTTGCGCAGTCCTTCCCTGCTTAATATCTTCATTATCGAATCGAGCTTGTCCTTCTCCGGACAGTTTACGATGTACTGGTCAATATCAGGGTGGTCCTGAGCTTTGGGCATTACGTCGATCTCTGCGGCATCTCCCATGAACTGCCATGTGATGTCCTGGATCTCACGGGGCATGGTAGCTGAGAAGAGCGCGATCTGCTTGTCCTTGGGAGTGAGTGCCATTACCCTGCGGATATCGTTGATGAAACCCATCTTGAGCATCTCGTCCGCTTCGTCTAAGACGAGTGTGTAGATCTGCGATATGTCGACCATCTTCCTTGTGACCATGTCGAGAAGTCTTCCGGGAGTAGCGACTATTACCTGGGGCTTCTTCGCGAGCTTCTCCTTCTGCACGTTCATGCTCTGTCCGCCGATCAGCGAAGCGATGCGGAAGCCCTGTATGTATTTGCCGAGTGACTTGAGTTCCGTCGTAATCTGAAGGGCGAGTTCTCTTGTGGGGCAGAGTATCAGTGCCTGTACGAATTTCGCATCGAGGTTCAGATATTCAAGTATCGGGATGCCGAATGCAAATGTCTTGCCGGTGCCGGTCGGGGCCTTTGCTATGACACTCATGTTATCCATCATGAGCGGGATAGCTTTCTGCTGTACCGTGGTAGGGCGCTTCACGCCCATCTTCTTAAGCGAATCCAGTACCTCAGGAGAGAGGTCGAGATCTTCAAATGTCAATTCTTCAGTCATATCAAGCCTTTACCGGTTAACCCTTAGTTACCGCAAAACTATACCACAAATTGTTATAATGTGTAAAAAGAATTCCCCGCGGAGGATATGGTATGGCTAAGCGTGTATTTCTTATTGTCCTGGACAGTTTTGGCATAGGCGGAGCTCCTGATGCGGCAGCCTTTGGAGATGAAGGCAGCAACACACTCGCGGCAGTCCTGTCGGATTCGGACAGGCCCTTCCCTAACCTTGCAAAGATGGGCCTTCTCTCAATAGACGGAGAAGACGATCCGAGGATAAAGGCTTACCTGAAGGCAGCAGGACCGCTTCCCTGTCCCATCGGTTCTTATGCGAGAGTAAGAGAACTGTCGCAGGGCAAGGACTCGACCATAGGTCACTGGGAGATAGCAGGCGTTCTGTCAGACAAGCCCCTTCCCACATATCCGGACGGATTCCCCGAAGAAGTCCTCGATGCGCTTAAGGCTGCCACGGGCCGCGGGATACTCTGCAACAAGCCTTACAGCGGCACTGATGTCATCCGCGATTACGGCGAAGAACATATGAAGACAGGCGATCTAATCGTCTACACTTCCGCTGACAGCGTTCTGCAGATAGCTGCGCACGAAGACGTTATACCGGTGGAAGAACTCTACGATATCTGCAGCAAGGCACGTGCGATAATGACGGGAGATCATGCGGTCGGAAGAGTCATCGCCAGACCGTTCGAAGGCGTGCCGGGAGCTTTTACCAGGACTCCGAGAAGACACGATTACTCACTCAGCGCGCCTTCTTCGACTATGCTCGACATCCTCAAGGAGCAGGGCTTTGACGTCATCTCGATAGGCAAGATCTTCGACCTGTTCGCAGGCCGCGGGATAACGGAATCCAACCCTACTTCCGGCAACACCGAAGGTATCGCAAAGACTATAGAGATGATGGACAGGGACTTCACGGGACTGTGCTTCACCAACCTCGTTGACTTCGACATGAAATACGGACACCGTAACGATATCCCCGGATATGCCGCAGCTATGCATGAATTCGATGATGCCCTCGGCACCATACTGAATAAGCTTAAGAGTGACGATCTTCTCATCATCACTGCCGATCACGGCTGCGATCCGTCCACGGAATCGACTGACCATTCCAGAGAATGCATCCCTCTGCTCATATACGGAGAAGGCCACATGGTGCCTCACAACATGGGCGAACTCGTAGGCTTCAACAACATCGCGGGACTGGTCACCTCTGCTCTTATCGGCAGATCATATAAGAGGAGTTTTGAGCCGGAGACTGATTCCAACAAGCCTGATCCGGACAACATGATGAGCTATGTCGATCTTACTAACCTGAAGGTCATCGCGACCGAAGAAGACATCAGCTCACTGATCGAGCGCGCGGTATCCCAGGGCTGCGCTTCGGTTTGCATCCCTCCCTGCTATGTAAGCTACGGCAGCATGGTATCTGCAGGACGCATCCCGGTCTGCACGGTAATAGGATTCCCCAATGGTTATCAGACGGCGGGATCAAAGCTCTACGAAGCACTCGAAGCCTGCGATAACGGTGCCTCTGAGATCGACATGGTCATCAACAGGTGCTTCGTCAAGACAGGCAGATGGGATGAAGTCGCCTCCGAGATCAAGCTCATCTCCGACGGCGTTCATGCGAAGGGCGCTCTCTTAAAGGTGATCATCGAGACATGCGATCTCACCGAAGATGAGAAGAAACGCATGTGCAGGATAGTATCCGAAGCAGGTGCTGACTTTATCAAGACTTCTACAGGATTCGGCACTGCAGGCGCGACTGCAGAAGACATCGCGCTTATGAGGCGTGAATGTGATGCTGATGTCAGGATAAAGGCTGCAGGCGGCATCAGATCTCAGGAAGCCGCGCAGCAAATGCTGGATAACGGTGCGGTCAGGATCGGGGCATCAAAGCTCTGATCAGAAGGATACCTGGTTCTTACCCTCGCGCTTCGACTTATTGACCTTCCTCTCGGCAACGGAAAGGAGCTTTGAGATGTCAGGCTCGTTCTTGTCGAATGTGGCGATACCTGCGGAGATGGTTATCTTCTGAGACTGACCTTCGACTTCGATCGGACTTCCGGCTATGAAGTTTACCGTCTGCTTAACAAGGCCGTATGCCTGGGTCTTGTCTGTGGCGGGGAGGACTACTGCGAACTCGTCGCCGCCGATACGGAAACATGTATCAGCCTTACGCGTACTCTTAAGGAGGAGATCCGCGATAGTCTTGAGGACAATGTCTCCGTTCTGCTGACCGAACTGATCGTTGATCATGGTAAGGTCATCCACGTCAAGAAGGACTACGGAGAAAGTGCTTCCGTCATTCTTGACTTCGCTGTATACGCTCGCATACTTCTCGAGCGTCTCATAGAAATACTTACGGTTATAAAGTCCGCTCAGGTTATCGACCCTGACCAGATGTTCCATCTCGAGATATGACTTCTGCAATTCCCTCTCGAGTGTCTTCGTCTCGGTGACGTCCTTGCTCGAACCCCAGGTGCCGATTATCTTGCCGTCCTTGTCAAAGAGCGGATACTTGGATGCCATGTAATACTTTGTGGTACCGTCATCCAATACGAGCTCCTCGATGACGTTCAGCATGGGCTGGCCTGTAGCGATTATCACGAGCTCGGTCTCTCTTGCCGCCTGGGCAAAATCCTTAGGGAAAAACTCAAAATCCGTCTTGCCGAAAAGCTCCTCTGGATTCTTTACGCCGAGCTGACGCGCATGACCCAGACTGTTCCAGATGAACTTCGAATCCAGATCCTTGAAGTAAACTGTATCGGAAGAATAATCCCTGATCGTCTCAAGAACTATCTTATTGATCTCTTCTTTGTTAATGGCTGTCATATCGGTTCACCTCCGGTTAAGCGGAAAGTCACAGCAGCGGCTTGGACTCGGACTCCTTGATCTCTATTCCCTCTGCTTCAAGTGCATCGAAGAAGATGCTGCTGTCAAAGGAAGCGGGAGAGAATACGCCGGGCTTCTTCCACTTATCAGCCGACATAAGCTTGACGGAAGCGATGATCGCAGTGCCCTCAAGGTATTCTTCCGCATCGACGCCGTACTTCTTGATGCAGTCTTCGTTATCGAGTTCTATGCTGTAACACTTCGTGATCTCTTTTTTGTCTTTCTCGCCGGTGATATAGATCTCGAGGACCCACTTGCCCTTGGAAGGAGCGGTCTTCTTGTCTCCGGCATCCTTCGATGCGTTCATCTTGGGAAGGACTTCCGCCACAAGATCTATGGGGGCAACGCTGACATTTCCGACCTTGACCGGCTTGTCAGAGAGCAGTCCGAGCGATCTTAAGAGCTCGATCTGATCTTCCGGTGCCTTATGCACTGTCTTTACAGCGGGCTCCTGATACGGTTCGTAGTATCTTACATTGGCAACATCCGGGATCTCCTTCAGGAAATCAGTCACTATGGCGCTGTTTGCCACTGCAACTGACATACCGGAGCCGGTCTTGACGGACTCTTTGTCTACCTGCTTGAGCTTGCCGCCTTCGAGGATGAATACCTTCTCTGAAGAAGCAGCCTTGTCCTTGGCCTCGTCCTTCTTTGCATCATCAGAGACCAGTGCCGCCTTGATGTCTTCTGCGTACAGAGTCTCATCTATGACCGTCTCTTTGCCGCCGGCGGTCTTCTTGGGGACATCACCGTTGATGCGTAATATCTCTATCTGCTTAACCTTATCGAAATCCTTCGCCGCGCACTTCCTCGCGATCGTCGAGATAACGCCGGGCATTACTCCTGCACCGCAGACGGCAGTCTTCTTCGCTGCCTGGAACTGACCGAACTTCTTGAACTGTTCAGACAGCAGGGATGTAGCGGTAGGTGCCGAAGGAACTCCGAAGAGCTTCCCGTCGAGATAATCCGCGCCGGCCTTCGAAGCCAGGTCCATCGCTCCGGGAGCAAGCTCTGCCGGAAGGAGATTGATAACGAGTTCGGGGGCTATGATCTTGATCATCAGCATCGCGCCTTCGACATTGGAGACATCGATACCGGAAGTGGTAACCCTTACGCCGCGGCTCTCGGCCATCTTCTTGAGCTCATCGCATTCCTGCTTGCTCTTTGAAGCGAGGCATATCCCCGTTGCTATAGTCCTGTCCTTGCATAATTCCATGAGCAGGCGCTTTGTAATGTCATTACAGCCGAGGATCAATAGTCTCTTCATGATATGTGCTGCCGGGCCTTTCCGTTACTCTTTAATAATTACTGATATATTTTACTTTGCTATGTCCAAATCGGCAATTGCAAAATGATGCAGATTTTGATTATTTTTGTTTGTATCGGACCAATGTGCATAACCGCAAGGGATTTGGGCTCCGAGATTTTGTTGATTAATAGTTTGCCGTTTGATGTATATGAGGTTAAGATTAGACAGGTGACAAAACCAAACCTAAGGAGTGTAAGATTATGAAGACATTAACAAGCAAGATCCTTTCTGCTGTTCTTACAGGAGCTCTCGCTCTCGGAGTAGCAGGATGCGCTCAGCCTGCGGCAAGCAATGACAACGGTCTTAAGACAGTTGAAGCAGGCAAACTCACAATGGCAACCAACGCTTTCTTCCCTCCCTATGAGTACTATGAGGGTGAGGACATCGTAGGTATCGATGCAGAGATCGCTCAGGCAGTTGCCGATAAGCTCGGACTTGAGCTCGTTATCGAAGACACCGAGTTCGATTCCATCATCGTAGGCGTTCAGTCCAACAAGTATGACATCGGCTGCGCAGGAATGACGATCACTGACGAGAGACTTCAGTCCGTCAACTTCACACAGCCCTACGCTACAGGCATCCAGTCTGTAATCGTTCCCGAAGATTCTGAGATCACCGATGTTGATGCTCTTCTCGCAGGCGACTACATCGTCGGCGTTCAGACAGGTACAACAGGCGATATCTACATGACAGATGATATCGGTGAAGCAAGAGTTGACCGTTACCAGAAGGGTAACGATGCGATCGTAGCCCTCACAAGCGGCAAGGTTGATGCTGTAGTCATCGACAACGAGCCTGCTAAGGCTTTCGTTGCTGCAAATGAAGGTCTTAAGATCCTTGATACGGCTTATGCCGAAGAGGAATACGCTATGTGCCTCAACAAGGACAACGAAGAGCTTCTCAACGCTATCAACCAGGCTCTCGACGAGCTCAAGAAGGACGGCACCATCGATGCCATCGTTGCAAAGTACATCCCTGCTGAGGGCTGATACTTTACCAATTAGTTTTAAAACTTAAACAAAGGACGGAAATGAGACTTTATTTCCGTCCTTTTTCTTTTTATAATAGTGTTTTCGACTGAATATCACTTAGGAGACGATCTGATGATCGAAGATGAAGAGGAACTGATAGATATAGAGGAGAGCGAGAAGCCCCGTAAAAAGCTGTTCACCTTGGAGAAGAGCAGCAGGACTTCCATACTCTTCGCCATTCTGTGCCTGATCATATCGGCAGCGAGCGTCGGATATTCGATCCTTCTTCTCGTTGATTATGATTATGCCATCCAGCTTCTCCGCTTCTATACCGACAGCGGTGCAGGCAAGGCCATCCTCGGCTGGCTCATGGATATCAATGCGCAGATCAAGCTCAACTTTGTCGACAAGGACAGGTTCACCACATATATCCTCAAAGGCCTCGGCGTAACTTTTACGGTTACTTTCTTTGCCACGCTCATCGGAATATTCCTTGGTGTCATCGTTGCCATGATCCGTTCCTCTCACGATAAGCTCAAAGAAGAACTCCGCCCCGGATTCGGAACCTTCCTCTTCAACATTCTGGATAAGATCTGCAGGATCTATCTTACGGTCATCCGCGGAACCCCTACGGTAGTCCAGCTCATGATCGCTTACTTTATCATCTTTGCCGCATCCAATAACAAGATCCTGATCGCCATACTTGCATTCGGTATCAACTCGGGCGCTTACGTTGCCGAGATCATCCGAAGCGGCATCATGAGCATCGATCCAGGTCAGTTCGAAGCAGGAAGATCCCTGGGCTTCAACTATGTTCAGACGATGATCCACATCATCATACCGCAGGCATTCAAGGCGGTACTCCCCGCCCTCGCCAATGAATTCATCGTGCTCATCAAGGAGACATCCATCTCCGGTTACGTCGGTCTTCAGGATCTTACCAAGGGCGGTGACATTATCAGATCACAGACTTATTCGGCATTCCTTCCTCTTCTGCTGGTTGCCGCTATCTACCTCGTTATCGTAATGTTCTTCACCAAAATGGTATCTCTGCTCGAAAGGAGGCTGAGGAACAGTGAGCGTTAACATGGGCGATGTTCTTATATCCGTAAAGGATCTCAAGAAGTATTACAACGGCGATGAGATCCGCGCACTCGACGGAGTGTCCAATGACATCCGTAAGGGCGAGGTTGTTGTCATCATCGGACCTTCAGGCTCAGGCAAATCCACATTCCTGAGATCTCTTAATCTGCTCGAGCGTCCCACGGGCGGCACCATCACCTTTGACGGTGTTGACATAACTTCACCCGACAATGACATCAATAAGCTGCGTCAGAAAATGGGAATGGTGTTCCAGCACTTCAATCTCTTCCCTCACCTGACCATCCTGCGCAATATGACGATCGCGCCTATGAAGCTTAACAAGCTCTCCAAGGAAGAGGCAGAGACTAAAGCTCTCGAACTCCTGGACAGGGTAGGTCTCAAAGACCGTGCGAATTCTTATCCTTCACAGCTGTCCGGCGGACAGAAGCAGAGGATCGCCATTGTAAGGGCTCTTGCGATGGATCCTGAGGTAATGCTTTTCGATGAGCCTACGAGTGCATTGGACCCCGAGATGGTCGGAGAAGTACTCGAGGTCATGAAGCAGCTTGCCAAGGAAGGCATGACCATGGTCTGCGTTACACACGAGATGGGATTCGCGAGAGAAGTCGGAACCAGGGTCATCTTCATGGATGAAGGCAGGATCATCGAGGAGAATACTCCCGAACAGATATTTACCAACCCTCAGAACGAACGTCTCAAGTCGTTCCTGCAGAAGGTGCTCTGATGGCAGATAAAGCAGGTAAGCCTTATGCCATAGCCAGCCTCGTGCTCGGGATCGCAGGATTGCTTTTCCTCGGCGGAAGTTATGCTTCTGCACTCTCCGTCATCTTCGGCATAGCCGGAATAATCTGTTCGCGTTCGGCGCGCAGGGAAGGTTATGCAAGGGGCATATACAGCGCCGGAAGATGGCTTGATGTCGCATCGATCGCAGCAGGTCTCATCGTTCTTGTCTGCTCGATCATCTTTAAGTTCTCTCTGATATCGATACTGGTATCTATCTTCAGCGGACTCTAATTCTTACCGGCCTTCAGCGTCTCATCGTAGGAATAGGCTTCCAGGAAGTCCGCGCCCTTCTGTACTTCTTCGGCAGAGAGTCCCGGATACCCCGTCTGTCTCATTACCTCATAGATAACGACTGCCGCGGCATTGGACAGATTCAGACATCTGCATTCTGCCGTCATCGGTATGCGGAAACACCTCTCCATATTGGACCTTAAGATCTCCGGCGGAATGCCCGTGCTCTCCTTGCCGAAGATCAGATATATCTTTTTGTCTTCAGGAATCTCGCCGAAAGCTATCTCTGACGGCGCCTTCCTGCCGTATCTGGTCATGAAGAAGAACTCGCCGTCAACTGTGCGGTCAAGAAAGTCCTTGTAGCTGTCATAAAGCTCGTAGTCCGCCCATGTGATATGGTTCGTGGTAGAACGCCTGAACACGGGACTGTCAATGTCAAAGCCGATTGGCCTGATGATGTGAAGCCCGCAGCCGAACGCCACGCAGCTGCGCATGATGTTGCCCGTGTTCTGAGGTATCTCAGGCTCGAAAAGGACTACATTAACCCGCTTGTCCGTCATGCCGTTGCAGTTGACTCGGCAGGCTCGGCCTTGACCTTGACTGCTTCTATGCCGAAGGACTTGACGTTACTCTCTGCAGCAGCCTCTGCGACATTGAGCATGTGGTCTCCGAGTCTCTCGAAGTCCGTAAGCATCTCGGAGTATACGACGCAGGCTTCGCCTGAACATACACCCGACTTAAGACGCTCGAGCTGGTGCTCTCTGTAATCGTCTGTCATGTCGTCGATCTTCTGCTCGATCTGAGCCATCCTGATGTGAACGGAATTAGGTTTGGTGCCGATGAGAGTAGCATACGCTTCCTCTGTGATCTTCATCATCTCCCTGACTTCGGCCTGTGCCTTGTCGGAGAGTCTGAGGCCCTTATCTTCGAGCAGGTTCGCATAGCCTGCAATGTTGGTCGCGTGGTCTCCCATTCGCTCGATGTTGCCTGTGATCTTGAACAGGGCACTCATCGTTACGGCATCTTCTTCTTCGAGATCGAATACCATGATGTGGGAGATGTAGAATGAGATCTCCTTATTGAGATAGTCGATGTATTCCTCAGTCTTATTGATCTCGTTCTGGATCTCCTCATTGTTGTCGATTACTGCAGCAAAGCTCTTCTGTACGTTGCCGCCTGCCATAACCAGCATTCTGCCGATCTCGTTGGCGAGAGCCTTGATCATTGCCTGCACACCGATCGAGAGATTCGGAGAGAGCATGTTGGGATTCAGATACTTAAGATATCTTACGCCCTCTGCATCGCCGCCCTTGTCAGGCAGGATGAGATTAACGAGCTTGACGATGAGTCCGCCGCAGGGAAGCAGCAGAGCCGTTGATACGAGGTTGAATACGAGGTGCATGTTCGCGAACTGTCTCGCGACATCATCAGGGCTCAGCGATCTGACGAATCCCGCCACCGGGAATAAGAATGCAGCTATCGTGAATACGATAGTGCCTATGACATTGAACAGCAGATGCATCAGTGCTGCCCTCATGGCATTCCTTGATCCGCCTACTGCTGCGATGACCGCATGCAGACATGTACCGATATTAAGACCGAAGATGATGAACATTGCCTGCTCAAGTGTTATGAGGTCTGCGCCTGCAGAAGACATAACGAGTGCCTGTAAGACACCGAGACCGCCGGCAGAACTCTGGAAGATTACTACGAAGAGAACACCGACGAGGATTTCGAGAACGGGGTTCTTCAGATTGATGAACATGTCCTTTACGATATCGAGTTCGGACAGAGGATCCATCGAAGAAGTCATCAGGTTCATACTGACGAAGATAAAGCCCAGTGCAGCGACTACTTCACTGATGCCTCTCATCTTCTTGTTCTTGACTACCAGGCACATGAACACGCCGATGAGCGCGAGGATTGCCGCATAGTCACCGATCTTAAATGCAATGAGCTGTGATGTGATATTGGTACCGATGTTTGCTCCCATGATTATCCAGAGAGCCTGATACAGATCCATGAGTCCGGCATTAACGAAGCCGATGACCATGACCGTGGTCGCAGTGGATGACTGAATGAGTGCTGTTACTCCTGCGCCTATTCCGACGCCCAGGAATCTGTTGCCGGTAAGCTTACCGAGAACAGTCTTCATCTTATCGCCGGCAACAACCTCGAGGCTGCCGCTCATCATCTTAATGCTGTAAAGGAAGATCGCCATTCCCGAACAAAGTCCGAGTAGTGCGGTTATAACGCCATTCATTATGCCATACCTCCAAACATAATAATAATATTAAGTCGGAAGGCCGTTGTCAAAGGAGCAGTTAATAATATAGATGAGAATAAATATATTGGCACGCAGCGCATATGGCGCCTGCAACATGTCAATAAAGAATGATATTTGTCGCGTCCCGCAGGCATAGGCGGTTGCAGATTTTATATAGAGCGTAATCTATATTTATTATCGCGCTTGCCGGCGGGTTTTAACTGCAAAATTAACAAATCAATCAGCCAGGAAATCAATGGCTTCAATATAGCCTTCTATACCCTTGCCGATGACGGACTTTGAGCAGTAAGAAGATATATAAGACACCTTCCTGAAAGGTTCTCTCTCATCGATGTCGGTGATATGAACTTCAACCGCGGGGATGGATACCGCCTTGAGAGCATCAAGGATCGCCACCGATGTGTGAGTATATGCGCCGGGGTTGATAACGATGCCGTCAGTACCGTCAAAGAATGCTCCCTGAATGAAGTCCACCAGGTCGCCTTCGTGATTGCTCTGAAGACATTTGACTTCAATGTTCTTCTTCTCGCAGTGATCCTCGATCATCGTGATGAGATCATCATATGTAGTGCGGCCATACAGTTCCGGCTCTCTTATTCCGAGCATGTTAAGGTTGGGTCCGTTAATGACTAATATCTTCATGACAATCCGTCCTTCATCTTCTCTATGAGTTCCATGGCTGCGATACCTGCACCGTCGGAATAGGATGCCTTGTCTTCGAATCGCTCCAGGTGCAGCTTGTAATCACACCATGTCTCGTATGCTTCCTTACGCTGGCTGTAGAGCTTCTCGACGCCGTGCTGTATCGATACCGGACGGTTGTGATCCGACAGCGTCGTAAGCGGCCTCTCGAGATAGATAACATTTGAATTGCATCTTACATAGAACTTGTTCTGCTCTCTTGTGACGATGCCGCCGCCGCATGAGATGACCAGTCCCGAAGAAGGAAGTACTTCTGCAGCCACTTCCATCTCATTCTCGCGGAATGCATCCTCGCCGAGGCCTGATATCGCCTCCGCGGAAGTCATGCCGAACTTGTCTCTGTATGCGTAGTCGAGGTCGACCATCTTACGTCCCGTAAGAAGTGCCAGGCGCTTCGCGAGAGTCGTCTTACCTGAGCCGGGCATACCGATGAGAGTGATATTGCGCATGGACAGTTCGAGCCTGCTTATAACACTCTCGATGAGCTTTCGCGCATCGGCGCCGATGTTCTCGGCACCTTCTTTATCACCCGCGAAGAATCTCGATGCCTTGTATGCCTGAGCGACGAGCATCGACAGACCGCCTGCTGTCTTTATGCCGAGTGCTTCGGCATCCTGCAGGAATCTCGTTCTTGAAGGATTATAGATAAGATCCACGCACGCTTCAGCCTTCTCAAAACGGCTCAGATCTATAAGCCTCTTATTAACGTCGGGATACATTCCCGCGGGCGTGCAGTTGACTATGATCTCGGCATCCTTTGCCTGCTCATAAACGTTCTCATAATTGACCTCTGAAGTCCTTCCGCACTGAATGATCCGGGATGCTCCAAGCTGCTGCAGGGAGAACAGAACGGATGCTGCCGCTCCGCCGGTACCAAGTACGAGGACGGTCTTGCCTGCTGCATCTATCCCCTTGCGTTCGAGCATGTAGGTAAAGCCGAAGCAGTCGGTATTGTAACCGTAGGTCTTGCCGTCGTCACCAAAGACGACCGTATTGACACTGCCCGTGTCTTTCGCCGCATCGTCTGTCACATCACAGCGCGCATATGCTTCTCTCTTGTAGGGTATGGTAACATTGAATCCCTTGAACACGCCGCTGCCAAACAGTTCGTCGATCTCGTCTTCATTACGCTCTATCACGGAATAAGTATAAGAAGGGTCGAAGATGTTATGGATCATCGGAGAATATGTATGCGGCAGAGACTTCCCCAGAACTCCGAAGGCCGGCTTGTTCTGGTGGATCTTGGCATAACCCATGAGGTTACGGAAGAGGTCCTCTGCATAAGGGGCACTCTCGAAGCCTGCTGCTTCCCTGATCTGTTTGAGCTTAACTTCTTCTCTTGCCGCGTCGAACACCTCAATCCCGTTCGCACGCTTGGCATTGCCTATCCGGCGGCTTACCGCGATCCTTCGCTCGAAGGCATCAAGAATGTCGCGGTCTATTGAATCGATCTCGATACGCAGCTTGTCAAGTTCATCCATGATCAATTCCCCCTTGAGAGAATCATATCATAAATCGCTATCGCTGCGGCAGCCTCTGTTACGGGTACGGCACGGGGAACGATGCAGGGATCGTGTCTTCCCTGAATTGATATCTTGGTGTTCTGTCTGCCTGCAAGGTCTACCGTATCCTGTTCTCTGGATATCGAAGGCGTGGGCTTGACCGCTGCCGCAAAGACAACGGGAGCAGCTTCGCCTACACTGATGCCGCCCAGTATGCCTCCGCACTTGTTGGTCTTAAGTCTGACCTTGTCTTCCTCGTAGAAGAAAGGATCGTTATTCTCGGATCCCCTTAACTTGGAGCTTCCGAATCCCAGACCGAACTCGACACCCTTTACTGCAGGGATGGCATATTCGAGTTCAGCGATCTTTGCTTCGATGCCTCCGAAGATCGGACCTCCGATACCTTCGGGCATGCCGTAGATAACGCACTCGATGACGCCGCCTATAGAATCTTCATCGCGTCTTGCAGCATCGATGATCTCTTTCATCTCTTCGGCAGAGCTGTCTGATATCGCGGGGAATTCTTTATCCGCACAGCGCGCGAGTTCTTCTCTGAACTTCTGATCCCTGGGCTCATGATCGTAATACGAATCATCGCAGACACTGCCGATGCTCCTTATGTGCGCATGTATCTCAATGCCCATCTTCTTAAGTTCAGCAAGCGCGATCGAACCTGCTATGCACAAAGGCGCCGTCATCCTTCCCGAGAATATTCCGCCGCCGGATCTTGCAGCCTCATCGCCATAGATGATGCCGGCGGTGTAATCAGCATGGGACGGCCTCGGGCAGTTCATTATCGAAGCATAGTCCTTCGGCTTGGTGTTGGTGTTGACGATATAGCCGTGGAGGCAGTCTTCCTTCTTCTCGAAAATCACCTCGTCTGCTTCTTTGCGCGGAGTAGACCACGCGTTCTTTCCGGGAGCCCTTCTTGCCATGAAGCTTCTCGTGAACTCCTCGTCGGGAGCAACGCCTTCGGGAAGTCCCTTGATATATACTCCGATAGTCTCGCTGTGAGACTGGCCGTAGATCTTAAGCGATAATGTCTTTCCTTCGTATGTGCTGTCCATGCTCATAACATCATCTCCCTTTCTACTGTCTCCCTGAACGCAGGGAAGGATTTATCCAGACAGGTTATATCATCTATCGCGATCTCCCTGCCAAGGCCCTCGGCAAGCAATACCGCACACATTGCCATCCTGTGATCGCCCGATGAAGTAAGCTCTATCGTCCCGGGGACGTTCGCGGGATCGATGCCGTATACGGTGATGGAATCCTCGTCAGATTCAGCCCTGATCCCGCAGCAAGCAAGCATATCGGTAACCGCCCTGACGCGGTCGGACTCCTTGATCCTTAGACGCGAGGTTCCGTTAAGCACGATCTTCGCCGCATAGAACGCGCCGGTAACGGCCATGTACGGAACGATGTCGGGGATGTCATCGCACTGCATCGTGATCTCAGATACCGAATGTCCGTCTCTGACTGTACCGAGGATGCCGCTGTTATCTTCTATATCTATACTAAGACCTGCCAGGAATTCCGTTATCTTCCTGTCGCCCTGACGCGAGCCGGCATTAAGTCCTTCGACCTTAACACCCTCGTTCTTAAGGCTTCCGAGACAGAGAAGGAACGCACCGTTCGACCAGTCGCCTTCGACTTCAAAATCACCAGTAAGCGCAATGCCCTGCGGTCTTCCGGGAACGGTATATGTGGTATCGGCAAGTGTTACATCCACACCGTATTTGGCAAGCACTCCCGTCGTAAGTTCTATGTAGTGTACTGATGACATTCTGCCTGTCACCTCAACGGAAGACGGTTCATCGAATAACGACAGCGCCATCAGAAGTCCCGAGATATATTGCGATGAGACGCTGCCGTCTATCACGTATCTTCCCGGCGTGAGCTCTCCTTCTGCCGTAACGGTAGAAGATGACATGTCTTTCGAGATGGTGATGCCGTGCTCTGCAAGGCAGTCTGAGAGCTCCTCCAGCGGCCTTTGTATAAGCCTGCCTTCCGTCTTGAACAGAAGTCTGTTCCTGCCGCCGATAAGAGCCAGCGCCACGGGGATCATGAACCTTAACGTCGAGCCGCTCTCCTGCACGGGAAGGACAATGTCCTCCGAACCGGTGACGGCATCTATCGCCTTAAGGCAGTCCTTGGTCGCTCTGATGTCGTTGCTGTCGCCGTCACAGACATCAAGGTATCCGCCTCTTGCGCCAAAGATGTAATTTACGATCAGCTCCCTGTGGAAGATCGATTTGGACGGAGGCGCCTTGATGGCGAGTTCTTTGCCGGACGGATGAATCTTTATCATCTGAGGAACTCCAGAAGCTCTTCGGGTGTCATCTTCTTTATCTCTGCACTGCCGATCTCATTTACCAGTATGAGAGAGATCGTATCGCCGCGCTTCTTCTTGTCGTTCATCGCGCCCGATACGGCATCTTCCGCGGTGATCGGATCGCCCGTGGGAAGACCGTATGCGCTGATCAAGCCTTTGATGCTCTCTGCAGTATCAGCAGACATCATTCCTGCTCTGAGGCAGGCATCCGTTATGATGCCCATTCCCTTGGCAACGCACACGCCGTGAGCAAGAGTGAAGTTGCTGTTCCTCTCGATGACATGACCTATGGTGTGACCGTAGTTTAAGATCTGGCGTCTGCCGTTATCTTTCTCGTCTTCGGTGATCACTTCAGCCTTATCCTTAACGCAGGATATCAGGATCTTCGTAAGCGTATCAATGTCTTCCTGAAGCGACATCGCCCTGCCTTCAGATGCGATCTTTGACAGGACTTCGTACAGATCCTTATCCATTATGAATGCATACTTTATGACTTCCGCCATACCCTCGGTAAAGACCTCAGACGGAAGCGTCGACAGGCAGTCGGTATCTTCTATTACCATCGAAGGCTGGTGGAAGGCTCCTGCCAGATTCTTGCCCTGGGGAAGGTCTATTCCCGTCTTGCCTCCGAGTGCGGCGTCAGCCATTGCAAGGAGCGATGTGGGGATCTGCACCACCTTGATGCCGCGCAGGAATGTAGCGGCTGCAAAGCCTCCCATGTCGGTCGCGACTCCGCCTCCGAGGGAGACAACGATATCAGTCCTCGTGAACTCCTCTTCCGCCATCACGGCCCACATGCCTGCGATCGAATCAATATTCTTCTTCTCTTCTCCCGCCTCGAAAACATACTCCGATAC
>JAEEGI010008505.1_pt1 | contig 22674 bp, 20 predicted proteins | sample 8958751 | NCBI WGS metagenome assembly JAEEGI01 (sample SAMN16246545, study PRJNA631951) | gut metagenome | biome: gut microbiome; feature: rumen; material: KS-attached | host: Bos | place: Iran: Karaj | collected 2018-10 | reverse complement strand
GCCGGGCGTATCGCCGCGGCGCGCAAGTCGCTCGACCTGCTGCTCGAGACCGATTACGAAAAAGCCAAGGCTATGGCGACCGAACTGTGCGAGATCAACGTGTGCCGCCAGACCACCGAGCAGCGCATCTATAAAGAAGCCACTCAGATGATCGGCGCGTTCCGCGGCGACAGATACAGCTATATACTCCATTCCGACAACTGGCATCAGGGCGTGGTCGGGGTCGTCGCAAGCAAGATATCCGAACGCTATTCGCTGCCCGCCATACTGTTTTCGTTCGACGGCGACATTGGCAAGGGAAGCGGCAGATCGGTCAAAGGGCTCAACCTCACCGACCTGCTCGCCGAATGCTCGGACCTGCTCATAGAATACGGCGGCCACGAGCTCGCCGCCGGGCTTTCGATCGAACGCAGGAACTTAGACGCGTTTATCGAAAGGTTCGAAAAACTCTCGCGCGAGAAACTCGAACATATCGATACGATACAGCCGCTCAACATCGACTGCGAGCTGTATTTCGACGAGATAACTTCCGAAAACGCCGCCGAGCTGCAGCTGCTCGAACCGTTCGGGCTCACCAACGCGGTGCCGCAGTTCATAGTGCGCGGAGTCACCATAAGCGAGATCACGCCTATTTCGGCGGATAAAAACATACGCATCAAACTGCGCGACCGCCGCACCCGCCGCGAAGTCAACGCCGTCTATTTCGGTATGAGCCACTGCGAATTTCCGTTCGTGCGCGGCGACGAGTGCGAACTCGCCTGCACGCTGGGGCTCAACGAATACCGCGGCGTCGTGTCGCCGCAGCTGCTGGTGCGCGCGGTGCGCCCGTGCGAGGAAGAAAGCAAACGCGTCAAGCGCTCGCGCGAGATATACGCCAGCGTGTGCAGCACGACCGACGCGTCGCCCGTGCCGTTTTCGGCGCTCCCCACGGTCAACGATTTCCGCGAGGTGTTCCGTCTGCTCAAGCGCGAGCTCGAAAACGAACGCAAATGCGTGTCGGTGCGCTATCTCAAACACAAGCTCGCCTCCACCGAAAACGCCGATATCGACCTTTGCGCCATAAAGATCGTCATCGACGTGATGAACGAGTTCGGGCTCGCCGAGACCACGCACGTGCGCGGCAACGATATTATCGAAATCAAACTGATGCCGTATTCCGCCAAGATAGACCTTGAAAAGAGCGAGATACTGCGCCGCATAAAAAAGAGAGCCAACTGAGATCAAACGCTTAAAAGGAGCTTTTTCAAGTGGCAGAGACTTTTGAACAACTCTACAGATCGATATCGGAAAAAGGTCCGATGTATTACGATCTCGACAAAATAAGGCGCGCCTACGATTTTGCCGAAAAATGCCATTCCGGGCAGAAACGCATATCGGGCGAGCCTTACATAACGCACCCCATCGCGGTGGCGCAGATCGTCGCCGACCTGCAGCTCGACACAGATTCCATATGCGCGGCGCTGCTCCACGACACGGTCGAAGACTGCGGCGACAAGGCCGATATTTCCATTATTCGCAAATCGTTCGGCAACGAAGTTGCCAATCTCGTGGACGGCGTGACCAAGCTGGTGCACATACCCTTTGAAAAGAAGCAGGACGAATCCATAGAAAACCTGCGCAAGATGTTCCTGGCAATGTCCAAGGATCTGCGCGTCATTTTCATAAAGCTCGCCGACAGACTTCACAATATGCGCACGCTGGAATACCGCTCCGAGCAGAAACAGCGTTCCATAGCGCTCGAGACAATGCACGTCTACGCGCCGCTCGCGCACCGTCTGGGGATCCAGATGATAAAGCAGGAGCTCGAAACGCTGGCGCTTCGGTATCTCGACCCCGTCGGCTACGACGAGATAAGCCGTTCCATAGAACAGCGCCTTTCCGAAAACGAAGGATTCCTGCAGAACGCCAAGGAGACCATTGCCGAAAGCCTTACCGAACAGAAGATAAGCTACCGTCTCGAAGGCCGCGTCAAATCCATATACAGCATCTACCGCAAGATGTATAATCAGAACAAGCCGTTCGACGAGATCTACGACTTTTACGCCATACGCATAATAGTCAAGACCGAAATGGAATGCTATTCGGTGCTGGGCGTGATACACGAAAAATTCAAGTCGATGCCGGGCAGGTTCAAGGATTACATCTCCACGCCGAAGGCGAATATGTACCGTTCGCTGCACACCACGGTCATAGGGCACGACGGCATACCGTTCGAAGTCCAGATCCGCACCGAGGAAATGCACGAGGTCGCCGAATACGGCCTTGCGGCGCACTGGAAATACAAGAGCGGCGAACAGGCGAAAGAGTTGGTGGATAAAAAACTCAAGTGGATCCGCACCCTGCTCGAGACCGAAAAGGATCCCGACGACGCCGACGAATTCTTCCGCCCGCTCAAGATCGACCTGTTCGACGACGAGACGTTCGTGTTCACGCCTCAGGGCGACGTCGTTTCGCTGCCGGCGGGCTCCAACCCCATAGATTTCGCCTACGCCATCCATTCGGCGGTCGGCAACAAGATGGTCGGAGCCAAGGTCAACGGCAACATCGTCCCCATAGATTACGTGCTCGAAAACGGTCAGATCGTCGAAATACTCACGTCTTCCGCCTCCAAGGGCCCCAGCCGCGACTGGCTCAAGATGGTCCGCTCGGGCGAAGCGCGCAACAAGATACGCCAGTTCTTCAAAAAAGAGATGCGGTCCGAAAACATCGTCATCGGCAAGTACGAAATAGACCGCGAGCTCAGAAGGTTCGGCAGACCGTTCACCGAAGCGCAGAAAGAAGAGATCGTCAAAAACATCGCCGAGCGTATGATGATGGCGGACGCCGACGATCTGTACAACAATATCGGCTACGGCGGGATCGCGCTATCGCGCATATCCGCCAAACTGCGCGACGAATTCGACCGCGTGGTCAACCCCGTCACTCCCGAGGAACTCGCGGCGAAGCAACAGGAAAAACAGGCAAAACTCGCTCAGCGCCGCACCGGAGGCGACAAGTCGCAATCGGTCATCATAGACAGCGTTTCGGGGTGCGAAGTCAAGTTCGCCAAGTGCTGCAACCCGCTGCCGGGCGACAGCATAATAGGCTTTATCACCAAAGGCTACGGCGTTTCCATACACAAATACGATTGCGAAAACGTCGTCGCGGGGCTCAAGCGCCCCGAGGATAAGGACAGATGGGTGGTCGCTTCGTGGGCGGAAGCCGTCGAAAAACAGGAATTCGGCGATTTTGAAGCGGGCATCAACGTCTACGCCGTCTATTCGCAGCGCATAATAGCCGATATCACCGTCGCGCTTTCCGATCTCAAAGTGGCGCTGGTGTCGCTCACGACGCGTGAAAACGGCGACGATATGATACTCCACCTTGTGGTGAAATGCAGCAATATCGAGCATCTTCACAACATATTAAAGTCGCTCAAACGTATCCAGGGCGTGCGCGACGTGACGCGAGGTAACAAATAGTATGAAAGCAGTAGTATGCCGCGTAAACGGCGCGGTCTGCCGCGTCGACGGCGAAATAACCGGCGAAGTCGGCACGGGGCTCCTCATATTCGCGGGCTTCTGCGGCGAGGATACCGAACCGGACGTGGTCAAGGTCGCCCGCAAGATCGGGCGGCTGCGCATTTTCCGCGACGAAAACGGCAAGATAAACAAATCGGTCTCCGACGTTTCGGGCGGAGCTCTGGTCATTTCAAATTTCACGCTCTACGGCAGGGTAAAACACTCCAACCGTCCCGATTTTATGCGCGCCTGCCCCGCGGACCGCGCAAACGAATATTTTGAACTTTTTAAGCGCGAACTTTCGGCGTTTATGCCGGTGCAGTCGGGCGTTTTCGGCGCGCATATGCATATCGAAGCCGAAAACGACGGCCCCGTCACCCTCGTGATAGACAGTTCGGAGCTTTAAGGGATATAAATGAGAGTAAACGTAATAAACAAAACGGAATTCCTCAACGAATACCATTTCCGTTCGCTTTGTCTGCTGTATTTTCCGCAGGCCAAGCTCCCCGCGAACGACCCTTCGCCCTATTCGGCGGATTTTACGCTCGAACGCCTGCCCGACGGCACGCTGTACGCGTCGGCGTTCCTGCATTCGCCGCAGGGCGAATCTTTCGGTGAAAGCTTTGAAAAAGATATCGTCTTCACCGTTCCCACCGACGACGAATCCATCGCCGCCGCCATAACCGGCAAGGCGATGCTTGCGGCCGGCAAAAAGCTGTTCGGCTTCGTGCCGCCGTGGGGATATCTCACCGGGCTCAGGCCCGTAAAGCGCGCGCGGTATTACCTGGAACGCGGTTTCGGCGAAAACCGCGTCACGCGGCTTTTCACCAACGATTACGATGTAAGCGAAGAAAAGACGCGGCTTTCAATAAAGACCGCGCGCAAGGAGACCGAAATGCTCGCCGGCATAACGCCGAATCATTGCGGCGTGTACGTTTCGGTGCCGTTCTGTCCAACGCGGTGCGATTACTGCTCGTTCGTGTCGTATTCCAACAAAAAACTGTTCTCGCTCATACCGCAGTACGTCGAACGCCTCTGCCGCGATATAGAGCGCACCGGCGATATCATCCGCAAAACGGGGTTCGTCCCCAAGGCCGTTTACATAGGCGGCGGCACGCCGTCGTTTTTGAGCGACGGGCAGCTTTGCGATATATTCCGCGCCATTGAAAAGAACATCCCCATGTCGCAGGTGACCGAGTATTCGTTCGAAGGCGGCAGACCCGATACGCTCACGCCGCAAAAGCTCGCGCTCATCCGCACAGGCGGCCCCGACCGCATATCGGTCAACCCGCAATCCACCTGCCAGTGCGTGCTCGACGCCATAGGCAGAAAGCATACCGTCGAGCAGTTCTTCCAAAGCGCCGAAGCGGCGCTGAAATGCGGATTCAGCACCGTAAACACCGACCTTATCGCCGGGCTCCCGCGCGACACGCGCGAAACTTTCGCCAAAACGCTCGACGACGTCATGGCGCTGGGGTTCGAAAATATAACCGTGCACACGCTTTCCATAAAGAACGCGTCCGAGATCAAAAACGACGCCGGCGTGTTCGATCCGATCGGCGAGCTGGCGCGCAGCTGCGTTTCTTACGCGGGTGAAACTCTCGGCGCGCACGGCTACGCGCCCTACTACCTCTACCGCCAGAAACGCACGGTGGGCAACGGCGAAAACACCGGCTTTTCGCTCGCCGGTCACGAAAGCCTCTACAACGTTATGATGATGGAGGAATCCTCCACCGTGTTCGCCTGCGGCGCGGGCGCCATAACCAAACTCGTGTCGCCGGACGGCGAAAAGATATGCCGCATAGCGTTCCCCAAGTACCCTTACGAATATCTCGAAAGGGAAGAAAACGTGGGCGAAGACGCGATACGCCGCTTTTTCGAAAAGCAAAGATAAATACGTTTAAGGAAGTCAGACCTGATGAAAAAGAACACGGGAACGTTTCTCACCGAAGCGCTCATAATTTCCGTTTCGAATCTCATATCCAAAGTCATAGGCGTGGTGTTCAAGATCCCGCTGGGGAATATGCTGCAGAACAATATGGAAATGTTCACCGCGGCGTATTCGGTCTACGCTATGCTGTTTATGCTTTCCAACGCCGGGCTGCCCGTGGCACTTTCGCGCGCGGTCGCCGTGGCGGCGGCAAAGGGACGTAAAAAAGAAGAAGGCCGCGTCTTCTGGGCGGGCACGCTGCTTTTCGGCTCCATAGGCACCGTGCTCATGCTCGCAATGCTGCTCGGCGCAAACGCCATAGCCGATTATTCCGAACACGCCGACGCGGCGCTCGCCATCCGTCTCGTGGCGCCCTGCCTGCCTCTGGTCTGCGTGTCGTCGTCGCTGCGCGGGTTCTTCCAGGGGCACCGCATAATGATGCCCACCGCGATATACCATTTTTTGGAATCGTTTTTCAAGATGGTCGTTGGGCTCGGCGCCGCGTACTACGCGGTCTCGCATAACTATTCCGCGCCGGTCCAGGCGGCGTTCGCCATACTGGGCATCACCGCCGGAAGTCTCGCCGGCCTTATCTACCTCATAATAACCAAGTATTTATACGAAAAGAAACACCGCGAGATACTTTCACTCGAATGCGACGATTATCCAACCGTTTACAAGAACCTGCTCAAGGTGGCGCTGCCCGTGGCGGCGACTTCGACCGCGCTGTATCTTTCCAATTTCCTCGATACGCTCGTCATCAAAAAGGGGCTCATCGCTTCCGGCGTAACGGAAGAGATATCGGGCAGACTTTACACCGCCTATACCACGCTCGCGCTTTCGGTTTCCGACCTGCTCCCCGCGACGTTCGTTTATCCCATAGCCATTTCCATACTCCCCGCCATAACCCAGTCGTTCACGGTGGGCGACGTGAAAAAAGCGCGCGAATATATGAATCATTCCATCCGCATTTCGGCTATAATAGGAATGCCGTGCGCCTTCCTTATGTTCGCGGTGGCGCGGCCCGTGCTGGTATTCCTGTACGGTTCCGCGTGGGGCGGCAGCTCGTTCGTCTGGAACGGGACTGAGTTCTGGGCGGTGGATATCGCGGCCAACGGGCTGCGCATACTTTCGCTCGGGATAATCGGTATATCGCTGCTTTCCACCACCAACTCGCTGCTCCCGGCGGTCAAAAAATCGCACCTTACAACCGTATCGGTGTTCACCGGCGTGGCGGCGCTCGCCGTCACCGAGATCGTGCTTATCCGCGTGCCGTCTGTGGGCATCTACGGCGCGCCGGTCGCATCTGTCGTCTGTTATACCGTGGCGCTTTCGCTCAACCTGTTCTTCCTTAAACGGCTGGGATATATCGAGCGCTCCTTCACCGGTATGTTCGCCAAGCCGCTCATCGCGGCGCTTTTGTGCGGAGCCGCCGCCGTGGGGACCGTCTACGGCGCCTCCCTGATCATCAACGCCGAAAGGCGTTTGGGCGCTTTCGCGGTGATGTGCGCGGGCGGCGTCGTCGGCGTTATCGTATATATCGTCGCGCTTCTGGCGCTCAAAGGAATAACGGCGGAAGAGATACGTCTGCTGCCCAAAGGCAGAAAACTTTGCGATTTTATGCTTAAAAAGGGATGGATCACCGAAAATCAGTGATTTTTCCGCTAAATAGCCCCATTTTTTGCAAAAAAAAGTCATTTTCCTCTTGCCAAACGCAAAAAACAGTGATATACTTGTTATGCACAAGAATATGCAAAAAATAAATGAAAGGAGTTCATATAATGAACAAAACCAATCTTGTCGACATCGTTGCCGAAAAGGCCAACCTCAAAAAGAAAGAAGCAGAAGCTGCCGTCAGCGCAGTTTTCGAAGCTATTCAGAAAGACCTTGCCGAAGGCGGCAAAGTTCAGATCACCGGTTTCGGTTCTTTCAAAGTTAAAGAAAGAAACGCCCGCGTAGGCAGAAACCCCAAGAACGGCAAATCCATCAAGATCGCCGCTTCCAAAGCCCCCGTGTTCGTAGCCGGCAAAGGACTTAAAGACGCTGTCAACGGCTAAACCGTCCAACAGGATAATGTGAGAGGCCTTTATGCGATTAGACAAGTTTTTGAAAGTTTCGCGCATCATCAAGCGCCGCACCGTCGCGGCGGATGCCTGCGGAAGTGAGTATATCACGGTAAACGGTCGCGTCGCTAAGGCCTCTTATAACGTCAAAGAGGGCGATATCATCACAGTGACGTACGGTAGCCGCAAGGCTTCGTTCCGGGTAAAACAGATACTCGAAACGCAGTCCAAAGAAAAAGCCGCCGAGATGTACGAAATAGTGGAATAGTATCATATACGCCGCCTTGCGCGCATACCTTTTACTGTGCGGGGTGGCGCGTGTATGAACGATAATAAACAGATCCTTAAAATAGAAGACCGTTCGCTGCTGTGCGTCAACGGTATAACCGCCTTGCGCGAGTTTTCCGAGACCGAGGTGGTTTTCGAAACCGGCGACGGTCTGCTTTACGTAGGCGGCGCCGACCTGTGCGTCACCAGACTCACGCTCGAAACGGGCGAATCCGCGGTCACCGGACGTATCGATTCCGCGGTGTTTTCCCAAAGCGCGGCGCAGAAGACGTTCCTTTCGCGCCTGTTCGGCAGGCATGGTATTTAACGTCCAGCTTTCGTGGCAGCTGCTTTGGGCGTCTCTTGTATGCGGCGCCGCGTTCGGCGTGCTGTACGACGTGCTGCGCTTTTTCAGGGCGTTCACCAAAAACGGCCGCGTGCTGCTGTTTTTCCACGATATCTCGTTCTGTCTGCTTTTTTCTGCGGCGATGTGCGTCTTGTATTTCAATTATTCAAACGGGCGCATACGGCTTTACGCGCTGCTTGCGGCGTGTTCCGCGTTCGCGGCGTACCGCCTTACGCTCGGGGCGATCAGCGCGCGCACGGTCGCAAAAATGCATTCCGCGCTCGTAAAGTTAAAAAACAAATGCGTTTCCGCGTTCCGCCGCGCGTGCCGTTCGGCGCGCAGGGCGGCGGTTTCCCGCCTTATGCGTATGCGTCAGCTGCGCGGCGCGGGGAACGGATTCGGTATGTAGTATGTTTGCAAAGGAGGTAAAAACTTGCAAAGAAGGACCAGCACCAATTTCATAGTCCGCGCGGCAATAGCGTTTATGCTCATATTGCTCGTTTTTGCCGTCATCAACATACAAATGAAACTCAACACGCTCAAACAGAACAAAAAAGCGCTGGAAGCTCAGGTCGAAGAAGTCGTCGACATCATCGACGAGATCAACGTGCGGCTCGACACGCCCGTCACCGACGAATACATAGAGCGCGTCGCGCGCGACGAACTGGGCTACCGCCGCGAGGGAGAGATAATCTTCTACAACGATATGGCTAATTAGCCGTCATTACGGGGAGCTTGTTTTTGGGAAAGATCGTTAAGGGCAAAGTGACAAAGATCACGAACTTCGGCGCGTTCGTCGCGGTCGAAGGCGGCGCGAGCGGAATGATCCATATTTCCGAAGTTTCGCAAAGCTTTGTGAAGGATATCAAAGATTTTCTGACCGAAGGCCAGGAAGTCGAATGCGCGGTCGTATCGTCCGACGAAAACGGACGTCTCGCGCTTTCGCTCAAACGTCTGCCGCAAAAAGCGGCGTCCTGCGCGGCGGTTCCGCCCGAGGATTTCCGCAAAACGCAAAAGAGCTCCGGCGCCACGCTCGAAAGTATGATCACGCGCTTCAAAAGCGTTTCCGACGATAAGCTCGGCGACCTCAAAAAGGGCGGCGACGTCAAACGCGCACGGTCCGGCAGGCGCAATAAACGCTGAAAATTCCACGGCGGCACAGACCGCCGTTTTTTTGTCGCGAAATGTCGCGGCAAAACGCAAATTCGGCGCGCAGTTCATTGACATTTGCGCGCGGTTATGATATAATGTACACAGCGGGGAAACAATAAGCGTTTTCCTTTTACATATAAAAAAGGAGGAATCCGAAATGAAGATCAAATTCAACGCGCGCAAGTACAGACTCACCGACGACGTCAAACAGAGATTCGAAAAAAAGCTTGCAAAGCTCGACAAATTCTTTTACAAGGACGCCGAAGCAATAGTGTCTTTGTATAAAGAAAAGATCGGCGAACGCGTGGAGATCACCGTACACGGAAAGGGCACGCTTTTCAGAGCGGAAGAGATCGATACCGACGCGGCGTGCGCGCTCGACAAAGCTATGGACGTCCTTGAGCGCCAGATCCGCAAGAACCGCACGCGGCTCGAAAAGAGAAAACAGATCCAGCCCGTCACGAGCGAGGAAGACACTCTTTACGAAGAAAACAAAGAATTCAAGATCTCCAAAGTCAAAAAGTTCGTACTCGATTCCATGACCGTGGAAGAAGCCATCCTGCAGATGAACCTGCTTTCGCACGAGTTCTATCTGTTCAAAAACGCCGAGACCGGAGCCGTCAATCTCGTGTATAAGAGAAAAAACGGCGACGACTACGGCGTGATAGTGTCGGCAGACTGAGAATATAATCGATCGGAGCAAAAAGCCCGCTGTGCGGGCTTTTTGAATGAAAGGGAAAAAGTATGCGTTTCGTCACCACCTGCCTTTTCGGGCTCGAGCGGCTCGCGGGCGAGGATATCGACGCGCTCGGCTACAAACGAATAGAAACCACCGACGGCAGGGTGGAATTCGAAGCGCCCGCCGACGCCATAGCGCGCTGCAACGTCAATTTCCGCTACAGCGAGCGCGTGCTCATAAAGCTCGGCGCGTTTGGCGCGGAAACTTTCGACGGGCTTTTCGAAAACACACGCGCGCTCCCTTGGGAGGATCTCATCGGGCGCGACGACGCGTTCCCCGTAAAAGGGCATTCGGTAAAATCGCGCCTGTTTTCGGTGCCCGACTGCCAGGCGATAATCAAAAAAGCCGTGTGCCGCCGGCTCGGTTCGATATACGGAATGGAACGCCTGCCCGAGACGGGCGTAAAAAAGCAGATAGTGTTCTTTTTGATGAACGATACCGCCCACCTTATGATAGACACCACCGGCGAAGGACTGCACAAACGCGGCTACCGCCCGGCGGCGAACCTGGCGCCCATACGCGAAACGCTCGCGGCGGCGATGGTGAACTTTTCCCGCCCGCGCGCAAACGTGCTCACCGTCGATCCTATGTGCGGTTCGGGCACCATAGCCATAGAGGCGGCGCTGCTCGCTTCGAACACCGCGCCGGGAATGAACCGCGCGTTTTCCGCCGAACGGTACGGTCTGCTCCCCGAAAACGCCTTCGAACTCGCACGCGAGGAAGCGCGCGCGAAGGTGACCGAACCCGGTATGCGTATCTTCGGTTCGGATATAGATAAAGAATCGCTCGCGATCGCGCGCGAAAACGCCCGCCGCGCCGGAGTGGGAAAATGGGTGGACTTTTCGTGCGCCGACGTGCGCTCGTTCGTCCCGCCCGTGGAAGGCGCGCGCGGCACGATAGTTTGCAATCCGCCCTACGGCGAGCGGATGATGGACAAAGAAAGCGCAGCGGAACTTATAGCCTCGGCGGGCAAAGCCATAGCGCGTTCCGCGCCTATGTGGCAGCTGTATTTCATATCGCCGGATCCGCTTTTCGAACGCCATTTCGGGCGGCGCGCCGACAAAGTACGCACGCTTTATAACGGAATGATCAAATGCGGCTTTTACCAGTTTTACAAGCAAAAAACATAAAAATGTAACAATTTTGACATTGAAATTATATAATTTGTGATTATTATATTATATGCAAAAATAACCGTTTGCTAAGGAGGAATATCAATGAAACTCAAACCACTCGGCGATAAGATCGTCATCAAAATGGCAGAAGCCGAAGAGACCACCAAGAGCGGCATCATTCTGGCGGGCGCCGCAAAAGAAAAGCCCCAGTTCGCTTACGTTATAGAAGTCGGCCCCGGCTCGCGCGACGAAAACGGCAAGCTCGTCCCGATGGAAGTCAAAAAGGGCGATAAAGTCATAACCAGCAAATATTCCGGCACCGAGATCAAGCTCGACGGCGAAGAATATATCGTAGTCAGACAAAACGATATTCTTTGCGTAGTAGAATAAACGTACAGGGAGGATCCGCATTATGGCAAAAGAACTCAGACACAATATCGAAGCGAGAGAGGCGTTGATGAAAGGCATCAACACTCTTGCCGACACCGTAAAGATCACGCTCGGTCCCAAGGGCAGGAACGTAGTGCTCGATAAAAAATTCGGCTCGCCGCTCATCACCAACGACGGCGTGACCATAGCAAAAGAGATAGAGCTCGAAGACCCGTTCGAGAATATGGGCGCACGTCTGGTGTGCGAAGTCGCCACCAAGACCAACGACGCCGCCGGCGACGGCACCACCACCGCCACGCTGCTCGCTCAGGCGTTCATCCGCGAAGGCATGAAGAACATAGCCGCCGGCGCCAACCCCATGATAGTCAAAAAGGGAATTCAGAAAGCCGTTGACGAAGCCGTCAAAGCCATTTCCGCTTCCAGCACCGCCGTTCACGGCACCGACGATATCGCCCGCATAGGCACCATATCTTCCGGCGACGCCGAAATAGGCAAGATCATAGCCGAAGCCATGGAAAAAGTCACCGCCGAAGGCGTTATCACGGTCGAAGAATCCAAGACCGCCGAAACTTATTACGACCTTGTCGAAGGTATGCAGTTCGACCGCGGCTATATCACGCCGTATATGGTCACCGATACCGAAAAAATGGAAGCCGTGCTCGACGACGCGCTCGTACTCATCACCGATAAAAAGATCTCCAATATTCAGGAGATCCTGCCCGTGCTCGAACAGATCGTTCAGAACGGCAAAAAGCTGCTCATAATCGCCGAGGACGTCGAAGGCGAAGCGCTTTCCACCCTCATAGTCAACCGTCTGCGCGGCACGTTCACCTGCGTCGCGGTCAAAGCTCCCGGCTTCGGCGACAGACGTAAAGAGATGCTTCAGGATATCGCCATCCTCACCGGCGGCACGGTGATCTCTTCCGACCTCGGCTACGAGCTCAAGGAAGCCACGCTCGATATGCTCGGCCGCGCAAAGCAGGTCAAAGTGACCAAGGAAAACACCATCATAGTCGACGGCGCGGGCGACAAAGACGAGATCAAAGCGCGCACCGCTCAGATCAAAGCCGCAATAGAAGTTTCCACCAGCGATTTCGACCGTGAAAAGCTTCAGGAACGCCTTGCCAAGCTCGCGGGCGGCGTAGCCGTTATCAAAGCCGGCGCAGCCACCGAGACCGAGATCAAGGAAAAGAAGCTCCGCATAGAAGACGCGCTCAACGCTACCCGTGCGGCAGTCGAAGAAGGTTACGTCGCAGGCGGCGGCGTCGCGCTCATCGACGTCATCCCCGAAGTCGAAAAGCTGCTCAAAGTCACCGAAGGCGACGAAAAGACCGGCGTCAAGATCGTGCTCCGCGCGCTTGAGGAACCTGTCAGACAGATCGCCGAAAACGCCGGCTTCGAAGGCAGCGTGGTGGTCGACAAGGTCAAGAGAGCCAAGAAAGGCACCGGTTTCGACGCTTATAACGAAACGTTCGTCGACATGGTCAAGGCCGGCATAATCGACCCCGCCAAGGTCACCCGCAGCGCGCTGCAGAACGCCGCTTCCATAGCTTCCATGGTGCTCACCACCGAAGCTCTCGTTGCGGATAAGAAAGAAGAGAATCCCGCGCCTAATCCCGCGATGAACGGTATGGGCGGCATGGGCTATTGATGCCGCAGAACGCATATAAGCGGCAAATTTACGCACCCGAATGAGATAATTTTTACAAGGTTATGCCAATGAACGATTGGTATAACCTTGTTTGTTTGCGGACCCTTTTTTTCGTAAAAAGGTGCTTGACTAAAAGCTTCGACTGCCGTACGAGTGTACGGCGACGCTTGCTTTTAGTCAAAATTTGCTCGCTTCTATGCGTTCTGCCTTGTGACGCCGGTATGTTCGGTTACGCTATCCGGAATGTGGGCGGAAAAGGCGAACGCGCCCGCCGGAATGACAATACAAATCTGGCATAGTCTTGTTTGTTTTTTGACCTGATTATGCGCAAAAAAGGTGCTTCAACGAAAAACTTCGACTGCCGTACAGTCGTACGGCGACGCTCGTTTTCAGACAAAATTCCCTCGCTTTACTGCGCTCTGCCTTGTGACGCCGCAGCGTTCGGTCACGCACGCCGGAACGTTTGCGGAAAAGGCGAATGTGCCCGCCGGAACGTTTGCGGGAAAGGCGAATGCGCCCGCCGGAACGTTCGATTATTATATGATATAGCGACGCATATCTATATACCCCCTCTCCTCCTCCGGGCGGAGCAAAGCGAGGGATCGGCCCGGGCGGAGGAGGAGAGGGGGTTGACAATTCAGGCTGAAAACTATGGTTTTTCAGTTTATGCAAACGCCCGAGGCGGAAGAATTCCGCTTCGGGCGTCTTCATTTTTATTATTTATTGCTTACTGTTTCGGCTTTTTCATGGTGAGCGAGATGCGGCCCTTTTGGGTATCTACAGCCAGCACCCAGACGGTGACGATATCGCCGACCTTGAGCACTTCGGACGGATGCTTGATATATCTGTCCGAGATCTGCGTGACGTGAACGAGTCCGTCCTGATGCACGCCTATATCGACGAACGCGCCGAAATCTATGACGTTCCTCACGGTGCCTTTCATTTCCATGCCGGGCTTCAGATCTTCAATGCCCATGACGTCTGTGCGGAGCATGGGAGGCGGCAGCTCGTCGCGCGGGTCGCGCGCGGGGCGTTCGAGCTCTTTTACAATATCTATAAGCGTGGGTTCGCCTATGCCCAGTTCATTGGCGAGCGCCGAAGTGCCGTCGGTGGAAACGCGTTCCGAAAGGCCGCTTATCCTGCCCTGCGCCACGTCGGAATCGGTATAAGAATAATGCTTTAAGAGCGCTTCGGCGGCGTCGTAGCTTTCGGGATGGACGGCGGTGCGGTCGAGCACGTTCCTGCCGTCGGTCACGCGCAGGAACCCGGCGCACTGTTCAAACGCCTTGGGCCCCAGTTTGGGCACCTTTTTGAGCTGCGCGCGGGATATGAACTTGCCGTTTTCTTCGCGGTAGGCGACGATATTCTTGGCTATGGCGCTGTTTATTCCGGCAATGCGCGCAAGCAGCGGCGCCGAAGCGGTGTTGAGGTCGGCGCCTACCGAGTTCACACAGTCTTCCACAACGCCGTCGAGCGCTTCGCCCAGCTGTTTTTCGGGCATATCGTGCTGATACTGTCCCACGCCTATCGCTTTGGGATCTATCTTCACAAGTTCCGCGAGCGGATCCTGCAGGCGTCTTGCAATAGACACCGCGGAACGCTGAGTGACATCGAAATCGGGGAATTCCTGCTGCGCCAGCTTGGAAGCCGAATAAACGCTGGCGCCGGCTTCGCTGACCACCATATACGAAACGCCTTTTGCGTTCATTTCTTTAAGCAGCTCGGCGGTGAAAGTCTCGGTCTCGTGCGAGGCGGTGCCGTTGCCTATGGCTATGCAGGTCACGCCGTATTTCTGTATAAAAGTCTTTATCTTCGCTTTGGCTTCGGGTATCCTGTTGTGCGGCGGAACGGGGTAGATGACGCCGGTGTCGAGCACTTTTCCGGTGCCGTCCACCACGGCGACCTTGCATCCGGTGCGGTAGCCCGGGTCGAGCCCTATGGTCACGGCGTTGCGGACCGGCGGCTGCATTAGCAGATGCCGCGTGTTTTCGGCGAACACCTTTATTGCGTCGGTCGACGCTTTGTCGGTGAGCTCGTTGCGGATCTCGCGTTCGATCGAAGGGAATATGAGCCGGTCGTAGGCGTCGTCCGCGGCCCGGAGCACCAGCTGACCGGTCTCGCCGTTGTTCTTCACGTGGATCGAAGCGAGTATGCGCATAGCCATATTGCGGTCGAATTCCACCGATATTTTAAGGAATTCCTCTTTTTCGCCGCGGTTCATCGCGAGCACGCGGTGCCCGGGGACCTTGTTCAGCTTTTCCACCTTGTCGGCGTACATACCGTAAACGCCCAGGTCGTCCTTTGCGCCCGCGGAACGTATACTGCCGTTTTGCGTGCAGACGTAGCGTATGCGTTTTCTGCCTTCGGCGTCGTCGGAAATCGTTTCGGCGATGATATCCAGAGCGCCCTGCAGCGCGTCTTCGGCGGAAGTCACGCCTTTTTCTTCGTCTATATACTGCTCGGCGATCTTGAGCACGCCGGTCGTCTTTTCGTCCTGCGCATAGATCAAAAGCGCAAGCGGCTCAAGCCCTTTTTCCTTTGCCACGGAAGCGCGCGTGCGGCGCTTGGGACGGAACGGGCGGTAGATGTCTTCTATTTCGGTCAGCGTTTCGGCGGCGTCCAGCGCGGCGGAAATCTCGTCGGTCATTTTTTCCTGCTCGGTAATTGAAGCGCGCACCTTTTCGCGCTGTTCGTCCAGCGAACGCAGGTAAGCCAGCCGCTCGCTCAGATTGCGCAGAACTTCGTCGTCGAGCGAGCCCGTCATTTCCTTGCGGTAGCGCGCTATGAACGGCACCGTGTTGCCTTCGTCGAGCAGCTTCACCGCCGCTTCGGTCTGACTTTGTCTTATTCGCAGTTCCTGTGTGAGTTTTGCAATAATGTCCATGGTCTGTCTCCGTTTATTTCTTCTTTTTCTTTTTGAAAATCAGCGCGCACGCCGCCGCGCATATCGCCGCCGCGGCAGCCGCTATGCCTATGATGAGTCCGGGCTTGCCTCCGCTTTCTTCCGGTGCGGCTGTTTCCTCACTCTGCTCGGGCCCGCTTTCGGCCATGCTTTCTTCGGCAGAGCTTTCTTCGGAGCTTTCCTCGCCCGGATGATTGTAAGCGTACACCATGGCTTCGAGCTCGTCGCACAACGCCTTGAGATGTATGGCGAAGACCCGTTCGCCGGCGAGATACCGTTTTATGGCGCGGATCTTCAGATTGATCTCCGTGTCGCCGCACTGTTCGGCGGCTTCCAGCACCGGCGTATAATCGAAAGCGACCTTGTAGACTTCGAATTCGCTGATGCCGCCGCTGTAATAGGTGTTGTACTGGCTCGCGTACCAGCGCTTGAGCTGGACGTATTTGACGTAACGCGCCCTGACCGGCTTGAATTCCACGGTCTCGGTCACGCGCCGGCCTTCTTCTTTTCCGCTCGCTTCAAAGACTTTTTCAAAGTTTTCGCCGTCTTCCGAAACATATAGCTCGAACGCCTGCACGGATTCGAAATAGTGTATGATTATTTTTGAAATATCGTAAACGTCGGCGAGATCGACTACCATCCACTGGGTATCTTTCGACCTGTCGAACGAAAGGCGCGTGTTCATATCGCCGTCGACCGCCATCGGTTCGTTCAGCCGTCCGTCGTTGACTTCAAGTCCGCTGACCGTGACCTTTTTGCCCAAAGCCACGTTGCTTTCGAAAAGCAGGTCGTTGAGCGATCCGCCCTCGGGTGCGAGAGTCAGATTTTCCACTACGCAGTTTTCGCTGCCGATTTTTTCGAGCGGGAGCACGAACGACGAACTGTATTCGGCGGTTTTTCCGGTGGAAGCCACCACGGGCTCGGACACCCACTTGCCGTCGACTATCAGCACGGTCGAAGTCCTGTCGCCGTAAAGCCTGATATTGGTCTTTTCGCCTAAAGTCACGCCTCTGTCGAAGATATACGTCACGCCGCCGCGTTCAAAGCTCAGTTTGCCCGCCGCGTTGACGAACAGTTTTCCGTCTTTGCCTTCGGTTATCACCGCGCCTTTTTTGGTCACGGTCACGTCGGCGCTCATATAATACGGCCAGCCGTACGATATCGCTTCGCCTTCTTCGAGAGCTTTCGTCACATCGGCGTCGATCGCGTATTTGCGCCGCGCGGGATCGGCGTTGCCGCCGCGGCGTGACAGTTTTTCAAAGCGCGAAATAAAGTTTTCGGCGCTTATCTTCGCGGTCCTGCTGCCGGTCCAGGTCTTTTCCGCCACAAGGCAGACCTGATAGCGGAGCCGGTCGAAAATCTCGAACATCGAAAAACCGGTCGAAGGTCTGACAAGATCGTTCCAAAGCGCAAAGCACGCGCCAAGCAGCTGCTTGTCGTTTTCGGCGACTTTTTTGCCGTTGTATATGCCCAGAATGTTAACGAACCACTTTGAATAAAGGTTGTTAAGATCGAAATAATCGGCGAATCCGTTTCCTCCCGGAACGCAGTAGAGTATGGGCCCGCAGGTGTTTATAATGTCGTAGCCCATATCCCACAGGACCTTGTGGTCCGAAAGCTCCACCGCCCAGTAGTTGCACTGCGAATCGCCCGAAACCGGCGTGCTGCCGTTGAATCCCTTGCCGCCGAACGAACCCCAGAACCGGGTCGTATACCCGCGCGAACGCAGGTGCTTCATCAGCGCGTCGGTGTAGGCGCGCATCTCCTCGTTGTGGCCGGCGGGGTATTCGTCGGTGCCGAAATGGACCGTGTCGCCTATGAACACGGGCTCTTCGCCGGTTATGTATTCGTCCCACAGATCGCAGACGAATTTCAGCGTTTCGGGCTTGCTTATGTTAAGATGCGAATCGTCGAGCATTAGCTCGGGAACGGCTTTTTTAAAGCATTTGCTGTGCGCCGGAGTGTCTATCTCGGTGACGACGCTCACGCCGTATTCCCGCATGCGAAGCTGATATTCGCGGTAATCTTTTTTGCTGTAATGGTCTTCGGCGGTCAGCCCCGGTACGTCGCTTTCAAGACGGAAATAACCGTTGCCGTCGGACGAGTTGTCGTTTATATGCAGGTGTATCTCGTTGAGCTTGAACCACGCGAAGTATTTGGTTATGTCTTCCACGTAATCGAGCGGGATCCAGGTGCGCGCCACGTCTATCATCCCCGAACGCAGTCTGTACTGCGGCACGTCGCGGACGTATCCGCAGGGCATATATCCGTCGTGGTAACAGGACTGTATCAGCGTGATGATGCCGTACAGCAGCGATATCTCTGTCGTGCCGCTTATGATCACGTTCGTTTCGGTCGCTTCAAGCGTATAGCCTTCGCCGCCAAGCGACGTGTCTGAAGAATGCGCAAGCACGATGTCGCCCGTGCGCGCTTCGCCCGCGGCAAAATCCACGCTTATGAACAGCATATCGTCAAAATAGCCGCGGATTATGTCTTTCTTCGCTTCCGAAAGCTCGGCGCCTTCGCTAAGGATTATGCGCGCTCCGTCTTTAGGCGTGAACTTTCCCTCGCTTCCCGTCCATTCTGTCACTGCGGGGATGACGTTGGGAGCGGGATTCGCCGTTCCGGCCGCCGAAGCGGGGACGGCGGGCAGGACCGCCGCAAAAAACAGCGAAGACGCGAGCATGAACGCTATATGTTTTTTCATTGCCTTTTTACGCTCCTGAGTATATTTTTATCAATTATACCATAAAAAGCGCCTCTTTGCAAGATTTTTAACGTCCCGCTCCGCGCGTTTTTTTGCCGTAACGTCTTGATTTATGCGTTCGGGGGTGATATAATAGCACAAAAGATAACGGGGAGGAGTCCCATTATGAGAGAAATAGGCAAATCGCATAAGCTCGACAACGTGTGCTACGATATCCGCGGGCCCGTGATGGACGAAGCGATCCGTATGGAATCCAACGGCATAGATATCCTAAAGCTCAATATCGGCAATCCCGCGCCGTTCGGCTTCAAAGCGCCGGACGAAGTGATAGTCGACTTCATTTACAACCTGCGCGCTTCGGAAGGTTATTCCAATTCCAAAGGGCTGTTTTCGGCGCGCAAAGCCATTATGCAGTACTGCCAGCTCAAGGGCATCCCCAACGTCACGGTCGAGGATATCTACACCGGCAACGGCGAAAGCGAACTCATCACAATGTCTATGCAGGGACTTCTCGACGACGGCGATGAGATCCTCATCCCTATGCCGGATTACCCGCTGTGGACGGCTTCGGTGGTGCTCGCCGGCGGCAAGGCGGTCCATTACCGCTGCGACGAGGAAAACCACTGGTACCCCGATATCGAAGACATCCGCCGCAAGGTCACGCCGCGCACCAAAGGCATAGTTGTCATCAACCCCAACAACCCCACCGGCGTGGTGTATTCCAAAGAGATCCTGCTTCAGATAGTCGATATCGCGCGCGAACACGGGCTCATCCTTTTCGCCGACGAGATCTACGACCGGCTCGTGATGGACAACATAGAATTCACTCCGCTCGCGTCGCTCGCGCCCGATCTTTTCACCGTGTGCTTCAACGGACTTTCGAAATCGCACCGCGTGGCGGGCTTCCGTTCCGGCTGGATGTGCCTCGCCGGCGACAAGACTTACGTGCGCGGATATATCGAAGGGCTCAATCTGCTCGCGGCGATGCGGCTTTGCTCCAACGTTCCGGGGCAGAGCGTCATACAGACGGCTATCGGCGGCTATCAGTCGAGCGACGAGATGATAAAGCCCGGCGGAAGGCTCTTTGAACAGCGCGAATTCATCTGCAAGGCGCTCAATTCCATACCGGGCGTTTCCGCCGTCAAACCCGACGCCGCGTTTTACGTGTTCCCTAAATTCGATACCGAAATGTACGGCATAAAAGACGACCAGGAATTCGTGTTCGACCTGCTTCGCGAGCAGAAACTGCTCGTGACCGCCGGCACCGGCTTCAACTGGGACAAACCCGACCATCTGCGCATAGTCTACCTTGCGCGCACCGAAACGCTCGAAGACGCCGTAACGCGGCTCGAGACGTTCTTGAAAGAAAGAAGAAGATAAAAAGCATAAAAAAACAAAGAGGCGGATACCGCCTCTTTGTAAACTCAAAGAGCCGTCTGCCTCTCTGTATCCGTCGTGGGGATCTTACGTTTTGTTTCCGTCACGCGCATCGTTTCCGCATTTTTGGGGAAAATCGCGCGCGGTGCGCAAAAAAACGCATTCCGTATCTGTCTCTGCCGCAAACAGCTCGCCGAACTCTTCGCGCACGTTCCGGGGCGTTCCCGCCCGCAGATCGAATGTGTGCGAAAGCGCGCAGTATGCGGTATCGCGGCGCGTAAAGCCGCCGTCATTCAAACGTCTCATCCTAACGATCCTTCCGACGTTCTTATTATCGGCGGACGTTTCATTTTTATACGAGGTAAAAAAATGGTTTATATTGGAATAGATTTCGGCGACAGACGCGTCGGTATCGCCCGCAGCGACGGCGTGCTCGCCACCGCCGTGTGTACGGTAAAAGTCAGCGGGCTTGCCGACGCCGTGAAAAAATGCGCTGAAAAGATAAAAGAGCTCGGCGGCGAAGCCGTGGTGATAGGCCTTCCCCGGAATATGGATTCCACCGAAGGCTTCCGCGCCGAACGCACCCGCCGTTTCGGCGAAGCGCTCGCGCAAATCACGGGCATGGCGCCCGAATATTTTGACGAACGGCTCACGACCGTGCGCGCCCACGCGTTTATGAACGACGCCGACCTGGCGCCGAAACGCAAAAAGGGAATGGTCGATTCGCTTTCGGCGGAAATAATTTTGCAGGATTATCTCGATTCGCTCAAGAACAGGCAAATATAACGGATATAAAAAAGTATCCCGCGCAAGACGCATGAAGTCCTGCGCGGGATTTTGCTTTTTGTTTCGTTTATTTGTTCCCCACTTCGCAGCCGCCCCATTCGACCACGGTGAAACCGTAACGTTCGGGCGCGGAAAACTCCTGCGGCGGGATATCGACCGGTTCGTCGAGCGGCGTAAACGCCATAAAGACTCTTATGCAGGTATCGGGTTCGGGCGTCACGCACAGCGCGGCGTTTTCGGTGTAGGCGCTTGTCTGGAACGAGATCAGGTTGTATTCGTTATCCTGCATCAACGGCAGCCAGTAGATAATGAACTCGTTCGCTTCGCGCGCGGAAAGCCCAAGCTTCGGCAGCGTTTCCGCAAGGAACGCCGCGGTGTTTTTTCCCGCCACGCACGCTCCGCGTGAAAAATCGAATACGGCGCCGTATCCAACGCCCTCCCAGTAAAGGGCATAGTATTCGCTTCCGTCGGGGAACACGAGCGTTCCGTCGGGCTTTGCAACAAAGTTTTCCCAGCCGTTTTCGCCGTATTCGGGGTAGGTACAGGTCAGCTTTCCGTTAAGCATGAGCTTTACCGAACAGACCGTTTCTTCGGCGGGATACAGGTAGATAATGGGTTTGTCCATTACCGGCTCGCCTGCCTCGTAATTCGATCTTCTCGCGCTGACGACTTTTTTTATGACGAATTTGCACGTTATTTGATATGCGTTTTCTCTGGTGCCGTAGTCAAAGACTCTTTCTTCGGCGATACAGTATCTGCCGTAAAACTCTATGCGCGCGGTATCGAACTCATTGAACCCCGTAACGCCTTCGACGAACACGTCGTCGCCGACTGTGCCGTTTTCGTCCGAACTCCTAACGTAAAGGTACGTCACGTACAGTGTGCCCGGATCCAATTCCACGCCTTCTCTCAGGCATATATAGTTTTCAGTCGCAGGATTCGTCACGGGTACCGACGGCGTTCCTGCGGGAGTTGCCGGTTCGCCGCTCCCGCACGAAACGAGCAGTAAAGAAAAAACGAGTGCTATCATTAGTATCGCCGCCGCAAAAGCGGCTGTCTTGCTGCGATTTGTCATAGTGGTATTCTCCTTTCGCTTTCCGTGGATTGGTTGCTTTTTTGTAAGGTGGATGAAATCTTCCGTCGCGGTGTGGTGTACTGAACGCCGCCCGAAGTGTTTCAGTATCAAAAAATACATAGAACTGAGCACTGCCTTATCATTCGCCAAACCATATTCTTACAACTGCACCATTTCTTTTATCAATTGCAATAGTGCAATCGTAACCTATGATGCCATTTTCATATGCATCACTATCCCAAAATGTTACTATCCATATGCCATCTTCTTCATCATAGAACACGCGCTGTGGGGTAAATTGGCTTGCAGTTTTGCTTTTCTCCATTCCTTCAAAAACAGACACGGCAATATTCAGCGCGACTGTTTGACTTGGAACAACATCTCCGTAATATGTTCCCGTGGGATCGTTCCAATTCTTGTTGTCGTAAATACCGGTTTCATATTCTATCAGTTCATAAGACTCCATTTCAAAAATACTTTCGTCACTATCGTCGTTTCTGCTACATGAAATATTTGAACATATCAAAATGATAATCATACCAAATAAAAGAATTGATTTTTTCATATTTCATAACCTCCTCGTATTATGGATTGGTTGCTTTTTTGTAAGAGGGTAATGCGGCAACCGTATGCATTACCTATAATGCATATGATACCACTTTTTACCCTCGTAT
>JAEEGI010008502.1_pt1 | contig 22676 bp, 22 predicted proteins | sample 8958751 | NCBI WGS metagenome assembly JAEEGI01 (sample SAMN16246545, study PRJNA631951) | gut metagenome | biome: gut microbiome; feature: rumen; material: KS-attached | host: Bos | place: Iran: Karaj | collected 2018-10 | reverse complement strand
CGATCAACGACTTCGAGAACTCCAAGGAGTACATCGACGGCGAAGTCAAGAAGCTCTGCGACAAGTACCCGATCTATCAGGACTGAGCCATGGCGGAGATCCTCAAGGGCAAGCCGGTCGCGGACGCCATGATCGCGCGGATGCGCGAAACGGCGGAAGCGCTCAAAGCGCGCGGCGTCGAGCCGACGCTTTGCGTGGTGCGCGTGGGCGAACGCGCCGACGATCTGTCCTATGAAAAGGGCGTGATCAAGCGCTGCGAGCAGGTCGGCGTCAGCTTACGGCAGGTGATCCTGCCCGAAACCGTCACGCAGGACGCGTTCGAGGCGGCGTTCGAAGCGGTCAACCGTGATCCTTCGGTCCACGGCATCCTGCTGTTCCGCCCGCTGCCGAAAACGCTTGATTCCGAGCGCATCCGCAAGCTGTTCGATCCGAAGAAGGACATCGACGGCTGGACGGACGGCTCGCTGGCGGGCGTGTACGCAAACACGGACCTCGGCTTTGCGCCGTGCACCGCGCAGGCGGTGATCGAGCTTTTGCGCTTCTATGGGATCGACCCGAAGGGCAAGCGCGCCACGGTCATCGGACGGTCGCTCGTCATCGGGCGTCCGGTCTCGATGCTGCTGATGCACGCAAACGCCACAGTCACGACCTGCCACACGCGCACGGTCGACGTGCCCTCGATCGCAAAAGAAGCGGACATTCTCGTGTGCGCCGCGGGCGTGATGAGAAGCGTCACGCCGGCATTCACGAACCCGGACCAGATCGTCGTCGACGTGGGCATCCATTTTGACGAGGAAACGGGAAAGCTGTGCGGCGACGTCGATTTCGACAGCGTCGCGCCGAGTGTTCGGGCGATCACGCCGGTCCCCGGCGGCGTCGGCGGCATCACGACCTGCGTGCTGCTCGACCATGTGTTGAAAGCCGCAGAACGGTAAATCACAAATCAAAAACACCGCCTTCGGGTATTCCGAAGACGGTGTTTTTTTGATGCTTCAATCCATAAACAGCGCGCGGATGGCTTCGGAGACGTCGGAGACGCGAACGAGCTTGCAGGCATGGTCGGAAACCTTGCCGCGGGCGGGAATCAGAACGGTCGTGTAGCCGAGACGGACCGCTTCCTTGATGCGCGTATCGAGCTGCGACGCGGAGCGGATCTCGCCGGTCAGCCCCACTTCGCCGATCACGACGGTCTTTTCGGGCAGCGGCTTTTCGAGGATCGAGGACGCGACGCACATCGCGGTCGCAAGGTCCGCGCCGCGGTCGACGATGCGCAAGTTCCCCGCGACGTCGCAGTAGACGTCCTTATCGGACAGACGAAGCCGCGCCTTGCGTTCGAGCACGGCAAGCAGCACGTTCAGCCGGTTCACGTCGAGCCCGACGGCGGTGCGCCGGGGGCTTTGGAACGCCGAGGGGCACAGAAGCGACTGGACTTCGCAGACGAGCGGACGCGAGCCCTCGAGCACGCAGGTCACGGCGGTGCCGGCGACGTTCCGTCCGGAAACGAACAGCGACGCGGGATCGCTCACCTCGCGCATGCCGCTCTCGCACATCTCGAACACGCCGAGCTCGTCGGTCGAGCCGAAGCGATTTTTGACCGCGCGCAAAAGCCGGAGCCCCTCGTGCCGGTCGCCCTCGAAGTAGAGCACGGTATCGACGATGTGTTCAAGCACGCGCGGACCGGCGATCGCGCCGTCCTTGGTGACGTGTCCGACGATGAAAACGACCGTGCCGGTGTCCTTGGCAAACCGCGTGAACAGCGCCGTTGAAGCGCGCACCTGCGAAACGCTGCCCGCCGCGCTTTCGGCGGCTTCGGATTCCATCGTCTGGATCGAGTCGACGATCAGCATCTGCGCTTTTGTTTCCTTTGCGCGCTCGATCGCGTCCTCCGCCGAGGTCTCGGTGTATAAAAAGAGGTTTTTGCCCGAAACGCCCAGCCGGTCGGCGCGAAGCTTGATCTGCGAATTGCTCTCCTCGCCGGACACATAGAGCACCGGACCGGAGGCGGAAAGGTTGTCTGCGGCTTCCAGAAGCAGCGTCGATTTGCCGATGCCGGGATCGCCGCCCAAAAGCACGACCATGCCCTTCACCAGCCCGCCGCCGAGTACGCGGTCGAGCTCGCCGATGCCGGTGGAAACGCGCGTTTGCGCCTCGGCGCGGACGTTTTGAAGCGGCACCGCTTTTGTACCCGCGGAAACGCTCCCGCGCGAAAGCACACGCTCCTCTTCGACAAGCGTGTTCCAGCTTCCGCATTGCGGACATTTCCCCATCCAGCGCGGCGTTTCGTAGCCGCATTCTCCGCAGACGTACAGTGTTTTTTCCTTCATCGTCTTTCTCCGACCGTCATAATCTCCATGATGTCCTTGTCGCGCCAGGTCACGTCCATCCACGCGATCACGGTTTCCCCGCCGCCTAAGAGCATGGCGGACTCGCCGCTTCTGGTCGTGCAGAACGTCGTACCGTCGCCGTAGTAATACACATAATTCTTATTGAACCGCGAATACGCGATAAAGCCGTCGCCGAGCACGAAATCGACTGCGCCGGAGGAGACCTCGACCGTCGTCTCTCCGTTGTACCAGAGAATGTGTCCGTCCGCGGCATGATCGGAATCGAGGAACGCGATCCCGTCCGCGTTCATCTGCGGATCGTGGACGTATGCCGAACCGGTCCTGACCGTTTCGCTCTCGCCGGTCTCAAGGTCCAGCTTGGTGAGCATACCGTCCGGCGCAACATACAGAAGCGTGTTCCCGTACGCAAACGGTCTTGACAGCGCGTACGACGAGCCGTCGTAGATCGCAAGCGTCGCGCTTTCGCCGGTACGGAGATCGACCGCAAAGAGCTTGTCGCGGGACTGTCCCGTGCGCTCGATCCAGAACGCCGTATCCCGGTAAAGTACCGGTCGCGGCAGTCCGGTGTGCACGACCTTCAATACGCGCGTCTCCTTTGTCTCGCGGTTGTACGCCGTCATCTGTCCGCCGCCGTTTGCCGCCGCGTCGAGATAGACGATCCAGTCGTCGTTCATGACGGGGAACCGGATGCTCTTATAGGTCAGCGGAAGACGCAGATAGCTCTGCTTTTGCGCGGCGACGTCGTAAAGCAGAAGCCGCACGAACGCCGCCGTGCCGTCCGGCGTGTAGTTGCCGACCGGCGCATAGAGCGTATCGGCATACACGCCGACGTCCGCCGCATACTGAAATTCGGGGATGACGATCTCCGTCTGCATCGACTTGAGGTCCGCGTTGTACAGCGCGTGATCCGGGTACGGATCATGCGTCGGCGCCGGCGTCGGGTCCGGCGTCGGCGAGGGCTCCGGCGTCGCCTTCTGACAGGAATAGGCGTGATTTCCGAGGTTGTTGAAAAACGGAACGGCGTATTTCCATGCCGCCCACCCGAGCGCGACCAAAAAGCCCAGAACGAGCAGCAGCTCGATCCAGGGCAGAATGCGAAACCGCATCAGATGTTTCCCGAGTTTTGTGGTGGAGCGGTACCGTTTTTCATGCTTCATACCGTTATTTTACACTTATTTCAATATTCGGTCAACCTTGCGGATTGTGATTCCGAAAAGAATGTGCTATAATACATGCTGTAGCAATGTGCGGCGATCTGCGCCGCACGGGAAAGGAACGAACGCCTTGGCACGACGCGCATTGTATCGTGAATACCGTCCGGAGACCTTCTCCGAGGTCATCGGTCAGGATCATATCACTACCATTCTGAAAAATCAGGTGCGGGAGGGCAAGCTTTCCCACGCCTATCTGTTCTGCGGCTCGCGCGGGACGGGCAAAACGACCTCGGCGAAGATCCTTTCGCGCGCGGTCAACTGTCTCGACCCGAAGGACGGCGAACCGTGCGGACAGTGCGCCTCCTGTCAGCTCGTGAAGGCGGGCTGCGCCGACGTGATCGAGATCGACGCGGCGTCGAACAACAGCGTGGACAACGTCCGCTCGCTGATCGAGCAGGCGCAGTTCGCGCCGCTGGAGCTTAAATACCGCGTGTTCATCATCGACGAGGTGCACATGCTCTCGAACGCGGCGTTCAACGCGCTTTTGAAAACGCTCGAAGAGCCGCCGAAGCACGTTCTCTTCATTCTCGCGACCACCGAGCCGCAAAAGCTCCCCGCAACGATCGTTTCGCGCTGTCAGCGGTTCGATTTTCACCGGCTCACCATTGCGCATATCGTAACGAACCTTTCCGCCGTGCTCGCAAAAGCGGGCGCCGCGATCGAGCCGAACGGACTGCGTCTTATCGCACGCGCGGCGGACGGCGGCATGCGCGACGCGCTTTCTTTGGCGGACCAGTGTCTTTCCTACGCGGGCGATCATGTAACCGAGCAGGACGTGCTGGACGCGCTCGGAAGCGTCTCGCAGGCAACGCTTGAAAACGCCGCGGACGCGCTTCTTTCGGGAAACGCCGAAAACGCGGTGCGCGCGCTTGACGACGTTGTGAAAAACGGACGCGATCTCGGCGTGTTTTTAGGCGACCTCTCGAAGCACTTCCGTGCGCTGCTGCTTGCGAAGACCTGCGGCGACTGTGCGGACCTTTTAGACTGCACCGACGATCAGATGCAGCGGTATCTGAAAACGGCAAAGGACGCGGACGAAGCGCGGATCCTTTACGCAACGGAACAGATCCTCGCCGTACAGAGCAAGCTAAAGCTTTTCCCCGCGCCGCGGATCCCGATCGAGGCGGCGTTTTTGCGCATCTGCCGCCCGGCGGACGACCGGAGCCTTGCCGCGCTTGAAGCGCGCGTGGCGCTTTTGGAAACGCGTCCGTCGGCTGCCGTTGCCGCTCCGCCTTGGGAAGATGCGCCGTTGCCCGAAGAACCGCCGGTGTCTGAAGCGCCGCCGGTGTTTGAGAATCCGGACGTCGAACCGGCACAGAGCGTCAGCCCCCTGCCGGAGACAGCTTCCCCGCAGAAGAAAACGGAACCGCCTGCGGCGGATGCGGCGCCGCAGACCGGCGAAGCGGCTGCGATCTGGGAAAAGGCAAAGAAGAAGATCATGGAAATCAACCCGATGGTGTATTTCTATGTGAAGGATACGCGCGGCGCGGCGTTGGAAAACAACGTGCTTGCGGTGGAGTTTCCCGCGACGCAGGAGAGCAGCATGATCGGCATGAAGAACGCGCGCAACCTGCAGGTCGCAAAGGACGCGCTCGAAGCGGCGGCGCCCGGAACGGAGCTGTCGTTCCGGCTCGCGCAGCTGATGAACGAGAACGAAGAAAAACTGAAGGAGCTGTTCGGAAGCTCCCTGACCATCAAATAACGGAGGTATCAACATGGCAAAAGGCGGATTCCCGAGAGGCGGTATGGGCGGCGGCATGAATATGCAGCAGATGATGATGAAGGCCCAGAAAATGCAGCAGGAGATCCAGAAGAAGCAGGACGAGCTGAACGAGACCGAGTTTTCGGCGACCGCGGGCGGCGGCATGGTCACGGTGACCGTGAAGGGCGACAAGACCGTGCAGTCGATCAAGCTCGATCCCGCTTGCGTCGATCCCGACGACGTCGAAATGCTCGAGGATCTGATCGTCGCGGGCGTGAACGCCGCGCTGAAGGAAGCGGGCGACACGGTCGAGCGCGAAATGAGCAGGATCACCGGAGGCATCGGTCTCGGTTTCTGATATGGCGATCGAATCCATCGAAAAACTGACGACGCAGCTTGCCCGTCTGCCCGGCGTCGGGCGAAAGACCGCGCAGCGGCTTGCGTACCATCTTCTGAGCGTGCAGAAGGAACAGGCGGCCGAGCTTGCCGAAGCGATCCTTTCCGCGCGCGAAAAGGTGCATCCCTGTCCCATCTGCGGCGCGTTCACCGACCTTGAAACGTGCGAGCTGTGCGCCGATCCGAAGCGGACAGACGAGATCGTATGCGTCGTGTCCGACGCGCGCGACGTGCTCTCCATGGAAAAAACGCGTGAGTTTCACGGACGCTATCATGTGCTGAACGGCTCGCTCTCGCCGATGAACGGCATCGGTCCCGGCGCGCTGCGCATCAACGCGCTTTTGGAGCGCTGCAAAACCGGCACGGTCAAGGAGGTCATCCTTGCCACCAACCCGGACGTGGAGGGCGAAGCGACCGCTTCCTATATCGCAAAGCTTCTGAAACCGATGGGGATCACGACCTCGCGCATCGCGCACGGGATCCCGATCGGCGGCAATCTGGAATACACCGACGAGGTCACGCTCGCCAAGGCGCTGGAGGGACGCAGGATCCTGTGATGAAACGGTTTCGGATCGCAATATTGCTCCTTCTTCTGTTTGCGCTCGCCTGCAGCGATCCGCAGACGCCGCAGACAGCAGATCTTTCCGCGCGCCCGACGGTCCGGATCGTGACGAAAAAGCCTGCCGAACCGGACGCAACGCCGGACGTCGACACGGTCGATCTCTCTTCGTCGGAAGCTCCGACGCTGCCGCCGACGCCGACCCCCTCGCCGGAACCGACGCCCACGCCCACGCCTCCGCCGCTGCGGGGGATCAAAATCGGGCTCGATCCGGGACATCAACAGCGCGCGAACATCAACGAGGAGCCGATCGCGCCGGACGAGGAAACGTATAAAGCGAAATGCTCCTCCGGCACACGCGGCATTGCGACCGGGATCTATGAATACGAGGTGAATCTTCAGGTCGCGCTGAAGCTGAAAGCGCTTCTGGAGGAAGCCGGCGCCGAAGTGTTCCTTACGCGGGAGACGAACAACGTGAATATCAGCAACCGCGAGCGGGCGGAATTCTTCAACGAAAACGAAGTCGACCTCGCGGTGCGCCTGCACTGCAACGGAACGGACGACACGAGCGTGCGCGGCGCGTTCATGCTGCTGCCGGCGAAGGAGCGAACGTCGTTCTATAACGAAAACCTGCGTCTGGCGACGGCGATCATCGAGCAATACTGCAAAGAAACCGGTATTGCCACGCTGAAACGCAACGGCATCACATACCGCAGCGATCAGACGGGCTTTAATTGGTGCACGCGACCGATCGTTTGTATAGAAATGGGTCATATGAGCAACGAATCGGAAGACTTGCTCTTGACGAACGACACTTTTCAAGATAAGATGGCATTTGGGATCTATCGCGGCATCCTTGCCTACTTCGATCCCGATCAAGCCTCAGAAGGAGGGAATCCATGAATAAACCGATCAGCGTACGGTCCGAGGTCGGAAAGCTCAAAACCGTCATGCTGCACTGTCCCGGCGCAGAGCTCGAAAACCTGATGCCGGATTACCTTGCGCGGCAGCTCTTTGACGACATTCCGTATCTCGTCCACGCAAAGGAGGAGCACGACCGGTTCGCGCAGACGCTGCGCGACTGCGGCGTGGAGGTGTTGTACCTCGACACGCTCTTGAAGGAAGCGATCGAGGCGGCGGACGCAAAGGACGAGCTCATTTGGGAATACATCCGCGAAGCGAACATCGCGGCGGAGGGCGCCGAACAGGCGGTCAACGAGTATCTTTCCGCACAGCCTTTGGACAAGCTCATCCAGATCCTGGCGGGCGGCGTCAGAAAGAGCGACATTCCGAAGGTCCAAAAGCGTCATCTGGTCGACTTTACGGACGACAAGTATCCGTTCTATGTCGATCCCATGCCGAACCTCTACTTCACGCGCGATCCGTTCATGAACGTCGGCGACGGCGTGCTGATCTCGCGCATGGCAAACGAGGTCCGTCGGCGTGAAACGCTGTTTGCAAAGTACATCTTCAAGTATCATCCGGTCTATAAATGGGTCCCGAAGTATCACGACCGTACCGACGTGCATTCGCTCGAAGGCGGCGACTGCCTCGTGCTTTCGCCCGAGACCGTGGCGTTCGGCATGTCGCAGCGCACGAGCGCGCAGGCGGTCGAGCTGGCGGCGAACCGTCTGATCGGCGAGCGCACCGGCATCAAGTCGATCCTTGCAGTCGATATTCCGAAGGTCCGCGCCTTCATGCACCTTGACACCGTCATGACGATGGTCGACGTCGATTCGTTCGTCGTGCATCCGAACATTCTTCGCACGATGCGCGCGTTTAAGCTCACGAAGCCCGACGGTCGGCAGCTCAGGATCGAGGAGGACGCGCGTCCTCTGGTCGAGGTCTTTTCCGACGTGCTCGATCGGAAGGTCCGCTTCATCGAATGCGGCGGCGCAAGCGAGATCGACGCGGCGCGCGAGCAGTGGAACGACGGCGCAAACACGCTGTGCGTCGCGCCCGGCGAGGTCGTCACCTATTCGCGCAACTACGTCACAAACCGGATCCTCCGCGAAAACGGCATCACGGTGCACGAGATCCCGTCCGCAGAGCTTTCGAGAGGCCGCGGCGGTCCGCGCTGCATGAGCATGCCGTTCGTCCGCGAACCCGTTACCAAATAAGCGATCCAAAAAATATCACATACAGAAAGGAAACAAACTATGTTCCAGGGAAGAAACTTTCTCACGCTGCTCGACTACACACCCGACGAGATCCGCCAGCTTCTGAAGCTTGCGCATCAGGTCAAAGCCGAAAAGAAACAGGGCATTTTCCCGAAGCGCATGGCGAACAAGAACGTCGTGCTGCTGTTCGAGAAGACCTCCACCCGTACCCGCTGCGCGTTTGAGACCGCGGCATACGACGAGGGCGCAAACGTCACGTTTTTGAGCAACAGCCAGATGGGCAAAAAGGAATCGCTCGAAGACACCGCAAAGGTGCTCGGAAGATTCTATGACGGCATCGAGTTCCGCGGCTTCAAGCAGGAGACTGTCGAGCTGCTCGCGAAATACAGCGGCGTTCCGGTATGGAACGGTCTTACGGACCTCTATCATCCGACGCAGGTCCTTGCGGACTGGATGACGATCGAAGAGCACGTCAAAAAGCCCCTCAACGAGGTCAAGTTCGTGTACGTCGGCGACGCGCGCAACAACATGGGCAATTCCCTGATGATCGGCTGCGCCAAGATGGGCATGCACTTTGTCGGCATCGCGCCGAAAGAGCTGTTCCCCTCCGAGGAGCTTGTCAACCGCATGCGCGAACTCTGCAAGGAGACCGGCGGCAAGATCGAGCTTTCCGATTCCATCGACGCGGTCCAGGGCGCGGACGTCATCTACACCGACGTTTGGGTCTCCATGGGCGAGGAAGCGCAGTTTGAAGAACGCATCCGTCTCCTCGAGCCGTATCGCGTGACCATGGATATGCTCAGGAAGACCGGCAATCCGGACGTCATCTTCGAGCACTGCCTGCCGTCCTTCCACGATCTCGAGACGAGCGTCGGCAAGGACATCTACGATCGCTTCGGTCTCAAGGAAATGGAAGTAAGCGACGAGGTCTTCCGCAGTAAGCACAGCGTCGTGTTCGACGAAGCGGAAAACCGCATGCACACGATCAAGGCGGTCATGGTCGCCACCATGTCCGACACGCTGGACAAATAATCTGTCAATATACAGAAGCGGGAGCGAAATGCTCCCGCTTTTTTCATTCGTTCCGCATCATTTCCTTTGTCGTCCGGCGCATAGGCGTCCCACGGTGCTCGGCTTCCCTGCGACCTCATGCTGCCGCGCGATTGTAACCGAAATGCCACATCCGTATGGCCAAGCTGTAACCGGATGTTATCAAGCTGTTATCTTTTTGTTTCCGTTCCGCCGCCGGACATACAAAAAACCGCCCGGACCGGGCGGTTTTCTGTGTTTCCATGATCAGAACGCGTTTTCGAGCGTGAAGCTCAACGGATAGAGATTGTCCTTTTCGAGCGGTTCGCTCTTGCCGATCGCATAGGTTTTGACGTCAATCGACCGTGCGAGCGGATCGACCGTCAGAATGCGATATACGTACCCTCTCCCCTGCCGGTTGAGCATCAGCATGGTGACCGTGCGGTCCGGTTCGCCGTCGCCGTCGTCGTCATAGTCCTTTCGGAGCAGACCGGAATCGCGCGAGTGTCCGCAAAGCACCAGCCGGACGGTCGGATGCGGCACGACGATATTCTGTTCGAGATACGCCGATTTCGGAAAGATCATGCCATCCGTCTTCAGAAAACCGTGTGTTAACAGGATGCAGGGCGTGTCGGGGAACTGCTCGAACACCGTTTCGATCCATGCGTGCTCCGCCTCGGTCTTGCCGGAATCCCACCCGACACAGAGCAGCAGGAGCTCGATCCCGCCCTCTTCAAGCAGGATATAATACATCTTGCCGCCTTCATAGACCTGCCCCTCGGGAAGCTTCTCAAGGAACGGCTGTCTGAGGTATCCGTCGTACTTCTGCAGCTTGACGCCGAGATCATGGTTCCCCGCGACCGGATAAAACGGCAGATCGTTTTCAAACGCAGAAAGACACAGATCAAAGTTGCGCCATTGCTCGTCCTTGAAGCCGTTGTCCACGATGTCGCCGGTATGCAGTACGGCGACGAGACGGTCCGGTTCGCGCCGCGCGGCGATCTCCGTGCCGAGCGCTTCCAGCTGATCCGGATGGGAATAGGCAAGCGCCTGCGTGTCGGGCAGCCATGCCATGCCGAACGGCGTCGGAACGGGCGTCGGGCTCGGCGTGGGCGTCGGTGTGGGCGTCGGCGTCGGGCTCGGCGTGGGCGTCGGCGGCAAGGTCGGGACCGGCGTCTCTGCGGATTCGATCACGGTCTCTTCAACGGGTTCCTCCGTCGGCGCAGGCGTGATCGCAGGGGTCGCTTCGACCACCGGCGCGGGCGTACCCGTGCCGCCGCAGCCGAACAGCAGTCCGAACGCAAGCAGCAGGCAGCCGATGCGCAGTCTCTTCCGCATGTTTCATTCCTCCCGACAAATTTCGTCCTATTATAGCACATTCCTTTCCGTTTCGCAACGCATGAAAAAAGCGTAAACGATTTGCCGGTGTGATTGATATCACGCGCGAATCATGCTACAATGATGAAAAGCGGCAAAAGCCGCACCGAAGGGACGGAAACCATGAACATTTATGTCGCGCTGACGCTGTTTTCGCTCGTCATTCTCGTATACTGGGTCATATCCGAGCTGTTTGCCATGCTGTTCCGCTTTACGGGACTGCCCGACGAAAAGGCACGGTTCCAGGTCATTTCGCTTCTCACCGGCTGCGGCTTCACCACGCACGAAAGCGAACTGCTGCTCACGAGCCGTTCCAGAAGACGGCTTGCCCGCATCACGATGCTGTTCGGATATGTGTTCAATCTGACGATCGTATCCATGCTGATCAACGTCTTCCTCTCGATCGACCTTTCCGTGATCTCCAACCTGTTCAGCGTTCTGATCCCCGTCCTTGCCGCCGCGATCATCATCATCTTCATGCGCGTGCCGAAAGTGCGCGCATGGGGCGACAGCTTCATTGAGCGCGTTGCGCGCCGCATGACGCGCCGCGAGACCGCAAACTCCGTCCTTTTGGTCGACTATCTCGGCGAGGATTCGATCGCGCAGGTCACGCTGGTCGAAGTGCCCGAAGCATTCCGTGAAAAACCGCTTGCAAAGACCGGCCTGCGCGCCGAGCACAATCTGATGGTCATGCTGATCGAAAAGCCCGGCAAAAAGGCGGTCCCGGCAGGCGCAAAGACGGTCATGGAGGCCGGCGACAAGGTGACCGTGTTCGGCGACTACAAGATGATCTCCGCGGTTTTCCATGCAAAGGAGCGCTTCTCCGAGGAGAGCTGACCGTATGATACGGATGATCTCAAGAGACGAAGCCGCGGCGTTTCCGTTTCAAAACGACGCCGAGGAGATCACATTTCATAAGATGCGGCAGCTTCTGACCGCGTCCGACGCGCTGTGCCTGTCCGACGGAAAGGACCTGCTGTTCGTGCGCGCGGGACAGGGCTTCCCCGCCTGGATCTACACGCGGCGCGGGATCCCGGACGAGACGCTTTCCGAGCTTGCCGCGTCGCTCTGTGTGCTGAAGGAAGCGCACAACCTTGCGGGCGTCATCGGACGCGCAAGTCTTGTCCGCTATCTCGAGCTTGCTCTCCCCTTTCCTTCCGAACGCCGTCTGCCGCTGACCGCATATCTCTGCGAAAAACCGAATCTGTTTACCGCCGAAGGCGAACGTCTGCCCGCAAGCGCGCTCGATCCCGCCGTCTGCGGCGAGATCCTTGCCCAGCTCGGCGAACAGGCAAAAGAACCCATTCCCGAGGCGGCGCGGCTTGCTGCCGGAACGGACTTCTGCGAAAGCCCCGACGCATATGGTTGGTGTATAAATGGTACATGTATTACCTTGATCCGGCTCCATGAACGCAAAGACAGGCTTGCCTATATCGGCTCTGTCGTAACGGACGCCAAACACCGCGGGAAGGGCTGTGCCAAAGCGCTGGTCAGCTCGGTCTGTGCGGACGCGCACGCACGCGGCGAGCGCACGATGCTCTATGCCGACACAAGCTACGCGCCCTCCAACGCGCTCTACCGCGCCGTCGGCTTCACCGAAGCGGGACGGCTGATCGGGTTTGATTTTGTTTAACCTGTACCGATTTTGGTACACCCATATGTAGAAAAATGCCTGTCCCGAAAATGGGACAGGCTGTTTCTTTTAACCCTTCAGTCCGCGGGACTGACGGTCCATGTCCTCGACGACGATGTCGTAGATCTCGCCTAAGCTTGCGCAGTATGCGAGCACCTTCCACGGCTCGTTTGTGTGGAAGTGGATCTTGATCGTTTCGGGTCCGCCGACGGCAAGCAGGCAGTCGCCCTCGAAGTGTTCCAGGAAGTATTCCCGGATCTTGTCCTCGTCGAGATCGGTCCCGTCGATCAGCATCTGTGTGTCATACTTGAATTCCAGCATATGCATTCTCCTTTTATAATGTCACGCGCTGAAGGCGCAGTTTTTAACCGTGTACTTCCCGCTTAACATCCGGTCAATCAGATATCCCCGCGGAACCCGTAGACCGTAATGCCGACGCACTCGCGCAGGAAGTTGTTGATGCGGATGTACCAGACGTCCGGCGCGGCAATGCCGACCGCCGAAATGCCCGCTTTCTTTGCCACGCGCCCCGCGCGAAAGACGTGAAAATCGGTCGTGACAAAGGCGATCGAAGCGTTTTCACCGAGCGTTTTGTCGATCAGCGCCTTACTGAACGCGAAATTCTCGCGCGTGTTTTCCGCCTTGTCCTCGACGAGGATGCGGCTCGGGTCGATCCCCTTGCGCTCGACGAGGTATTTCTGCATGGCGGAAGCTTCGGTGACGCTTTCGCCGTCGCCCTGTCCGCCGGAGACCACGCAGACCGTGTCCGGATGCGCTTCAAGGTATTCCGCCGCCGTGTCAAGGCGATTGCTCAGAACCCACGTCACGCGGTCGCCGTGCACTGCGGCGCCGAGCACGATCAGCGCGTCCGCGTCCACCTTGTCCGCGCGCTTTGCCGCCGTGCCCATCAGCACGCCGAGCACGATGAGGAACACCGTGCCGAGCGCATAGCAAACGAGCAGAATCCATTTCAGCGCCGCAAGGAATCCGTGGTCCATATGGTGCATAAATGCACCAAGCAGGAGAAGCGGCAGACCGAGGATCGCGGGCAGGATGACGCCCAGGTTATAGTTGGACAGGTTGAGCACAATGACGGTATCCAGTACCAAAAATGCACCAAGTACGATACAGATGATGCGCAGCACTTTCATGTTCTCCTCCTTTCGGACAGGATCAGCATAGCACACGATTGTGACCGGAATGCGTCAGAACGGTAAAGATTTCCGGCGCGGACGAGCAATGCTCGTCCCTACGGGGGTTGGCTGTTTCGTCGCGGGGGCGCCGAGGACGTCGCACCCAACAATCCCGTTTGTAGCGGAGGGTCATACCCTCCACTACCGACATCATTGAAAACGGGCGGATGCGATCCGCCCCTACGGCAGGGATCAATCGTAGAGAAGGGTCATACCCTCCCGTACCGCTGTCATTCCAGCCCGAGTGCGCGGCGGAGGAATTGCCCGGTGTAGCTGCGTTCGCAGGCGGCGACCTGCTCGGGCGTACCGGTCGCGATCACCGTGCCGCCGTCGTCGCCGCCCTCGGGACCGAGGTCGATGATCCAGTCCGCGGTCTTGATGACGTCGAGGTTGTGCTCGATCACGATGACCGTGCTGCCCGCGTCGGCAAGACGGTTCAGAATTTCCAGAAGGCGCTTGACGTCGTGCGTGTGCAGTCCCGTCGTCGGCTCGTCGAGCACGTAGAGCGTCCGGCCCGTGTCGCGGCGGGATAGCTCCGTTGCAAGCTTGATGCGCTGCGCTTCGCCGCCGGAAAGCGTGGTGGAAGGCTGCCCGAGCTTGATGTAGCCGAGACCCACGTCGTCGAGCGTTTTCAGGATGTTTTTGATCTTGCTGTGCTGCGCAAAGAACGGCAGCGCCTCCTCCACCGTCATGTCGAGCACGTCGTAGATGTTCTTGCCCTTGTAGCGCACTTCGAGCGTTTCGCGGTTATAGCGCTTACCGTGGCAGACCTCGCACGGAACGTACACGTCCGGCAGAAAGTGCATCTCGATCTTGACGATGCCGTCGCCCTTGCAGGCTTCGCACCGCCCGCCTTTGACGTTGAAGCTGAACCTGCCGCTCGTGTAGCCGCGAAGCTTCGCGTCCGGCGTGGTCGCGTACAGCGCGCGGATGAGGTCGAAGAGCCCGGTATAGGTCGCGGGATTCGACCGCGGCGTACGCCCGATCGGGCTTTGGTCGATGTCGATGATCTTGTTGAGATATTCGATCCCGTCGATGCCGTCATGGTCCTTTGCGCGGGTCTTTGCGCGGTTCAGATCGTGCAGCAGCCGCTTTTTCAGCACCTCGTTGACGAGCGAGGACTTGCCCGAGCCGGACACGCCGGTCACGCAGATGAATTTCCCGAGCGGGAAATCGACCGTGATGTTCTTGAGATTGTTCGCCCTTGCCCCGCGCACCGTCAGCAGATGTCCGTTGCCGGGTCTGCGCGATTCTGGGACGTGGATGGTGCGTTTTTGACTCAGGTATTGCCCGGTCAGCGAGTTTTCGCACGCCATGACCTCTTCCGGCGTACCCGCAGCCATGATCTCGCCGCCGTGCACGCCGGCTCTGGGACCGATGTCCACGATGAAATCTGCGGCGCGCATGGTTTCCTCGTCGTGCTCCACGACAATCAGCGTGTTGCCGAGATCGCGAAGTCCCTTCAGCGTCTCCAGAAGCTTTGCGTTGTCGCGCTGATGCAGACCGATCGAAGGCTCGTCCAGGATATAGAGCACGCCGACAAGCCCGCTGCCGATCTGCGTGGCAAGCCGGATGCGCTGGCTTTCGCCGCCGGACAGCGTCGCCGCCCCGCGGGACAGCGTGAGGTAATTCAATCCGACATTGACGAGGAAGCCGAGCCTTGCGTCGAGCTCCTTCAAAATCGCTGCGGCGATCGTCTGCTGCGTGGGTGTGAGCGTGAGGTGTTTCAGAAACTCCCGCGAACGTCTGACGTTCATATCACAGAGATCGGCGATGTTGATCCCGCCGACGGTAACGGCAAGTGAGGTGGGCTTTAAGCGCTTGCCCTTGCAGTCCGGGCACGGGATATGCGCCATGTAGCTTTCGAGATCCGCCTTCGCCCAGTCGCTCTGCGATTCGCGGTACCGCCGCTCCATGTTCGGCACGATGCCCTCAAACGTCGCAAGGAAGTGTCCGCCGCCGAAGCTGCGCTCGTACTGCACCTCCATCTTTTCCTTGGTGCCGTACAGGATCGCGTCGCGACCCGCCTGCGGGATCTCGGCAAACGGCGTATCCAAAGAGAAGCCGAAATGCCGCGCGATCGCTTCGTAATACATATCGGAAAAGACGTTGTTCGAGCCGCTCTTCCAGCCGGGCGCGACGATCGCGCCGTCGTTCAGCGACAGCGATTCGTCCGGCACGACCAGCGTCGGGTCGATCTTCATCTGCTCGCCGAGCCCCAGACACGTCGGGCACGCGCCGAACGGATTGTTGAACGAAAACGCGCGCGGCGCAAGCTCCTCCAGCGCAATGCCGCAGTCCGGGCAGGCGTAATTCTGCGAAAACAGCGTCTCCTCCCCGTCCTGCACCGCGACGATCGCGAGGTTCTGCCCGAGCGCAAACGCGTGCTCCAGCGATTCCGTGAGCCGGCTTTCCACGCCCTCCTTCAGCACGATGCGGTCGATGACCGCTTCGATCGTGTGCTTTTTCTGCTTATCGAGCGCCGGCGCCTCCTCGATCGGGTACACCTCGCCGTCGACGCGCACGCGCACATAGCCCTCGCGCTGCAGACGCTCAAAGACCTTTTGATGCTCGCCCTTGCGTCCGCGGATGCACGGCGCGAGGACCGAAAGGCGGCTTCCCATCGGCATCGTCATGACCTGATCCACGATCGTGTCGATCGACTGCCGCTCGATCACTCTGCCGCAGTTCGGGCAGTGCGGAATGCCGCAGCGGGCATAGAGCAAACGCAGATAGTCGTAGATCTCCGTGACCGTGCCGACCGTCGAGCGCGGGTTATGCCCCGTGCTCTTCTGGTCGATCGAGATCGCGGGTGAAAGCCCGTCGATGCGGTCGACGTCAGGCTTGTCCATCTGTCCGATGAACATGCGCGCATACGAAGAAAGGCTCTCGACATAGCGCCGCTGCCCCTCCGCGTAGATCGTGTCGAAGGCGAGCGAGGACTTGCCCGAGCCGGAAACGCCCGTCATCACCACAAGCTTGTTGCGCGGAATGACGAGGTCGATGTTCTTCAAATTGTGTTCCCTTGCGCCGTAGATGCAAAGGTCCTGATCTTTTCGTTCCATATTATTTGTGACAGACCGAGACGATCGCCTGTGCCGAGATGCAAAGGCCGCGTCCCTCGTCGTTCATTCCCTCCGTCGTCGTCGCCTTCACCGAGACCGCGTCCGGCGAAATGCCGAGGTCCGCCGCGATCGTCCGCGCGATCTCGTCCCGGTACGGCGCCAGCTTCGGCCGCTCGCAGATCACCGTCGCGTCGACGTGACCGACAAGCATGTCCCGTTTTTGCACCAACTCGTTGACCTTGCGGAGCAACACACGGCTCGAGATCCCCGCGTACTGCGGGTCGGTGTCGGGAAAGAGCTTGCCGATGTCGCCGAGCTTCAGCGCGCCTAAGATCGCGTCCATGATCGCGTGCAGCAGCACGTCCGCGTCGGAGTGTCCCAAAAGTCCCTTTTCAAACGGGATCTCCACGCCGCCGAGAAAGAGCGTTCGCCCCTCGACGAGGCGATGCGTATCGAATCCGATCCCGTACGCGAGCGGCGCAAGGCGGGTCAAAGCCCATGCCCAATCCCTCGCGGTGGTCAGCTTGCGGTTGTCCTCGCTGCCCAAAACGAAGTGCGGTACGCCGAATTTCGCCGCGTACAGCGTCGCGTCGTCCGTGGCGGATCCTCCGTCCGCATACGCCGCGCGGATCTTTTCAAGCCGGAACGTCTGCGGCGTCTGCATGCGAAAAAGCGTATTGCGGTCGAGCGTTTCGACCGTACCGTCGCCGAGCCTGACGACCGTGTCGGTCACCGGCAGCGCCGCAACGCCGGAGCCGTACCGCTCGGCAGCTTCGATGCTCGCCTTCACGGTCGCAGGGCTCACAAAGCAGCGCGCCGCGTCGTGGATGACCGCAACGTCGCCGGTCGCCGTCACTAATCCGTTTCGGACCGAGTCGGTGCGCTGTTCGCCGCCCTGCACGACGGTGAACGGCACGGGCACGGAAAGATTCGCAACGGTCCGCTCGCTCTCGCCGCTCACGACGAACACAAGCGAATCGCAGCCGCCGGACACAAGCGCGTCCATGGAGCGCTCAATCGCGGTCTTGCCGAGAAGCGGCGTATTCAGCTTATCGAAGCCCATGCGGCTTGACGAACCTGCGCAGAGCAGGATCCCGCACGCGCTCACGATTCTCCTCCGGACAGCACGGTGTAGAGCGAATCCGCGTCCTCCTTGCGCACGACCTCCGGCGTCTTTTCGACACGGCAGAGCATGTGCTTGCCGCCGAGCAGGATGTCGATCGTGTCGCCCGGCTTGACCTCGCTTGCGGGCTTTGCCACCTTGCCGTTGATCGAAACGCGCCCCGCGCCCGCCGCCTCGTTCGCAACGGTGCGCCGCTTGATGATGCGCGAAACCTTCAGCCATTTATCGAGCCGCATATCAGCCTCCGAACGGCGTAAAGCCGAATCCAAGCGTCTTTGTGAGCTGCAGGATCAGCACGATGATCCCGAGCGCGCCGGTATAGATCGCAAAGCCCAGAAGACCCTTCTTTGTGATGAGCCGGATCATGAAGCGGACCGCAAAGTATCCCGAGATCGCCGCGACGAGCATCGCAAGGATCAGCGCCGCGCCGAACACGAAGTCGACGTCAAATGCCGGCGGTTCCTTGACGGCCTTATACAGCTCCAGCACGAGCCCGCCGAGGATCGCCGGGATCGACATCAAAAACGAAAAGTCCGCCGCGCTCTTGCGGTCGAGCCGCATGCCGAGTGCGCCCGCGATCGTCGAGCCGGAACGGGACACGCCCGGCAGTACGCCGACCGCCTGCATGCCGCCGATGACCAGCGCGTCGGTCCAGCGCATCGTTTTGATCGTCTTCTTCGGTTTTCTTCTGCGGCATAAAAGCTCGCTGACCGTCAGCAGTGCCGCGGTAATCAGAAAGCACACGCCGACGAAGTTGCCTTCGTCCAGCCACTTGTCCAGCGCTTCCCATTTTTTCAGGATCAGCGCGAACACGACCGTCGGCAGCGTCGCAATGATCAGATGCAGCGTCAGCTTCTGGATCGGATGCCGGAGAATCGAAAGGACCTGCTCACGATAGACGAACAGGACCGCGATCAGCGTCGCGACGTGCAGCATGACCGTGAAAAAAGAGCCGAAATACGGCTGCTCCGTGGCGCCGCTTGTCAGCTTTGAGATCAATAAAAGATGTCCCGAACTGGAAACCGGCAGAAACTCACAAAACCCCTGCGCCAGTCCCAACAGGATCGCAATCAAAAAAATCATAGCAACCTCCGATAATTCTCTGATGATATCATACTATGAAAATTCAAAAAATACAATAGATGCGAGGTGATTTCATGCTTTGCTACTGGATTCTGAGACGCCCCGATGGGAAACCGGTCGGACTTGTCAAGGCGCAGAACGACCGCGCGGTCCTGCAGCTGTCCGCGCCGGTCGAGGGAGTCTTTACGCTGTTTTCCGCAAACGGCGCCGCGCCGATCGTCCCCGGGACCGAAACCGAGCTTTCCGGCGCGGAAGCCCTGCTCGGCACGGACGGAGATCGCGTGACCTGCTTTGCCGCCGCCGAATCCGCCGCACCGATGTCGGTCTATCGCAATCGTATGTACCGTTTTCGCACCATGCAGGCAAAAGAAACCCGATCCGCCGCCGATCCCGCCGACCATGGACCGATTTTGTCGCATGCAGAGCAGGATACAGCGCGTCCGGCCGCGGAGCCCGCGCAGCAGGGCGATAGCATATCCCATAATAGCACCATCTTGACGGATGACGTTTCCGATTCGGCGCAAAAAGTGCGGGCGTTTTCTGTGCTTCTGGAGCGCGCCGGCGCGTTTTTTGACGCTTATGAGGAAAAGACCACGGATAACATGGTGCATAATAAGGACAGCACGGTCGAGAAGAGCGCCGGGATCGATCTCTTTTCGCAGGAATATCCCGGTGCGCGCTGGCGGTATGTGGAGGGAACGGACGTGCTGCCGCACTATGAGGGAACGTGGACGCAGCCGAACGGTACGACGCTGCACATTCTTGCGGTGCGCGGGCATGCGGCGCCGCGTCCGCCGCGCGCGCTTCTGGGCTTTACGCGGTTTCTCCGCGACCGCGACGGCACCGGGTATTGGCTCAGGCTCACCCCGCTCGGATAAAAAAACCTCCCCGTTCATCACGCGGGGAGGTTTCGAGGCAAGGCGCGCATCTGGAGAATGAGGGGATATTCGCGCCGTCACGGTCGGGGTCGACCGGCCTCTGTCTGTGCCGTACGGTTTGAGAATCATCAAGCAAAGCCGCCGGCAAGCTGTCCGGCGTCGAAAAAAAATCCAGACACCGTGTTGATTTATCAATTTGTTTGTATTATTATATAATATAAAGATTACCGATTCAATCGACATTATCCGGAAAACTGTCTGATTATGCCGTTTTTTTCGTCTGATCTGATACATTTTGGAAAGCGGGGACCGAACATGCACAATCCGGAGCACCGTGTACAAACGACAAAGAAACTTCTGCGGGACGCGCTGATGACGCTTCTTGCGGAAAAGCCGCTGCGCAGCATCACCGTCAAGGAGCTGTGCCTTCGGGCGAAGCTCAATCGCAGCACATTCTACGCGCATTACGCGGACGTGTACGATCTTCTGGACCGGATCGAAGCCGAGATGGAAGCCGACTTTTCCGCCGCGCTGGCGCCGATGCTGTCCGCCGCGGGACAGATGACGCCGCCGAAGGTGACGAAGAAGGTCTTTGAGTGCATCGAGGCAAACGCCGACCTGTGCCGCGTCACGATCGGTCCGTTCGGCGACAAGGAATTTGCGCGCAAGCTGATCCGCGAAAGCAAGATCAGCGTCGTGCAAAGCTGCCGGCAGTATTTCCCGGACGCCGACGAATGGCAGATCAACGCGTATTATACGTTCATTTCGGGCGGCTGCTTTGCGCTGATGGAGCGCTGGATCCGCGAGGGCATGGTCGAAAGTCCGGAGGTGCTCGCAAACGCGGCGGAGCAGATCATGGAAAGCGGCGCCGCGTTTTTGAGGCGGAAATCATGATGTTTACGGACTGCATTTTCGATCTCTACGGCACGCTTGCCGACGTCTGCACGAACGAAAACCCCGCCGTGTTCTGGGAAGGCGCGGCGCGGGACGCCGAAGCGTTCGGCGCGCTCTGCACGGGCGAAACGCTGCGGAGGGACTATCTGCGGCTCTGCCGGGACGAGGTGCTTCTGCGCGCGCGGACGCTGCCCGGCGTGCCGGAGGCGTACGTCGAGCCGGAGCTTTTGAACGTGTTCAAACGGCTTCTTGCCGCGTACGGCGCGGACGAAGCGCATGCGAAAGCGTTTGCAAAAGCGTTCCGCCGCCGCTCCACGCTGTGGCTTAAGCCCATGCCGCACGCGCTTGAAACGCTCGACGCGCTGAAAAAAAGCGGCAAACGCGTCTTTCTTCTGTCCAACGCGCAGTCGTGCTTCACGCGGGACGAGCTTGACGCGCTCGGGCTGACGGACAAATTCGACGGGATCCTGCTTTCCTCGGACGCGGGCATGAAAAAACCGTACCGCGGGCTGTTTGAACTGCTGCTTTCGCGATACGGGATCGACCGCAAAACCGCGGTCATGGTCGGCAACGACGCCGCTGCGGATATCGGCGGCGCGGACGCGGCGGGGCTTTTCAGCTTCTATTATCATACATGGCAGTCCGGTCCCCGTCCTCCGTCCCTCCCCGAAACCTGCACGGAGATCCCCGATCTTTCCGCGCTGCTGTAAAAGCGTATCAAAAAGGAGCCTCGGAAGAACTATTCTGCAAAGGGTGTTTTTCAAACAGCCACAACAGCTTGCAGCAGGGCGATTCGACCTCCCTCTGACGATGGGGCGCCGATCCGAGCGCTCGCTGTGCGAGGAGAAGCGAGGTGAGGCGCGACCGAAACAGGGAGCAGAAGGAGTGAATAACGACGCGCTGCGACCATGTTTCGGGACGAGGTGTCACCGATAGGTGACGGAGGGAGAGACGACTACCCCTCAGTCTCGCTTCGCGATCCAGCTCCCCTGACAAGGGGAGCTCGTTTATTCTCTGAAACGATGCGCTTACGCACCTCGTCGTCACAAGCTCCACATCCCCCGACCTGAAGCAAGGATCGATTCTCGCTTATTCCGAACGATCTTTCCGAATCATCCGATCAACGACGATCCTTGTTTTGATCGTATGCTCGGCAAACTTTTGAAACCCGATTTTCTGCAGCAAGCTGCTGCTCGGTTCATTATCCGAAAAATGACCGCAATGGATATAATCCGTTTCATGGTTTTGAAACAGCTGCGGAATAAATGCGTTCAGGGTTTCCTCCATGTATCCCTGCCGCTGATACGGCGGGAACACGGCAAACGCCAAAGTCCGCCCCTTTCCAGACAGACCTTCCGCAATACCTGCGGGCAGTTCCGGATCCACTTCCAGCAGAAAACCGATCATATCGCCCGTGTGCTGATCCACGATGGAATACGCCCCCGGCAATGTACGAAAACGCCGGAAGATCTTCGACGCGGTTGCCGCATCCATGTCTTCCGGAAGCCCGTATGCCGCGCGCAGCGATCGGTCGGCTGTTCCGTAGATAAACGCAATTTCATCCGAATCCATCATCGGTCTGATCAACAGTCTTTCGGTTATCATGTTCCTTCTCCGCAGGCGTCTGTTTATTGTATCTTATCACGGGTTCGATCCGGATGCAATGAAAAACACAGTCATCCGAAAAATGACTGTGCTTTGAAAATTCTCTGTACAATCCGTCTCCAAAGCCCCTGTGGTATGCTTCTCGCAAAAGCCCTCCCGGTCACATCGCTTACACAGGGAGGGCATAATGCGTTCATCACATTCTGTATCCCAGCGCCTCCGAGATCGCCGCGGCGGTCTTTTGAACCTCGGCGGTCGCGGCGCGAAACTCGTCCGAATCGACGCGGCGGAACATGCCGATGAGCCCTATGCAATAGCGGATCGCGCCGGTGTGGTCTTTGATCGGCGCGGCGACGCCGCGGACGCCGATCCTGAACTCGCCGTTTTCGATCGCAGAGCCGGGTTCGCGAACCGTTCCCAGCTCTTTTAGAAGCGCCTCGGCGCTCGAAACCGTATGCGG
>JAEEGI010008494.1_pt1 | contig 22689 bp, 19 predicted proteins | sample 8958751 | NCBI WGS metagenome assembly JAEEGI01 (sample SAMN16246545, study PRJNA631951) | gut metagenome | biome: gut microbiome; feature: rumen; material: KS-attached | host: Bos | place: Iran: Karaj | collected 2018-10 | reverse complement strand
CGAATTCAACAAGCCCAACTACATCGCCCACGCCAGCGACCTGGTGTACAAGTGCCGCGGCGAGATCGCGGAACGCGCGAAATACCGCCTGGTCGCGCGCGCCACGGGCGAGCCCCTGCGCATCGTCGAGCACATCGGCTGCCACTATGCCAAGATGTTCCCCCACAAGGGCGTCGGCGGCGCCGAGTACCCCTGTGTGCTCAGCGGCATGGCCGAGGCCTGGGGAGGACAGGTGATCGACTACCCGGAGCGGCGCCACTGCTGCGGCTACGGTTTCCGTCAGTACCACGTTAAGGCCAACCGCGGCTATTCCCTGTCCAACACGCACAAGAAGTTCGAGTCCATGGAACCCTTCCATCCGGACATGATCATCACGAACTGCCCGGGCTGCCCGTACTTCCTGGACCGCTGGCAATACGTCATTTCCGAGATGACCGGCAAGACCTACGGGCAGAACGGCTACGGCATCCCCGCCCTCACCTACGAGGAACTGGCCGGGCTGGTGCTCGGCATCGACCCCTGGGACCTGGGCTTCCAGATGCACCAGGTGGCCATCGAGCCGCTGCTGGACAAGATCGGCATCCCCTACGACCCCGCCCGCAAATACCTCGGGGTCGATGAAAAGAAAATCAAGACCCCGGGTCTTCCCACGACCCTGAAATGCTGCTAGACCATGGTCAACAGACAACCTGTCATCGCCATCATCGGTGCCGGTATCGCCGGCCTGGAAGCCGCCCGGCAACTCAGCGCGCTGGGCTACAAGCCGGTGCTCATCGAAAAGGCACCCGTCGTCGGCGGACACGTCGCCGAGTGGAACCGCCTCTTTCCGGACATGTCTCCTTCGGAGGACCTGACCGGTCCCCTGCGGGCGCAGACCGCCGGCGTCCGGACCCTGCTGAATACCGAGGTCGCCTCCATCAACCGGCTCAAGGACGAGTACAACCTCATCCTTTCGGACGGCTCTTCCCTGCTCTGCCAGGCCGTCCTCTTCGCCACCGGATTCCATCTCTTCGACGCTTCGAAGAAAGAGGAATATGGTTACGGGATCTACGACCGCGTAATCACCAACCGCGACCTCGAAGCGTGGTTCAACCACAAGGATGACAGGCGCATAGACCATCCGAAGGCCGTGGGTTTCGTGCACTGCGTGGGCTCGCGCGACGTCAAGGCGGGCAACGCCCAGTGTTCCAAGGTCTGCTGCATCACCGCCATCAAGGAGGCCATCGAGATCAAGGAAGAATTCCCCGACGCGGAGGTCTATTGTTTCTACATGGACCTGCGCCTGTTCGGCAAGAAATACGAGGATTTCTATATCATGGCCCAGCGCGACTACGGCATCCATTTCATCCGCGGCCGCGTGTCGGAGGTGGGCGAAGCCATCGACGGCCGCGTGGTCGTCAAGGCCGAGGATACGCTCAGCGGCAAGCCGGTAAAGGTCACGCTGGACCTGCTGGTGCTGATGGCCGGCATCGTGTGCAACCCCGATGCCCAGCACTATGCCCGCGAACTGGGCGTGGCCGTCGACGACGACGGCTTCCTGAAGAGCCGCGACAATGTCTTCTCCGTCACGGAGTCCTCGCGGCCGGGCGTCTACTTCGCCGGCTCCTGCACCAGCCCCAAGACGGTGCCCGAGACCCTCGCCGAGGCGCGCAGCGCCGCCCTGGCCATCCATCAGTATTTCAGCAAACGCGACTAGCATGGATTTCGGATACAGTCTCTCCCCCAGTTCGGCCGTCAACCTCGACACGGTGGACCACGCCCGCTACGACCGGCTCGTGAAGCTGGTACCCGATGCGCTCACGTGCATCGGCTGCGGCAGCTGCAGCGCCACGTGCACGGCGTCGCCCTGGTCCGGGATGAGCGTGCGCAAGGTCCTGCTCGGCCTGCAGCGCGGACGGGATGAAGAGGTGGACAGGATGCTGTCCCATTGTATGCTTTGCGGCAAATGCACGATGGTCTGTCCGCGCGGGATCAACACGCGGCAGCTTATCCTGACGCTCTGCCGCCTGGACCGCAAGGGGGAGGTCGTACGATGAGAGAACGTTTCGCTGACGCATTCCACCCCTTCGTCATCCCCTTCCTCGTCGGGATGATCTTCGTGCTGGGCTACTGCCTGGTCGCGATGGTCCGGGTATTCCTCCAGCTGCCCAAGGAGGACCGCAAGCGCTTCCTGGTCTCGCTCATCACCCCGAAATACATCTGGATGAATATCCGGGACATCTTCCTCAACTGCCTGATCCACGTCAAGTTATGGAAGCGCAACAAGGTCCTGGGCTACATGCACTCCAGCATCGCCTTCGGCTGGTTCATGATCATCCTGCTGGGACACCTGGAGGTCATGCTCTTCGTGCCGCACCGGATCCGCTTCTTCTACTATCCGATCTTCTTCAATTTCTTCGTGGCGGAGACCGAGGAGACCCTGCAGGGGTCGCTGCTCATGTTCCTCATGGATTTCTTCCTGCTGATGATCCTGAGCGGCATCGTCCTCGCCGTCATCAAGCGTTTCGCCTCGCGCATCGTCGGGATGCGGCGCACCACGCGCCTGAGCCTGCTCGACCGGGTCGGGCTCTATTCGCTCTGGGCCATCTTCCCGCTGCGCCTGCTGGCGGAGAGTTTCACCGCCCACATCAGCGGCGGCAGTTTCCTGACGATTCCCGCCAACTGGGTCTTCCGGCAATTCCTCGGCAACGACCTCAACGCCCTGCCCACCTGGTGGGCGTACTCGATCGCCCTGTGCGTCTTCATGTGCGTGCTGCCCTTCACCCGCTACATGCACATCCCTGCGGAAATGCTGCTGATCCCGATGCGCAACGCCGGCATCCGCATCCGCCATTCGCGCAAGGGATTCGCCCTGCTCGAGGTCTATTCCTGCCCGGCCTGCGGCGTATGCATCGACGCCTGCCCGATGAGCGTGCAGAAGGTCAACTGCAAGGATGCGACGGTCTACCTCAACCGCAGTCTGCGGCGCGGCAACGAACGGCGCATTGAGGAAATCTCCGACAAATGCCTGCTCTGCGGCAAGTGCACGGCCGTCTGCCAGGTGGGCGTGCAGGGGCCGGAACTGCGTGTCGCCCAGCGCGAAAGGCGCAAATATGCGCTTTCGCCGACATTCGCCGACATCAACGTCCGGCCCATGGCCACCGCCGTGGCGCGCGGCGCCGGCGGGGAGTCCGGCGGTGTCTTGTTCTTCGCCGGGTGCATGACCCAGCTGACGCCCTCAATCCGCCGCGCCACCACTTCCCTGCTGGACAAGGCCGGTGTGCGCTGGCAGATGATGGATCCCGACGGCGGGCTATGTTGCGGCCGGCCGCTGATGATGGCCGGACGCACGGAGCAGGCCCGCGAACTGATCGCCAAGAACCTGGAGATCATCCGGGCCAGCGGCTGCGATACCCTGCTGCTCTCCTGCCCGATTTGCTTCAAGGTTTTCAAGGAGGAGTATCCGCTGGACGACATCCGGGTGGTGCACCACAGCGTCTTCTTCCAGGAACTGATTGCTTCCGGGCAGCTGAAAGTGCAGCACGAGGACGGGCTCAAACTGGTCTGGCACGACCCGTGCGAGCTGGGGCGCGGCTGCGGCATCTATGACGAGCCGCGCGCGGCGCTTGCCGCCGCCGGCGAGCTCGTCGAGGCGGGCCGGCATCACGCCGAGAGCATCTGCTGCGGCGGGTCACTCGGCAGCCTTTCGCTCGGTTTCGAGCAGCGCAAGGCCATGACCCGCAATGCGTTGGAGAACCTGACGGTCGCGGACCCGGCCGAGATCGTGACCGGTTGTCCGCTCTGTCTCGCCACCTTCGTCCGCACCGCCGACCGCCCCGTCCGCGACATCGCCGAAGTCCTCGACGCCCGGAGTTGATTCAGCCCGTAGTCAGAATTTGAGCGCCTGCAGCCAGGCTGTGAGTTCTTCCACGGCCTGGTCGTGATAGCGGTAGGCGGACGCAAAGGTCCAGCCGTGTCCGCCTTCGGGATAGATGTGCAGGGAGGCGCTGCAGCCTTGCTTGGTCATCGCAATGTAGTAGGCCGCCGCATTGAACTCGGGCGGGACGCCGCGGTCGTCGCTGTTGGCGAAGATGATGGCCGGCGGGGTGGTTTCGCAGACCTGCTTTTCCGAAGAATAGCGTTTGAGCATCTCCGGATCGGAGGCCTTCTCTCCCAGGAAATTGTCCCGGGAGCCCTTGTGGCATCCTTCCCCGAAGGTAATCACCGGATAGAAGAGGATCTGGAATGCCGGCCGCAGCGGCTCCGGCGCGCAGGTGGCCATCATCGTGGCAAGATGCCCGCCGGCCGACGTGCCCATCACGCCGATCCGCGTCGGGTTCACGTGCCAGCGGGAAGCGTTCTCCCGGATCAGGCGCATAGCGGCTTCGGCGTCCCCGAGCGTCGTCTCCGGATGGCCCTCCGGCATCCGGTATTTCAGAATGAAATAGCTGATTCCCAGACTGTTGTAGAGCGGGGCCCACTGGGCATTGTTGCCGATGCTGGTCTGGCGGTAACCGCCGCCCGGGAAAGCCAGGATGGCGCGTCCGTCCGGGTGCTCGGGCAGGAAGGCGGTGAGCGTGGCCTCCCCGTCCGAAGAGAGATGCAGGGTGAAGGTGGTCTGGGCGGACGCCGGCCGGGCGGAAGCCAGCAGGAGCGCCGCCAGCAGGAGCGGCAGGAAGCGGAAGAATCGGTTCATCATGAGAACAAAGATACTGGTTTTCCGCGAGAATCCACCCCTCCCTTCCCTGCCCGGCTCCGTCCTTCTCCGCTCGGATTCCCGGCATCCTTCCTCTGACATTACCCTTCTCTGCCTCTGCCTCTACCTCTACCTCTACCTCTACCTCTACTTCTGCTTCTGCCTTTCCCTCTGAACCGCCTCTTCCCCACCCCAACTGGACCTGGTCCACCTTCAGGGGGTGTACCTGGTACACCATTTCTGCCTCTCATGGCCTTCTGAGGCACATCCGCCGGACCTGGTCCACCCGCTCTAATCCGACCTGGTCCACTACTTCTCCTATTCCTATTCCTATTCCTATGCCATTTCCCGCCAACCACCCTGACTAACTTTTTCCTGGCCCCAACTTGGCCTGGTCCACTGTTCCTCTTATGCCTTTTTTTGCCATTCTCCCGGTGCTGCTCCCCTAAGCCCGAAGTGGACCTGGTCCACCTTCAGGGGGTGTACCTGGTACACCATTTCTGCCTCGCCGGGCCTTCTGGGGCACATCCGGTGGACCTGGTCCACCCTCTCTAATCCGACCTGGTCCAGGACTTGAGCTTTTTCTTTCAAAAAACTAACCTAGCCTATCGGAATACCTTTCCTTCTGTTTATCTTTGTACTGAAACCGAAACGTTCAGATTATGAGAAAAATCCTTGAAATCCTCCAGTATGGAGACACCGACATCCGTTTCAACACGGATTTCAAGCCCTCGCGGCATCCCAATCAAATCCCGGACATCATCTCCGGCGTCACACTCGCCATGACGACCACCCTCTGGGGCGGGAACGAGCAGGACATTCTCGGCATCATCCGCGCCCTGGCCATAGCGGATCTCGCCGTCAGCGTGAACCGGGAAGAGATGATCAAGTATCTTGACAAAGCTTCCGCGATGATGGCCAGATCACTGCGCGAAACCCGGGAGATGTTCGAAAAAAGAGGCGGCAAGGTCTATACTTTCGCGCCGAATATCAATCCTTCCAAGACCAGGAGCTGACCATGCGCCGGGTTGTACTGCACGAACTGCCGGACGGAACCGTCCGGCAGGTTTATCCTTTCCATGTCAGCCTGGAAGGACTCGAGTCCGCCGTTTTGTGCCGGGATGACGACGACTATGATGCGATGGTCAAGATCCTGTGCGTAGCTGCCTGGCGGAAGAATGTCATCGTCATCATCTATGCCGTGGTCTCCAACCATTGCCATGTGGCCATTCTGGCTGAGAGTCAAAAAGATGCCGATGAATATGGGATCGAATTGAAGAAGATTTTCTCCATGTGGTTCAGTCGCAGATATGGAGAAAAAGGTATCCTGAAGGGAATCGATTCGCAGGCCCGGTACCTGGACAGTGACTGGTATGTCCGCAACGCCCTCGCCTATATTCCGCGCAATGCCCTGGACAACGGATGCAATGTCAATGAATACCGCTGGTCCGGGTACAGGGCCATGTTCGGAATGGAATCTCCCGGCAAGGACTGCCGGCGTGTCTCATCGCTCAGCCGGCGGGAGACCCGGGCTTTGCTCCATACTTCGGATAAACTGAAAGATGTCCCCTGGCTGATCGACCCGTCCGGCCAGCTGGTTCCGGCGAGTTTCTGCGACCACCACTATCTGGAACAGGCATTCGAGCGGGACCAGTCCTATTTCCTCAAGACCGTCGGCGGCGTGAATGCGGCCGAACTGAAAAACCGTCTCATCGATTCGCCCAGGCAGATGGTCCCGGACAGCGAATACCACAAACTTGCCAACGAGACCTGCCGGCGCTGGTTCAGTTCAGACCTCTCCGGAATTCCGTTGGAGAAGAAACTGCGGTTGCTCCCCTATCTGTTCCGGACTACCCGGACCACCGTGCCACAACTGGCCCGGGTACTCAGCATGGAACGCAAGGAAGTTGCCGCCGCCCTCAAACGGGCACCGTAAAAGAAAGCTCTCAATGATTATTCGGATTCCAGGTCGGACAGGATTCTCTCCAAATCCTTTTTAAAACGGGCACGGGCAGCATGGACGGCGGCCCGGCGCTCCTTTCGGAGGCGGGAACTCTGTTCTTCCGACAGGCCGAAACGGTCCCGGGTGTCGGAAACCTTACCCTTTCCGGAATAATCCTGCCTCAAGCCCTTCGCCCCGGATCCGCCCGGATGACGGACCATGTCCGCCCGAACCCGCCTCAGACCTTGATAATAGAGATTGAGGCTGGACAATGCCACATCTGAATACGCAACGCCCTGCCTGCGAGCAATCTCTTTGCGACGTTCCGAAATACGTTCTATTTCCCGTTTGAAAGCGTTCTTTGTATGATAGGTCTTGCCCATATCCAGTCTTTCCGGCAAAAATACACAAAATGCTTTTGATTTCACATGGGCGCAGCTATGTACTCCACTGTCGCGTCAGTGGATCGGGGCCAATTCCTTACTGTCGAACCTGCTGACTGGGCTGATCCCATGCTGTCGTGCCGGTGGACCTGGTCCGATTCTATGGGGTGGACCAGGTACAGTCATTATGGCTTAGGGGGTATTCTGGGGCAAGATTGGTGGACCTGGTACACCACTTAAAAGTGGACCAGGTCCACCCCGCGAGGCTGAGGAGGATAGGACAAAAGAAGGAGAAGGAGAAGGAGAAGGAGAAGGAGAAGGAGAAGGAGAAGGAAGACAGGAAGACAGGAAGACAGGAAGATAGGAAGATAGGAAGATAGGAAGATAGGAAGATAGGAAATGGGAAAAAGAGGCAAGGTAAGAGGAGTAAGAGGAGTCAGAGGACTGAGAGGATGGTTTATAAGAGGGTGAGGGGAAAAGAGTGGGTGGAAGGAAAGAGGGATGCGCTGGAAGGGTGCGGGGTGGGGATTTGTGACGGGGAAGCAAAATAATGCGTATCTTTGTGGGATGTAATCCAAGAACCATCCTGGCAGGCGAAAGCCCGCTGCTGGCAGAGTTGATTCGGCACTATGAGACAGATCCTGACAATCCTGACGACCCTGTTCCTGCTGCTTTGGGCAAGTGCGGCGGGTGCCCAGGTGCGCAGGAGCGTGCTGTCCGGCTACGTGCTTGACGCTGACAGCGGCGAGCCGCTCGTCCAGGCAGTCGTCTACCTCGAGGACCGCAAGACAGCGGCCGTGGCGGACCAGATCGGCTTCTACTCCCTGAGCATCCCTGCCGGGAAACACACCGTCACCTGCTCCTATTTCGGCTACAAGGACGCCGTACTCGAAGTCGAACTGTCCCGCGCCACCAAGCAGGACTTCCACATGGAGCCCGACCGCGAAGAACTGGACGCGGCCACCATCCAGTCCCGTTCCAAGCGCAGCGAACTCGTCCTCCCCCAGATGGGCATGGAGCGGGTGGACGCCTCGCTGATCCAGAAGATGCCCACGCTCATGGGCGAGGCCGACATCATCCGCGTCATCCAGATGATGCCCGGCGTGCAGACCCCCAGCGAAGGGGCCACCGGCTTCAGCGTGCGCGGCGGCGGGGTGGACCAGAACCTCATCCTGATGGATGGCGCCCCGATCTACAACAGCGGCCATTTCCTGGGCTTCCTGTCCATGTTCAACGGCGACGCCATCCGCGGCGCGGACCTCTACAAGGGAGACTTCCCCGCCCAGTACGGCGGGCGCGTCGCCTCGGTGCTGGACATCTCCACCAAGGACGGCAACAAGAACAGCTTCGGCGGCAACGCCTCCATCGGCCTGATCACCTCCAAGCTCTTCGTCGAAGGGCCCATCGTGCCGGGCAAGCTCTCCTTCATGCTCGCCGGCCGCAGGACCTATGTCGACCTCTTCTTCCCCCTGCTGGGGGACAACATCCCCGAGAACACGAAGATGTTCTTCTACGACCTCAACGCCAAGCTCAGTTGGACCGCCGGCGAGAAGGACCGGGTCTACCTGAGCGCCTTCAGCGGCCGGGACATCTTCGGCTTCAGCATGGCGGACTTCGACCTCGGGGACGTCGAGTTCGGTAACGCCAACCATACCCAGTCCCTGCGCTGGAACCATGTCTACTCCCCGAAGCTCACCTCGGACGTGACCCTCTACCACTCCCTGTTCAACAACTCGATCGGCGCCAACATGGACGCCGCCGCCTTCGACTACCTGCAGGGAATCCAGGAGCACGGGCTTAAGGCCGGCTGGACCTGGTACCCCAACAGCACGAACACCGTGCGCGCCGGCATCCAGCTCGCCCGCTACACCATCATGCCCGGGGACCTCGTCCCCAGGGCAGAAGCTACGGTGGTCAACGAACTCCACCACCCCAAGATGTACGCCTACCAGCCGGTCTTCTACCTGCAGAACGAACAGAAGATCGACCGGCTGACCGTCCGATACGGCCTTCGCCTGTCCACGTTCAATACGCTCGGCCCCACGGAGCAGCGCTATTTCGACCCCGATTCGCACGCACTGACCGAAGTCATCCAGTACCGCAGAGGCGACAGGATCCGCAGCTGGAAGGCCCTGGAGCCGCGAATCTCCGCCTCCTGGTCGATCCACCCCGACTTCTCCCTCAAGGGAGCCTGGTCCCGCACCAACCAGTTCCTGCAGCAGGCCCGCATCAGCATCAGCGGCAGCCCGGTGGACACCTGGTTCACGTCCTCACCCAACGTGGAGCCGCAGGTCTGCGACCAGTTCTCGTTCGGGGCCAACGCCCTCTTCTTCGACCAAGGCCTGGAGCTCTCGCTGGAGGGCTTCTACAAGCACAGCCGCAATGCGATGGACTTCATCGACAATCCGGGGCTCGTGCTCGACAACCCCAACCGCGAAGGCCTGCTCCGCTTCGGCACCGCATACGCCTACGGCACGGAGCTGATGCTCAAGTATGACTTCTCCCGCTGGAGCGGCTGGCTGGCCTACACCTGGTCCCGCTCCTGGTACGACATCCCGGAGATTAACGGCGGCAAGCCCTACCCTTCCCCGCTCAACCATGAGCACGCGGTCAACTTCGTGCTCACCTACGACATCAGCAAGCAGCTCTCCGCCTCCGCGGAATGGGTCTTCTACAGCGGGGCGCCGACGACCTACCCCGTCGGCCGCTACCAGTACCGCGGCCGCTGGGTCCCGGTGTACGCCTCGCGCAACGAGGACCGGCTGCCGGATTACCACCGGGGAGACCTGTCCCTGACCTGGCGGACCAAGGGCCGCGTCCGGCAGAAACGCTGGAGCGGCGAGTGGAACCTCTCCGTCTATAATGTCTACGCGCGGCACAACGCCTGGTCCATCGCCTTCAGCTATGACGAGGAGAGCGCCAAGTTCCAGTCCTACAAGGTCTACCTGTTCACGGCCATCCCGTCCCTGTCTTACAATATCCGGTTCTAGCGATGAGACGATTCCTGAAGATATTCACAGCCGTCCTGCTGCTGGCCGCCTGCACGGAGAAAGTCGACCTCCAGTCCGTCTCCGACTACCATGACTACCTGGTCGTGGACGCCATCCTCACGGACAATCCCGACCAGGAACAGGCCGTGAACCTCTCGCGGACTGTCTCCTACTTCGTCGACGAGGAGCCGCCGCGGGTCCGGGGTGCCCGGGTCAGCGTCAACGACCAGCTCTTCGACGAATCCGAGCCCGGCGTCTACCTGGCCCCGAAGGGCTATCACTGCGAGCCTGGCACGGAGTACCGTCTCCGGATCGAGCTGCCGGAAGGCCGGAGCTACGAGGCCGAGGCCAGCATGCCTGCGAAAGGGTTCCGGCTCGACGGGATCGACTACGCCTATGCCGGCAACAAGTCCATGGGGCTGGACAGCCTCTGGACCCTCGCCATCTGGGGCAAGGACGACGCCATCGCCAGCTATTACCACATCACCCTGGGCGTCAACGGCAACTACTACCCCTTCGAACTCACGGAGTTCATGGATGACAAGTACTTCAACGACAAGGAGGTGAAGGGCTTCCCCATCACGACGCTCGTCCAGAGCGAGGTCCTCCGCAAGCGCTACGGCGAAGCGTTCAAGTACCTCGAGACCGGCGACGTGATCACGCTCCGGGCCCGCAGCTTGGAGAAAGGCTACTACGACTACCTGCTCGCGCAGACCCTGAACACCACCTCCATCCCCATTTTCTCACCCCAACCGGCCAACACACCGACCAACATCCGCGGCGAACACGTCCTGGGCTGGTTCGCCGTCTGTCCGGAATTCTACGCCAGCGTGACGGTGGAGGACCCGTTCCGGCCCTATTACAAGAAGATGTTCCCCTGGCCCTAGCTCCCGGGATGCATTTGCAACCGGGTTGCGCACCGGCCGGGATATCTTTGTGCCGTAAAAAAGGAACACCATGGCACACGAACACCATCACGAAGAGGAAGAAAGCCCCCGCGGGCGCCTCATCCGGATCGCAGCGGCGACCCTGCTCCTGGCTGTCGCCATATTCATAGAAAAACATACGGACTGGACCACCTGGCAGTATCTCCTGCTCTATCTGGTCCCCTACCTCATCGTCGGCTGGGACACCCTGCGGGAAGCCGCCGAAGCGCTCGCGCACGGCGAGGCGCTGGACGAGAATTTCCTGATGAGCGTGGCGACGCTCGGCGCGCTCGCGATCGGTTTCCTGCCGGACGCGGCGTCGCAGTTCCCGGAAGCGGTCTTCGTGATGCTGTTCTTCCAGGTGGGAGAACTCTTCGAGGGGATCGCGGAAGGCCGCTCGCGCCGCTCCGTCGCCCACCTGCTGGACATCCGGCCGGACACGGCGCACGTGGAGCGGGACGGCGTCCTGCAGACCGTCCCGCCGCAAGAGGTCACCGTCGGTGAGACCCTGCTGGTCCGCCCCGGCGAGAAGGTCCCCACGGATGGTGTCGTCCTGTCCGGTAACTCATCGCTGGACACGGCCGCGCTGACCGGCGAGAGCCTGCCGCGCGACGTCGCGCCGGGCGACGAGATCCTGTCCGGCTGCATCAACGGCAGCGGCGTGCTGCGCATCCGCACGACCCGTCCTTTCGGCGATTCCACGGCCTCGCGCATCCTGGAGCTCGTCGAGCACGCCGCGGAGCAAAAATCGCGCAGCGAGCGCTTCATCACGCGCTTCGCACGGATCTACACCCCGGTCGTGGTCGCGCTCGCCGTGCTGCTCGCCCTCATCCCGCCCCTGTTCACGGGCGCATGGGCCACCTGGATCTACCGGGCCCTGATGTTCCTGGTGGTGTCCTGCCCCTGCGCCCTGGTCATCTCCGTGCCGCTCACGTTCTTCGGCGGCATCGGCGGGGCCTCCCGCCGCGGCATCCTCGTCAAGGGCGCCGCCCACCTGGACACCCTCTCCCGCGTGCAGACCGTCGTCTTCGACAAGACGGGCACGCTGACCGAGGGCGTCTTCGAAGTCACGGCCGTCCATCCTGAGGAGCTGGATGAGCGCGAGCTGCTGCACCTGGCCGCACATGTGGAGCGCCACTCCACGCATCCCGTGGCCGCGGCGCTCCGGCGCGCCTATCCCGAAGAGCAGGATGACTGCCGCATCGAAGCCATCCGGGAATACGCCGGACTCGGACTCACCGCCACCGTGAACGGCCGGAGCGTCGCCGTGGGCAACAGCAGACTGATGGAGCAAGTCGGTGCCGCCTGGCGCCCCTGCCACCACGAGGGCACGATTATCCACGTGGCCGTGGAAGGCAGCTACGCCGGCCATATCGTCATCTCCGACCGCATCAAGGAAGACGCGGCTGCGGCGGTCAGCGGCTTGCGGCGGGCCGGCATCCGCAAGACGGTCATGCTGACCGGAGACCAGGAAACCATTGCCGCCACGGTCGCGCAGACCCTGGGCGTGAACGAGTTCCACGCCGGCCTGCTCCCCGCCGACAAGGTCGCCTGCGTGGAGCGGCTGCTGTCCGAAGGCCCGCTCGCCTTCGTCGGGGACGGCATCAACGACGCCCCGGTGCTGGCCCGCGCGGACCTCGGCATCGCCATGGGAGCGCTCGGCTCAGACGCCGCGATAGAAGCGGCCGACGTGGTCCTGATGGACGACAAGCCGTCCAAGGTGGCGCTGGCCGTCCGCATCGCGCGCCGGACCCTGCGCATCGCCAGGGAGAACCTCTGGCTGGCGATCGTCATCAAGCTGGCCGTGCTCGTGCTCGCCGCCTTCGGGCTCGCGACCCTCTGGATGGCCGTCTTCGCCGACGTGGGCGTGACCGTGCTCGCCGTCCTCAATGCCATGCGATCCTTGCACACGGAGAAATAATTTTGCGTATCTTTGTCGCGATGATAAAGAGAGCCTGTCTGCCGTTCCTGTGCCTGTTCCTTTCCGCACTCTGTGCCGCTGCCCCGACCCGCGTCAGCGGCGTGGTCACGGATGCGCAGACCGGCGAGCCGCTCCCCTATGTCTCCGTCATCTTCGTGGGCACGCGCATCGGCACGATGACTGACTCGGACGGCGCCTTCACCATCGAGAACCACCGGGACTACGCCGCGCTCAGTTTCCAGATGCTCGGCTATGAGACCTACAATGTCAACGTCACGCCCGGCGCCGTCACCGAGGGTCTCCGCATCGCCCTCCGGAGCGACGCCATCGGCCTCCAGAGCGCCGTCGTCAAGCCCAAGCGCGGGCGGGAGAGCCGATACCGGCGCCGCGACAACCCGGCCGTGGAGCTGGCGAAGAACGTCATCGCCCACAAGGAGCAGAACCACATCCACAATGCCGGCATGTTCAGCTCCAAGGACTACGACAAGCTCGTCCTGTCGCTGGACGACTTCCACGTCAACTTCGACAGCAGCCATTTCTGGCGGCGTTTCCCGTTCTTCGAGAAATACGTGGACACGCTCGAGGCCGGCCGCACGCCCGTGCTCCCCGTCTCGCTGCTCGAGCAGGATGAGCAAACCTACTACGAAGCCGGCAAGACCCGCACCCTGGTACGCAAACGCCGCCTGATGGGACTCGCCGAGTTCCTGGACAAGGGCGCCACCGGAGAGAACATCAAGGCCGTCTTCGCCGATTTCGACATCTGCGACGACAACATCCCGATCCTGATGAACCGTTTCATCAGCCCGCTGTCCTCCCCGCTTGCTACGACGTTCTACAAATACTACATCTCCGACACCCTGTCCGTGGACGGGACCGAATGCATAGACCTTACCTTCGTTCCCGCCAACAACCGGAGCTACGGTTTCACCGGACACCTGTACGTCGTCAACGACGGCTCTTACGCCGTCAAGCGGTACTCGCTCGGCATCCCGGCCCGCATCAACCTCAACTACGTCAGCGAACTCTCCGTCGTGGAGGATTTCTCCCGGACCCCGGAGGGCTGGTGGGCTCCGCGGGAGAAGGACATCTACGCCCGCTTCTACGTCTTCCGCTGGATGCGGCAGCTCTATGCCCGGCGGAGCGTGGCGCACCACGACTACGACTTCAGCTCCGCCGCGGCGATGCCCGACTCCCTCGCCCGGGAGCCGGACAGGATCGTCTATGACAAGGACTGGTGGCGCCCGGACGACTACTGGCACGCCGTCCGCACCAGCCCGCTGACATCCAAGGAGAGCGTCCTGGACAGCCTCAAGGTCGAGATCCGGCGCGAGCCGCGCCTGAGCGACGTCATCGACGCCATCGAGACCGTGTCCACGGAATTCATGCCCACCTCGCGCGACCGCAGCGCCAGCCGCTGGGACTACGGCCCCCTGTCCAGCGTCGCCCACTATGACCCGGTCGAAGGCTTCCGCCTGCGCATCGGAGGCATGACGACGGCCAACCTCAACAAGCACAATTTCCTGAGCGCCTACGCTGCCTACGGCTTCGGCGACCGGCGGTTCAAGGGAGACCTGACCCTGGTCCACAGCTTCGTCCCCCGCGATTACCACCCCTACGAGCCGCTCCGGAACAACCTTTCGCTGAAGTTCAGCTATGACCTCGAGGCCCCGGGACAGAGTTTCGCCCTGATGGACCGGGACCACATTATGATGAGCACGATGGACCCGCTGCCGCTGCAGTACGTGCGACGCGTCCAGCTTGGCTACGAACGGGAGTGGATCTCCCGCCTGAGTTTCGACACGCGCATCCGCCTGGACCGCGTCGAGCCCACCGGCACGCTCGCCTATGAGCGCATAGGCGCCGACGGCAGTCTGGAAGCGGTCCCGCGCTACGACGACCTCAGTTGGAGCACCCGGCTCCGCTTCGCCCCGGGTGAGGCGATGTTCTCCAGCCGGCTCGGCAAGGATTCGCCCGTGCTGCTGACCAAGGACGCCCCCGTCTTCAGCCTGACCCACACGGTGGGACGCTTCGACAATCGCTTCTGGTACAACCGGACGGAATTCTCCGCCCAGAAACGCCTCTGGCTCTCCGCCTTCGGCCACATCGACGCCGCGCTCAACGCCGGGATGGTCTGGAACCAGGTCCCCCTGCCCAAGCTCTTCACGCCCAACGCCAACCTCTCTTTCTTCCTGCAGGACGACGCCTTCAACCTAATGCGTCCGATGGAATTCGTCAGCGACCGCTACGCCAGCTTCTCCGCCACCTATTTCCTCAAGGGCTGGATCCTCAACCGCATCCCCCTGATCAACACCCTCGGGCTGCGGGAAGTCGTCTCCTTCCGGGCACTGACCGGCTCCCTGTCGGACCGCAACAACCCCGCCCTCGGCGGTGCAGGGCTCTATGCCTTCCCCGCCCACACGCGGACGCTGGACAAGACCCCGTACATGGAATACTCCGTCGGACTGGAAAACATCTTCAACCTGCTGCGGGTGGACTACATCCGCCGGATCAGCTACACCGAAGGCCTGGAAAAGAACGAAAAATACGGATTCAAGATCTCCCTGCGGGTCTCATTCTGAGAAAGATGCAAACACAAGACAACACCCGACTGCTCCGTGCCTACCGGATCGCCATCGCACTCAACCTGGGTTTCGTGATCCTGGAGGTCGTCGTCGGCCGGCTCAGCCACTCGCTCGGCCTCGTTTCTGACGCCGGCCACAAACTCATCGACGTATTCGCCCTCATCATCGCGCTCGTCGGCTTCAGTCTCGCGCGCAGGAGCGGCTCCGGCGCGGGGGAATTCCGCAGGATCTCCGCCGGGATCGCCCTGGTCAACGCCCTGATCCTGCTGGTGGCCGTCGTCATCATCATCGTCGAGGCCGTCGGGAAGTTCTCCGAGCCCGCTGCCGTGAACGGCGCCGCCATCTCCTGGACCGCCGGCGCAGGCATCCTGGTCAGCGGACTGAGCGCCTGGCTGCTGATGCACCACCGCGGCGACATCAACACCCGGGCGGCGTTCCTGCACATGGCCACGGACTCGCTGCTCTCGCTGGGCGTCGTCCTGTCGGGCATCGCCATCAGCCTGACCGGCGCCCACTTCATCGACCCCGTCGTCAGCCTCGTCGTGGCTGCCGTCATCCTGGTCAACACCGTACGGCTGCTCAGGGATTCGGTCCGGACGCTGCGTGGTGTTCCCGCCACGCCCGGGGAGACATCCCGACCGTCTCGGTGAACTGTTTCTTGAAATTGGACTTGTCCAGGATGCCGACCATCTCCCCGATCACGGAGACGGAATAGTGCGGATAGGCCAGCAGCAGGGCCTTGGCCTCCTCGATCCGCAGATCTTTCTGCCAAACCAGCAAGCGCTTGCCATAATGCGTATGCACATAGTGTTTCAACTGGTCTTCGGAGACACCGATATCTTCCGACATCTCAGCGATTGACGAATAATGGCTCAAATGTCCGAAGCGCTCCATCCAGCGCTGCACGGAATCGCGGACACGCTCGGTCACCGGGTCCCCCTGCTTCAGAAACGGAAGCCCGCGGTGTTCGGAATAAAGGGATTTCACCATATTTTGCTTATCTTTGTAAGTTATATCTTTTTCACACGACATGTTTGAGAATCTATCGGACAGACTGGAGCGTTCCTTCAAGATCCTGAAGGGCGAAGGAAAGATCACGGAAGTCAACGTGGCGGAGACCCTCAAGGAGATCCGCCGGGCCCTGCTGGATGCGGACGTATCCTACAAGGTCGCCAAGGAGTTCTGCGACCGGGTCAAGACCAAGGCGATGGGAGCCAACGTACTGACCGCCGTCAGGCCGCAGCAGATGATGGTCAAGATCGTCCACGACGAACTGGCTGACTTCATGGGCTCCGAACACACCGAGATCAACGTCAAGGGCTCTCCCGCCGTGATCCTCGTCGCCGGTCTGAACGGTTCTGGCAAAACGACGTTCAGCGGCAAGCTCGCCCTCCACATCAAGAGCAAGCGCGGGATGAAGGTCCTGCTGGCAGCCTGCGACACCTTCCGTCCCGCCGCCATAGACCAGCTCAAGACGCTGGGTGCACAGGTCGGCGTGGAGGTATACTCCCAGGATGGGGAGAAGGATCCGGTCAAGGTTGCCAAAGACGCCATCCAGTACGCCCGCCAGCAGGGCTACAGCGTCGTCATCGTGGACACGGCCGGCCGCCTGACGGTCGACCAGGAACTGATGGAAGAGATCAGCACCCTGCACAAGGCCGTGGTACCGACAGAGACCCTCTTCGTCGTGGATGCCATGACCGGACAGGACGCCGTCGAGTCCGCCAAGGCGTTCAACCAGGCCATCGACTACGATGGCGTGGTGCTCACCAAGATGGACGGCGACACCCGCGGCGGTGCGGCCCTGTCCATCAAGGCCGTTACCGGCAAGCCGATCAAGTTCGTCAGCTCCGGCGAGAAGATGGAGGCACTCGACATCTTCTACCCGGCCCGCGTGGCGGACCGCATCCTCGGCATGGGCGATGTCGTGTCCCTGGTCGAAAAGGCCCAGGAGCAGTACGACGAGAAGGAAGCCCGCGCCCTCAAAAAGAAAATCGCTCATAATCAGTTCACCCTTACGGATTTCTACAATCAGCTCCAGCAGGTGCAGAAAATGGGCAGCATGAAGGACCTGGCCGGGATGCTCCCGGGCATGGACAAGGCGCTCAGGGATGTGGACATACCCGACGACGCCTTCAAACCGACAGAAGCCATCATCCAGTCGATGACTCCCTACGAGAAGGAGCATCCGGAGTGTCTGAACGGGTCACGCCGCAACCGGATCGCCAAAGGCTCCGGGACTTCCGTGGCAGAAGTCAACAAACTGCTCAAACAGTTCGAGCAGACCCGAAAGATGATGAAGATGGCCGTGGACGGCTCGCTTCAGCAGCGTCTGAAGGCTATCCGAAGATAAGCTTCATATCTGCATCCAGCATCGGTCCGGCGAGCTTCTCCGGCACAAAGTGCCACTCGCCGAGCACAGCGGGGTCCCCGACTAGCGCGGCATCTACGGTGCCGTGCTTTTTAAAATATTGATAGATGATTTCCCGGATCTCCGGGTAACGGTTCACAACACGGGCGTCGACCTCTTCTTCAGGCACGCCTGCCCCCTTGAGGATGATGTCCCCGCCGCCGCTCGCGCGGTACGAGGTCATGGCCACGTTGTACCAGGCCTGCGGGTCGAAAGCCGACCCGTCCGCAAGGGACTTGATCTGGACCCGGCTGCCGGCGGGACAGGTCACATCGACGGTATAGACCAGTCCGGCGGCCGAATCGAAGTTATAGCTCCTGCCCACGAAGGACCAGCGCGGAGCCCCGGTGCGGGCGTCCGGTGTGTCCACGATCTTCAGGACGTGGCGGCCGGGGGTCTGGATCCAGTGGTCGTACGAATATTCCAGGTAATCCTTGATCTCCCGGCCCGTGAGGCGCACCACACAGAGCTGGTTCTCGAAAGGATAGATGGTGAACATGTCGTTGTAGATCACCTCGCCGGCCTTGACCGTGCCGTTATATGTCAGCGGCGCGGCGAAGGAGATCTGCGCCTCGGGGACGCTGAGCTGGACGGTGTGTACCAGGTTGATGTAGTCGCTCATCCCGGTGTAGGCGTCGCGGGTGCGCAGCGCCATCGCCAGCTCGCCCACCGGCTGGAGGGTGAAGGCCCTGACCTTCTCGAACGCAGGACGGAAATGCTCCTCCATCGCAGCGTCCACCTTGGACTTGTCCATCCGGACATACTCCCCGGTGATCTCTTTGGAGAGCTTGCCGCCGCGCTTCTGCGCCGCCACGACGGCGTGGCCGACGTTGCCGGCGCGGGCGCCGCCGTTGATCAGCCAGGTCCCGTCCTTCTCCTTCACGAAGGGACGGTGGTCGTGGGAGGTCACGAGCACGTCCACGCCCTGCAGGCTGTCCAGCAGGTCGAGGCCCTGGCTCTCCAGCATGGAACCGTCGCCGTCGCCGGTGCCGGAATGCACCAGCACCACGACCAGGTCGGGGCGCTCCTTGGCCCGGACGCGGTCCACCCACTCCTGCACGCAGGGGATCAGGGAGACGAACTGCATGCCGCTCCAGACGGGCTCCGCCAGCCAGGCCTTCATGTTGGGATTGGTGAAGCCGAGCACGGCTACCTTCATCCCGCCGCGGCGGAACATCTTGTATACAGGGAAATAGGGTTCTCCGTTGTCGTTGCGGATGGCATTGCCACCCAGGAACGGGATCTTGCGCGCGGCGAGCTCAGCCGCGACTTTGTCGTAGACGGGATGGCCGGTCTCGATGTCGTGGTTGCCCACGGTCACGGCGTCGTATTTCATATAGGAGACCAGTTCTGTGAAGAGATGGGTCCCGGTCGTATCCACATAATTGTAGTAGTACGCGGCATTGTCCCCCTGCAGGCAGTCGCCGGCATCCAGGAGCAGGACGTTCTTCGACCCCACGGCACGGCGCAGGCTGTCCACCCATGCATTCACGCTCATCAGGCTCGTCTTCGTCCCTCCGCCGTCCACGTACGGCTGGTCGAACCACGATCCGTGGACATCGCCGGTCGTGACGATATGAAGGGTCTTGTCGGAGGAGCAGGAGAGGGCCAGCAGCAGGACCGCGGCCAGGGCGGGAATCATGTGGTGTTTCATAACGTACAAAATTAGTAAATTTGCAAAATAAATGAAACTGACAACCGACATCCGCTGCGAAAACATTCCTTTTTTATTCGCGCTTGAAGACAATATCTGCGTCATCGGGAGCTGTTTTGCCGATGCCATGGGCCAGCGGCTTGCCGCCGCCGGTTTCCATGTGCTCGACAATCCGTTCGGGACGCTCTACAACCCGGCCTCGGTCGCCGCGGCCGTGGCGCGGCTCGACAGCGGCGAACCCTTCACCGCGGACGAGTGCGTGGAGATGGGGGCGGGCGCAGGACGCGTGTGCAGCTTCGCGCACCACACGCGCTTCGCCCGGCCCACGGCAGAGGAGTTCCTCTCCGGGGCCAACGGGCGCCTTGCGGCGGATGCCGCCGCTTGGGCGACGTGCAACAAGGTGATCGTCACCCTCGGCTCCGCCTGGGTCTGGCGGGCGCAGGAACTTCCCGGCCGCCCCGTCGTCGCCAACTGCCTGAAGCGTCCCGCGCGCGAGTTCGCGCGCGAACTCCTAAGCGTGGACGCGTGCGCCGCGCACCTGCGTACGATGGTGGAGGCCCACCCGGAGAAGCAATTCCTCTTCACCGTCTCCCCCATCCGCCACCTCGGCAGCGACGCGCATGAGAACACGCTGTCAAAGGCAACCCTTCACCTCGCTGTCCAGCACCTGCTGGACAGCTTCGGTGGATCGGTCATCACCCCCTGCACCCCCTCGAGGGGGATGGCCGGATATTCGCTGCCGCGAACCGGCGCCCCCGACTCACTGTCCGCGATACGCGCCGCCTATTTCCCGGCGTACGAGATCCTGATGGACGAGCTCCGCGACTACCGCTTCTATGCCGAAGACCTCGTCCACCCCTCCCCGACCGCCGTCCAGATCATCTGGGAGCGCTTCCTGGACACCTGCGTCCCCGCCGCAGACCGCGACCGGATCCGCCGCCACGAGAGCGCCGCACGCGCGGCACGCCACCGGCCGATCCTCTGATTCCGCCGGCAGGCGAAAAAAAAAAATCAAAAAAGATTTGGAAGTTTGAAAAATTGTCGTACCTTTGCGGTGTACTATTGAACTAATACACTGAAAAGATATGATACAAATCGACAATCTCGCATTCAGCTACGGCACAAAAGAGGTCCTGCGCAACATCACCATGAACCTCGAGCCCGGCAGGATCTACGGCCTGCTGGGAGAGAACGGTGTCGGCAAGACCACGCTCCTCACCCTCCTCTGCGGTCTCAAGAAGACCCAGTCCGGCACGATCTCCGCAGACGGACACGATCCCTACAAGCGGGAGCCTTCCCTGCTCCAGGAGCAGTACTACCTCCCCGACGAGGTGGCTCCCATCAACGACAAGGCGCTCGGCTGGGCCAAGGCCACGGGCAAGTTCTGGCCGGGCTTCTCCCTGGAGAAATTCGAGACCATCCTCAAGGAATTCGAAGTCGAGCCCGGGCAGAAGATGAACGCGATGTCAGCCGGCCAGCTCAAGAAGACCTACCTCGCCTTCGCGCTTGCCTGCGGCGCACGCTTCCTCTACCTCGACGAGCCGACCAACGGTCTGGACATCCCGTCCAAGGCGCAGTTCCGCTCCGCCCTGATGAAGTACACGGCCGAAGATTCCACCATCGTGATCTCCACCCACCAGGTGCGCGACCTGGAGAACATCATCGACCCGATCATCATCCTGGACCGCAGGGACGTCCTGCTCAACGCCTCGCTCGAGCAGATCGCCGCGAAACTCTACTTCGACTACGGCACCACCTTGCACCCGGAGAGCCTCTACTCCGAGCAACTGCCCGGCGGCTTCATCCAAGTACTGCCCAATACCGAAGGCGCCGACAGCAAGGTGAGCATCGAAGCCCTCTTCAATACCGTCCACAAGCACAAGGAACTCGTCAAAAACCTCTTCAGCCATGAATAACATTTTCGATATCAAGCGTTTCGGCCAGTACTTCCTGTACGACCTGCGCCGCGCCAAGAACAACTACGGCCTCAGCCTGCTGCTCATGGGTCTCATCCCCATCATCCTCTATATCGTCGGCCAGCTCTTCAGCCTCATCACCGGAAGCGGCATCCTCGAACTTCCTGACGTGATGAAATTCATGGGAATCTACATCGTCCTGTTCGTCGTCATCCTCGGCGCCGGTACCAAGATCTACGGATTCGTGACCGAGAAGCGGGCCGGCTCGGACTTCCTGATGCTCCCGGCCTCCACCTTCGAGAAATGGCTCTCGATGGTCCTGATAGTCTGTGTCGCCCTGCCGGTGGTCCTGTTCGCCCTGCTGTTCGTCTCCGACGGCCTGATGGGCCTGGTCTTCCCCCATTCTTACGGCGGGCGCCTCTTCGACCGGGATTTCATAACAGGTTTCCTCGATGCCTTTGAAGAAGAAGGGATCTCCTTCAACTACCCCGCCCTCATCTGCTTCAGTTGGTGCGAGAACATCCTGGTCTTCACCCTCGGCGCCATCTGCTTCAAGAAGGGCAAGATCGGCAAGACCATCCTCTGCATCATGGGCGTGGCTACCGTGGTCTCTACCCTGCTCGTAATCATCTTCGGCACCAGCAACATCGATGCAGAGCGCTTTGCCGCATTCTTCGACAGTGCGGACAAGGCTGTCAGCGTCGCCAACTGGACCATCAGCATCTTCTACCTCATCATCTTCGGGCTCCTGCTCGGCGGGATCTGGTACCGCCTGCGGACCATCAAACAATAACCAAAACATGGAATTCGACACCAACAAACCCATCTACATCCAGATCGCGGACAATCTCTGCGACCGGATCCTGACCGGGGAGTTCAAGCCCGGGAGCCGGATCCCCTCGGTACGGGAATGGGGCGCCACGATCGGCGTCAATCCCAACACCGTTGCCCGCTCCTACGAGCTCCTCACGGACCGCAAGGTCATCTTCAACCAGCGTGGCATCGGATTCTTCGTCGCAGGCGACGCCATCGACGTGATCCGTGAGACCGAACGCCGCAAGTTCATCGAAGAGGAACTTCCGCTCTTCCGCAGCCGCGCCTCCCTGCTCGGCATCAACCTCAAGGAATTCATCGACTAATCAAACATTGACATGAAAAAGATACTTCTGATTCCTGCGGCCATCGCGCTGCTCATCCTCCCCTCCTGCCGCTTCATCATACTCAGCGACGAACTCAGGGAACAACTGAAAGCAAACGGATCCGTCAACGTCACCGTCGGCGACGGCAACG
>JAEEGI010008486.1_pt1 | contig 22701 bp, 15 predicted proteins | sample 8958751 | NCBI WGS metagenome assembly JAEEGI01 (sample SAMN16246545, study PRJNA631951) | gut metagenome | biome: gut microbiome; feature: rumen; material: KS-attached | host: Bos | place: Iran: Karaj | collected 2018-10 | reverse complement strand
AAAATATTATCCTGGACAAGCCCACATGGTAGTGGACTTCTGGATGCCTAACAAAGCCTGGGAAGGCTGTAATGTGGATGACCCGTCAGCCCGTGTGCTAAGCAATTATGGTGCATCAGGAATATAGAATACGTAAAGCAACAAATATTTTATAAGTGAGAAACTTGCTTCACAACCTAGGCAAGCGCGAGGAGGAGGGCCCCATGTAGTTAAGGAGGGACCCCGAAGGGGAGGTTCCCTTGACTGCAATGGGAGGTGGCCTCCGGGAGCATGGAGTACTAATTGCAAGTTTCGGACTAAAAGGAGGATATAGATTATGAGTAAAGTTACAGAGATATTTGGAAGCAAAGTCTTCAACGATGAAACCATGAAGGAGCGTCTCCCTAAGGATGCCTACAAGGCCCTTAAAAAGACAGTGGAAGAGGGACGTCCTCTAGATAGAGATTTGGCTAATGTAATTGCACATGCCATGAAGGAATGGGCAATCGAGCTTGGCGCAACACACTTCACCCATTGGTTTCAGCCAATGACTGGTGTAACAGCTGAAAAGCATGATTCATTTATTCAGCCTGAAGAAGGTGGCAAGATTATCATGACTTTTTCAGGCAAAGAGTTAATCAAGGGTGAGCCTGATGCATCTTCATTTCCATCAGGTGGTCTTCGAGCTACATTCGAGGCAAGAGGCTATACAGCCTGGGACCCAACAAGCTATGTATTTATAAAGGATGATACACTTTGTATTCCTACAGCATTTTGTTCATATTCAGGTGAGGCGCTTGATAAAAAGACTCCACTTCTTCGTTCTATGGAAGCTCTTGATAAATCAGCAGTAAGAGCATTAAAGCTGTTTGGTCATGAGGATGTTAAAAGAGTTATTACAACAGTTGGACCTGAGCAGGAATATTTCCTTATTGATGAAAAGATGTACAACAAGCGTCCAGATTTGATTTATACAGGAAGAACATTGTTTGGTGCGAAGCCTCCAAAGGGACAGGAATTAGATGACCATTATTTTGGAACCATCAAGCCAAGAGTTTCAGCATTTATGAAGGAGCTTGATGAAGAGCTTTGGAAGTTAGGGGTACTTGCAAAGACAAAGCACAACGAGGTTGCTCCAGCACAGCATGAGCTTGCACCTGTTTATTCAACAACAAATATCGCAACAGACCACAATCAGCTTACTATGGAGATGATGAAGGTAGTTGCAAAAAGACATGGTATGACTTGCCTATTACATGAAAAGCCATTTGCAGGAGTTAATGGTTCAGGTAAGCATAACAACTGGTCAATTTCGACTGATACCGGAGTAAACCTGTTAGAACCAGGTGCCACTCCTTCCCATAACACACAGTTCTTATTATTCCTTACAGCGGTTATAAAGGCTGTAGATGAATATCAGGAGTTGCTCCGTGTATCGGTAGCTTCTGCTGGAAATGATCATAGACTTGGTGCAAACGAGGCACCACCAGCAATCATTTCAATGTTCCTTGGAGATGAGCTTGAGGCAATTGTTGAATCTATCATCGATGGAACAAATTATGAGGATATAAAAAAGAAAAAGATGTCTGTAGGTGCTGCTGTAATTCCAAGCATTTCACAGGATACAACAGATAGAAACAGAACATCACCATTTGCATTTACAGGTAATAAATTTGAGTTTAGATCACTTGGTTCATCAGCATCTATCTCTGGACCAAATGTAATCTTAAATACAATCGTAGCAGAGGAGCTTGATAAGTTCTCTGAGGAGCTTGAAAAGGCAGCTGATTTTGATAAAGCATTAGCAGAGCTTTTAAAGAGAGAGCTTACAGCACATAAAAGAATCATCTTTAACGGAAACGGTTATTCAGATGAGTGGGTTAAGGAAGCTGAAAGAAGAGGACTTAAGAACCTTAAATCTACAGTAGATGCACTTCCTGCTTTTGTTGATAAAAAGGCTATTGATGTATTTACAAAGCATAACGTATTTACTGAGCAGGAGCTTTACAGCCGTTATGACATTCAGCTTGAAAACTACTATAAGGTAATCGATATTGAAGCACTTACTATGGATGCCATGGTAAAGAAGGATATTATGGCAGCAGCAAACGATTATCAGTATTCACTTGCTGAAACATTAAATGCAAAGGCTGCTACAGGAATTGATGTTGATTCCACAGTAGAAACTAAGAGATTAAAGCAGGCATCTAAGCTTACATTTACAATGGATGAAAGATTAGAGAAGCTTGAGGCAGATATTGAAAAGGCCAAGGAATTAGAAGATACATACGAGCTTGCTAAGTTCCATCATGATGTTATTTTTGCAGACATGAATGAACTTAGAGAAGTGGTGGATGAGCTTGAGACAGTAGTTCCAAGTGATATCTGGCCTTATCCAACCTATGGAGAAATTCTTTATTCAGTAAAATAGTTACGCAATGGGGCGTAGTTCACAATGTGAACTGCGCCCCATTTAATATATATAAAGGAGGATTTGAATATGGAAGAATATTCAAGCATGCTATTTGGCGTATGGTTCTTAATTGGCGCAGCATTAGTTTTTTGGATGCAGGCTGGCTTTGCAATGGTGGAGGCTGGATTTACCAGAGCAAAAAATACTGGAAATATCATAATGAAAAATCTTATGGATTTTTGTATTGGTACAGTAATGTTTATTATTTTAGGCTTTGGTCTTATGTTTGGTGAGAATGCCTTCTTTGGTCTTGTTGGAAAGCCTTCCCTTCAGGTATTTACAGATTATGCCAGCTTTGATTGGAGTAACTTTGTATTTAACCTGGTATTTTGTGCTACAACAGCAACAATCGTAAGTGGTGCTATGGCTGAGCGTACAAAGTTCATTAGCTACTGCATTTACTCAGGTATCATTTCATTAGTAATCTACCCAATCGAGGCACACTGGATTTGGGGAGGCGGCTGGCTTTCTGCTATTGGCTTCCACGATTTCGCAGGTAGCTGTGCCATCCATATGGTAGGTGGTATTTGTGCACTTGTAGGAGCTAAAATCTTAGGACCTAGAATTGGTAAGTTTAATCATGACAGCAAGGGTAGAATCACAAAGGTTAACGCCTTTCCAGGTCACAACATTGCACTTGGAGCACTTGGCGTATTTATCCTTTGGCTTGGATGGTATGGATTTAACGGTGCTGCTGCAACATCAGTAGAGCAGCTTGCATCTATCTTTGTTACAACAACAATTGCACCAGCAGTTGCTACATGCACAACAATGGCTTTCACATGGATTAAATTTGGTAAGCCAGATGTATCAATGTCACTTAATGCATCCCTTGCAGGCCTTGTTGCAATCACAGCCCCATGCGACGTTACAGATGCACTTGGTGCAATCATCATTGGTATTGTTTCAGGCTTTTTAGTAGTATTTGGTGTCTGGCTTCTTGATTACAAGCTTCATATTGATGATCCAGTTGGAGCTGTAGCAGTTCACATGATGAACGGTATTTGGGGAACAATTGCAGTAGGATTATTTGCTACAACTTCAGCTCCTGACAGTACACTTACAGGTCTTTTTTATGGAGGAGGATTTAAGCTTCTTGGAATTCAGCTTATAGGTGTTGTTTCAGTAGGTGCCTGGGCAGCAGTAACAATTACTATCGCATTTACGTTAATAAAAAATACTATTGGACTTCGCGCATCAGCAGAAGAGGAAATTGTAGGTCTTGATAGAACAGAGCATGGACTTCCATCAGCTTACTCAGGATTTAACATGCTTGAGGATGATTTTGATACAGATGAATATGATGATGAGACAGCAACACTTATCACAGATACTTTAGAGGCTGCAGGCCTTGCAGCTATGGATGAGGCAGTTGAGGTTGAGTACGCACCTTCACAGATTACAGCTGCAGGAAGACCTAGAATGACAAAGGTAGAAATCCTTTGCAAGGAGCGTAACCTTGAAAAGCTTAAGAATGCTCTTATGAAGCTTGGTATCACAGGTATGACAGTATCCCATGTAATGGGCTGTGGCGTTCAGAAGGGTGCACCTGAATATTATAGAGGTGTTGCCTTGGAGCCAGCATTACTTCCAAAGATTAGAGTGGATGTTGTTGTATGTAAGGTGCCAGTTAAGGATGTTATTGATACAGCAAAGAAGGTTCTTTATACAGGTCACATCGGTGATGGTAAAATCTTCGTATATGATGTAGAACAGGTTGTTAAAATCAGAACTGGTGAAGAGGATTTCGCAGCTCTTCAGGATGTAGAATAAATTAATTGCGAAATGTTTAAAATAAGGATATTATCTATCTGAAGTATAAGTTTGATTAGGAGTCGACATTGATTAGGATAGATAATATTGAAGATAATAGAGTAGATATTTTTACTAAATATAATGAGGCGCAGCTTTATCACTATTTTGAGCCCAACGGAGGAGTGTTTATTGCAGAAACTCCAGAGGTTATAAAAAGGGCTTTTAGTAGGGGAGCTGAGCCTCTAGCTTTTTTTGTAGAGGAAAAGGCTTATGAATCTGAGGTAGTACAGGAATTGTTAAGTATGGCATCACATGATGTGGATGTTTTTGTAGCAAAGCTTGAGGTTATTAACAATATCACAGGCTTTAATCTTACAAGAGGAGTTATTGCCGCTTTTAAGCGTCCAGGTCTGCCTGATGTAAGGGAATTACTTTTGGCATCAAAAAGGGTAGCTATATTGGAGGATGTCATGAATCCTACTAATGTAGGTGCTATTTTTAGATCTGCGGCAGCACTTGGAGTAGATGCAATCTTCCTTACCTACGCCAGCTCAGACCCATTTTATAGAAGAGCAGCCAGAGTAGCTATGGGAACAGTATTTCAGGTTCCATGGACTTATTTTGACAAGGATTCTGATTACGTTTCATTGCTAAAGGAGGAAGGATATTCTGTTGTATCCATGGCACTTAAGGATAATGCAATCCCTTTGTCTGATCCTGTTTTAAAGGAGCAGGAAAAGCTAGCAGTTATATTTGGAACAGAAAGCACAGGAATAAAGCAGGAGACGATTGATAATAGTGATTTTGTAACTATTATCCCTATGCATCATAATGTAGATTCATTAAATGTAGCTGCTGCAAGTGCAGTTACCTTCTGGGAGCTTTGCAAAAATTAAATATTTAGGGGGAAATAATGATTTACAAATTTAAGGACTACAAGAAGCCAGAAATAATTAAAAAGCATCTTAATTTAGGCGGCGTTAACGTAAATGGAGAAGGTATAGATGTTAACAGCCTTTATGTAGAAAAAAATGGTAAGCCATCTATGGCCATTATGGGGGAAATGCATTTTAGCAGAGTCCCTAGAGAACAGTGGAAAACAGCACTTAGGCTGATGAAGGAGGGTGGAATTGATATTGTATCCACCTACATCATTTGGATATATCACGAGCCAGAGGAAGGAAAACTGAACTGGACAGGTGACAACGACCTTAGAGCCTTTGTTCTTATGGCTAAGGAGGCAGGGCTTAAGGTTTGCATCCGTATTGGCCCATGGTGTCATGGCGAGGTTAGAAATGGTGGCTTCCCTGATTGGCTTATTAATAAGGATTTAGAGCTTAGATCAAATGATGAAGAATATCTAAAGCTTGTAAAGAAATGGTACAAAGCAATTTCAGACGAAGTTAGCGGCCTGCTATTTAAAGATGGTGGCCCTATTGAAATGTGCCAGTTAGATAATGAGCTTACAGATAATGCCGAGCATCTGCTTACACTTAAAAACATAGCTAAGGAAGTAGGAATAGATGTACCCATTTTTACAGTCACAGGCTGGAACAGTGTAAATGGAGCAAAGATTCCTGTTGATGATGTAATCCCCTCATTTGGAGGATATTGTGATGCACCATGGGATGAAGGAACTGAAAAGCTCCCTCCATGCGCAAGATATTATTTCACTGGCGTGAGAAATGATTCTGCTATAGGCAAGGATTTAATAAAGGCGTTAGAAGAGGATAGCTGGCAATTACCTTATGACCGTTATCCATATTTTACCTGTGAAATCGGGGCAGGTCTTATGAATACCTACCATAGAAGATATCAGATTCATGGCATGGATATTTATGCCATGACACTTATCATGTTATGCGAAGGTGCTAATGTGCTAGGATACTACATGTATCATGGTGGAATAAACAAGGTGTATGACCATTACACTCTTCAGGAATCCAAAGCCACAGGCTATCCAAATGATTATCCAATCATCTCTTATGATTTTCAGGCTCCAATTTCATCCTATGAGGAAACCAGAGAGTCCTATGATTTGCTTAATCTATTGCATCTATTTATACATGATTATGATGATAAGCTTGCCACAATGACCTATGTAGAAGCTGATAGTAATGCTGAAATAGGTGATATGAAAAAGCTTCGCTATGGAGTTCGAAGAGATGAAAATGGTGGTTTTGTTTTTGTTAATCATTATCAAAGACTTCATGACGCCCGGGATGTTCTAGATGTGGTGATAGATACAGGTGATGTGATATTTCCAGCTATTGATGTTAAGGGAGATATCAGCTTTTTCATGCCATTTAACATGAAGCTTAATGATACTGCAGTACTAAAATATGCTACAGCTCAGCCTTTATGTAAGGATAAAGATACATGGATTTTTATGGAGCTTCCTGGTATAAAGCCTCAGTTTGAATTTGTTAATCCTGATGAAAAATGTGATATCAGACTAATCAGCCTTGAGGAAGCAAAGAAGCTTAGAAAGGTTGATGGAAGAGTATTTTATGTAGAGGAACCTGGCAAATCCATAGAAGCATTAAAGAATGCTGATAAATCAGGCTATACGCTTACAAAGCTTATAGATGCACCTTTTGTTATTCCTGAAATGTATAAAGCTGAATTATTATATAGCAACAAAGAAATCAGCTACTATAAGCTTGAATTAGAAGATGACAGAGCTTTTATCAATGTTGATTTGAAATGTGATGTGGTTCAGGTTTATGTAGATGGAGCTCTTGTAGAGGATGATTTTTACCATGGACTTCCATTTAGATGGCCAAGGAAAATTCTAAATGGAAAAGAAATCTATTTAGTTGCTAGTGAGTCTCAAAATTATTCATATTTTGAAGGGGATAATCAATAAAAATAGCTAAGCTAGTGCTTGAAAATTCGGCAATTTTTATTTTGAAGACTATATTCTTTTCTTGTATAAAAATCTATATAATGTATGTGGTTGTATAGAAAATACAAATAGGAGGGAATGTATAATGCGACTAAAAAGAAATTTCAAGAGAATTATCACTCTTGTAATGGCTTTTGCAATGGTATTATCCATTGGTCTTACACCAAAGACAGCTTATGCTGCCGAGGTAAAGGCTGATGTCCGTTCAATTGCCAACGTACCTAATGATTTAAGTGGAAAAACTATTATTCTACACACAAATGATGTGCACGGAGCACTTGAAGGTTATGCACAGGCTGCAGCTTTAAAGTATGAATTTAAGGCTAGAGGTGCTGAGGTAATCCTTGCAGACGCTGGTGATTTTAGCCAGGGTACACCATATGTAAGCACTACAAAGGGATATGATGCTATTACAATGATGAACTTTGCAGGCTATGATGTTGCAACTCTTGGAAATCACGAATTTGATTATGGTTATGACCAGCTTAAGAGCAATCTTTCAAGAGCATGGTTCAAAACAATTTGCGCTGATGTTTTAGATAAGAATGGCAAGCCAATCCTTGACCCAACATACGAATTCACATCAGCTTCTGGTCTTAAGGTTGGTTTCTTTGGAATGGAAACACCAGAGACTCAGACAAAGGTTAATCCTGCACTTATTAAGGGAATCAAGTTCTTATCAAAGACAGAGCTTTATCCATGTGCCCAGGAACAGATTAACAAGCTAAAGGCTGATGGTTGCGATGTTATCGTTTGCTTAGCACATCTTGGTGTAGATAACGAATCTGCTCCAGATGGACACAGAAGTGTTGACCTTTATGCTAAGACAACAGGCATCGATATTATCTTAGATGGTCATTCTCATACAGTAATGACAGCTGGTGAAAATGGTGAGCCAGTACAGTCTACAGGTACTAAATTTGAAAAAGTCGGTGTAGTTGTTATTGATAATGCAACAAAGAAAATCGAAGATAACTACCTTATCAAGGTAGATGATGGTATTGTTAAGGCACCAGCAATTGAGGCTCTTTCAAAGTCTATTACAGATAGAGTAGATGCTGAATACGGTGTTGAATTTGCTAAGTCAGAGGTTGACTTAAATGGTCAGAAGGATCCAGGTGTTAGAACACAGGAGACAAACCTTGGAGATCTTATCACAGATGCTATTAAGTGGTCTGTAATTAAGGAAGGTGGACTTAAGGTTAAGGACGACCACGTTGTAGCTATCACAAACGGTGGCGGCATTCGTGCTTCTATCAAAGCTGGCAGTGTTACAAAGAAGGATTTAAATACAGTACTTCCATTTGGAAACACTATTTCAGTAGTTTATATCAGTGGTGCTGATTTGCTTGAGGCTTTAGAGGCAAGTACATTCTCTACACCAGGTGCAATCGGTGGCTTCTCACAGGTTTCTGGTATTAAATATACAATCGATACATCAAAGCCATTTGCTCAGGGCGAAGCTTATCCTGCTTCAACATACTACAAGCCAGCAGCAATCAACCGTGTAACAATCGAAAGCATTAATGGTAAGCCATTCTCACCTAAAGATAAGTATGCAGTAGTTACAAACAACTTCTGCGCAGCTGGTGGTGATACATACTATGCATTTGCAAACGCTTCAGAGCAGTTTGATACAGGTATCGTAATGGATGAAGCTGTTATGGATTTTGTTCAGACTGAACTTAAGGGTGTTATTTCTGCTAAGGACTATGGAACAGTCCACGGCAACATCGTAATTAAATAATTGATTACTAAAAAAGGCGGGAATCTAATAAAGATTCTCGCCTTTAATTATGCAATGATAACTGTGCTTAAATAATTTTTGTCAATAGATAAATCTACTATAGTCTTAATGCTTGTAATCTTGATTACAGGACGAAGAGGGTAAGATTTATTCTGTCTGAGAACAGTACCAATTTGGCCATTGCTAAGCTTAACAGTTGAACCATTAGGATAAATATTAACAACTGATAAGAAGGTTCTAAATATATCCAAATTGAATTTGTTACTCATGGTAAACATCATTTCTATTGCCTCAGCAGGGCTTTTAGCCTCTTTGTAAGGTCTTTTTGTAACAAGCGCATCATACACGTCTACAATAGAAATAATCTGTGCCATCTTTCCTATTTCATTTCCAGATAACTGCCTAGGATAACCAGTGCCATCAATGTTTTCGTGATGATTAAGAATGGCTTTTCTCATTTCCTCTGATATATCATCTGAATCTACCAATAATCTGTAGCCACGAACAGGATGAGTTTTCATAAGCTCGAACTCGCTAAAGGATAGCTTTGCAGGCTTGTTTAAAATATGAAGAGGGATTTCTTCCTTTCCAATGTCGTGAAGTAAACCGGCAACAGCAATATCATTAACGAATTGCTCAGATTCACCCATAGCTTTAGCAACGATTGCGGCCATAGTACCAACATCTACAGAATGCTTGTAGGTATATTCATCACTTACCTTAAGCTTTGATAGGTTGATAGATAGTGCCTTGGAATCGTTTATTACACTACAAACTTTACTTCCTATTTCTATAACGCCGTTTGTGAGCTCTTCAACATCTTCTATATTAGAATAAAGTGTTGTAAGAGATTCAACAGCGTATTTTTTGAATGAATCATCGAAAGACACCGAATTATCTTCTTCAGGTAACTCAGCATCGTCAGCAACAGTATTTTCTTCTATATATGTTAATGTAGCTTGAATTTTTCCTTTATAGGCGGAAAGCGACTGGAGCACATCGTCATTTATAACTGTCATTTTAGGACAGAGAAGTGCACCAGAAGAATTATAGATATCAGTATTTAGTATAGCGCCTTTTGGAAGCTCATTTACATAACCGTAGATTTCTTTTACTTTTGTCATGTAGAATACCTTTTCAATAACTCAAAAATTGACTCCAAAATATAACCAACAGGCGTTATTATAAACCTATAGAATTGAAACAACAATATTAAAAATAACTAAAAATGTATTTAGTCAAGTACAATCGATTGCATTTTGGTGAGAATAATTTTTTCACATATTTTTGTTATACTTGCATAAGAGTCGTTTACTAGGAGGTGTCTATGGCGTATTTTCCTATGTTTTTGGATTTGACAGATGCAAATTGTTTAGTAGTTGGCGGTGATGCTGCTGCATTAAAAAAGACGAGGGCTCTTTTAGATTTTGGTGCAAAGGTTCATTTGATAGCCGATGATATTTCATTGGATATAGCAGCTCTTTCTGAAGAAACAGACCATCTGCTTTTAGAACAAAGGCAGTTTACACCTATAGACTTACAGGAAAGAAAGCTGGTTGTGGCAGCAACAGAGGATGAAGAGCTTAACAGTCAGATTTCAATGATGTGCAAGGAAGGGGGTATTCCTGTACATGTTGTTTCTGATAAGACAAAGAGTACATTTGATTTTCCTACATATCTAAAAGAACAAAATCTTGTTGGAGCTTTTTCTAGCTGTGGAAACAGTGAGGCCTTAGAAAAGTTCTTAAGAAACAAGGAAAAGGAAGTTCTTACATGGCGTCTTGGTGAATTAAATGAAATGCTAGGCCGATGGAAAGAGCCTATTAATGATTTATTCCCAAAAGAATCAAGTAGAAATAGTGCATTTGAGCAACTTATAGATTATGCCCTTTGTTATGACGGTATTCCTTCTGATGAAGAGGTGGAAGAGTTGCTTGGTGCTATTAGTATGTCCCTATAAATCATAATCGGTAGAACAATTGGAGGTATCATTCATGGACGAATCGAAAAAGAACGGGATTAATCTGCATTCAATTTATGTAAAGATTCTAGCACTTGTTATCATTAGCGTTTTAGCTTTCTTTGCCCTGAATATGTTTTATATTATTCCACAGGCAAAATCAGCTGTTCAGAAGATTAATGAGAACAATATGCAAGATCTTGCCACATTGTGCTCTGAGATTGTAGAGCAGGAGATTGCAGCCCGAGGTGTTGATGGTGTTGACTATGAAGTTTTAAAGCCTATTTTTGAAGGCAGAGGATTAAATGGTATCTCATCTAGTTATATCTATGTAACAGATGCTGATGGACTTTTCCTTTACCATAAAAAACCTGAAAAGGTAGGAACCCAGGCTACTAATAATGTAGTAAATGAATTACTTAAACAAATTCCATCTGGAAATTATGTTCAAGCAAAAATTTTCCATTATGTGGATGAAAATGGCGTAAAGAAATATGCAGCTTATCAGGTTATCAATTCCCAGGGATGGGTTACTGTTTGCGTAGCTGATGAAATTGAAATAATGGCAGAAATCAACCAAATTAGAAATCTTGGATTGCTGTTTTCATGTATAGTTGGCGTAGGCATTTTACTGATAGGTATTGTTGCAGGTAATGGTATTACAAAGCCAATCAGAATTATCACAGGTGTTATTGAAAACGTAGGAAAGCTTGATTTTACAGCAAATGATGATCTTGAATCCATCGAACACAAGAAGGATGAAACTGGTGTTATGGCTAGAGCTGTTGATTCTATGGAACATAGCTTACGTGATATTGTAGAACGTATCGCCAGCACATCTGTAGATTTGGAGGGACATGCTCTTAGACTTAAGGACATCACTCAGGAAATCGATTCAGCAAATGCTGATAACTCTGCAACATCTGAAGAGCTTGCAGCTAGTATGCAGGAAACAAGCGCTACTACAGATGTTATCAGTGAAAGAACAAATCTTATTAAAGAAAACGCTGATAGCATAGCAGAGGAAGCAAAGGCTGGCGCCAATAATGCTGTAGAAACAAAGAGAAAGGCTAATGAAGTCTACAAGGAGACGGTTGCAGCAAAAGAAAAGACTGAAAGAATATATGAAGAGATTAATGAACAAGGTCAGGATGCTCTTGAAAAATCTAAGGCTGTTGAAAAGGTTAATACTCTTGCAACAACTATTCAGGATATTGCCAGCCAGACAAATCTTCTTGCACTTAATGCTTCTATTGAGGCAGCCAGAGCAGGCGAGGCAGGTAAAGGCTTTGCAGTAGTTGCTACCGAAATCGGTGGACTTGCAACACAATCAAGTGAGACAGTTGCTGATATTATGGGAATCGTTTCAGAGGTTCAGAATGCTGTTAACCTTATGAACGAATGTCTGACTAGAACTCTTAATTACATTGAGACAGACATTGCAAAGGATTATGATTCCTTCTTATCAATGGCTGACAACTATAAGCTGGATGCTGAGAATTTCTCTGATTCCATGACTCAGATATCTAATAAGATTACTGATTTACAGGAATCAACAACTGCTATTTCTGAATCTGTCGAGCAGATTTCCAGGACAGTAGGAGAGGCAGCAGAGGCTGTTACTACAGTAGCAGAAAAGGCCACAGACGTGGCCAACCTTTCAGATGGAGTTGTAAAGGTAGTTAGTGAAACAGAAGAGAATTCTGATGAACTTAGGGACATTAAGGATTCATTTAAAATCTAATTAAATAAACCTAAGAAACGTTGTAGCAAGCTCTTTTTCCTTTTCTTAAAAGTGAATTTGAGCTTGCTATATTTTTCTAAAGGATCAGCCTTTTGCTCGATTTTTTCCAAAAAGATTCTAATCCAAACAACATCTTCATCCTTTCCCTGAAAGTCATCGAAGCTTACTTCGGCGCCGTCTAGGCTCAGAAATCTGGTTTTCATTTTTTCAAGGCGTGCAATAGTAGGCATCCATTCTGGAAGTACATCCTTTACTTCATAGATGGCCTGCTTCATGCGTTTGATATATTCGTCTACCCCGTTTTCTTCCATATTAAGGTAGTTTGCCAAATACTCATCAAAGTATTTGTATTCATCGTAGAAATTTTTATTTACAATTCGGTTATTTGACAGCATGGCGTTCGCCTTCCTTTGGGTTATCTACGTTTTTCAGGGTGAGCATCGTAGAATGCATTTTTATCTTCGTACATGTTTTCATCGGCATAGCGCATGGCCAGACGAAGATTTCCTTCTGAATCATCATGATAGTGCCCTATAGCGAAGTTAAGCCAATCAGGGTCACAGGCCTTCGCTCGAACTGTAGCAAGCTTTTGTAGGAAATCATCTTCAGAATCATTCAAAGAAATAACTACGAATTCGTCTCCGCCGGCTCGATATATTTGGTCTTCAGGGAAAATCTCCTTTAGGACATTTGCTGCATCCTTAAGCAAGTCATCGCCAGAATTATGGCCACCATGGTCATTTATAGATTTAAGACCATTTAAGTCAAAGAACGCTACTGAAAATGGCTTAGGCTCAAGCTTAAGCTTTAGGGACAATTCATCTACATTTACGTTCATGCAGTTACGATTGAATACTCCTGTTAGCATATCTACATTGCTAAGGTATTCAAGCTTCTCTAGGAAGGTATGGTTGGCCACCTCGGCAGTAAGAAAGAAGGAGAGTAATTCTACAATTTCTTTTATTCTGGCTAAGTTGGAACCATCAAAATCTGTTAAATATAAATAACCTATTATTTCTCCGTGATGCACAAATGGAGAAAGGCAAAGGTTTTTAACATGTTCATCCTTCATGGTTTTCACCCAGCTTGGGGCGAGGGTTTCGTAATAATCCATGTCATTTTCATCTTTAATGATGATATTGTTGGTGCCTTTAACAAGCTCCTCCCAGCTGGCAATTATTTCGTAAGGGAAGGTTTTAAAGTAGTCCTTTATGGAATGCACATTATTTTTGACAGATTCACCTATAATTTGGAAGGTCTTTCTTTCAGAATCCACTGTTAAGATGCAGGCGTTAATGGAATCTGTGTATTCTCTTAAATCTTTTATAACCACATTCATGCTGGAATAAAAATCATTTTCATTTCGAAGCTCCAGGCAGGCTTTGATTACGTAGCTTGAAATATCTGGAGAAACGGCGCTGAACTTTCCAGTATCCATTTCTCTATTAAGCTGATATATGAAATAACAATAAGATATATTTTCTTCGTGGTCACAATCGCAAGGAATTAAAAAATCCTCAGTCCAATATCCGTACATACCTGTAGTATCTACGTAGGTGTGGATGTATTCCTTATTCCAAGCGCTTCTAAAACATATTTCCTCAAATTTAGGCTCTTTTGAAATAGAAAGAGTGTAAGGCTGTCCCTCTATGAATGAATCCAACTCATCTATGCTGACAGGCTCTTTTCCTGTTGTCTTAATAAATAGGTCATAGAAGCTTCTTTTGAAGGCATCATTTACGGCAAAAAAACGAATCTCGCCGCAGGTGCCGTCAGGCTTTCTTTCTACAGCAAGGGCCGTACAAGGAGCAGGAGCAAGATTTACAAATTGTTTTAAAAGGTTATATGTTGGTGTTTTCATGCCATCCTCACTTAATTACATAGTAACTTAAGCATATTGTAGATAATAAATGTGGGTACTTTGTGAATATTTTTTAAAAATAAATATAGGTAAGGAATGCTAGATTTTGTAATTTATTTGTTTATTTTTACCTTAAGCATAAGTATAATAAGCCTATAGTTTTTATAGGTAAGAGACTCAGTATCTAAAATAGGAGAAAAGTAATGACTGATAGATTAAAAAGACAATTGGATTTTGCTCTTGAAATAGATAAAGAGAAAAATATATTTAGACAGACACATCTTTCAGGACATGGAAGAAATGAAAATGACGCAGAGCATGCCTGGCACATGGCTATAATGGCATATCTTTTAAGGGAATATTCCAACGAGCCTGTAGATATAGGAAAGGTTATGCTAATGTGCCTGATTCATGACATCGTGGAAATAGAAGCCGGCGATACCTACGCTTATGATGAAGAGGGAAAGAAGACTCAGGCTTTAAGAGAAAAGGCTGCAAAGGAGCATCTTTTTGGAATGCTACCTAGTGATCAGGCCAGCGAGCTTATGGCTCTTTTTGAAGAGTTTGAAGCCTACGATACTGCTGAATCAAAGTTTGCTCATTCCATGGATAATCTGCAGCCACTAATGCTTAATAACAGCAATGGTGGCCAGGACTGGAGACAGCACGGCGTAAGTGCTACCCAGGTTCACGGCAGACAGGACAAAACAGCCCTAGGCTCTAAGGAGCTATTTAAGGTTGTTGATTCTATAATAGAAGCCAATGTAAAGGCGGGGAATATTAAGGACGAATAAGAGGTTTATTATATTATGAAAGCATTAATAGCTATGAGCGGTGGCGTAGATAGTAGTGTCGCTGCATTATTAATGAAGGAAAAGGGATATGATTGCGTAGGCTGCACTATGAAGCTTTATGCAAATGAGGACATCGGCGTGTGCAATGGTCACACCTGCTGTTCCTTAGATGATGTGGAGGATGCCAAGGCTGTTGCAAGGCGTCTTGAGATGCCACATCATACCTTTAATTTCCAGGAGAAATTTAGAGAGACTGTTATTGATAATTTTATAAGCTGCTACGAATGTGGTATGACACCTAATCCCTGCATTGAGTGTAACAAGCACATGAAGTTTGACGAGCTATATCGCAGAGCACAGATTTTAGGTTGCGAAAAGATTGTCACTGGACATTACGTTAGAATTCGTAAAACCGATAATGGATATCAGCTTTTAAAGGGCCTTGACGGTAATAAGGATCAAAGCTATGTACTTTATAACATGACTCAGGAGGAGCTTGCACATACAGAGTTTCCACTGGGAGAGCTTTCAAAGGATGAGGTACGTGGTATAGCAGAAAGCCACGATTTCATTAACGCTAATAAGCCTGATAGTCAGGATATCTGCTTCGTTCCAGATGGTGATTACGTTTCAGCTCTTAAGAGATTCACAGGCAAGGAATATAAGCCAGGTGATTTTGTAGATATGGAAGGTAATGTTCTTGGAAAGCACAAGGGTATAGTTGGATATACAATTGGTCAGCGAAAGGGACTTGGCATATCTGCCGCATATCCTTTATACGTAGTAGCATTAGATGTTCCTGGTAACAGGGTAATCCTTGGAAAGAATGAGGATTTATTCTCAAGGGATGTATTAGTTAAGAATATCAATTGGATAAATCCAAATGATGATAGAAAAGAGTTTGATTGTAGCGCAAAGGTACGCTATAGAATGGCAGACCAGCCTTGCCATGTGATCAGACTAGATAAAACTACAGCTCAGATAACATTTGTAGAACCACAGAGAGCCATAACACCAGGTCAGGCAGCAGTGTTCTATGACAATGATGTGGTGCTGGGCGGAGGCACCATCGTGGGCAAGTAGTATTAGTAGGCAACAGGTTTTTGCATGAAAGGGAGATAGGATGACACGACAAGAGTTTAGACAGCTATTAGAAGAAAGAATTGTATTTATTGACGGTGCCACAGGAACTGAGCTTCAAAAACGGGGCCTTAAAGCAGGGGTTTGTCCTGAAAAATGGATTATTGATAATCCTTCAGCAATTCAGGATTTGCAGAGATTATATTACGAGGCAGGCTCAGACATAGTTCTTGCCCCAACCTTTACGGCATCTAGAATAAAGCTGGCAGAATATGGTCTTGAGGATAATCTAATTGAGATGAACAGACAGCTTGTAAGGCTTACTAGAGAAGTGGCAGGCGAAAAGGGACTTGTGGCAGCTGATATTTCCATGACAGGTAAGCAGCTGTTTCCTCTTGGGGATTTAATGTTTGAGGATTTGGTAGATTGCTACAAGGAGCAGGTGGCTGCAATCCTTGAAGAGGGCATCGATTTATTTGTAGTAGAGACAATGATGAGCCTTCAGGAATGTAGAGCAGCAGTGCTAGCAATCAAAGAATCCTGTGACCTTCCTATTATCGTGTCACTTACCTTCAATCCTGATGGAAAGACACTATACGGAACCGCACCTGATACAGCCATGATAGTTCTTGAATCTATGGGTGTGGATTGTGTGGGCATGAACTGCAGCACTGGTCCAGATGCTATGCTTGATTTGGTAAAGCAGATGGCTGCTGTTGCAAACATCCCTATTATGGTTAAGCCAAACGCAGGCCTGCCAGAGCTTGAAAATGGCAAGACAGTCTATAAGATGGGACCAGATGAATTTACCGAAGCATGTCTTAAGCTTTATGAGGCAGGTGCTTCACTTTTTGGTGGCTGCTGTGGTTCAACACCAGAGCATATTAAGGCGTTGGTTGCGGCTCTTAAGGATAAGCCTCAACACGTATATAAGAACGAACCTCTTAGAGTAGTTACTTCTGAGAGAATGAATACATGGATTGATTTAGATGGGCCATTTATGGTTATCGGCGAAAGAATCAATCCTACTGGAAAGAAGAAGTTCCAGGAATCCTTAAAGAATGGTTCCCTTTCAATGGTAGTGGATTTTGCCAGAGAGCAGGAGGAAAAGGGCGCCAACATATTAGATGTAAACATGGGGATGAATGGTATCGACGAAAAGCAGATGATGCTTGATAGCATTTATGAGGTTACATCGGCTGTGGATTTACCACTGTGTCTTGATACCAGCCATGTGGATGTAATGGAGGCAGCTCTTCGTATTTATCCTGGTAGAGCACTTATCAATTCCATCTCTGCCGAGGAAGCCAAGATGGAGGATATGCTTCGTCTTGCTAAAAAGTATGGTGCTATGTTTATAACACTTCCTTTATCAGGTGCAGGACTTCCTAAGGACATAGAAGAAAAAAAGCAGCACATTAATACAGTCTTAACAGCGGCAGAGCGTATTGGCCTTCGCAAGGAGGATGCCGTTGTTGATGTATTAGTTCAGACAGTAGGCGCAGAGGGTACAGCAGGCTTACAGTGCTTTGAAACTATTGAATATTGCAAGAATGAGCTAAAGCTTCCTACAGTGTGCGGTCTTTCAAACATTTCCTTTGGAATGCCTAACAGACCATTTGTTAATACAACATATCTTACTATTGCAGTTAGCAAGGGACTTACAATGGCTATCGCTAATCCTAATCAGGATATGCTTATGTACTGCGCAGCAGCTGCTGATACATTGATGAATAAGCCAGGTGCCTTGGAAAAATATGCATCACTACCTGTATTGGAAAGCAGTGTTAGTACTGCCAGTAAAGGAGCAGGTAGCCTTCAGTCTAGTCAATCGGCCTATGGTGATTTAAGCCCAGTGGCAGAATGTGTTGTAAAGGGCAAAAAGGAGCAGATAATACCTGAAATTCAAAAGCTTATCGATGAGGGCGTGGAGCCTCAGGCTATTATAGAAGAACACCTTATCAAGGGAATCAACGTGGTAGGAGATCTTTACGATAAAAAGAAATACTTCCTGCCTCAGCTAATTGCTGGTGCTAATGCTATGGAGCTTGGCATGAAGCATATCGAACCACTTCTTGCAAGCGAAGATTCTGATGCTAAGGCTACAATTGTTATCGCTACTGTTGAGGGCGATATACATGATATTGGGAAAAATCTGGTGGCACTTATGCTTAAAAACTATGGCTATAATGTAATAGATTTAGGCAAGGATGTGCCAGCGGATGCTATAATTGATAAAGCGGTGGAGGTGGATGCTGATATCATCGGCTTGTCCGCACTTATGACTACCACAATGATGCGAATGGATGATGTGGTAAAGCTTGCCAAGAAAAAGGGCTGCAGAGCTCAGATTATTATTGGCGGTGCCTGCATCAACGAATCCTTTAAGGACGAGATTAACGCTGACGGTTATTCTGCAGATGCAGCAGATTGCGTTAAGCTTGTGGCTAATCTAATGAAGAAGTTTGGTTAGGAGATTATGGAAGAAAAGAAGCATAAAAGAAGAGTACATTACTCTGGAAAATATCCAAAGAAATTCGAAGAAAAATATAAGGAGCACAACCCTGAAAAGTATGCTGATACTATAGAGCATGTTATTGCAAAGGGCTCTACTCCAGCAGGCATGCATATTTCTATTATGGTGAAGGAGATATTAGATTTTCTACAGATTAAACCAGGCCAGCAGGGTTTAGATTGTACCTTAGGCTACGGCGGACATACTAGAAAAATGCTAGAACAGCTCAATGGTGAGGGCATAATGTACGGCCTTGATGTGGACCCAATCGAATCTGCAAAGACTGTAGAGCGCTTGCGGGTTGCTGGCTTTGGAGAGGATAATTTTCAGTTTAGACTTATTAATTTTGCAAACATTGATCAGGTTGCAGCAGAGGCTGGAAAGTTTGATTTTGTTTTGGCAGATTTAGGCGTATCATCTATGCAGATAGATAATCCTGAGCGTGGTTTTTCTTATAAGATAGATGGACCATTGGATTTGCGATTAGACCCTGAGCATGGTGAAAGTGCAGCAGAACGTCTTCACCATATCACTGAGGAGGAATTTATCGGAATGATGGTAGAAAATTCCGATGAGCCTTATGCTGAGGAGATTGCTCACAAGGTGTTTACTCTTATGTCAAAGGGCAATCCTATGGATACAACTACTGCTTTACGTGAAGCTATATCAGAGGCTTTATGGAAGGTGCCAAAGGAGGAAAAGGAGCAGGCCATCAAAAAATCCTGCGCAAGAGTATTCCAGGCACTTCGTATAGATGTTAATAGTGAATTTGAGGTACTTTATTCATTCTTGGAAAAGCTTCCTGGTATCTTAAATCCAGGTGGCAGAGTAGCAATTCTTACATTCCATTCAGGGGAAGACAGACTGGTCAAAAAGTCATTTAAGGAATTGGCAAAGCTTGGAGTATATTCTGAGGTTTCTTCTGATGTAATCAGACCATCAGCTGAAGAATGCAGAATTAATCCTAGAAGTAAATCTACAAAAATGCGCTGGGCTATAAAGGCGTAAAATATATTAGTGGGGGAATAAAATGAACAAGATTTTTGTTAATCAGGTTGGGTTTATGCCTAACGCTGAAAAGAAAGCTGTGCTTAATTTTGATGCAGCAGATTTTCAAGTAATTGATGCAAATGGAGAATCAGTGCTTAAAGGGAAAGCTACTCACTTTGGCACTGATGAAATCTCTGGTGAGGATACCTATATCGCTGATTTTAGTCAGATTAAAAATCAGGGTATGTACAAAATCCTTGCAGGAGATGTTTCCAGTGCATCTTTTTTTGTTGGAGATAATGCATTCGATAAGCTTATGAAGGATGTTTGCAAATGCTTTTATTATCTTCGTTGCGGTCATGGCTTGGACAAGAAATACGCAGGAAAGTACTACCATGAGCCTTGCCATGTTTCAAAGGCAACAGTATACGGTGAGGATGTGCCTGCTGTAGATGTATGCGGCGGTTGGCATGATGCCGGTGACTTTGGCAGATATTCTACTGCAGGAGCTGTAGCGGTGGCACATTTATTATATGCTGTAAGATTCTTTCCAAAGCTTCTTGAGGTGGAATTTGACATTCCAAAGTCTGATTTGCCTGATATACTTGCCGAAGTAAAAGTGGAATTGGATTTTCTTATGAAAATGCAAAGGGAGGATGGAAGTGTATGGCACAAGGTTACAACCTTTAGTCATGCTCCATTTATTATGCCTGAGGATGACAAAGAGGAATTGTTTTTGTTTAATGTATCATCTCTTGCAACTGCAGATATTGCCGCAGTATTTGCACTGGCTAATACCGTATATGGGGCTTATGATAAGGAATATGCTAAATTGCTTCTTGAAAGGTCTTTGAAGGCTTATAAATGGCTTGAGGCTAATAATGATGCATTATTATTTAAAAATGCCGAAGGCTCAAATACAGGAGAGTATCCTGAAAACGAAGATAATTCTAATAGATTCTGGGCTGCTGCAGCTTTATTTGAAGCGACAGGAGAAAAGAAGTATTACCAGGATGCCCTAAAGCAGAAGCCGTTTATTGAAGCATACGATAAGCAGGATGCATTTAAGGAATACACAGGAAATATATTTACTTGCTTTGGCTGGGCAGATGTTGCCGGACTTGGAGCACTTTCATTAATCATAAAGAATGAGGTCAGTGAGCTTTATGAATTTGTAAAGCAAGCACTAATTGAGGAAGCTAATAGATTAGTAAAGAATTCATCAGAAAATGGCTTTGACCTTTGCATGAAAAAGGAGAACTTCATCTGGGGCAGCAACATGGAACTACTTAAGTATCTGATGGTACTTACTGTAGCAAACAAGCTGGAGCCTAAGGCTGAATTCGTAAATACGTTAACAGCAGGACTTAATTATCTGCTTGGCTGCAATTCCATGGATGTAAGCTATGTTACAGGAAATGGTGAAAAGGCATTTAAAAATCCTCATCTTCGTCCAACCTTTGCAGCTAAATTAGATGCATGGCCAGGCCTTGTTTCGGGTGGTCCAAACACAGGCTTACAGGATGAAAGAGCACAGGAACTTCCAAGGGATACAGCACCAATGAAATGCTATATAGATCATGTGGATTGCTATTCTTTAAATGAAATTACAATCTATTGGAATTCACCACTTGTATTTGTTTTAGCAGGTCTATTGAAGTAGTTTTTTGTGACTTAGCCGTAGGGATTTATGTAGATAGGGCAGACTGTTTGTTAGCCCTACGGCTAAGTGAAAAGTCAGCAAATTAATGCGCAAAAGAAAAATATTGCGAATATTAATTTTTGAGTTGACATTCTTTCAATCCAATGCTATATTATACGAGTCGCTTGAAGCGGTACACAAATCGCGAAAAGCTCTGGGATCTTAGCTCAGCTGGGAGAGCATCTGCCTTACAAGCAGGGGGTCACAGGTTCGAGCCCTGTAGGTCCCATTTTAAAACTGAATATTTTCGACATATGGCGAGATAGCTCAGTTGGCTAGAGCACGCGGTTCATACCCGCGGTGTCGAGGGTTCGAATCCCCCTCTCGCTACTAAAAATAAAAGCTAGACCAAATGGTCTAGCTTTTATTTTTATTCAGCTTGATGTGGATTCAACTCAATCAAGTCGTGGGGCTCCCGCGATGTCGAGGGGCGAGCGTGGTCCAGTGGACCACACGGTTGCGAGCCGACCGAGCCGGCAGGCGAGAATCGAATCCCCCTTAGTTGGCGGTCCTGTCACAATAGCAACGTGAAATGTGGGTTTGCAGGAGGTGTTGTGACAGAAATGGCAGATTTGAGCTAGGATTCTGTCACAAGAGTAACGTAAAATGTGGGTTTGTGAGGAAGCTTGTGACAGAGATTAGCCGGATTCAGTGAAATTCTGTCACAAGGGTAATGGAAAATATGGGTTTGTGAGGATATTTGTGACAGAAAAGGAGAAATCTGTAGCTATCTTTTTTGTATAAAAATAATCCCTACTGATTAATTTCAGTAGGGATATATGTATCAGAAAGAATTAGTAAATAATGTCACTTAAATCAGCACCTTCTGGAAAACCATTTTCCATGATTACAGGTGCTGAACTAGCGGCTGGTGCACTAGATGAAGAACCTGAGCTAGATGAGCTTGAATCGGAAGATTCTGAACGTGTACCAATAGCTTCGCCTCTTTCATTAAAAATAGCATTCTTTGGAGTTGGCTTTGCGTTTCCGTTCTCATCATAAAGTTCTGGATGATCTGCAACCCACTTAATAAATGTAGGATCACCCTGGTCTGCTAAGTTCTTGTAAACAGCTGCATCAAGATAAATGTTCTTGAATGAATATTCAGCATAATAACCACCATTACCTGTTGGTCTGTAAGTTACATACTGTCCATTACCTCTATAAATCTTTTCACCAAGTACAGCTGTATC